>Ga0065711_1048600_pt1 | contig 11724 bp, 15 predicted proteins | sample Hoacrofraction12_FD_59098 | JGI IMG/M metagenome (GOLD analysis project Ga0065711, IMG submission 59098) | Hoatzin crop microbial communities from Cojedes, Venezuela - Epithelial fraction 12 v2 (version 2) | ecosystem: Host-associated > Birds > Digestive system > Esophagus > Crop | place... | reverse complement strand
CTGCAAGTAAATGCTGGTGGATTAAGCTGCCCAGCAAAAGCTCAGATACAGACTTCTTTAGGGAAACAGGGAAGAAGTGAGAAACAAGGAATTTCCTTTTAAGGAGCAGGGTCAGGGCCTCTACAACAGTGATCCAAAACCTTTTTCCCATTTTTTTCCTTTCCCGGATGCCTGTGCTAAGGTAACTTTATGCTGTAGGCCAAATCTTTTCTTGGTTTTCTGTTTACTGCGTGCTCTTTGTTGTATTAAGGGGAGGAACCTTCCCAAGGAGCCTGCTGTAACTCATAAATACTCCTTCTCTTAAGGAGAGAGAAAGGGGAAGGGATCCCAGCACTAGAAAGCAGAATAAAATACCTGCTCAGAGATGGAGGTTTGGCCCTTTGATAGACCTGAACGCTGTTTGGGATACCTTTGCACAGGTGCTTGCTTCTTTTTTTTTCCCTTAGGCAACAGGAGAGTTGGCTTCCCAGCCTGGCATCACTGGCCCTCTCGAACCATTGACTGAAGGGAGCAATCCGCCTGTTGCCTCTCCCTCAGGTCTCCGCGGATGCTCCTCGCACTTGTTTCAATGACATTTTTATATTTGGCAGCTGCCACACAAGGGGGAGAAGCGGAATAAAGAACCAAGTGAGAGGGGATCTGTAAGGGCCATGTCCGGTGAAAGGGGTTCCTGCAGCTTACAGGGCACAAGACATCTGCTTGTCCCCTGTTTGAAAGACCTCAGGCGATACAGGGCCAGCAAGGCTGGCTGTGGGTTCTGGAGGGGCTTGTGCCCTGCTTGGTCTGGCCAGAAGCTAGAGCTGGGAAGTGAGTTCTAGGGCAGAATTCAAGGCTTGTCAAAACGGGAAGAATTGTCTGTATGGACGGAAAAAAAAGCTAAAAAGCCTAAAAAAAAAAAAAGCTGCCCTGCACAGTCTGATGCATGGGTGGGATCAGGCAGGCTGCTACTTCTCCTGTTTCTTTTTCATGTGAAATTAGGATCTCTTTTTAATCAGTGTTCCAAAAAACATCCAGCAGGGAAGTCTGCAGAAATTGATGGGGCTATAAAAACATGACTTCTCTGCATGTTTTTGCGTGGCTGTTGTAGACCATAAAACCTCATGGCCTTTTAAGAAACATACAATCTCGCTAATAGCCTCTTACTCAATGAAGCATGCCGCCAGTGCTCCAGGGCTCAGGCATCCTTGCGCATCTGCCTCCTAGTTGTTGTGCTGCTACAGATCACCATGGTCTGCCTTTCTTGGTTTTCTCATCCAAACGAGGGAGTTTCACAGCATCCTTTGCTAGATTTAAGGCTGGAGTCCACAGCCTGCTGAGGATGTGCAAGGAGATATTGGGATGTTCGGTCTACTGGGGAGCACAGTATCTTTCAGCTTTGAAGGAGGGCATTGAAAACAGCAAGCTCTTGTAGTAAGAAACTGGTCTAAGTGACTGGATCTGTAGCTGCTTAGAAAAAAGCATGTCTGTGTCTTTTGCTTCCAAATGCATTTGGGATGTGCCCGTCTGGATTCTGCTGCAGTTGGCCGGCGTGGCAGGGGATGGCAGGATGGAGCTGTGCTGGTAGCTGCCGCTCCCCAGGAGCGGAGGAGTCTGGAGCTGATGTTCTTTGTGATAGCTGAGTCTGCTTCTTGCTCTGGTCTGAAAAGCAGAAGCAACTTCTCTGCCCTCCTCTCGGCAAGGGAGAATTGGACAGTTGCAGAACATCAACTAGTGTAGAAAAACACCTAATTTTTTTTTTTTCTTTCCTTCACTGCCCAGTTATCACTGCCTCTTGTATTACAGAGGGAAGGAAGGGATCAAGCTGCAAGGGAGAGAAGCGTTTACTATCTGTTGGCCTGGTAATCTGCTCTACCCATTTCTTCAGCAAAACAGTCAGATCACGGGCAGAAGTGCAGAATGGACAAGTGTGGCCTCTTGCTTCTGGGAAGGGATGAAAAATGCAACCTTTGAGCAGTGCTGGCTTTGGATACAGGGAGAAATTGGACTCAGTGATGGCCCAGCTACCCCGTTAACTTCAAATGATGCAGTTCTCTGTACTCTGGCTGTACCTGCAGTAATAACCGGTCCAGGAAAATCCACAAATCCTTGCTCTGGTTATCTCGCTGCTTACAGGTTTCAGGTTTACAAAGTGCTTCGGTTCCTCATGTCTCCAGCATTTCTATCCTGAGACAAAGAAGCACAGTTTGTAGGGTGGGATCTGTGAGAAGCACGATAAAGGAGGCTGTATGCAGGCTGCTGTGATTGTGCAGAAATACACTGAGATTTAGGGATACACAAAACTTGAACAAAACAGAAAACCCCACTGGAGAATAAGGGAGAGAGAGTGTCACCGCTGGGTGCGGTGCCGCAGTTTAATTTGACCTAAAGCCATGTTAGTGGGTAAAAGAGCAGTCGCAGCCTCTGCCCTGCCCTCGATTACGTGTTCCTGCTTCCCACCGGTGCAGTGGTGCAGGTAACTGGACCAGCGCAATCATCCAGTTCAAAACTCCCCCTGCAAAGGTGGCCTTCAGGCTGATCAGGCAGGGTGGCATTTGTGGCTGCGGAGGAGAGGGGAGTGGGAGTGCCTGTTGCAACAGCAGCTTAGTGTTGCATTGGCTTAAGCCACTTGTGAAATCACTCCCTGAGTTTCACTGGTAGCTTGAGGAGCTCTTCTGAGCGGGATCATTTTGACCCAAGAACTTTATCTTGGGATAATGAGGAGTGGTTGGAAATACTCTCCATTTATTGCCACAAGGGCTGGTAGGCCGTAGCTCCTGTTTGTCTGCAAACTGAGTGGTGTTGGAATACAGTGGCTTTTACCTGTAGGCACACACTGACATTTTCTGGTACTTCGTTACACCGGAGTTTCTCATGCCATCTGTGGTGACCTGACGGCAATGCTCCAACGGGGATGTCAGGGATTAGAGTCCTGCACCCAGGCATGTCTCAGCCGCAAGCTAAACCAGGAGCCAGCATCTGGAGTTAAATCAGTGTAAGACCTCATTGTGACCTTCTCTGGGTAATTCTGCTCCAAGTTGAAAGTTGAAAGCTACTTGTCCCTAGATGTGTGATGCGTTGCTCCCACATGAGCTGGCAATGTGATGCCACTAGCCCTGATCTGGCTTTGGAATTGGGGTTGCACATGGCCACATTTGCTGTTGTGGTGACCTTCTCAGACTGACTGGTAGGCAAAACTTATTCCTCATTAACCTTTAGAAATGATAAAAAAAAATTCTTTTTGTTTAAATGGGAGGTTCTATTGAAGCCGACTTTTTGTATTCTTCTTCCTACGGTCTACAATTGTCCCTGGTTTTTTTCTTTCCTTTAAGCAACATGTCCATGATGGGCGAAAGGAGAGCCTAGATGGCTTTGTGAAGACTTTCGAGAAGTTGCCTACGACTGATGGCTACCCTGGAATCTACGCCTTAGACTGTGAAATGGTGGGTCCCTAACCACAGGGGCAACGCACAAGCAAAATAAAGCTTTTTGAGGAAGGCTGAGGGTGCAATAGAAGGGACTGCAGGAAAATGGTTTCCCTACCATCGTTCCTTTCTGTTGTGGACTCTAAATCAGATTGGTCTTGTACATTTAAATTAGCTCTTGTTAATTAGTTTTGGCAATGTATGCTTCGTTTGTGGACTACATGCACCCTTGAAAAGCTTTGGCCGATATTGAGCAGTGTTTGCTGCCTGGCCATGCTACACAAGACGTGCTGCATTTTAGGAGCTGCAGCACTTTGGTGAATGGCTCCATGGACACCGTGCTGTGGTCGCATGCACGTGTCTTCATGTCTGCTCTGTTGCTTGCAGTGCTACACGAAGCAAGGACTGGAGCTGACAAGAGTAACTGTGATTAACTCTGACCTGAAAGTGGTATACGACACCTTCGTCAAACCGGACACCAAGGTGGTGGACTATAACACCAGGTAAGGACCGCCTTCCTTGGGTCAGAACCAGGAACTCGGGGGAATGGCTGGGAGCACTTGTTAACTCCATTGACCACCACTTCCTAATGGGCTGGACGCTTTGGGCCTTAACGTGTTCCTTTAGTGAAGGAAGCCCTCCTTTCTGCTCTTGCTCTGCAGATTCTCAGGTGTGACAGAAGAAGACCTGGAGAACACTAGTATCACCCTGCGGGATGTCCAAGCCGTCCTACTGAACATGTTCAGTGCAGATACCATATTGATAGGGCACAGCTTGGAAAGTGACTTATTTGCACTAAAGGTAACTTGCATGTCTTGTGTTGACATCTCTGTCTGGTTCTTTCCCGCCGTGGTGTGTGTTACATGTCTCCTTTAAATTTAGGAAGTGTTTCCTTCCAAGAACCAGGAGGACACAGATCTGTCTTGTCTTTGAGCCAGTGGGAAGTTGTCTGTGGTGGAAGAGCAAGGGTGTGGGTCGTGTGTGTCACTCATGGTGTCACCCTGGTTTTTGGTGACTGGTGCTGCCCAGGGTGACAGACGTCTCTAGAGGTGACTGGGGAGGGTGAATGGGGCAGGGATGGTTGGAAGGACTGATATCAAATCAGTTGCCTTTCAGCCCTGTCCGTATAGTCAAGAGTCCTCTGTTAGTGTCAGGATCCTTTGACTGGATTGAAGATGTGCTCAGCCAGGGTCAGGGCACAAACAGGGAGGCTCTGGGGTCCCCTGTGCCCTCTGGATCTCCACAGTAACTATTTCATGAAATCATTAAGGTTGGAAAAGACCTCTAAGATCATCAAGTCCAACCATCAACCCATCACCCCCATGCCTGCTAAATCATGCCCTGAAGTGCCACATCTACACGTTTTTTGAACCCCTCCAGGGATGGGGACTCCACCGCTGCCCTGGGCAGCCTGGGCCAATGCTTTACAACTCTTCCATTAAAGAAATTTTTCCTAATATCCATTCTAAACCTCCCCTGACACAATATTTTAGACACAGGACAAGCATCTTCGTTATCTCTGCCACTGGCGATAATTCTCATGGTTTCCCTGCTAACGTTCAAATGACTGTTTTCTCTGAGTGAAGTTCTCTGCCTGGTTTGCTGTGATTTGTGGTGTGACTTTGATCAAGCTATTTTGACCTTTCATCTGTCCTGTTTCCTGCCTGGCCCTAGTCAGTGTAGCCTGCACATCTCCCAACCGTCTCCGCTGTCCTGCGAGGGAGGGCTGTCCTCTCCTTCCACTCTGAACATAGATCCCCGGGGGCTTGTCCAGGGTCACCAAGAAAGCGTGCAGCAGGCAGGAGCTGAGTCTTTCGTCTGTGCTCACAAGCCAGAACTTCCTCCAGCCGTTCTTTATCGTGCAGCTTCTTTGATGAAGAAGCTGTGGCTGCCAGCTCACAGCGGTGGTTTGGAAGCAGGAGGTTTTAATGCCTGCAAAGCGCTTTACCTCTCCGTGGCACCCTTTATCCCAGCCTCTCACAGAGTTCATCATCATCATAAAAAAATTATTTACAGTTTTATCAGCACAAGACGACCGCGTCGGCCTCTTACAGGCATGATTTTCTCTTAGCATCGCAGGCACTGCCAAGAGAACAAACCCGAGAGCAATACAGCAGCGTGTGACAGGCAGTGGCATGTCAAGTCGTAATGTCTGAAGGCTGTGGCAGTAAAGTCGACATCTCGCTAATGGCCATGGCAAGCTCCAAATGGTGATAGCATTTCAATTTTTATTTAAAGCTATATTACGCTGTTTCCTCAGTCTTCCTGATCTACATAAGTAATTATCATTGTGCCTGGGTGGGTGCCAAACTTGACTGCAGTCGAGGAGAGATGATCCATAATGTTGGCAGTTTTATACTCCAAAGAGCGTAGCAGGTTGTTTCTGTTAAACTGCAGCTGTTCGCAGGCATTTACGGAGCTGGGCTATGAAAGTATTAACGACGAAGTTACGGGTTGTCACGCAACATTAGCTGGTGCCTAGGAAGAGTTGAGGCAGATGAGGAGACTGGATTATCAGGGTCCCGTCTGAGTCGTCCCGTGTCGAGCTGTACAGAGCTGTCTTTTGGTCAGGCATACAGGTTTATCTCTTAGACCTCACATTTTCCTCCTGTAGTCGTGGTGGGGGACTGCCTTCATCCACCTTGCTTTAGCTCTCACTGAACACATATTCTTGGCAACAGAGGATTAATCTCGTCTTCACCTGAGAGTAATAAATCAGTATTCAAAAAAAGCCAGCTTACCCTTTGTTTATGGGCTCTGTCAGATGTGCAGAGTAGGTAGCATGTTGACCTGTTCAGCATCTTCAGTTCCTCCAGCATGACAACACTTCATACCTGGAGGACAGCAAACCTCTTGCCTCTCCTGTGTGCCCAGGCACTTTGACTCAAACGTGGGCCTGGCCAGGGCCGCCCTCCCACCCACTCTGTAGTTCCTTCTTCCCAGAAGTACCAGATCTCCTTGTCCTACTTCATCCTTGCAAAGCCGGTGCTGGTTAAAAACTTCCTGTTGACTCACTGTTGACAGACTGGAGGTTCTCAGGTTTGCACCTGGAAGGTCAGGCCTTTTTTTGTAGAACCAGTGTGATGTGCAATGGGTTTTGTACGGTTTTCACTTGAACATCCTTCCCGCTTCAGTCCGTGTCTTGGGCAGCAGTTGAAAGGCTGTTAGCAGCTTTGTGGGGTCAGCTGGTTCCTTGGCTTAGTTTCTCATTGCAAAAGCCACTCTCGGAGGTGCGCCAGCTTCTCCAGGCCAGGGTATTAAGGATTGACCCATCCTGTCGTTGGAGTTACACAAACTGGATCAGCCCTGAATTTCTGCTGCTTTGAATGTCCAAGGTAGGCAGGGCTTTGAGGGCAGGTGTGTTGGCTGGCAGAGCACTGGAAAGCCTGCATGCACGCACCCTTGAAGGGGGAGTCATCTTTGAGTCAGCCAGAGCCTCTTGCAAGACTGGTTGGGTTGGAGCTTGGCAATCTCCTTCTCTGGAGATATTCCAGACCCGCCTGGACGCGGTCCTCTGCAGCCTGCTCTGGGTGACCCTGCTTCGGCAGGAGGTTGGACTAGATGACCCACAGAGGTCCCTGCCGACCCCTACCATTCTGTGCTTCTGTGATAGCATTACACAGAGCCTGAGGGGCTGACCGGAAGATTGCTTTAGCATGGTTCATCCTGAGGAGCGTCCGTCCCTATGGGAGAGGGAAAATAACCGTGTCTGTCTCCTGCTCCCTCCCTCCAGCTTATCCATGGCACAGTGGTGGACACCGCGATCGTCTTTCCCCACCGGCTGGGTTTGCCTTACAAGCGGGCTCTCCGGACGCTGATGGCAGACTACCTCAAGCGCATCATCCAGGACAATGGTGAGGCCAAGGAGGAGCTGAGGCTGAGGGTCTCGTGTCCCGTCCCACCTGGATGTGGGCTCCTTCGGCCTGCCTTCCTCCGCTCTCCCCACACCCCATCCTCTTGCGCCTGATCTTTTTTTCCTGCGTAGTGTCTGGCAGTGGCTGTGAATGGGCCAACACATGAAGTCTCTGCCACAGAGAGTTTCAGTTTGAACCCTGTTCTGAGGGCCAGCAGCGCTTGCTTCTTCCCTCTCTGTGCTAAGGGGGGACCAGAGAAGTGGTATGAGAAGGCCAGAGGCAGCTTTATTAAGGCTGTGCCCTCCCTCCTGTCTTTGGCAAACCGGGACTGACCTGTTTGAAGCGTGGCATGTTCCTTTCTGTCTTCCCTGAGCATGTTGTAGACATACAGCTGGGGAAACCGAGGCCTCTCTGAGCAGCTACTCCATAGCCTGAGGGCCTACAGGCTAGCAGGACTTCAGCCGTTAACTTAAGTCCAGCAAAAAATGTGGAAATTCTTCTACTTTAAATCCATCACGGGGGTTCATGGTGACTGAGGTGCACCAGTGGCTGCTGTGGCAGAGGGCAGTGAGCAGCTGGGCCAGCAGTGTCGGGCAGGACCGCGTCTGGGGAAGCCTTCCTCTGTGCTTTGTGCCGTGCCCCCGGGCAGCGGAGGGGCTGCCGGGGCCGAGGTGGTAACAGCCATCCTTGTCTTTCTGTCCCCAGTCGAAGGGCACGACTCCAGCGAGGATGCCAGAGCTTGCATGGAGCTGATGGTCTGGAAGATCAAAGAAGATGCTAAAGTGAAACGATGACTTGCGCTTTCTCTCTCTCCTCTTCCTCCTCCACCTCTTTGAAGCAGTGCAATAAATGCCCAGAGTAACACTGTCCACGCAGCAGCATGCTACCCCAGACTCCCCGTGCACTCGCAGGTATCTACAGGACTTACGGACTGCTGCTGGCGCAGCTGAACGGCGCCGGCTCACTGCTCGCAGGTCCCTGCATCCGGGCAGCGGCTCTCGGATCCTCTTCGCTCCGCCTGAGGGTTGTTCTGTGGTACGACAGATGCCTCGTAGGCATGGCAGGGTGGTTTTGAGTAGCACAACCAGAGAGAACTTCGGTTCCTAGGAGAAGCTTTTAGAGGTAGGTTGGATACGTGCAGAAGGATCTTTCTGGTTCACTTAAAGGTAGATCTTTTTCTTTTTTTTTTTTTTCCAAATGTAACTTAAATTGCCTCTCCACTCCACAGCTGGTAGATTCCCGCAGTGTTCGGAAGCGGAAGAAAGTTGGGTGCGAAGCTGTAAAGTGAGTGGATTGTGTAGCTGTTGTGTGAACAGCAAGCAAGGGGTGGCGAGAGCCGAGGCTCGAGCCGTCTGGGAGGAGATCCTAGGGCATCCCCGCTGTGGAGGAGAATGGCAGAGCTGCGAGAGAGCGAGGCTGTCTCTGAGAGCTTGGGTCGGAGAGGAATGAGACGGGGTCAGGGGAGTTACGGCCTGCTGCGCCCCAGGCGATCTCTCCGGTGAGGGCTGGCATCCTGGTTCTGCAGCGCTGCGGGAGGGAGAAGCCACGCGTGCCAGACCTTGCCCAGACCGCGGGGAGCTGGCTGTGGAACAGCGAGGCAGGGGACAGCGGGGCCGGCACAAGTTGGGCTCCCAGGGCCACGCAGCGACTTGCAGCCGTGTTGGGGAGGTCAGTGGCGAGGGCAGGCATCGTGTCTCTGCGGGTTGGGACGAGCTGTCCTTCGCCTGACCCTGAGCTTCCAGGGTGTCTCCGGCGAGCTCCTATGTAGGGATCAAGGTCTTGGGGGGAACCTCGGTGCAGCGAAGGTTGCACCCAGCGGTGGGCCCTGGCAGTCTGCAGGGCTCCCCACCAGTCTGTCCCTGATTGCAGGGACTTGATGCGGGCCAGAGCAAAAGCAATAGGTAAAAATTACTCTTTTAAACTCGTTTACATGTTGGGTGTTTTAAGAAGAGCAAGAGACCCAGCTGTTCGTTAGGAGCGTGTCCGTCACGCTTGCAGTATCTGGGGCGGGAGCAGAAGCAGGCTGGATGGCTCTGGTGGTCCCTCTGCCCGGGCTCCGTTGGTCCTGGGGGAAAACCAGAGCTGACTGAGATGGTCCCTGAGAGATGAGATCTTCTAGCTGAGGTCCAGGCAGCAGCTCAGCCCCGTTATTAGAGCAGCGATCGCCTCGGCCCTCGCTGGCGTCGCTTCCCGGGTGGCTGGTGCGGTTCCAGCCCCGCGTCCCTGGCCCGGGCTGGCTGCAGCGGAGCTGCTGGGTTTCGGTGTCTGTCAGAGCCCCCGGCGCGTCCTGCTGACCCCTGCTCCGTCCCCAGCGTGGGGCTGGGCTGCGTCCCGCGCACAGAGGTCTTCTGTGCGGGCCGGAGGGTGCTGGCACGTGTGCGAGCCCAGGGACGCTCTCCCTGTCCCACTGCTGTCCTCGAGGTGCGGATGTGGCTGCCAGCGCCTGACCCCTGCCAGGCTGCTGAAGCCACCAGGAGAAGGGGGACTGTGAAGGCTCCTCTGACTGCTGAGCCCTGCTGCGTTTCCTCGGGCTCCCGGCCTGTCCGTCACCCCGTCACCCCGACTTTCGGGCCGTGCGGCTCGCTGCCTCTCCCCCAGCACCCCGCAGGGCACGTCGCAGCCCGCCGTGGCCACACGTTGCAGCCGCCTCCGTCCCTGCCGCGGGGCTTCCGCCTGAAGCAGCCTCGGGACACCGCGTCGCGTCCCCGGCGGGGAACGGGGCGGCTGCTGCCCAGGCCCTGGGAGAGAGGGAGAGAAAGTTCAGTGCTTCCTAACCGGGGAGGGAAGGTTTGTTCCCGCTTCTGCCTCTTTCCCTTGTCTATCCGCCGGGTTATCTTCACCCCTGGCCGCAGCCACGGGGCGATACCTGGAGCAGCTGCTGATCTACCGTGCAGACACGCTGGATTTCAAAGCCAGCTCTTGCCCCGCGGTTCCCAGCTCCCCAGCCCTCTCCCGCCGCGGCTGCCTGCCCTGGAAAAGCCGGCACGTCTCCTAACGCGGACCTGGGGTGCTGGTGTCCTGCCTGGGGGGCTGGTTGCTTGGCTTGGTCCCAGGGCCTGGGCCTGGGGAGGCAGAGCGTGGCTGCGGGGTGCCTTCCTCCCAGCATGGGTGCTGCCAGGCCAGGGGACCTCGGTTGTTTCCCCTTCCTTTCCCCACGGTTCAGCTGGGACCCCCCTAAAATGCGGCTTTTGGCGTGGGGTGTGGGGGGAGGTCGTGTCCCTTGTGGAGTGTTGGTGGGCAAGCGGACCGCTTCCCCCCGCCGTCGGGGTGGGTCGGGGCAAGCGTTGGGCCCACGGGCTTCCTGCGCCCCCGTCACGCTGTAAAACCAGAGGCTTGTGGCTGTGAGAGGTTGTTGGGTTGTACAGAACTGTTGTAACCTGTAACCTTTTGTAATTGTTTTTAATAAAAGGGTGTTGACTAGACACACGCTCCTGAGTCTGGCTCTGCTCTGCCTGCGGCCGGGTTGGAGCCGGTGGGTGCTGGGGAGCGCCTGGGCAGGCTTCCGCGGAGCATCCCCTCATCCTGCAGCCGCTGTCACCTCTGCCGTGTCCTCACAGCGGGGCTCTGCCGCAGAGCCCAGCCTTCCCCGGCACCGGTCACCGGCTTCGCAGCTCGCGGTGGGCCGTGCCTGTCCGCGGCACGTCAGCCTGCCGGGAGGAAAGGGGCCAAAACCCGCGCTGCTCGGCGGCGGCAAACGCCCAGCCCAGCGCCCCGGGACTGCGAGACGAGGCGATGCCCGGGATGGCGTGGGCCGCATCCGGCGCGGACCCTTCTCGCCCCCCACGCCGTGCCCTGAGCCGCGGGGCAGGTCCCGGCTCCTCTTGCCTCCGTCCCGGAGCTGGGGAGAGCCCAGGAGCGCCGGCCTCGCGTCCTCCCACCGCCTCTCCGCGGGAGAGCCCGTATCAATCTCACCCGTGGGGCAGGAATTAAAGTGCCAAGCGAAGGAGCTGATTCAGCACGGAGGAAGAGGTGAAGGTAAAAAGTTCAAATAAAAAAAAAAAAATAATAGGCTATTAGATGACCTCACTGGCAATGTGTTTTATTTAACGTGCCGGTGATGGCTTGGCCGTGGCAGCGGTTGCTTCGGATGCTGTAAAAGTCGCGGCTGACCCGTGTTCTCAGCCGCCTTTACGGGCCTTTGAGGTGCTGGGTGCGCTCAGCTCCGGCATCGGGGTGCTGTCCCTTCCCCTGCGGGACGCTGGCCCCGCATCCCCCCACATCGCCTGCTGCGAGAGCCCTGCTCCCGGCTGCGCCCCGCTCACCCGGCCCCGGCTGGGCCGAGGGACACGCGGACGGACGGACGGACATCGGCGCTGCGGCTGCGTGTTCCATATCCAGCTCGGAGGCCATTCAGTGTGACCTGGACAGGCTGGAGAGTTGGGCAGAGAGGAACCTGATGAGGTTCAACCAGGGCAAGGGCAGGGTCCTGCACCTGGGGAGGAACAACCCCAGGCACCAGTACAGGCTGG
>Ga0065711_1048599_pt1 | contig 11724 bp, 7 predicted proteins | sample Hoacrofraction12_FD_59098 | JGI IMG/M metagenome (GOLD analysis project Ga0065711, IMG submission 59098) | Hoatzin crop microbial communities from Cojedes, Venezuela - Epithelial fraction 12 v2 (version 2) | ecosystem: Host-associated > Birds > Digestive system > Esophagus > Crop | place... | reverse complement strand
CCTCCCTACTCCTGCTGGCCACACTATTCCTGATACAAGCCAGGATGCTGTTGGCCTTCTTGGCCACCTGGGCACACTGCTGGCTCATGTTCAGCCGGCTGTCGACCAACATCCCAAGGTCCTTTTCCTCCAGGCAGCTTTCCAGCCACTCCTCCCCAAGCCTGTAGCATTGCGTGGGGTTGTTGTGACCAAAGTGCAGGACCCAGCACTTGGCCTTGTTGAAACTCACACAGTTGGCCTTGGCCCATTGATCCAGTCAGTCCAGATCCCTCTGCAGAGCCTTCCTACCCTTGAGCAGATTGACACTCCCACCCAGCTTGGTGTCATCTGCAAACTTACTGAGTGAGCGCTCAATCCCCTCATCCATATCATTGATAAAGATGTTAAACAAGACCAGACCCAAAACTGAGCCCTGGGGAACACCACTTGTGACTGGCCACCAGCTGGAAAGTCAAGGGTCCCAATGTAGCGTCAGACGCTAGCTGACAAGAGAGATCATCGTGGGAGATATTTACAGATATTTTGTTTGTGACAATAGAGACAAATGTTAAGCAGCTCATGGGCCAGCTATTCCATCTGCTTTCCAGAAGAGAAAAGTTCGGTCTCGGAAAGAGGCCAAGGAGGTGTCACAATCTGTTAGATCTCACAAGGTAAATGCCATCAAAGTGAAACATGGGTCACAGCTGGGAAACATGCCCTGGAGGCTTCCTACCACAAGTCTTCCAAGTGGCCATGACGTCCTGCTGTCTGCTCCTCAGGTCCTCCTCCACGCAAACCCCATCCTTTCCCTGTATCACGCCGCTCTCCACTCAAGGGAGAACAGTTCACTCAAGGGAGAACTTTGTAACCCCTGACTCACATCAGCATTTTGATGACATTTATTTTACTTTCATATTTGCAGACAAGCAAGCTGGGAAATGCCACATGCAGGGAACCTCCCCATCACATGTGTTGCCACAGCTGGTACACGTGTGGCCTTGAATGGGCCTTCTGACTGAAGGGATAAGTTCACGTTTCTCTGCAGGTATCAGGCTTTTTTCTTCTTTGATTGATACGCTCAGAATGTAAAATCCAATGGAGTACTACAGCTTCTTACAAATTATTACAAATGAGGACACTCTTGTAAATTTTGTTTATTCCATGTCACATTAAATAAGTCAATTGATACAATGTATTTTGGAAAGACTATCTTGGGAGAATGGAGTGAATCTGGGTGGAGGAATAAAAGATACTGAATTTGTTATATAGCAGTTTTTCTCAAAATGATAGAACTGCCTATCCCAATTCAGTCTGGAAGGTGTCAAAAGGCATGGACTAGCTCGTCTCACATAGAGACTGTTTGCTTTCTGGCATGGTACATGTGTGTATATTTGATTTTGGGATCTGGCTTTAAAGATAGATACGTACTGTGAATTAACTAAAAGATGCTTTTTCACCCTGAAGCAGAATTACTGTAAAATCCAGTTTCAAATCAGCTAAATGAGTCATATATTCCTAATAAGCAAAGAATAAAGAATATCACATTAATGTTTGCTTTGTTCTGTAGGTTTTCCCTTTGCTCAGCCCTGATGTCCTCAACTTCAAGCTTTCTCTTTCCGTGACAGACAAGCAAATGGTTTTGTGCTGATACAGGCATGCACAAACCAAAGCAAATATAAATTTAAAAAAAGTACATGTATATAAAATTTACAGTTGATCTTCTTTTATTTCTGTATGGATAAATATATAGATACATATTATATATATACATATGCATATGTAAATATATACATAAACAAAGCCACATAAACTCATACAAATATATAAATATAAACAATCATAAAATTCTTTTTCTGAGATGCTGTCAATGCTTCATAAATTTATAAATACTTTACAAAATTTACTTTGACATATTGAAACCCCAAAGCATAACATTCATCTGCTTCCCTTACTGTTCACTCGTGACTTATTTCCTATCATCTGGCACAACTGATTTATCACCTCTGGTATGACTGGGTTGATGTCACTTTTTAATGCTTAGAATCCTTGTTCTTTACCAAAGCTAATTTCCTTTTTTAAATTTGTTAGAAGCAATCTGTTATCATGTACTCCTCAAGGTTCTGCATTTAAATTGATTTGTCATTATTTTCTGTTCCGTTGGCCTGAGCCCTGTCCTCCTCACGCATTTCAGCGCCAGCTCTGCAGCGGGTATGGCGAGCTTCAGTTGCAAGGAGGAGAGCCGAGCGTGGCAGCGACGGGTGCACAGCCCTGCTGACAAGCAAGCCCCTCTCGGTTTTCTTGTGTTGCCTGAATAGTTCACACCTATGCAGGCGAGTTCGTGTGGGTCATGAAGAATGCAATGACCACACAACAGCCACAAGGGCTTTCCAGGAGATTTCGGCTGAGCGTGTTAACTACCTCTATGCTTCGTCAGGATCTGAGCTTTCTCCCAGCAGTAAGGGCTGAGGAGATATTACTCTTCATGTGGAGCAGAAACTTTATTTTGAATTTTCCCTTAATTGCAACGTCTCAAGCAGCCCAGTGCCTGCTGATAATAAAAAAGGATACGAACCTCGTATGGAGGAAAGAAGATTGCTGACCCAGCCACTGTCACCCATTTTCTACAATTCCTTTATTTAGTACTGAGGCCTTTCTCTGGAGAACGGCCCAGCCCCATCCCTTTGCGATCTGGCAGACCCGCAATACGCAGGAGAAGCAGCAGAGATCCAGCCGTGACCCTGAGCACTGCCCTCCCCGAGCGCTGCAGCTAACTGCAGGACGGGTGATGCTGGGGGTACCAGCCGTGGCCTCTGCCACCTGCCCGCCTGGCCACCTTCTCCTTCTGGGAAGAGCTGGGGACCAGCTCCCTGAGCACTGCTTGAAGCTTCGGTGGGTGAATACCTCTTTGGGACTTGCGAATGGCCAGTTGCTTGTACACAGGATCGTGTGTCAAGGGAGAGGAGGGGACCAGAGGTCAGGGCGCATCCCTTTTGGAGCGCGTGTCCAGCCTGGGTGCTGGGCGATGCTGCTGGTGGCTCTCCAGCGGACTCCGACGCGCGGATCACATCTGCAAGGTTGCACAGGGTACACTTGCTACCTTGTACTACTGAGTGCTTGAGCTGGATAGCTTTTTCCAGGATGCACTACCCTTATATCCAAACAAACAAACAAAAGCTATGCTTTTATGCTAATCATGACAATAACCTCCTTCCAGGGAATGGGGATACAATTGCATTAACAGTTCATAACAAGCTATTTGTGTTGAAACAAGCCAGTCTTTTCTTGATCCATTTTCTGAACCCTGTTCACAGGGGTCATGCTTTTTAAATGTCTTCTAATCTTTGTTGCTTTCTTGCGAGTTTTCTCCTCGTGCTTCTGAATTCCTCCAAACCAGGATTTAATACTCTAACCTTACTGGTACTGAACAGGGTGAAGCACGAACCTCTCCGTAGCATACAGGAGATGTCCCTACATCCCCAGAATCTGGCTTGCCGCTTTCTCAGTGGCGTGGCTGAGGACTCGGTTGTTCAGTGTCATTTTTAGATATTCTGAAATGCTTCTGCCTGTCTCACTCGTTCACGTTCTTGTGTTTAAGTGTTCGCCTGAGATTCAGAGGGTAATTTCTGCCATCTCAGAGAGGACTTGGGTGGAAGATAGCGAGATAGAAAGAGTCCGTATCCCACCATTGCCCAGATATGATTGCCTGGTTCCCCAGCACAGACAGCCAAGCAGGCAGCAAGCACCCTGCCCTCTGCCCCAGCCCTGCGGCGGTGCAAGCCCAGGGCAGAGACACGCGCCGCCTCCACCCAAGCCCTGAAAAGGGCTCAGCCTGTTAGAAGGCCTTAGGCACCTGACATACAGCAAAATTCAGCAGCCGTGGAGATTGCTACGGAGAAGCCTGCATGGAAGAGGACGAGCTGTGCCTTGGATACCTGAGTCTGATTTTTGTGGATCTGAAGACTTCCGCCTTCCATGGGTAATTTGTTTTAGCTTGGCTTGCAATGTCAAGTCCAATAATGCGTGTGTGCCACAATTTAAGATTGTGTATACATGGATGATTACACAGCATGATTATTTGTTAAGCCACACTAATTTAATGATATGCTAATACATTCACTATTAGATTTTCCCTTTGCTTAAGAGCATGTGATTTAGCTTGTGTTGATTTAGCATCAGGTTGACTCTTATTTAGCTTGTGATCCACTGTAGCCCACACCTTCTTTGCTCTACTTTGTCTGAAATGGATTTTCTGTCACATCTGAGCTTGATCACATTTTTTCAGTACAGCATTTTGCATTTTATCTTCAGTGAATTTCAGATTTAGAAAGTGTGTCCAGTTTTTAGGGATCACTTTGAATTTTGATCATATCCTCTAGAGAACCTGTAACCATGCCCAGGACCATATCATATGACCAGTGAATGTTGTATGTTTTTAGTTATATTTTATCATCAAAGTTTTCAATGAAATTACTGACTAGTACTGAGACCGGATTTTTGTAAGATTCTCCTACTTCAAAAGCCCTTCAGATTTCACAATGGGACAAGGGTATTTGTATATTTAAAACAATATTTACAGCTGCATCAGATTTAATTTTACAACTATTTTATTTAGACAATATTTTCTTAGTTTTGTGTAAAAATGCTACACTGGAACTGTATCAAAAGCCTTAATGAAGTGAATATCTATCAGTGCCTACTGTTTTTACCTGGTCCATTAGGCCATTCATCCTGTCAGAGAAGAAAATTAAATTGTTTGACTTGATAGGATGTTGGCAATCAGTGTTGCCTCGTTTTTATCGCTGTATTATCCTTTATCTACTCATAAATTGATTGTTTAAAAATTCACAGCAGAATCTGTCCTGGGATTATGTTAGGGCTGCAATAGTTCATGTAAGGCACTTGTCTACATTTCAAAATTTTCACACTTCAGCTGTGCTGCTACGGTTAAAACAATAACAGCCTTCCACAGACCCACTGCCAGTGTCAGTGCAGTTCAACTGGAATAAATATGCTAATTCCAGAACGTGTATTCTGGACCTGATTATTTGGTTCAGCAATTGAAATAAAATATGCCACATCTATGCTCCAGCTTTACTGACCTTACTAGTTCATGAGCAATGACTGTCCTCATTTACATGGGTATGCCTACAGTACTCAGGCTGACATACACTCATCTGTAATACTGTTGTACAAGAAACAGCTTGCTTGTTAGTCCTGAGATCCTTTCCACATTGCGGGAAGGATCACCCTGTTTTAGGCAACTCATGAAGGCTGAGACAAGCTAAATGGTTATTGGAATTTCAGCTAGAAGTGATCAAGGCCTTTGTTAGTTGTGAAATATCAGTACAGAACTGCTATGAGTGATGCTCTAGGTCATAACATCTACTGTTGGGAGACAGACAAAAAGCAGCACTAAGCTGCTTTAATGACCTCTCTCTCTAAATTTCATTTTCATCAGAACTGCTGACATATAGCTGGAAAATTTTGAGCCTTCCACAACAATTATTAAAGATGAAAATTCCTTTATGCAAAGAATCAGCCAGCAGCGTACTGAATCTTTAATTTTATTGGTCTTACTGCCAAGACCTTTTACAGCTTCTTCGTATACCTCCTGTCCACGGTGCACCTAGCATCATTCATTAATTACGAAGATGTCAGCTTCCACCTCCAGTTGATTCATGATGCCAAAATTCATCATCTCTTCGTTAAATTTTCAAACAAACATCTTTCTTGGACTCCCTTCCTTCTTGGGAAGAGACCCCTGAGGGCATCTTCCAGCCCACTTCATTATTCTCTCCTTTTCTGGTGGCTGTGAAACAATTGACAACTGATGGGCTGCTGGGCTGCTGCAACCACTTCTCTTCATTTTAATTAATAGCATCTCACTGCTTCCCTTGGTTTCTCTGCAGTATCTGCCTGTCTGGTGCTTCTCACCTAATGGTTGGGTTGTAAACTCTTTGTGTTAAGGGAAATCTTTTCATTTAGTAAATGTACGATGTTGTCTTGGTCCATAGCTAGGGCTGCTAAGTGTTATGATAGTATATATAGTAAAAGAGCAATTAAAATCCAATGATTCAAGCAACTAAGCACTTTTCTATACCAAATAATTTCACATTTGTTGTAGTATCTCTGGTACCTCCTTTATTTAGACTCAGAGACTCCACACATCTTTGTTTCATGCCTGTCGTGGATTCTGTCTTACCAAGAAGTGTGGGCAATGCAAAGCATTCATTCATCAAATTTTCTTTTGAGATGCTAAAGCCATTTAAAGAAGACTTGTCTGCGCTGGAAGGACCTAAAAAACATCAAGTGGCCTGAAAGTATTTTTTGGCTGTTCTGTTGCGAACAGCAAAAAAGACACACAGAGCTGCTCCAATGATTCGCCTTTCCAAAACAAATAATTTCAGTTACTTCTGCTCAATAAAGAGTGCTTACGAATAATTCAATATCAGATGTTTTACACCAAAAGAGGCTATTATTATTTCTGTTAATGACACACAATGGTCTGATTAAAAATCAATGCATGATATTCTATTCCGATAGTATTAATAACTATTAATCAGAACACATCGATAGCATTGCAATAGCTGATTCCGTTATTTGCCAAATTCCTTCAAATTTTAAACACATCTTCCTTTGAATTCAGATAAAACACTTTTACTTAAAATATTATCAAATATTTTATTGAAAATGAATTTCCTGACACTCAAAAGGCTACAAGTCTAAAGCAGTAATTTAGTGTGGTCTACTAACTGTCTGATTGGAAATGGCATACTTTAACTAATGTAGAATTTAAAATGTAATAAAGAGTGTAGTCTATTTTTCTCAAAAAATTTAATTGCAGAATTATTTACAGGAGATGAACATAAACAATACATAAACCAATTGAAAGAGGCAGCTTCATAAAAGAGCCATGGGGCAAAATAGTGAAGCACATTTTCTTACAATCAGCTGGAGGTGAGTAGAGAACCATGAAAAAAGAATAACTCAATAATAAAACAATTCTCAAATATGTCTTCAAAGTAACAAATAACATTCTGGTAAAGAAGATATTATTGAGAAGCGAGAAATCATTGTAGCAATGAAACAACATACTGTACATTCAATTTAGGTATCCTGCATGCTACTAAATAGAATTTATCAAAAGAACCATAAAAGCATGAGAAAGAGAATTACATAAAATAGTTTAATTCTAGTGAAGTGTAGCTTTATACAGATGGTGAATATTTGGCACTCAGTTCATCGTCATTGTTGATATGAATTCTTATGTGTATATATATATTTATATATATTTATATATACTTTTAATGATAACTAAACAGCTAGTTTCCTGGTTCTAACATTCCTTGAAATTCTATAGGAGGCATTTAATTTAGTCCTTAGGCCACACTTGATTGTTTTGGCATGTCACATGGTAAATGAAAGTATGAGTTTTGTCTCTGTACAGAAAATCCTGCACAGTCATAGTGGCTTTTCTTCAGGAGAGAACAGTTCTAGAGCAGTATAAGTCAGGCTACTTGAAAGGGAAATTTTATTAATCCAGGAAATTAATATGTAAAGTGGACTAAAGAATACATACATGCTGAGCCCTTTTAAACTGAGTTGGCCATAGTATTAAACCTCTAAAGGGTAAATCAAAGCATGGATATGAGCATGTGGATTCCACGGGGAATTATAAACAAAGCTAGCATTTCTTCGTGAGGACTGTTGTCAGAGACTGGAACCTACGACCAGGCCCTCTGCTTGATTGTGCCCTACCTGAAAGAAAGAACTCTATCCTACAAAGGGGTGACGCCCTCGCTAACTCGGACGGTGAGTCCTTCCTTCCTGACTCAGCAGGACTGGCGGAGTCAGGTACTGATCTGAATTATACTGACCCGAATCTGACATCTCTTTCTGATTTCAGTGGCCTAGCGTTGATTCTAATACAGCCGAGATCAGAACTTAGCCCAAAGCTCTGCAATAATTTATCACACAAATAAGAAACTTGTATGACGGTTCAGCATTAGGAATGGGAAATGCTGTGTCCAGTGAAAGAAGAGTAAGGGAAGAAGAAAAATCCTCGCTCATGGGCTCTGTTGGTGAATAATGACCATACCTTCAAATAAACCTTAAGATGAGGTGAAAATACTTATGGTTTTGTACTACAGAAGTAAAAAAATCCTGTCCAACAAAACCAATTTAGAAAAATAACAATTTCACCTTAATAAAATAGAGAATTAAATTGCCAGCTGATGAAAACTGTTCTGTGTTTGCTCAGTTAAAGAGCAAGCCGTGTAGACATACTAATTTACATTATCTATGATCTGACTTCAAAAGCCCGGTTCTGTTTCAGCAATGAAGGGTAATGGGAGAAACACTCATGTGTGGAAAGGTGGGACTGTGAACACGCAGTCTTCTTCTGTGATCATCATTTATGAAATGCAATACACACTTAACGGGAAGGGATCTGGAATATGGTTTTTAGACATAACGAGTGCCATAGCCTCTTGCAGCTATCAGAATTTGATTTCGTTAAGAGGAGCTGAATCAGCCTAAATACGCTGGCCAAATTCTCTTTTGGGCAAGTTTCCATTTCAATTTTCTTTTTATGCTTGCTGTCCTGGACAGCCTATTATGTAGTTAAACAACTGCAGCATTACACCATAGAGGTAGCTGCATTTCAGAGATAAATTAAGTAATTTCTATGTATACACAGGGCTTAACTCCTGGCAGGAGTCCGTGTACGCCTATAAGTATGCCATAAAACAGCTGTTCCCAAAAGATGGTGCCTGGAGGTGAACACGGTGAGAGTGGTTGCAGGTGGGCCGTCTGGCTGCACTGATGCCATGGCCATCAGCGCTGAGGCCGAGCTGCAAGAAAGTGGCATGGTCGACAGGAACGCGAGTGCTGACTGTGGTTCCTTGGTCCAACTGTCTGGGACCACGACGCTGAAAAATTGTTGTATATGTGTATTGAGCATATATCCTCCTTCTGTTATCCGCAGTATGAAACGTCTGCCTCTAGCCTGCATCTCCTGCCAGCGCTGAGGGCTCTTGAGCTCCTCCATCGCAGGAAGCTTCGCTGCCGTCGTCATGAACAGAAAAAGTAGACATTGTTCTGGAAACTTAACTTGATGATGCTTTTCTTTCCCTGCCTACACCCCGGAGGGACGGTATGAGCGTTGCCCTTGCCTCTGCTTTGCTGCAGTCTTCCTCTTGTTTCAGAGAGTCTTTGCTTCTCCTTCGGCATGGGCTGGGACCGTGAGGGTCCTCCCAGGTGCTGGGAGTGTGGTGTGGAAGGGAACTCTCCGGCAGCATGGGGACAGGCGGGAGAGCCCCCAGCATCCCATCGTGCCGGCTCACGGGGCCACGGGCAGGATAACCTGCCCAGCTGCAGCCCAGCCTGGAGTTTGTGTGTCAGCTATTAAAGTGCTTGGAGATCCTGCTGGATGAAAGGCACTGTATAAATGCGAGTGTCAACCTGCCACACACCACTAAGCACCTCTCTAGACGTTAAGGGGTTTGCTGATATTCCTCACCTTGAATTCAGTGTGCGGGTGGTATCCCTACATCGGAAGATGCTCTGGGAACGGTAACGGGAGTAACGCTGCTTCATGTTTCGTTTGAGCTCTCTGTCTAACGCTGAGGCTCCTGCTACACAGGACTTCGCAGCTTTTCAGCACCCACAGCTTGACACCTGGAGCCGCCAGACCAACATCAGCTCTCACATGAACATGCAGAAATCAGCGGTTGCCGGGTCAGCCTCCTGTGTGCCCCCTGCCACCGGCGCCAACGCTGAGACGCCGAGGAGGACACCGAACCGACCGACCAAGCAGGGCAGGCTCAAGGAAGGGCTGAGACAGGGGATATGGAGGCCTGGGGGTGCCATGGGGCCGGGAGCCTCCCGAGGGCATCGCTCTGGCCGGGCGGGAGGAGGCTGCGGGCCACGTGTGGCATGTCATCACGGAGCAGTTCTTTCTTTTCCTTGCAAAACCACCCAGCAACCGACCATTCCCTCACTTCATACCAGATGCAGTGCTGCAGAAGACAAAACTAGAGTACTAATTTACTGACACAGCAGGACATGGGCTCATTTTACAACAAATAGTTTCCATTATATGAAATGCATTTTATATATGTATGTATGAAATCCACACACCTTCCTATGCACGCTTTAATTCCTTCCTGATTGATCTCAAATCTAACGTAGTGACAAGGTTTAAGCATGACTTAAAATGTCATTTTTTGGTATCAAACTGTACAACATTATTAGTCTTCACACGCTGCCAAAGGCCATTCTGATCAGGTCGATGAGAAATAATAAAACACTTCATAATGTACTTCACCAATTTACAAAGAATTTCAAATATAAAAAAAAATTTGCAAAGCAAAAATATGTATGGCAAATGTCAACAATTTTACCAGTCAGGTTTTTTTTTTAATTTAAATTTTCAGAATTCTGTTTATTATACTTGTGTTTTACAGGCAATGAAGAAATGAAAAAGACTTTCTATAATTTTCATCTGTTAAAATAAGTATTAGTCTAATTAGTATTCAATTAAACGTTCGACTGTTTTGCTATATCCAACTGTTCTGTGTGGGTCTACACCATGAAGTCTCTAAGTAGAAAGCATTCCACTTTCTATCTTTATGTTTATTTATGTTCCTCCTACGTTGGCTTTGTAACTGAATTTTATTTTTATAGTGTGGGGTCAGATTAAAATTGATCCGTTTATATGTTTATTACGATATTACATGCTGTATTTCTCATGTGAGGGACTGAATAAATTTGACTTTGATTTATTTGCAACACAAGTATGATAAGCATGTTATTTTTCTAAACTAACCAGATGTACAATATGTAAATAGAAATGGCTTATTTGCCTTTAATGATAGAATGTTACCTGTACAAGAATTTAATATATTGCACTTTGAAATGTAACATGCACAGATAACATATTATCAGATTTTTTCAGTAGGCATCTAGTTTACTTTTGATTCTTTCTTTTTTTTCTTTTTGAACAAATGTGGAACAAACAGAAATCATAGATATCCAAAGCCTACATGGATCATTTTCTTGGGCATCGAAAATGTAAAATACAGGGTTGGCATCATTCATGCAGGCCTATTTTTGCCTGAAAACATCCAATAGAATTTTAACATATAAAAAAACTATAAAAATATGATTTTAAAATTAAAGATTTATACGGACTGCTCCAAGTCAGTATTATTAGGTCAGCTCGGGTCTAAGCTCATCTGTGATCTGTTGTTTTTACAATTTGACTTTATAAAGTCTGATTACTGGCAGGATCAAATACAGCTTGCCTTAGTTGGATGACCTGTTGTTGCAGATGGGGGTTTTCAAACAAGTAAGTCAAGTATGATTTCTGCTTGAAGTGTACAGGAAAATTAGATAAAATGCCTCAGCTGCCATATATACAATATATATGTGCGTGTGTATAAGGGGGTGTGTGTCTATTTTAAATTTCTTAAATCTAGGAAAGACACCGGTTTTAGTTTTGTGTGGATTTTTCTAATTAGCAGCTCCACTTTGAACAAGATATCAGCTTTCAAGACTAAAGATGCCAATGTCTACATTTGTATTTAAAACAGCATGACAAATACAGGAAGTAGCATCAATATTGTACACTACCCAGGATTCAGCTCTTTCCTTAATAGAAAATGCCTTGAAAACACGAGGGATGGGAAATATAATGTTTTCATCCATAGAAGAATATTTCAGGGATTTACTTTTTTTTTTTTT
>Ga0065711_1048598_pt1 | contig 11724 bp, 8 predicted proteins | sample Hoacrofraction12_FD_59098 | JGI IMG/M metagenome (GOLD analysis project Ga0065711, IMG submission 59098) | Hoatzin crop microbial communities from Cojedes, Venezuela - Epithelial fraction 12 v2 (version 2) | ecosystem: Host-associated > Birds > Digestive system > Esophagus > Crop | place... | reverse complement strand
GGGGGGGGTGTCTGGCTTTGGGGGGGCTGCCCTGTGTTGCGCTCGTTTCCCTCGGCTGCCAAGGCAGCAGTTGTTGAAATAACGCGTGTCTCTGCCTGCAGGAAAAGGGGGCAAGAAACGACAGCAGGAGGAAGAGGACCCCCTCTCCTGCGCCCCCCAAAACCAGCTGAGCGGGGCAGGCGTTAAGGCCAGCGCCTCACACCCTCCGATGTGCCCATCGGACGTCCCACGGTGCGCTGTCAACCCAGAGTGTTCGCGCAGGACCGGCGGCGTGCGTTTGTCTGGGAGATACCCAGTAGCAGCACGGTGCCACCAGTCAGGGGTGGCCCGGAGTAAAATCCAATTCTCTCTAGAAAGCGTGTTTGTCCTGGTCATAGACCTTGGAATAATGAGGTAATGGCAGAGGGTGGGAAACCAGATTTGTGTTTCGTGGGCCTATGGCTCACTCCACACGCTGGGTTATGTGGTCCTTTTAAAGCGCATTTCCTCGTCGAGTCTTGACGCAGCGCAGGCTATCAGTGTTGGCATCAAAGTACCACTAGATAAACCTGTTGGGGAAATACCTGCTCCTCTGCAAGAGGGAGGGAAGGATGCCAGCTGTAATTTGCTATTCTGCGTTACGAGTTTTGAATAAACAGCCCATTTGGCAACTTCTTGTAAAGAAAATCCTGGCTTTATTTCCAGAGTGTAGCGACCCCTGTCCAGGAGGTCCCCATTGCTGTCAAAAGATCCAAAGGTATTACTAGATGTGCTGTTTCTGATTTCTAGAAAAAACTTTTCTCTGTGCCAGACCTGACAAACAGTGGTATATGTCATGACTGACTGTTGACATCAACTGGCATATGTGCTTTGAAAGGTCACACTGTCCATCAGCCCAATCACCTGATGCAAAGCATGTCACCAACCTGTTTATTTCATTCCAGCGAGCTGGGGTTGACAAACCGTGAAGGGAGAAGGAGGGGATCCTGAAGCAGTGACAGACTGTTTGCTCACAGTCTGTCCAACGGGACTGCTTCTGCATCAATGCTGTTCCCAGGTATGGCACAGAGGTAATAATGTGTCCCTTCCCCGTCCTTGAAGGTCCAGGGCTGAGCTGAGATCTTGCTTATCCTCACAAACAAGTCTGTCCATCAGTTTTGGGAGCAGAACTGCTGTGGCCTTGACTTACACTTACGCTGCCTTACATGGTCAAACTGCACACGGAAGTTGTTGGAGCACTAGAGGGAGCTGATCCGAGGGAAAGCTTTTTTTTTTTTAAAAAAAAAAAAGGAAAAGGTGATTAGTTTTATCTGAACCTGATCATCACATGGCTGCACATGTTGTTAGTCCTGTCGTGGCAATAAGAGGAAGGAGGCCAGCACAGGCAACTGGCAGAGATGGCCAGGAACACAGCAGCTGGTATCGATGACAGCCGTAAGCTGCTGTGGTGCCACACCAGCAGATCCTTTTGCTATAATCTCCCACTTGCTCTTGGAGGGATAGGATTGGTTGGCGTTTTGGTGTGGGTTGTTTTTTTTCCAGACCAAGGACTGAAATAGGCAATTTTGATCTATAAAATACTTGTGTACTTAAAAAGTAGCACAAACCATGAAAACAATATTTGAGGAAAGTTTCTCCTTCTCTGTTCCTTATGCACAGATCATCTGTGTTTTGGGATGTGGAGAGCAATGGAGGAGAAGCTTCCCTCTGAAGTGACTGTTGGGGAGCAGAGGGTTGTGTACTTCGCTTTGTTTTTAACAAAAAAAATGTTTTCTGTGAATGCACTGACCTTGCTTGTCCCTCCAAGGCAAGGCAGCTGGTCTCCACCAGTATCAGAGCCAACATCTCCACTGTGTTCGTTAGCAAGTCAGCATTCTGCAAAGGTCAGAGGTACATCTTAGCTACAAGTTTACTCAACGCAGAAGCACCTAAGGAATGGTGTGCTTTTTTTTTTTTTTAAATTTGAATGGGGGTATTTAGTTTGTTTTTCAGTACTAATCCTTTCTAGGGATTTCTTTGGCCCCTGTGGCCGTAACATTCCTCACTGACAACACCCCTGAGATAACAGTGTGTTGCCTTCTTCATTTTATGGAAGAGGAAATAAATGTGAGCCTGCAGGGTCCCAAACCATTGCTTGACCGCTGGATCTGGTTCCTCTGTCCTGTCACTCTTTACCAAAATAGCAGAAGGATGCAGCTGGTGAAGGAGGCAGCGCAGATAGGCACAGTCTGTTGCGTATAGGCAGACAAAACAGATGGAGGAAGAAACTTGCGCAAAACCTCCTGAAGTCTCTGTAAGAGCTGGGAACTAAATTCACATTTCACAGCAACCGCTCTTGTTCTGTCCATGTTTTTCCCATGAAAAGCTTTATCTGTTATTTGAGTGAGGGGAAAAAAACATGATGTCAGCTCACATTTACCCCACTCAATTTCATCAGCAATGCTCAGTGGGTGGTGAAATGAAGCTCCTGCCTGAAAGTCCTTCTGGTATAAGGCCTTGCAGTAAGGACTGGGTCAATTCCTGTTTTGTTTGGTGTTGATAGAGGTGTGAGGTGGAGTACAACATGGTTTGCGCTGGGCCTTTACTGTTACTGGAGAGTCTCAGGTGCCTCACAAGCGATTGTGCAGGGTGGCCAAAGGCTAGTGACTGAGGTATCAGCTGGACACTGTGGGTGTTTGGGGCTCTTCTGCATCTTCCCTTGCAGGTGTCTTTCCTTCAGGTCTACAGAAAGCCCCTTGAATTGAATCAGTGCTAATCATGCTTCGGCCCAAGGATTCCTACTTGCTTCTCTGTCATTCTGTGAGCTGCCTTACCAAGTTTTTGCCTTTCACTCCTCTCCTGCCCCAGACACTTGTGCGCTGTGCTCGGAGCTGCTGGACTGGAACAGTTCAGTTTCATCCTCTCCAAAAATGTTGCCCATCCACTGTGGCCCTTGGTATGGAGCTGGGTGGCACCAGCCCTGCCCTGCTTTCCACCCAGCTGTGTGTTCCTCCCCTCTGTGGTGGTGGGCTGATTCAGGGAGCTCAAGAGAAGGGTGTTGGAATGTGGGGATATTTCAATTGCAGCTTTCCAAAGTGCTGTGCAAAGGGTATGCAACACAGCTGCCCTAGTGTCTCCAACCAGGAAATCCTCTGTATCCTGGCGGGGTTGAGACTACCGAGTTTTAAGATGTTCTTTCCTTCTGCCAGTGAGCATGATGAATTTAATGAACAGAGCCACAAAGGATGGATTTAACTTGTGACTTCTAGAAGCATCAGAGCTAAGGGAAAGGGACTCTGAAGAACGTGTTTCCTTTTAAATTGCACGCATAATATATCTTGAAGTGAATATACCACATAGCTTTCTAGTGTTGGGGCCTGAATGTGTACTTCTGTGAAGCCTGTAGGAAAGCCAGATTTGTTGTGGACTCCTAGTTATTCTACCTAATGCTGAGGGTTGTTGTCTATGGGTTTTGCTGTTGTTCTTCCTTTGTATCTTTAAATTTGCTTGTGTGTTCTTAAATGAAGTACCAAGACACTAGAACATCTTCTCTCAACTCGTAAAGCAGTGCAAAAATGCCAGATCATTTGTTTTGAGTTCTGCTTGGATTTTCACACTCTAAAAACCCATCTCAGTCATATTTGCGTTTCTGCAGTGGGACCATGGAAGGAAAAGAAGTGTCGCCAAGTCATCACTCGGAGGACAGCAGCATATTGGACCTACCTTCTGTTTGTGACGTAGCAGAGTGCTTTCTGCCTCCACACAGCTCTGAAAACAGCGAGGAGCTTTTTTGTTCTGTGGATACTTTTCCCTCTCCACCCACAGGTAACAGCTTCTGCCTCTCCACATGCTCTTTCTTTAGTCGGTGCGTTATCTATTTAGGCAGTGTGTCCTTTGACTGAGTAGCAGCAGGCTGATACTGGTGCATCTGCCTTGCCTTAAGACACAGTTTACCAGAACTACAGTCCGTTCCAGCTTGACAGATACAGTTTGAACTGTGGATCCATGAGACACAGGGGAGGAGTTCAGAGGATGCTATCAGCTGATAATGTTTTGGCAGCACTGTTTCTTCATGTGCAGTGTGTTCTCAGAGGAAGAGAGTTACCTGAACTAACCCACAGAGCAATCCTCCAGGCATCAGCAGGAAATACTGTCTCAAATTATCATAGTAAGATATGTTTTTGAACTTGTGTTCTTTGTGTGCTCATCTTATATCTTCCACTCATGAGCTCAGGGTGTGGCTTCTGTAGCCTGTTATTTTGAAAATGTAACAGCAAATATTTCCTTGTCCTAATGATGTGAGTGTGATGAGAACTGCTTCAGTTCAGCTCTTGGGAGACGGTAGTTTCCTCTCCTGAAGGAGGACTGATTTCTGTAGAAGCAGCATTTTAGGTCAGCCGCTGCTCCAGATTCTCAGGAGTAATGGTGTATCTGAGAAGGTCAAGGGATAGCTGGCACATTCTGATTACTACACCCCTCAGCCTGGTCAGTGTGAATATACAGCAAGAAGTGTGAAATCGAAAGGCACTGGCCCAGTGATGCTTCTTACTGTATGTTCATACTGGCTAGGCTGAAGGTTGTATTAATTATATGTAATATGGTGGGGAAAAAATAAAATCTGGTGAGCAAATAATACGTGGAGATAGTTTGTCAAGGCACTGGAGCGGGGGAAATGTCACTGATGACATTTCTGGTTGCCGTGGAGTCTTAAGTAGTGTAAAAGTAGAGTTTGGCTCCTCTTCTTCCTCTGGCACTGTGTGGTTTACCTAGTTCCAAGGAGTCAGCCTGGAATTTGACATGTGATTTTTTTCCATGGGAATTCCACTATTTTGCATGCTAAACAGGTAAGCAGCAGGATCCATCAAGCTATTCTAGCTCTGTTGATGTTGACTACTTGCCTGTGCAGTTGTCTTCACCTCTAATTGTGGGACATCCAGAACGGTAATGAAATCTGCAGACAGTAGATACCAATCCTTGCTTTGGTTTTGCTGTGCAGATGGGCAAGTCTCGTGTCTTATGTTACTAATGATGCGAATCTTCTACTGTCACCTCTACTTTAAACCGTGATCCATGTCGCATTCCATGATCCATTTTTTTTGTGCATAAGAGTGGTGACCACCACCATGAGGAATGTCCTCAGCAAGCCTTTTCCGCTGTTGTAGGAGAGGAGGATGGGGAAGTTGCTCTCACAGTGAGACAGGCTGGAAGGCATTTGTCTACTCAGATTTCACAAGCCCTTTGTGTCAGGTATGAAGAAATTCTCAGAGCTCTGAGGCAGTTCCTGCAGTGTTTGTAGGGTGGCTTAGTTGCTCAAACACCATTTAGTGTGGCTCGAGGCAACTGGACTTGATTGCCATGATGAATGGGATGGACAGAAGGACTGCGTGACCACTCAGCAGTCCTAAGACTGGTCCATGGCATAGCAGCAGTGACATATGTGGGAATGAAGATAGGCAGCTCTAAACCCAAATGATGGCATTGGGCAAGTCATTTGCTGTGCATATGTGGAATATGTAGCTGAAGCTCAGAACCAGGGTATGCTGAGGCCAGGTCCTGCCTCCTTGCTGTCTGCAACACCGCCTGGTGTCAGTGGGGATTCCAGGTGAGCTGAGGAGGGCGGATAAGGCGTATGAACCCTCTCCTCTATCGCTTGTTTTAGAGACCCTTCGAAACTAAAACCACTTTGCAATAACTGTGGGATGCACGCAGGAAAATGGTTCCTTACCCTCTGCTCCCGGTAGTGAAATAACTAGGTATCACATCAGACCCAGTTCATACCCTGAACATCTCAGTTCCTTTCTCCTTATAACCGTGTCAAACCAATACACGTACTCACTTAAACTCTCTTTTCTGAGGCAACTTCAGCTTTCTAATCCATTGAGCTTGGTCAGTGCAGCAGAAAAGGCAGGAGGATCGTTTTAAAAACAGTCTGTCTGTGTCAGACATTCTCAAATGAGCAAGTTCTGTCAAAACTACCTTGGGAAAGGAAGCTCCTTTGCTTGTTTGTTTTCTCAAGAGACATTGTAAACTGCTGCTGTGACACAAGATGAATTGGGAGAGTGGGGGTGGCTATAGCTTGGAGCCCACAGTGTAACCAGAAGTTTGCATCCTGGGCCTTGGGTGGGATGAGCCTTCTCATTAGACTTGAAAGATTTTTATTAAGGGTGAGATCTTCCTTAGTGATTCAAAGCATTTCCAAAAGGCTCTTAGGTCTCCAGGAATGCGATAGCTTCCGTTGAAAAGAAGTAAACTGACAGGAAAGGCTGTGTTTTCTGACATCCGTCACATGAACTGGGTTGAGACTGACTAAAATATCATCCCATCCCAGCCTCAGGAATCAGAAATGGATGTGGAGGTATTCCTAGTGCCTGAGTCACTTGTAATAGGTCTTACTAGTCTGGAGAGGCTCTGTCACTTGTAATAGCAGAAGACAGTACCTATTAGCCATGAAAACACAGCCTTGTGAAAGCAGGCATCCCTAGGCAAGAAAACAGTAGTCCTGTGGGAATACTACTAAATATCTAAGTTATGTATAAATGAGTGGTTTTATGATTTGTGCAGGAGTGAGGGTTCTGCTCTTGCAACAGACGTGTATACATTCAGCTTGTTGTCACAGAGAATTCAAGTGTTTAAGCAGTGATAGGCTGAGAAAATGCAATGGGATCAATGAACTTTTCAGTATGTTTCCTTTTTTATTTAACCAATACTGGAAAATAATAATATAAAAAATTAGTTGGTTATAGTGTTTCTAATCTGTATCTCTTGATAGCACAATGCTGCAACAGCACCTTATGAGTTCTGCTAGGTTAAGAGAAGTTGCCAGCAAAAGTTCTTACTTGGCAGTGCTCAGGTGTGTGTGGAGGGAAGCCTTAAATTGTTTGGATTAATATTTGAAAGGCAGCTAATAAAGGTTGTTTACAGTTAAATAAGTCACTGGCAATGTTGCTTTTTCTTGTAGGGCACTGAACCAGAGCATACCACAGACAGTGGAAGCATAGTCTTTGCCTGGAAATTTGCAGCGTAAAAAAGGGTTAGAGAATATACAACGGATGTGGTGTGGGCAGGGTCCTGGGTTCTGCCCATGCTGCATGGTCTGACAGAGCTGGCTTGCCAGTGCAGCCATGGGGTGATGCTACCAAACTTGGAGGCAGCGTTTGACAGCTCAGCTGTGGCACCATGCTTGGGCGACTGCCTGTCTGAAGCATGGGTAGAGCTCAGCCCCATCTGCCTGCGTGGCCATTCCCTGGGGCTAGTCCTTTTGGGGGACTGGGTCTCCTTGTTTGTCCTATAGCTTCTGTTTTAATCGCTTTTTCTTTGTAATAAAAGAGTACTTAAAAAGCTGTGTCCTCAGGGGAATGGATAGGTAGACAGAGTCACCCAGTGGAAGATACATGGAAAATGTAGCATCACAAGAACAAAGGAAATAAAGGAAAGATGACAGGAGAGGAAGGATGATGCTGGAGAGACGGGGTGGAGCAGGAAGACAGAGTGTGATTGAAGAGGCCTGTGTGTATCTGAAAGCTGGCTAGCTTTAAGAAAAATCAAGTAGTAAAATCCACTTTGGGGGGACAGAGGTGTTCAACCTTTAGTTGCCTCTCCAAAAACACTACTTCTGTTCCTGCGATTTGCTTCAGGTTTGAGCCCAGACTTGCCTTTGGTTATTTTACATGGACTGCCCTGACCTCTCTAAAACAGTGAGAGGCTCAGGCTGCCCGTGACTGTGCTTCTTATTCCTGTGCCGTCCTTACCGCTGGTACTCAGGTGGCCACATGAGGAGTCAGCTCAGGGAATCGGCTTGGCTTGCTGGGCAGCCACGTGAGTATTGGTGTGGATGAGATGGGGACAGCTGCTCTTTTGCTCTTTCTGGCAGCAACACAGGCTTTTTCCAAGATACAGCAGTCTGCAAGGTGTCCTGTCTTTCCTATGGAGTTACAGTCTTTCCAGAATGGTGGCTTCTGGAAAAAGGAATGTTGGAGCATTTATCACTTTTACCATGCAGGGAGTCAGGCTGTAGGTTGCTTTTGATCGACTGTGGGTTTTTTAGGCTTCCTTCAAGAATTGTGTGTTTGGAACAAGTAGTGAGGGCTTGGGGGAAATGGAGAAGAACCATTTCACTGGAGCCTCGCTGGCTCCAGGCAAATCAGTGAGTCTGGGCTATGGCACTGCTGCTGAAATTGTTGCTCAAATCAGGAAGACACCTGATTGCAAGATTATCCCAGTTTCAAAATAAAAGCCATCATGATTTCTGGACTGTTCTGGTTGCTTCCTGGGTTTTCAGTCAACCAAGTGTGTGTGTTAAACAAAGCAGAGATTTCCAGCCTGTCAACACAGCTGTCAGTTCTGCAGGCAGCTGGGATTCCATTGAAAAAAGTGCTACGCATACCCCATGAATTTACACGCTCAGTTTTGCAGTGGCTTGTTATGTCTTTTATTAGCAACTGAGGAGTCAGGTTAATATTGGTGCATGTGTTCTGACTTGTCCTTAAATGCTCTCTCCTGTTTACCATGTCCACTTGCCTGTCAAGAGTTGGCTAATCTGTTTTGCAGAAGTAGGTTGTGTTTACTGAAGAAGTCTGGCACGGTTTGCGCTTTTTCTGTGTGGGAGTTGTGCACAAGTGCTGACGTAGAAGCTGAAAATGAAAGGAGCAGGCTGTACTTGTCATGTCAGCAGCAACGTTCCAGGGCTGGCATTTGATGGGTGCTTGAAGATTCGGTTCAACCCAGAACTCAGTGTATTCATTCATTTACTGGATGAGGGAACTGGGGCTGTTTAGTCTGGAGAAGAGGAGGCTGAGGGGGGATCTTATCACTCTCTACAACTACCTGAAAGGAGGTTGTAGTGAGGTGGGTGTTGGTCTCTTCTCCCAAGTAACAGGCAACAGGACAAGGGGAAATGGCCTCAAGTTGTGCCAGGGAAGGTTTAGATTGGGTATTAGGAAAAAGTTCTTCACTGAAAGAATTGTAAAGCATTGGAACAGGCTGCCCAGGCAAGTGGTTGAGGCACCATCCCTGAAGGCGTTTGAAAGACATGTATATGCGGAGCTTAGGGACATGATTTAGTGGTGGAGTTGACAGTGTTAGGTTAATGCTTTGGACTCGATGATCTTGACGGTCTCCTCCAGCCAAAACAATTCTATGATCTGTTACTTGGTACAGAAATTTTAGCTTGGCCGTCTGAGCTACCACTGCTACCAAACGTTGCAGAATTTTCAAAACAGCTTTTTGTCTGGCCATGCTGAAGACAACCTGAAGGCTAAAGACCTTTATATATAGTCTCATTTAAGAAGTGTATGTAACTTTGTAAATCCAAAACACTCATGATATTTTAGATCACTTCCAGACTGAGCCAAAGCTGAGCTAAGAAGGACTTCTACTTGCACTCCTGGCTGCCGTGATTACATACAGAAACTTCTTATAGTCTCCCTTTACCAAAAAGATGTAGATCGCCCAAAGAATGTCTTACTTGCTGGCTTGATGTGGAGATGAAGGGGAGGTTTCTGTACAAAGGTGATTTGTGCTTCTGTGAAGAGTCTCCTTTGGCTGCAGGACGTTAACGTGCTCTCCCACTTGCAGTCCTTCTTCAGTTTGAACTGTGATCCCAAACGCCATCAGAATTAATGGTGTTTTTTTAGGCTGATGACCTGTGCATAACTAGTGTGGCCTTGCTGAAGATCATGGCCCCTATTTTGGGAAGTAGCGGGTTTTTGCTGGTTTTGGTTTGTTTCCTGCTGCCCTCTAGCGAGCAATGTTACCCATTTCTGACGCTACCAGCCTTGCGTGCTTGGAACTTAGGAGGGCTAGTGATTTTTTTTTCCCCTATTTTTTTTTCCTTCAGCTAGTGATGGGGTTGTATGTCACTGTAGCGAGCTCACTCCTGTGTCAGGTTACTGCTGTTGAGAAATGATGGTAAAAAATCCACCAGGCTGATGTGGGAAGACATTTCAGGAGTGTTGGTTGCACATTGTTTTCTGCATGGATCTTGGCATAAGGTGGTGAAAGTTGCCTGTTGGGGAAGTATTTGTTTTTGTTTGGGAACAGCCTTCCTACTTCTGTCAGTTACAATTACTACCCTGCTGGGATCTGGTTTTGTTATGAAAATGAGGAGTGTTTTTGTGTACAACTGTAAATTTTTTAGCCTTTCCAAAAGTTCTGGTTTTAGCAATTTTCTCTTTTATCCCTGGTACTGGTATAAGCATCCAGTTATTTGTGAAGGTAGGGGTGATTTGTTAAACTTATCAATAGCAAAGAAGTACCTATTTTCAAGTGAATGTGCTTTTTTGATTGATGATTTCTAACCAAGTACACACTCAAATATGATCAAAATATTAGATTTTTCTTAATACTCTGGTGTTCTCAAAAGGGAAATAAAAAGGTGCAACTCTTCAAATCCTAATAATTCCGTATGAATGTTGTGATGCAGCGGGGCAGGTGCTCAGTGGGCTTGAATTTATGCATCACCACTGAAGTCATGGGCAGTCCCTTGGGTCAGGTAACTACATGGCTCTGGTGAGTTTGGCAGCATTAATTTTCCACGTGTCTCTGTGGCCCAGTTGTGTTGAATATTGAGTGAAGCTGCAAAGTGGAATTCACACTACCTTACATAAAAGGAATGCAGGGAAACCACACGACACAAAAAATAAAGTACTGAGCACTGCTGAGTTGCTGAAGGTCTTGCATCTTTTGTAAATTAATTTTTCAGGAATGTGTTGCATAAAGCAGCCAGCCAAAAATAAATGCTGGAAGAGAAAAAGACAGTGCTTTGTTCTTCACAGTCTGAGGAAGAAAAGTAATCCTATTTTAAGGAGAATTTGAGCACTAATATCAGTAAGGGAAAAAACTTAGACAAGTAACTTGCCTTTTACACTATAATGCTTCACAATACCTCTGTGTTCTGTGAAAATGAACAGTTTGTATTAAACCTTTAATAATTGGAAGGCAAGTCCAGAGGAAATGCTTCAGTAACAAAGACAAGGAATTGTGCTTGCACACTGAAAGAGGCTTGTGTCTGATGGGATTCTGTGGTGAGCTTGGGATTTTGTCTCTTGGAGCTGCTGGGGAACAACTGTGCAGTGCAGTTGTGTGCTGTAATCTGAGGTTTTGTATTGACTTGTTTTGAGTTGCATCTTCTGCTCAGAGTGAGTTTTCTTCTGCTACTTGGCTCATATTTTTTTCCCAGAAAGAGGTGATTTGGTGGGTTTGCTCTCATTAGGCACACAGTTTCAGCTGTATCCACCAAGCTAATTACCAATCCTTTCAACATGGAAAAGGACTTAATAGATGTTCTGCATGTTATTCCCTGAATCCTTAAAAAATGCTGGCACAATATAGAACTTGGAATTTGTATTTTTGAATGTGACTTTGAGGGACCATCACCATTGTTTCCTTTCATTTATTGTTTTTATTTGAGCATATAGGCTAATTAAACCCTTGCCAGCCTCTCTATGTAGAGACAGAAACAGAATGAGATGATTTCCAGTTTGTGATGCTCCAATCAAACTTTAAACAGTGAAGTGGTTTCTAAATGTTCTAAGTTTCTAAATGTTTCTAAGTGATGCTAAATGTTAGCAGAAGTTTTATTTCCTCCCTAAATCCAGTCCTAAGCAGTTGCCTATCAAATTTGTAACTGGATGCTGTAGCTTTGTGTTAAGAACTACTGGATGATTACTGCAGAGCTAATGAGTCACCTTTAGTTAATAAGTGCAACAGACTAATCATCTATGGAAGGTACTGGGGGGGCTAGTATTTTTTTTTTTTTTTTTTTTTTTT
>Ga0065711_1048597_pt1 | contig 11725 bp, 4 predicted proteins | sample Hoacrofraction12_FD_59098 | JGI IMG/M metagenome (GOLD analysis project Ga0065711, IMG submission 59098) | Hoatzin crop microbial communities from Cojedes, Venezuela - Epithelial fraction 12 v2 (version 2) | ecosystem: Host-associated > Birds > Digestive system > Esophagus > Crop | place... | reverse complement strand
CGCGGCCTGAGTCGGGGGAGGCGTGCACACCGGCGGCCTCGGGAGCCTGAGCGCTCGCCGCCGCCGCTCTCTGCCCTAGGGATCCTCTTCAACACCGGCGCCGGCCAGCACATCCTGAAGAACCCGCTCGTCGTCAACAGCATCGTCGAGAAGGTGCCCGGGGGGCGGCGGGGGTAGCTGCCGGGACTGCCGCGGGGCTGCCTGGGCCTGGTTTGGCCTGCTGAGCGCGGCTGCTTGCTCGTCTCTCGACGCTGGGCCAGAGCTCCCTGACCGCCCTGCTCATCCCTTCCCGCTCCCCTGTCCGGCGCTTCCGGCCCTTTACGGAGCTGCGCATGCCAGAGGCTTTAAAACTGAACGGTGGCTTGAAACCCGTTCCGGAGAAGCAGCTGGAGTGCCGTGTGTGTGTGTGTGTGTGTGTTCGCAGGCTGCCCTGCGACGCACGGATGTCGTGCTGGAGGTGGGCCCCGGGACTGGCAACCTGACGGTGAAGATGCTAGAGAAGGTTAAAAAGGTGAGTGCGAATATTTGCACCCCGGCCTTCCCCAGCTCTGATCGCATCGCGGCTCGGTCTGTGAGGAGGCAGGAGGATCCTCGCTGGCTTGACTCAAACGAGTGGAACTGCTCTGCGGATGTTTTTTGTTAATGTCAGTGCGTTTTCAGCTGTTCATGTAAGCCTTGTGTGCTTTTGTCAAACTGTATTGCTATGCTGTATTTTATCAAGCTATATTGTGTATATTGCTACTGTTTGTGCGGGTAAGGCTTGCCTGTTTTGGGGAAGGGAGGAAGGTGCATAGCCCAATACGGAATTTTTAAGAATTATTTAAACCTGTAGCAATAGATACAGGGTTTTGTGGGGTTTTTTTTACAATTGAAATTTTAATCCTGGTTAGGAGGAATTGTGTTGAATTGCAAATACATACTTTTATTTTCAGGTTATTGCTTGTGAAATTGATCCCAGGCTTGTCGGTGAACTTCAGAAGAGAGTCCAGGGCACGTAAGTATCAGCTGCATGGAAATGGCGAGCACTTAAAGCAGTGGAGCTGCTTGGGCAGGAACTTCGGCAGCGTGCTTCTCTGAGGGTAACCACAGTGTGTTTTCCCCCAGGTGTCTGGCAAACAAACTTGAAATCAAGGTTGGAGATGTCTTGAAAACAGACTTACCGTTTTTTGATGCATGTGTGGCTAACTTGCCTTACCAGGTATGGGCTAAACAACAGGGCAAAACTTTCTTCTTTTCAAATGATAATTGCCCAGAAACTATGCTAGCTAACGCTATTACTCTTTTTCCTCAGATTTCTTCACCTTTTGTTTTCAAGTTGTTGCTTCATAGACCTTTTTTCAGGTACGTGGAAGAACAGAGCTGTGTATTACCTGATAGAAAAAAAAAAGTTTTAAAAATATTCCCAGATCAGTTTTTTTTTTAGTTCAGTTTGATGGATCAGAGCCACACACCAAAATTTTTCTGTAATATGAAACCTTCCAGTGCTTGGAGATTAGTTTATGTCGATGTATTTAAGCACGAGGAGAAAATTTAGTCTTGGCATCATGAGTGGGTGTCCAGCTGATGAAAACAGGAGCTGTACCTCTTTACACTAGTATTACAGCTGTTATTCCAGGGATAAGCAAGGCGTTGCAGCGGTTCGGATGCTTTCCTGCCCGAGAAGGGGAGGGTGGAAAGGGTAGGACTGAAGCCAAGACACTTCCTCTTGTCTGGTCTGAAAATGTGACTGCCCAGGTACTTCTGTGTGTTGCGCGACGTCAGCGGTTCTAGAGTTCTCTCACTGAAGCACTGGTGTTAGCGACATTACTGGTCAGTTTTTGGAGGTAGAGAGTTTGGATTTGAAGGCCTCATCAGAGAATTACTCAAAATTATTTTGTTACAGTCAGGCGCAAAACTCTGAGACTAGCCTCTCTCTTTTTGATCCTGGTCCATAAAGATTCAAATTGTGTTGTAGCTTTAAGGAAGTTTAGATGGTTTCAGCAAATTTTGTGGTGGTTTTTTTTTTTCAGACACGCTCTAAGTAAGGCAGGGTTTATTTATGACAAACTTCTGTTCCTTCTAAGCGCTGAGGCAAATCCTGCATTTTCCAAGTGTGTTAGCTGGCTTTTGACCTGAAAGTTGATTACTTAGAATTAATTTTCTCATTTCTGTTGTTCTCAGGTGTGCAATACTTATGTTTCAAAGGGAATTTGCACTTCGTTTGGTTGCAAAACCAGGAAGTAAACTATACTGCAGACTCTCTATTAATACTCAGTTACTAGCTCGAGTGGACCATCTGATGAAGGTACGTCATTCTGCGTTAGCTAACAGAGCTATCAAAGGTGCAAGAATGTTTCTAGGATCAGTGAGGATTTGCTGCTTATTCATATGGCTGCCTGACATCTGACTAACAGGTTGGAAGGAACAACTTCAGGCCTCCTCCCAAAGTTGAATCCAGTGTCGTCAGGATAGAGCCAAAGAACCCACCACCACCAATCAACTTCCAGGTGAGCACTGGATACTCTAATGTAACATATTAGTGATAATGCTTAATTTCATTTTACTTTTCACTTAATATTCGGTTCCATGTGCTGTTTTCACTGCTAAGTACCAGCTGTTTATTGGTATTTACGTAATTCCAAAGCACTTACTCCTCTGTTGATCAGGCTTGCGTTAGGATGTTACCTGAATGTGCCACCATAAGGTTGGGTGCAGCTTTGTTTACAATATTTCTGACAAGACTGAGATACCATCTCCGTGTCAGCGGGAGAGTTGCTAGTGGTAATGTCCCTTTCGTCGTGGCTTACATCTCCCAGAGACCCTTCTGGCTGATGGCTTTGTTGGTTATCATCAAAGGAGTACCTGTGAGAAGTCCTATCTTCAGATGGATTGTGTATGATCTCGGAAGACAGATGTTACAGGATAGTATTCTTAATGTTTAAAACGCTCTGATCTTCGAGACCATTTCAGCCTCGCCCAAGGTTAGCTGGATTTTTTCAAGTGTCTGCCTTCTCAACACAGAAGATCCTGGCCAATAGTGGCTAGGCACGGAAAAGAACAATTCAGAGGTTTTTGTGGGTGAAGTATTTTCTCCTCCATTTGTCCAAGACAGGACTGGTTTTTTATTGTTTAGGAAGATATTTTCCTGAAAAATTTTTCTTTCTGTTTAGTGTTGTTGTAAAATTGTCAGTAGCGACTGCTCTTGTGTGTAGCAGCTGTATGTTCCTTCCTGTAAATTCTGATTTTTTTAATTTCAGGAGTGGGATGGTCTGGTAAGGATAGCCTTTGTTAGGAAAAACAAGACACTCTCTGCAGCATTTAAGTAAGTAATTTCTGTTAAGGAAAATCTTGTCAAAGTTTGAGAGTCAATCTGGTTAACTATTTGTTTTGCACAAGTGTACAGCGGTGTTACATGCATGCTAGCAGAGTCTGGGATAAACCATGGCGGAGGATTTATGCTGAGGTCACAGGCTTTTACTGTTAGAAGAAAAGTAGGCAGGTGTTTAGAAAGAACAGCGCTGTGTAGTTGTTAACAGTTTTTTGTAGTAAAGATTTACAACCAATCAAGTTAAAAAAAAAAAAACACCTAGTTAAAACTTAGTTCTCATTCTAAACGTGTATTTCTTTCAGGTCAAGTGCTGTGGAGCAGTTGCTGGATCATAATTACCGAATTCATTGTTCCTTACATAATACAGTAAGTTCCTTCTTCATATATAAAATTCTATTTCTGTGTGCTGTGACCTACATACTGACTTTTTACAAGAGTGAAAAATTAACACTGAAAAGCTTAACATGCGAAAGTTTTTCCAAGAGAATTTGGGGGAGGGAGGAACTTAGCTCTTTTGTTAGCGAAAAGCCTGAAAGGGTCACTAAGTGAACAGAGAAAAAGCTGAAAGCTGAGTATGTTGCTAATATATTGGCTGTACATGTCTCTAGGACTTTTACTAATCTAGTAGGAATCTAGTAAGAAAAATTCTTGTGTCTGCTAAGCAGTAGTGTTGTCATTCATTTATAGTGAATGAGTTGAGGTACAAAAATTCAGATAGAAGAATACAATAATCCATACAAGAAAAAAATACAACTTGTTTCTAGCACTTGAAACGAACTATTCTAAAAGCAGGAAAAGAACATACGATTTAAATGAACCTTCTTCTGTGCTGTGAATAGAAAGTGAATTTATGTCCCGTTTTTCATTGACAGGAAATACCTGAAAACTTCAAAATTGCAGAGAAGATACAGACAGTCCTAAAAAATACAGGTTACTCTGAAAAACGAGCCCGTTCAATGGATATAGATGATTTCATTCGGTATTCTTTTTTTTTTCTCTTTATGACTTCCTTTTAAGCTTCTTCAAATTCTGTCTGCGTCTGTACCTGTGCAGCACAGATTACTATTGGGTTCCACAAGAACGGCACTAACTCCATTTTTCTCTCAATGCCAGACACTCCTTGATTTCAGTCCTGAACATGAACGAATGCTTAAACACTAGATATATATATATATAAAAAATAACTGCTACTTGCAGCATTGAGAAGCAACTAGCTAAAGATCCCTATTTCTGCTGTTGGTGTACTGGACCCTTCTATGTCTCCTCTAAAAATGGCTTTAATAATGGAATAGGTTGTTATAATGCCACTTACACAGCCCTTCTCTGTCTGTCTTGAGGATTAGGCCGCAGTCTATATCATAATTTGGAAATTTTGAGTATTTAATTGCTATATTCTGCTCTTACTTCTGGTCATTTAATTTAAGTGGCAAGATGAATCCTGATTTATGATAAAAATTCCTAGCTGTTTTCCCGTGTGACAATTAATGCAGCTACTGCTCTTTGAAGAAACGTAGTAAACCTGGTAGGATGCAATATAACTAACCGCACTGAAAATACACCCGCATCTCTAAAATAGCAAGTCTGATAATAACTTCTAGTGTAATACTTGTAACAATTCTTTTTGGCAGTTGAACAGTGGTGGCTGCTTTCCTGCTGTTTTCGTGTGTTCTTTGCTAGCCAGCATGTCTTAGAGATGCCTTAAGATGAAGTATGAATTAGTAGAAATTGTAACGTAAATATTTTATTTTTTCAGGTTGCTGCATGGCTTCAATTCAGAAGGCATCCATTTCTCATAGTTTCTACTAGAAGGATGAAAAATGTTCCATATTTCATCACCGAAGGGTTACCTAAGCCAGAGTAACTGCACGGGGGCAAGCTCTTCTCACAAAAGCACTGAGCAGTGTACACACTCTGGCTCTTACTCAAACCTTACATGCAATTTTATCACAGATAGTAGGCACGAAGCTGCTGCTCTGTATTTTAAAAGAGATAAATTCTTCCAGAACTGAAGCGAGGTGCTGGACTTCCACATGACGGTGTATTTTTAAATATAACCAGTAACATGAATTGATCCTGCCATAATTGAAATCTGCCTTCTCTGATCATGGACTTCACCTCAGTACATTCTTGCACAGTACTCAGCAATACAACCCAAAAGTCTCCTTTGGGCAGCAAAGACAGAGTTGCAGTCATTCCACTTGTCTGCGATTTTTTGTTTGTTTTAAAGTGTATTTAAACACTTTCTTTTGATGCGAAATGCCTGTCTCTTCCATTTGTCGTCTGGTAGTTACCCACATTCCAAGCCCATTTGTAATTTGCTTCTCTTGGAGAAATCCCAGTAACTGTTTCTCAGGGACAAGAGCATTTATCTTGTGGGCGTGTTATCATTTACAAAAACGTTACTGAAGTACCTGAAACTACTAGTGTCATCTCCTTTACCCCCTCCTTTTTGCCATCAAACCGCTGTAGGAACCAGCAGAAAACTACCCCAAAGGGCCAGTGCTCGTAAGCACAGACAGAAGGGGGGAGCTTGTCAACTGTAAGTTCAAGCAGCTATTTTTATAAGAAAACTACTTTGCTTTTCAAGGCAAGGAGGAATTTTAGCATAGATCAAAGCATTAGAGAAATGCATGCCTGTGTTCTGACAGGAAGACTTACTGAAGTGTCTTAATACAGTCTGGATTATATATATTTGTTGTTAAGGACACAGCAAGAGTTTTCCCAAGGAAGTTTGCATTGACTCTGCATAGCAACTGTCAAAAGAAAAATCCACTTTGGTCTGTCTTATGATTCAGGAAAACAGTAACTATTAAATCCGTAGCATCACACAGGGGTAAAGGCATGGCTCTGTGCATTAACTACCGTAAGTAATTTTTTCATGTATAGCGTATCTCTTCCCACAACACCACAGTAAGTGCAGAATAGGCAAATTATCAAAAACTCACCTGAAATACAACTTCATTTTATACACATCCAGTGTCAATTCTTCAGAAGTCATTGATGCAGAAGCATGTAAAGAAAGAGACACTTGAATGTGCAGACATGCTGAGAGGCTGTCTTGGAAAACAGAGCTGCTCATTTATAATTTAATGATTCTAGTCCTGCTTTGCTGTATATAGAACCAACTTATGAGTGAAGTAAGCAGCCACCGCAATACGCTCAGACTAATGCAGAAGGACCAAGTACTGAAGGACCAAGTACTGGAGACTTGTGTCACGCTTCCTACAGGCTTTCATTTTATAGGCCAGGAATCGAGACCAGCTTGTCTGAGCCCTGTTCATCACAGCAGTGGCCTGCAGGAACTCAAATGCCGTAATGACCCGTATCAGTTTATCCTGATCTCTCACTGCTGCAGTGCAGGTGTAGATCTGACCTCTGCAGCAGGCTCTGTCACACAGACTGTCTCTTAACAATTTCAGCTTGCATCTGCTGCCTGACAAGCACGCGTGTCATTGACACGGCTTAGTAAAAAGCTGCTAAAATCTGACTGCCTCTGTCTTTCCTGTCTTCTTTGGTAGGTGTTGCAGATCACAGCCCAGTTGTGGCTCTCGGCTTGCATGGAGGAGTAGTAGGGCAGCCACTGTTTCTCATGTAGGATGTCTCAATCTTCAGAGGCTTTTTAGACAGCAAGATTTCTCTAGACCAGCTCCAAAGAAACCCGCTGGTATTATACGATAAGCCGTACCACCACGTGCTAGCAAAACCTGCTGCCTTCTGTTTCATTGGCTTTTTCTTTCAACTGTGATGGATGATGTTCTTCAACAAATGCTCAGAAAGATGTGTGATGTTTCTTTTTAAGACCTGCTGCAAAACTAAGGTCAGGACAGTGCTCTGGGGAACTTATTCCTATATGACAATTTTGCACAGGAGATTTAGCTGCAGAACTAATACTCATTCTGATATCCAGCCTTTTCAAAAGTGTAACTCCAATGTGCTTACAAAGTGAAACTCTTCCCAAAGCGCACCAGAACTTTCATAGAAGTAAACTCTCATCTTTTAATTCATTTAATAGCTTAATTTATTAAACACATTCTGTAAAATCTACATTGTTTCAGTTTTCATGTTTACACACAGGAGGATTTTTTTTTTTATTTTTAACCATGATGCAACAAGAGCTTCCCATAGTCTACCTTCCCATGGGAGATACAAACATTAAACACTACAAGAATCCCCATTTCGTTTAACTCTCTTTTCATCGCCTTCCCTTTATTTCCTGCCAGCTCTGGCACAAACAAACAGGCTTGTATTCCAAAAGTAATTTTTAAACAGTTCCAAGGGAAAGTCTGCTGATACGAACTGCTGGAAACAGGGAGAACTCCTAGAGAGGTCTACAGTTCTTCATTTGACAAGAAGTTCACACATGAAAGGTCAACCTTTTTGGATACTGACTTGCAAAAATAACTTGAGTGCCACCAGCTCAAAAGTGCTGATACACATGGCGCCGTGTATGAGAATTCAGGTCCTTGTGGGATTTCTGTTAGCACTCGGTAGAGGCATTGTGCAAAATCCTCAAATGATGCAATTTCATCCCACTTTTCAGCTGCTGACACCGTACAAAGGGAAAAATAGGTATTAGCTACTTTTTTAAAAAGCAACAGAGCTACTCAAACTACCTGCAAACTACAGTTAATGTACATGTAAGTCTGTCATGCATCAAAAGCCAAATTTTAGCAGTGAAAGGCCAAAATGTGCGTATTTAGCTGGATCCCCAAATTTTGACAGTTAACGCTATCCATACGCAGAGGTTAGATCATACCTTTACTCTGACAGCATTACCACATCATACCACATACTGTGTATCTGCATTATCCTAAGATACAACTCTCCTCGGTACTTATACATTACCCTTTATTATACATCAACTAATTTGTATTTTTGTGTTTTTTTGTTCTGTTTTTCATTTTTTATTACAGAGAAAGTGTTCGAATTATATAACCATTCTTAATGGTATTCAAATAAATCTAGACTCCAGATTTTTACAAGGAGGATGGAATGTCCAGCTGTTTGTCCACTCTTAACAGCTCTTGCTATTCAAATGATATGGCACATCCTGTGAAATGAAACTAGCCACCAAAAATGAAAGTCTCAAAACACATTAAAAATGTACAGACACTAAAAGTAATTTATATTGACAAATAAGGAATGTTGTTTATTAAGGCTGTGCTTCAGAAAAAGGATGCTGAGGGTTAAGTAGCCTTCATCAAGGCACAGAATGGGAAGAGGTAAGCACAGCTGTCTGTACAAGAGACATTATCTACAGCCACCAGTGAGGTGTGCATGCACACAAACACAATTTGAAACTGCACAGCTGGTCTTTGTAACAAAACTGAACATAGTCAAAAGGAAATACTGTGACTTTTTAATGGCCACAGATTTACTTCATTATTAAAAACATGGCAAATATTTCCAAACATAAAATTCACAATTTGAATAAATGAAGTATTTAAAACGAAAGTGCTTCACAGATCTGAACCCTGCATGGTTGTGCTGTCTGGTCTAGAAGCATTTTGTAGACATCAGAGGAGCATTTCACACAAAACTGAAAATGTCATTCAGGTGAATAAGAAACAGGACATTTCCACAGACATTTCTAACGTTTTTACACTTTCAAGTAGTTGAGTTCTTACGACCACTGGGTTTTGTAACAAATGTGTGCTACAGCAGTATGGGTTCGTGGATTCCTTTAGCAGCAAAGGCCCATTTCAAAGGGCTCGTGGTCTTTTCGGGCTGATCTGTTTACTGGCCTGTTCCTCCTCTTGTAGAGCTGCGCGGAAAGATTTCACTTTATCTTTAATGAAAAAGAGAGAATGAGTACTGATGTGCCTGTGCTCAACACAGATCTTAAAACTAAGCCCTGATGCTCCACATCTCAGCCCCCATGCACAGCAAAGAACATTCCTTTACAAAAATAGCTGATGCTACAAACTACAAGAGGATTGAGATAAGCCTAAATTCAACACTCCTCATACAAATTCCCTCTTAGATGCTAGCCCTCTCTCTAGGCAGGATAGGTTTGGAAATGGCACAATTGTATTCCCAGCATGTAACCTGTTTGCACTTAAATTCCGCTTCTAACTTACAGACTATAGGAAGATACACACCACATACATCCTTTTCCTCCCCAGCACCTTCCAAACCAGCCTTGCATACAAAATTGTATTCAGCGTACAATCAGTCACATCTGTACATTCTAAAACCTAGCACAGTAAATTTTGCTCCCTTCTGTTCTTCCACGAATGTGAAAAGCATTTGTGATTAGATTTTGGAAGTTAGTCACCGTAAATAGGTAAGTGCATCATTCTTTTCATCATAACTATAACAAGAAAGGGAGAAACCTGAGAAAGGAAGTGTGGCATTCTTGCATACTTCTATTCCTGTTCCCCTCCATTCCCCAGTAATATGCCCAAGAATGGGAAGAAGGAAATCAAAATGACAGCATAAAGATGTCAGTCCCAGAGTGACAGGAATAAAAGCTGAAATATTTAGTGACCATTATGTGCCATGAGCAGAACACAGGAGATGATACTGCGAGAAAGAATTTTTGACAGTTCTTCCCTCCTGTAAAGCTACACATGTATCATGCTGCCTGTAAAGGTGCAAGGATCTCTTAGATAGCCTTTACCTCCAGTGCCTTGTTTCAAAAGCAGTATCTAATAAGTCTTTGAAGAACAAGGAGTCACCCAAGCTGTGTATTTTCACTGCTGGTGTTTCAAATTGTCTTCTGAAGAGGAAGTTATCATCCACAAAAAGCAAAAGAATGTACCTTCAATTCTTCGCTAAAGTATACTGCTGCCAATGCATGCTTACACAGCAAGGACGACACGTCTGATTTGCTTGATGTATTCTTCTAACTTATAACAGATACTAAGACTGAGTAAAAAGTAAGATTTTATCTTATAAGGAGCTCTCTAACACAGATAAAGAAAAGCCCACACCCACCCCTCAGGCCTCAACCCTGCGCTTGAATTTTTACCAGTATAGCATGTCTCCTGGAGTCCAAATACTTACAGAAACTAAAATGAAAAAATCATCTCCATGAGGTACTAAGCTGACAAGCTGATTTTAGAAGACAAGTGGAAGAGTCAATTTTGGGCACTAAGAATTATCTGCAGTTTGTTTTTCAATAGAGAGAGGCTGTGACAAAACTCAGACAAAAAGGCTGCTGAAGAAAAAAGTAAGCTACGAACCAAGCTACTCGGAGCTCAACACCACTCATAAGCATAGTCTTAAAAATGACAGCAGGCTCCCTGCTACACTACAGAATGCAACAGAGCAGGTGCTGGGAGTTCCTACCACTACTTCCTCATTGCATTACCTTCTTTTCTTGTACAGTTCATTTGGATTTTCTTTTTCTTTCCTTTATTGTTTTGGAACAAAGGAAAGAAAAAGGAAAGTTACAGGATCGAGTTTATACTTCCTGGAAGTAAAGCAGAGATTCTACCTTTAAAGTAGGATGAACTGAGCACAGATGTGAACTTGTTCTTAGGCAGCAGAATAAGTGTTCCTTCCACAGGACATTGCAAGGCAGCATAAGGGCAAAAAAGACCCTAAAACAACCACACTCTCTTTTTTCTCCTTATTATTACTGTAAGTCTCCATGGCATATGAAAACACACTGCTAATAATGCACACAAAAGTGATTAAAAGCCATCTACCTCTGAGTTCAGTCAGAATATCAATTTTTTGCTCTAGAATTGCTTCAAGTTGGGTAGCGTAAGAATCCACATCGTAGTCTACTTCTTCTGTCATCTCAAGAAGAGCTTTTTCATCTTCCAGCCATCTAATAGATTCCTAGACACAAGTTAAAAAAAAACAACTAAATACCTCAGCAAAGTTTCAAGACAAGTTTCAAGACAAAGAGCTGAATTAGACCTTTTCTCAAGATGACTACACTTTTATTGTCTAGTCACCTCAATATAACAGATTTCAATCCTGAAATGAAACCTTATTCCTCATTCAGCAAAACTGAAACCTTATTCCTAATTCAGCAACATTGTGCATTTTCTGCATTGTTTCTTAATTCCAGTGGTCATACTGGCAACACGTAAACCCCACCTACCCCAGTTCTCTTCAAATTCAGAACATTAGGCGGTTGTAAAGCTAAGAATCTCAAAGAACAGAACTTTATGTCACAGTTATGTCCCCTTAGGCAGGTATCAAAATTTGAAGTCAGGCTTCAATTTTAAGTATGGGCTGATTGCCACTGACTATAATCATAGCGTCATTACTACAGTTAAGGAGCCAAGATAATTCTGTCTTTAATTAAGAACAATTTTGAGAGAAGCTGTATAAATAAGAGTGATTTTAAGCTCACTGCTGGATGAGCTAACTCCCTAGACAGATAAGAGTACTGTAAAGGTTGGTTAAAGCAGCTCTTGGGCATCTTTGCACTCCAAATATTACAAAAAAAAAAAAAAA
>Ga0065711_1048596_pt1 | contig 11725 bp, 4 predicted proteins | sample Hoacrofraction12_FD_59098 | JGI IMG/M metagenome (GOLD analysis project Ga0065711, IMG submission 59098) | Hoatzin crop microbial communities from Cojedes, Venezuela - Epithelial fraction 12 v2 (version 2) | ecosystem: Host-associated > Birds > Digestive system > Esophagus > Crop | place... | reverse complement strand
GAGTAGAGGGGCAGAATCACCTCTCTCGACCTGCTGGCCACGCTTCTCTTGATGCAGCCCAGGACACGGCTGGCCCTCTGGGCTGCCAGCTTACAAGAAACTAGTGATTTCACTCACTTTCACTAGAGTTGCCAAACACCTGTATTTGCTCTAGAAAACATGAAGAGCTGCAGGAAAGCAGTCTGTCTTCTGAAAAAAAATTGGCCTCTACACAATGCAATGGCGGCTCCAGTAATGCCAAGTGACACTAAACCGCAATGAATTAGGTGCTCAGAGAATCTGCTCCGTGCAGGTGGATCAGCAGGAGGCAAAGAAGTCCTCCAACAGTTCTTGTACCACCGTTTCTCCCCATTAGTTACAGCTGCTTACACATTTCAGCTTCCAGTTCTATAAATCACATTCAAGCCCAACATGTAAATGAAAGCGTTTGTTTAAGCGCCTTTCTACAAAGATGAAATTAAAAATTCTCCATCAAAAAAGATTACAAAGCCTCTAATCCTCACCACTAACCTAAGGTTAGTATAAAAGCTTAAACACATGCAGTAATTTTCTTAATCAGCCAGTACTTCAGAAAGACAGATGCTTCTGTTTATGTTGGTCTATTATCAAGTCCTCTGGTGTCTGAATAATTCTTATGCCTATCCTGAAACTTCATTAACATAAATTTCTTCTGTATTATTCTGCCTTCCGTGACAGATAGTACAAGTATTTTTATTTGGTTGGTTAGCTTATCCTTATTGGCCTTGAGAATCGCAGTATTTTGTGCATTTCCTGTATCTATTATCCAACTGTAGTGGCCAAAAATCAGCAATAATTACACCATGTGTGTGATAATCAAAAGCTGTATAAGAACTAATTCCACAGTCTTGAAATTCCTGCAGGAAACCCATTGCTGTAACTGGCTTTTATTCAACAAATGTTGTCTGTTAGTCATGGCTTTCTAGAGATATTCATGCAAACTGAATGTAAATCACAGAATCACAGACTGGTTGACCTCTTAGGGTCATCTGGTCCAATGCCCCACTAAAGCAGGGCCACCTAAAGTGGGCTGCGCAGCACCACGTCCAGAGGGCTTTTGAATACTTCCAAGCAGAGACACTCCACCACCTCTCTGGGCAACCTGTGCCAGTGCTCATTCATCCTCACAGTAAAGTGTTCCCGATGTTCAGACAAAACCTCCTGTGTTTGCCTGTGCCCGTTGCCTCTGGTCCTGTCACTGGGCACTACTGAAAAGAGTCTGGCTCCGTCCTCTTTGCACCTTTCCCTTCAGGTATTTATATACACTGATGAGGTTCCCCCCAAGCCTTCTCTTCTCCAGGCTGAACAATCCCAGCGCTCTCAGCCCTTCCTCTTAGAGGAGATGCTCCAGTCCCTTTACAATCTCCGTGTTCCTTCGTTGTGTTCTCTGCTGTATGGCCTTGCACTGAGGAGCCCAGCACTGGACACAGCACTTCAGCTGCGGCCTCACCAATGCCGAGCAGAGGGGAAGGACCACCTACGGCGACCTGCTGCAGCCCAGAATATCAGCAGCAGCAGGGGGGGCAACTAAAGGCTATTAGGCTCGTCACATATCTTTTAAGTTATATAATACTAAATAGCTGGGATGGAAATATGAAAGCTCCAACTTTGAAATTACATTGCTGATTTCATCAATATTGCCTAACAACAACCACCTTACAACCCTCTTATTAGGATATCAGCTCACAGTAATCTGTTTTAGCAAAAATCTCAGTGGGCATCCAGCACGGGAGCAATTTCTCCCCCTCCATTGAGTGATTATTTAAGAAATACAAATGACAACAGAACTCCAATCCAATCTTTAGATCATAAATAGAGTTAAATAAATATACAATAGTGTGACTATATGCTGCATATAAGCAAGATTACGAAATGCAAGGCTGATATCAGCTTTCTTTGGCCAATATTTCTGAATTGCTTCAAAACAGTTAAACCTAGAAAACAGCTTTCCAAGCACCTTAAAGTCAAGCGCTTTTTTCTACCAATAGATTATCAAAACCCAAAACACGGGCTTTAGTGCATCAAATTAGCTACTAGCAATATTAATCTGGTATCTAAAGAGCTTGCAAGTCTTTTTGCACTAACAGCCTCATGTCACAATTAACAGATAAAGGAAGAACTACTTATTACAGCTATCATTATCAGGTATGGATATTCTATGGCCAAAACTTAACTGAATCAATCTTATTTTCCCTTCACCTTTCAATGAATTCTGTAAACACCCATCATGAGCCTACTTCACAGCCCCCACTGTACAAAATTGTATTCCACAAGATAACAAATGATTCTTGAAATAATTAAGCTTATGGTCTAATAAGTAGGTTAAATATATTAGTTATAGTCTGCTATAGAAGCCAATACAAACTTATGTGTCTATCAAGCACCATAACAACATCATAATACATAACACACATTTCTATATTCACAATATAGAGTACATTCTAAAATCTTCTTATTTAGAAGGTACTGTAAACGTGTAAGACGTTTTTACATAGCTCACCATCCTTCACTTTCCACCACTGCCTAATACTGCCTTGTATTTATCTCTAGGTACAGTACAGAAAGCATAAAAGCAGCAAATTCCTCCCAGCCTTCAGCTTTAAAAACTAATTGACATTAAAATATGACACTGACTTGTAGTGAAATAAGCCAGGTGAAACTAACTGTTCCAGCCAAACTTTGACAGACAGTTTCAATCAGTCTACTCATCCTACATGTGGAAGATGTAATCCAGACTGCTGCCAACTGCTTCCCTACAAGGTTTTTTTTCTTCATTCTCTACATCAGCATTACTAAGGCAACAACCCATTCAGCAGAAGTCCACTGTGAAACATCATGCTGAAGGCAGATAAGGGTATGTGAAATACATTTCTTGCCTGTATTTCTACCGCTCTGATCCTTCCCACAGTACTGGCAGTGCAGGATAACTGCTGTTGTATTTCTGAAGCTCATTCAGAGGCAGCAGAGAGTAACTGGCACATAACTTTGGGTCACCAGCAAAATTCCGCCCCAGCTTGCAACCGTGGACCAGAAGAGGAGTTGGCACAGATGCACTCCATCTGGGAACTCAGCACCTTGCTTGATTAAAGGGACCATGCTCCATCACCCTGTTGACACCTGAGCTACACAAACACAACAAACTCTCCTTTTGGAATGCTATCAGGAGTGTCACATATTTGTTCCACTGCACGCAAATGGTTAAGGGAACCTGTTTTACTGTTTTCCTCTTGATATGCCATCGTATTTCTTCCAGGCATAGATTTTCACCCTTTGATTTGCATTTGTTTGCTGCTTTCTCCCTTGGCTTAACTATACCATACATAGCTTCAGATTTTCAGCCAAGACCAAAAAATACAGTTAATATTTTATCAGCAGGAATGTGATCAGCATGTGTCATTCTAGAGGATTAACAGAGTTATGGGAAAGAAAGCTACTACAAGTTTTTATGCCATCTATCTTAAGAGCCCTGTCATTCAGGTATTCTAGAATTACCAACGCAAGCAAGTGCTTTAGATTCCATTAGCATAACACTACTCTTCAGCTCACATTCTGCTGCACCGTAATTACACAACACAGTAGAATCTTTTTGCCTTCCTCTATTTGGTTATACTATAAGCTATATTTTTCGCGCAGACCAAGATTTCTTCCCTTGATGAACTCTCCATACTAGGCCTTATCAAGACTGTTCACTACCCCATAAAACTATTCTTTTAAAAGAGAACATAACAAAATTATTTATGTCTATAGCTCTGCTCTTTCTCTGCAGAATTGTGTAAAGGAAAATGTAACCCCTTGCCCCGCTACCTCAAACCAAACCCCTTTCTCCCACACACCTTCCTTTTATTCTGGAGGCCCAAGCCTGATTTGGTCAACAAGACGCAGATGCAGCTGCTCTACCTCCACTAATCAGTTTGAGACCTCTGCAAATCTAACAGAAGCAATAAATCCTCTGGGCTTGGCACCTCCAAGACAATAGGAAAGTATGGAACAACAGGTCCTGGAGAAACAAATATCCTCTCCACTTACATATGGCAAACTGCTTAATGTATACTCTATAATACCTGGCATGATCAATTTTGTGTTGAGATCCCAACTCAATCGGATCCTAAGCTGCTAGTTTTTGGCTAATCAGTTAACTCACAGAGAAGGACACTGCTATATCTTAATTGATATATGTTAATGCATATGCATCAAGCAAGCTTTATGCATTTCTCGAGTGAACAGGCCTATTAGTGAAACACTCTGGAAGCAAATAAAGCATAAAACCAGAATGGGAGTAGCCAAACTAGTCTGTACATTAAAGCATATTTATTTTCATCTTGCAGTCATACAACTTTAATTGCTATGGGTTAGGTCTCACCTTTTTAGGCCAGCTTGCTTTAGAAGGCTGCACTATCCCAAGGCGGTTTGCACTGAAGATCTGTTGTTGGATCCTCCTGTGCTTGATGATCTGATTAGACCACTGACCTGGTCTCTTCTGCTTTGCTTTGGCTTTACCTATTTCACCCTGTCTCAGTAGGGTCAGACTACAGAGGGGCCTGATTGCCAAGATCAGCAAGGCGTCTCCTCCTGATCGAAAGGAAGTCTATTCCTGCTAGTAAGGGTGATGTCATTATTCCCATAATGGCCCTAAGGAACATACAAGCCTTAATTTTTATTTTTGCTGTATTTTTTTTACTGTATCATAGAAACTTTTCTGCCAAGATCTTTCCTTTTCAGGAAAAAAAACACCCAAAAGCTCGCAGCATATGAACTGTAGACACTGTAATACACGTGAATGTAGACAGAAATCAAAGGCTGGTGCAAGGAAGTCTGACAGAGCCTGCCTAGAGTTCATTTCAGTGCTCAGAGTTACTCAGAGAAAGCCTAGACTCTTTACACTACACCCATCCATTTTCAGAATCCTACTTTAAATATCTTCACTGTTCTCCCTCCAACCATTCTCTGCCATGTTGCCTGCAACTGTCTTCCCTCAAACACATGTACACATGGCATATACATAAAGCTGTCAGAGTTAAGCATCAGTGAACCATGACATGCTGTCATGGCTAACACTGTGACATACTGGGAGACATCCATCTCACCTAACTCAAAGCAGTGTAGATCCTATGGCAGAGCTCATCACCATAGAATCCCTCTGTGGTTAGTGAGGAGAAACAGGGTTTTTCACGTGATTCATTAAAGACTTCAGAATAGTAAGTTACATATCCTGAAATCATCCATTTGTCTTCTGCCACTATACAAATTGTAAATTTTCCTGGACAGATACCATCTCTCTGTTATCCTTTGTACCATGCCAGGCACAACAGGGCTTTATGACATGGTGGTAATAAATAGTAATGATGAACAGTGTCAGCTACAGTAACAAGCAGCAACTAGCCATACTAACAACCTGGATAAAAATACCACTAAATCAGAACACCACCTCTTTGTGGCAATGAGTCAAAACTAACTGGGTGTCCCCCACTGAACTTTTATTAAAAAAAAAAAATCAAACTGTGCCGAAAGACACCATGCTAGTCAGCCAGTAATTCCCTCCAAATATACATTGTTTGTTATGCTTGACTTCACAGGGATGCACGACTAGTCCAAGTTCCTTATATTCACTGGACCACTTCCATTTTTGAGTTCTATTGAACTTTTTTTTTTTTCTCTTTGAAGTCTGGCTTGAAAGGGTTTTTATAAACTGCTACCACAATTGCCTTAATCTTCAAGTGATCTGTGAAGCCTCCCTTGTTTTTCATGGTGTGCACAGTATAACTCTGGAACTTTCTATCTGCTTCAACACTCTCACTAACAATTCTGCCATTTTATTTCCTCAATCATAACCTTTTTGTTCTCAAAAAACTATGGATTCAGATTTTTTCCCTGAGTAATTTTATTTGTATGTATTAATTTTTATTCTGTTTCAAGATTTTCTTCCCTTAGACACAAAGAAATCTTAAAAAAAGCTTTACTGACTATATAGTATTTCATTTTGTATTGTATTTTTTTCTGATTTGTAGCAAAAATCTCTCCAGAAGATATTTTTTCCCCACCCCAGCATTAAAAAGTCCTCAGCAATTACAAATAAGCTGATGCATTTAAAGAATTGAGAATTTTTAAAGAAATAAAACAATTCATTCTGATACCATTTATCATCATCTCCCATTGATGAAATATTTAAGGGCTTCAATATACAGTTCTAGATGCAATAATCTGTAAAATCCTCAGATAGTGTAAATTTGATTAATGCCACTGAAATAAATAAATCTGCACCTTTTTTCACCAGCTTGGGACTTCAATTTCTACTGTGAAGATTGCTGATCAACAGTTGTTGGAATGAAAGATTCTCTGCATTAGTTTTCCACAGTATTTGAAGACAGTCAGTGACTCTAAAGTGATGTAAAAAGCAGAACTTAAAACAAATGGCAGAGTATTGCCTTTTGCTTTGTTCATCCTAGTTTCGGCTGCGATAGAGTTAATTTTCCTTCCAGTAGCTGCTGTGTTTTGGATTTAGTACAAGAAGAATGTTGATAACACTGATGGTTTTAGTTGTTGCTAAGAAATCAAGGACTTTTTCCAGTTTCTCATGTTCAGCTAGTGAGCAGGCATGCAGGAGCTGGGAGGGAGCATAGCCAGGCAGACAGCCAAGACACCATGCTCAGTTTATGAATGGGGGTTGGCTGGGGGGACAGACACTCTCTTTTCTGTGAGTTCAAATTTCTTCCTTGAGTTCAGAGAGTTCTGCGAAATTTGTGAGCTCAGTAAAATCTGTGAAATTTGTGAGCTCCAGGAAACCCACAGGTTCTGCAATCACTTCTGAGAGACTGGCTGCATAACCAGTCATCAGACAGTAAGAAATTGCACTGTGTATTGCTTGTTTTGCAGATTCTATTCTTCTTGTTGTTATTATTTCCTTTGTTGTCATATTAAACTGTCTTTTTCTAAACCCACGACTTCTACTTTTTCCCGTTCTCTCCTCCATCCCACGGAGCGGGGGGGGGAAGCAGGGAGAAAGGAGTGAGTGGCTGCATTATCCTAGTCGCAGTCTGACAGGTTAAATCACAGCAATACCAATTGCAAAGGGAAGAGTCTAAAAAAGAAAAATGCCTAAATGTTATCACTCTAAAAATGTGTCTCTTGTACCCTGTTCCAGCTTTTTCCCCTTTTTCATAAAGGTAAAGTCCCACACTTTTTCTAAACATCTCCAGGGAAATCACGTAATATACCTAACTAATGTCACCTGAGGCACACATTTAGTGGATGTACATTGCCATAATCCCAAAGATTATAAGTGATTAGTCTGCAAGAAAATGCCTCCTCTGATAAATCCTTACCATGGGCAAATTAGTGGTTTTTTTCTAGCTCAGTTGTAAGGTTTCGCCTTGTTCCTTTTAATATAGCCGTAAATAAAAGGCAACACAGTTCCGATGAGACTTTGGTGTTTTCTGTGTTGCAGAGAATACATTGACACTAAATCAAGGTTCCCAAGAAGGTAAATCGCTGTTCTCCATTCAAATCGATCTTGCATTTATAAAAATCTGTATATTTTAATGTAGTCATTAGACACATCACGTATAGATAGGGCGTTTTGGTTTGGGGTGAGGGTGGTGTGTGTCAAACAGCAGGTCATTTTCCTTGCAGTCTGGAATGCATATTGATTTTATTTTTATTCTCTTCAATATCCATAGAGCTTTGTTGTGTTTCTCCTGTGGAAATATACACTGCCAAGAGTCCCAGTAGTATCATATCTCCCTTCTGTTCTTCACTTGTCAAGTTTTCACCAGTTTGCTAGCTCTACCACATCCTACAGTACAGTAGAGAAGTGCTCTCTCTGCTCTCTTCATTTCACATCAGGCTTGTGCTTTCTTTTGTTCACCAGCTTCACCAGCAGCTTTCTTTTGTTCTTCCTATTTGATCCCAGAATTACTAATCACAGCCAGGACTCTCTGCTGTCACTTCACTGGATTCCCTCCTGCTCTTAAACTTCTCACCTGGACTAATCACACACACAATAGACCCTTGACCAAACTACTTAGAACACAGACATTAAGTTTTTCCTGACTATAGGTTATTGTCCACTTTATCTAGCAACTTTTGCCTACATCCACACATTGGGGACTACAACAAATGAACGTAATGTCCTACAGTAACCTACAACACAGATATCTGGGTCAGGTTTGCAATGCCAAAAGGAGAAGCAAAAGTGTTGGGAGACAACAGAAGATTCAAGCGTTTCTTACTGTATCTGCTCTACCCACTTGCCTTGCCTCTTATAACTGTATTTGCATCCATATTCCAGGCGGTAATCTTTCAGTCAAGGAATATCAGCCTGAGCCTGTTTTGTATATGGCTGCAGTTAGAGGGCTGAGTAATGAATCATATCAAATACTATACATCAAGCTGTACCCGGCACATTCATAGACTGTGACTGACAGCAAAGCAGGGAGAACTCCTGCAGTGATACACTATACCTATCAAAGTCTACTGTATCCTGTAACTTCTGTACTATGTTTTTGCCTTTATCTGACACTAAGGTAACAGACTCATGCATCACCTTCTTGGCAGCCGGAATAGTTTAAGAACTGCCCTTTAACCTTACCCCAGCTATTCATTCCCCCATCCCTGGACCACTTCTGCTTTTGCATTTTTTTAACCTGGATGATTTTAGGGATGTAACCGACAAAATGGCAAACAAACAGCTGCACTGGTATGGTTGAAGGAGCTCTGAATGGTGGTGCAGGAGTGCAGTGAGACCTCAGACTGGTGGAGAGTAGGCAATTCTTATACTCACTTTATCACCAGAGAAAACATATCATTAAAACACATGTCAGTGATGGGTGCGCTCAACCTCTTGACCAGACTGGAGGTGGTTTAGTGCAATAAAATCTTTAGGTACTTGGTGGATTGCACGTAGTGCAGCAATTCCAGCAGACACCTTAAGCAAAATAGAACAATTGCAGATTCTAGTAAAGAATCACAACAGCTCATTGGTACTTTAAAGTATGGAGGAAAGAGATACCTGGATTTTTTATCACTGCTAACTTTTACAGAGGGGAACCATGGAAATGGGACCCAGAACGTTAAGAGGCAGCCAAAACCCTAACACAGGCACCGAAAACCTATCAGTCACTAGGGCCAGTTCACCCCCGCGACCCTATCACAGCAGAATGGGGTTTTGCTGAACATGGTACTTGCTGCCATCTCTTGCAAACTGGCCCTGATAGACCAAAGAAACCTTTGTTTCTCAGGTCGACTGCATTTAAAGAGACAGAACAGAGACACGCTGAATGGCAAAATGGAATTTTGTCTCTAGTTCAAGCAAGGAAACAAGCTGAGCCACTAAAGAGTAACCCGCCTGGAAAAACCCCACCGAGACTTGTATTATTCTCCCTTTCCAGGAACCCTACCAGGAATGACACCAGCACACCTCCCCTGGAGGTCAGGTTAACCATCAGAGGATTGCTCATGCTTCTCAAAGGACTAATCATTGCCAGCACGAGCCAAATTCATTTCACACATTGAGAAGCCTGACCCAAAGCGTGGAGAACCTCACTTCTTTTACTTGTGTTAATCAATATGGTGACTACGACACATTCTGCACCATACATGTTTCTCAGTTGTGGATGCAATCTCCTGTAACAGCATTTATAAAGGATGGTGATGAGAGAACCCTATGCACCAAAATTTGCAAAGCGATTTGGGACAATGCATCAGAGGTTGAGAAAGTTTCAATAGTGGTAGCATTTAGCCAACTTTACATATCATTCAGAAAATAAGATTGTTGCCTCTGGTCTCACTATATGCAATAATATCCAATAATTACCTTAGGACTAAATTATAATGGGACTATACTCTATCCCTTAGAGCATAGAGTGTGGGCCCATCAAAAAGAAAGTGAAAACAACTGATGTAAATGCATATGTTGTGTGAAAACTAGGTTTTATTTGCAAAAGTAATGCTCTTAAAGCTCGAGATAACTGTTTGCACACAGAACAAAACATTTTCCACTTTGAAATAAATCCAGATGAGACTCCCAAAACTATAGTTATATATATTGGGAAAGAATACATCTGTATACAAACATTGTGGAAATCTTTACTAATAGATAATATTGTTCACAGTATAGCCACTCTATGTGTGTGTAACTCTTCTATGATTATTGGTTGCGGTTTTAATTTTTCTGCACCCATAATTACTCATGAAGATTTGTCTTTTGATTATATGCTTTATCATGAGCTACAACCAACACCTATTGGAATGAATCCCACATCAGTAAGAAAACGGTTGCAGCATATGACCTGAATCAATTGCTAAAATAAATTTGGACAAAGAACCCTGATTACTGTCCACCATGATGCAGAGGAGATACACCATGTCCTAGCAAGAGTGAAGAAAGATGCATAAAATGACTGGTGGTAAACTTTTTGGATGGTCACCAACAGCAATGGGAATTCTGAATTTGATGCTTTATCCAATTGCAGCTTTGTTGGTTTTAACCTTACGATGTTTGTTGCTTATAATATTTCTTTATATCAAAGTTTTGCAAAAAATGAAGCAAATTACATCATTCTAGCATAGAAAACATATACAATCAACCGATTCCATATGTAAAATTGTATATAAATAACATTGGTTACGACACTTAAATGAAACAGCTTATCAAGTAATTGGACTCTTACCACTGATCCACAATACGCCACATATTTATGACAGAGGCAAGAGGTAACTGTACCACCACTCTATGAGTCAATAAAGTGGATTGACTGTAGTCACAGGGTGGAGTGTGACGGGTGCGCTCAACTCCCTTGACCAGACTGGCAGTGGTTTGGTGCAGGCTCTAGAGGAGGTAAAGGCCTGAGCCGTAGCCGGGCCAAGAACTCCTCCAGTTTCAATCTGTTCTCTGAAAACCCACAAAGGAGTAGAGTGATACAATGAGCTTCTGTGCTTATGAGCTTGGAACACTGATCATACGATTAACTCATGAACAGCGGGTGGCATTTCCAAGACTCATTTATCAAGGAACAAAGAAAGATATGGCTACAAGGAGTCTCATGCATAACTTTCCCATCTCATGTAATTTGACTACGAGCCAACCACTTTATCCCATAACCACGACAGCCGAAATGAGCCTTCTCTTTGCTCGCCCTGCTAGGCAGCGTGGCTGCATGGTGGTGATCTGCCCTTGAGCTGGGACACCCCTCAAGGTTGCTCCTTGAGGCAGAGGGGTCTTTCACCAATGGCAGATCTTTGGCAAGAGACTGATATCACACATAACCCTGTAGTATATAACAACTTTGATTTTGCCTTAGTAACTTTGATCGCATGCTGAATTGTTGCTAAGGAAAACATTCATATATAATCTTGTCCTGGGTTTGGCCAGGACAGGGTTAATTTTCACCAGAATCCAGGAAGGGACACAGCCAGGTGGGCTGACCCCACCTGGCCAAACAGAGCAGGGTATTTCAATACCATGTGCCGCCATGCTGGGTTCCAGTGGGGGGGAGCTGGGCAGCAGGAACTCACTCACAGCTGGGGAGTTCGCAGCAGCGGTCGTGGAGGGCGGCTGTCTGGGTTGTGTGGTTTGCGTTGTGTTTTCTCCTTATCTGTATCGTTGTTGTTACTGTTCCCTTTGTTTGCTGTTCTGTTAAACTGCCCTTATCCCGACCCACCAGTTTCTGCCTGCTTCTTTCCATTCTCCTCCGCACCCTGGCGGGGGGAGGGG
>Ga0065711_1048595_pt1 | contig 11725 bp, 6 predicted proteins | sample Hoacrofraction12_FD_59098 | JGI IMG/M metagenome (GOLD analysis project Ga0065711, IMG submission 59098) | Hoatzin crop microbial communities from Cojedes, Venezuela - Epithelial fraction 12 v2 (version 2) | ecosystem: Host-associated > Birds > Digestive system > Esophagus > Crop | place... | reverse complement strand
AAGGGGGGGGGGGATTGCCATGGATGTGACTAAGGGGAGGGTGACAACCAGTAGAAGATGAAACAGCACATAAAACTAACTCTCATCTTCTGTACTGCTACCATCTTACACAACACCACTTCCAGTCTTGCCTACAACGCAAATCCAAAAAGGGCAGGTCCGAAATAAAATATCTGTTATTTGGCATTCAACTCACCAAGTTGTCCACTGCACAGTAGGTGTTGATTGAGCAGTTAAGCAGGGTGCAGGGACACTTTACATTGATACCAGCATAACAGTCTTCTCTTCCCAAAGCTTATAAAGGGCTCCAGGGAGCTCCCAGTCAGAGCCGAGTGCCTGGCTTCCTGCAGGTATTTAAGGCAATAGCAGTTATGAACCTTCACAGGTCTAGGTTTAGGTGCAAAACTCCTTTAATTGGTTTTGAAAGCCTACCCGAGAAAGAGAGAAACATTTTTTAACACAGAACATCCTCTGTAACCCTGTATTAAAATCATTTTGTTGGCAATGCCATTATTTACCAATTATACACTTAATTTATACATCTATGTTATATGCAGAATCAGATTATAGACAAGCTGATTTAGTCAAGGAGACAACTGAGAAAGATTAAACACTGTGTTTTGCTGGTGGCATCAGCATTGCAACAGCAAAAATCACTCCAGCACCCTGGAGTCAGTGGGTCCTCGTGCTCCCATCAGCAGCCCCAAACGGCCCCATGGTCTGGTGCACAGGGCAATGCCTCAACTGACTCCAGGGCTCCAGGAAAACCCTACCAAAACAAAAAAATGAGCGCACTGCTTCCTTCCTTCCTCCTCCCAAACTTGATGTTTATTAGGAACCCTTCTGTTATCAATTCAATGCAGGGAAAAGAGTTTATACTTAAAAAATAATAACTGCTTCTATTTGAATACGCCTTACACAGACAGTTGAAATAAAGCAGTTATGATCTCTGTGACAGTTGCTGCTGCTAATGCCTATCATAAAAGCCAGTAAGGAGGTAGATACGTTGATTTATCATGCATTGCTGCTCCCATATATCTACTTTCTAATAAAAATCTGTGGAATTATTGCTTACGCTGAGCTTCATGTGCCCATATTTGTATTGCTAACCTCTCCTGGATGATTTCAAAGCTTTATTTATGGGAGGCTTTTATCTACCCCTAGGAAAAGCGCTTGCAATGGGAGCATGCCTGCCCCCGAGACTCGAACCCGTTAAGAGTACAAATTTATACCACCCAAATTCCCCAGTGGAGAAACATGCTCTTTATCTAAGCTCTCGATTAAAGCATGGCTCCAACTCATGCTTGCTGGCACTGCAGATACTGGTGACCAGGGATTTTTGTATTAGCTCCAGATAAGTCCTCCAGCACCATCTCTTCAGGCAGGACCACGTGCATCACCTAAGATCAAGCCCTCCTTCTAAAGCACTTTAGGTTTGTTTCACAGCTGTGTTTTTTCATCCGCAATGCATAGATTTCTTACTTGATTTTTAATATTATCACATAAGGACTTTTTTCAGATTTTAGAATTTGTTTATTTTTTATTTTTTTTTTAGCTTTTACTACCTACACACAGCACGTGCTGAGTGGAGCGACGCGTTATTTTGAGCCAAACTACCTTAACTATACTTCTCAGGACAAAGTGGTTTCCTATCTTTTCTCCACAATTCTTGCAGATTATGATGAATTTTTCCAAATTTAAGAACCAAAGAAACATACCAAGTACTGCGCGCTTAAGAGCAACAAGGTTGTGAGGTGAAAAAGGTTGATGCTTTGGAGAAAAGCACGGGTATATCCCCTGCAAGGCCTCATTGAGGATGGAGGTGGATGCAGCAAGAAGCGAATTTCTGTTTCCAGCAGCAGTTTCGAGTTGTGTCCATCCTACCCTGCCTCTCTGAGCCCCCGAATTCACACTGAGAGCTCATCATCTATGTCCACCTTCAGCTGGCCTGTTGTCACAGCTCTGTCTCATCATGGGGAAGGATCAGCATGCAGTGCTGAGCCAAAATGGCTTCTTTTGGGAAAAATATTCTGAATCAGAGACATCTCTTCGGAAATTTCTCTGCATTGGGATTCTTTTCCAGGCTTGGGACACCATGTTCTGTCTATCCTTTTGCAAAATCTCAGCAAGCAATCGTACAGTAATTGATCCTGTAGGCACAGCACTGAAGGAGACACGCGAAGGACAACATGCTGGATACACGGCATTACTCAAGGGGCAGATTCGTACAGCACCCAACAAGGCTCATCTTCCAAAAGTTTACTGCTGCTCTGTTACCTGCCTTGAAATCAAACTGCAGCCCCATGGTAGCTGCTCCATCGCAGTCTGAAAGCAGAGATCACTCTTAGTTGGGGATGAAGCACAACCCTGACCAAAAGGAATTAGCTTTGGCTAATTAATTAGACTACCTGCATGTGTGGATTTTCTAAATCACAGGCAAGAGGGCCCACAGGAAAGCAAAGGCCAGTATGCACATACTGCTCCCCAAAAGGGGAAAGACACTGAGGCAGAAAAGTCAGCCCACCTTCACCATCATTTCGATTTGCCTTAGGATAGTATCAGTGTTGTCAACAACCACCTTAGAGGAGTTACCTGAAGTATACCAGAAAATATAGTCCTGCTTAAAGAAAAAGCGATAGAAATATTTGTATGTGCTCAGAATCAGGGCCAAAAAATTATTTCTTGCATCTTCCACTTATTCCCTCATGAAAAATGTTCACAATAAACTTCTCTACATTGTCTTTTTCTCTGAAATCATACAAATACAATATTGGCCCATGAAGGATTTACAGCTTCAAAACTTTATTTTTGCCCTTTTTCCCCTCAAAACATTTTGATCTTTTGTTTTTTCTCTCCTGAATCTATTCAGACTGTACCTGTCCAAAATGCAGTTTAGCAAATCCATTTGCTTTAATGTTCTTCTCACAAAGAACGTAGGGGCTGTTTGAGTTGCAGCTATTACAACGGTCTTTTCATGGATGGGAAGGAAGAGCTGGATTTCTCAGCACCTCCTCCACCAGTTTCCCCTGAAACACTGATAGACCCCATTGACACGGACCCAAACGCACCTTGAACCTTAAAGTAAAGCACAGCTGTGTGCACGTGCCGGCAGGGATGCTGGGCAAGGGTTCACACCCCTCTACAATCCTCCTGCGGCAAACAGAGCCAGGGCTGGTACTAAGCCCGTGTCATCCATGGCGAGGGCCAAGTGGAAGAGCAGAGACCGAACCCCAGCTGTGATCTCACCATTTTTCACAGCTCTGCGGCCCAACATAGCCTTTGGATGAGAAAGTGCAGAGGTGAACTAGGCGAAGGTGCCCATCTTGGCTCTTTACACAGAAAAGACATAATTTGTAATCAACCTCACACAAAAAAATACACTCCAAATAAACCTTGAGGACATGAACAATGAGATGTACTTACTCAATAACCCCCGCACTTGGATGTCCTGGCTTCAATGGACTCAACACACTTTTTGCTATTGACTTCAATGAGATCCTGAGTCTTCTAATTAGCATTTTAACTGCACTTTGCTGGGGCCGGCTTTGGAGAATCACTTTAAGACTACAGTCAGGTGAAGAGTGAATTCTTGTCCATCTCCTCTGTAAAAAAAATATATATATGGAAAGTCTTAAAAGAAGAATAACTTTATTCCACTTCAGCTTTCCAAACCAAAATGAAAAACAGTTTAAATTCAGGGTTTTTATTGTGTATTTGTCAAAAATACTTTATATGTGGGGAACCCCCTCCCCCAAACAGAAAGAATTACCAATAGTTTCCCCTAGACAAATTTTCATTTTTGATTAAATCTATTTCTGATGTGCTCGAGGATGAAACATATCAAGTCTAGGAAATAAGTGTGTGAGCAACTTTCAAGAACAATCAGGATTTAAAATGACCTTTTATTCTAGGCAAGCAAAGGCAAGTGGGATGATGGATACAGAAGAAAATTACTGAGGAATGAGGAAATTTGCATCCAGCACCAGCAGCAGTGAAGGGGGCACTGAAATGTGCTCGCTTTACACAGAGGGCTACAGTGCCATGTTACTGCAGACAAATGAAGGGCTTGTATTAAAAATGCATAATTTAATCAAGAGAAAAACTACTAATCAGATGGAAATATGCAGCCCTGATATTGGTTTTTTAATATTAGTGTTATTAAATTCTGCTATAGTTTCTTACAGAATCACCCAAATGTAAATTAATACAAGGAGAAACAGTTAACAAAATTACAGGACCAGATCAAACATTCCTGCTCATTCGCAAGTGTCCCGCTGACTTGTGATATTAGGGATGGCATAAAGGGCTTAATATAAAATACTACATGCGCTGATCTAATCATATTTTCCCCCGTCAGTGCAGCATGAAATGAGCCCCGACGCAGTTGTTGGTGCCAGGCAAACGTGAGCTGAGGTTCGCTGCCAGCGTAAGTCTCTGCCAACACAGAGCTGCTGCCTCCATGTGCCATAACCTGAGTGTGGCCAGAGGGCTGCCATCTCCACCCGAAATCGGCCCATGCTACAAGGAGCAGGAACTCACTCCCTGGATGAAATCAGCCTCCAGAATTAATACCTGCCCTGAGAAAACAGGGCTGAACATTCCTCTAATTTAGCATTAAAAATATCCTCCATCTGGGCATGCACAAACGACGCGAGGGTCGTTGCCTCCGCTCAGCATCTCTTGGGCTTACCCTTACCCAGGGCTCTTCCACTGCCGGCGCTGAAGCGCGAGTTTCCAACTCATCCATTTTACAGGATGGCAAGATAGCTGTGCAGAAAGGAAATCTCACTTGCCAAGGGAAACAGCAGCTCGGGGTTCAAGCTAGGAAAAGACCCCCAGTCCCTTTTCTCATCTGAGCATTTCTGAAGTGGCAAACCTCAGCAGGGAGAGATGTGCTTGTCTTGAAACTCTGCCAAGGAACTTGGGGCTCACATTTCAGACTATGCGCCTGTTTCACTCTGCTCGAGTTACAGCAAGAAAGCCACTCTCTAACACCATTCCTCAAGAAAATAAAGAATGATTAATATTGACTTGGCTTACAAGAGTGCCTAGAGGCCCTGGCCCCACTGTTTCAAGCAGCATACAAACACAAGAAAAATTACACTTATATATATTTTTTTCCCCTTGTCAATTAGAACACAAACACTGTAAGGCAGAGATTCTTTCCTTTCATTTGCACAGCACCTTGCACCATAAGTTCCTAATCTTTCAGGCATATCTGAACGCACACAAAGAGGATCAAAACGGGTACCGAGCATTTAACGTTAACACTGATTCCCGCCGACACTTTATTTGATATCCGCATATGAGAGAAAGAGAAGATGCACAGCAGGAAAGCAAGGGAAATTAAACAGCGTGTGTGACTGGTAATACACGAAATTGCTCATTTTGCAAAAATAGCTGTAGACTCGTTTAGATCGGAAGCTGATGTGTCAGTCTCACTTCCCACTTCTTTTTCATTTTATGTTATTTACCGTGTGAGTGTTCGTGACACTGCTCACACCAGGGGATAAATAAAGCCAAGCCAGATTCCCTCTGCTTCCTTTTTTCCCCGTTTTTACCAGCTGGTACCTCCCCCTGACCGTAGGTCCCGCACAAGAAGAACACCACAGCACCGCACACATGCAGCCACCAGCACGGTCAGAGAACGGCCAGGAAGCTGCTGCTGCTCTCCGTTCCCTGCTGCGTTACACCAGCGTTAATGAGGAGTAAATAATAACAACGAGTCAGCTCCCTTCAGCTGACAGTAAGGTGTTCAATATTCGATGAAGCCACTGGCAACTCAGGGTCAGTTTTCCCGAGGCCCCTGCCTCACAAACGCTGCAATACTGCACGCACCATCTATTCTGGAGGAGCAGCTCTACAGTACAAGCCTCAAAGTAGCCCACCCTGCCGGCTTGGGGAATCCTCTGCAGATGGCAGGTGAATGAAGGAGGAGGGGACCCTCGCCCTGATAAGCCAGTCTCACGCCACGTGTGCCCGGGCATGGCATCGCCTGTCTAACCAGAGGAACGCTGCCGCAGAGCCCTGCTGCCTCGCAGGGCGGGTCGGGAGCCAGCAGACACGGGTGAGTCCTCAGGGGTGGTGGGCGCCCCAGCTGAAAGGGACGCACTCAGCCATCCGCCACATGGTTAGAGCTGGCTCGGGCAACCTCCCTCCGAACCGCAATCCCACCTCAGCTTTGCTTCCTACGGCAGTAGCATAGCCTCCGAAAGGAGAAGCCCAGCTCCCTCTGAAGTCCAGCTCCCCACAGCCCCCGGAGAATTCTTGCAGGTTTAGGAGAAGCAGCCAAAGCCCAGTGCTACAACCAGGCGAGCAGCGTGGCAACCAGGGACCTATGCACTGCTCACATGATCCTGAACAATCCTAAAGAATCTTCTGAGCTAACGCGTTGAGCAGTGCCTTTGTCTTGCCAGAAACATTTCTGGCTTTAACCAACGTGGTAGGCAGAGTTCTTCCTCGCTGCTTTGAGCCTGGAAACACAGGGTAGTTCCCAGGCCAACAAGCGTTGTCCCAGATGGCTTCTCCAGCCTGTGACACAGAGCTGGCACCACCATCCTCATATTTGAGGGCTCTTGCTGTCCCAACCCTCCTAATAACTGCGTGATAGAGCACTGCTGTTACCCAGGACTGAGATACGACCCGAGGAGTCAGGAGGCAAAGGCACTCGACAGACTGCTGACAGGAGTCCATCAGTCCACCATTCTGCTGCCCCTCAGCTGGAATCGGATGCCATTGGCTTGGCCGCTGGTAACTGTGAAATTTTGAAAGATTCTCTGTAAAATGTAGTAGCTAAAGGCATACCGTTTCCTGAAACTCTTAAAAGATCAAAGCACTGGTATTACCCACCCTGTTTGCACTGCCTTTTTGATGTCCACTTTGTTCCGTGGAGGCTGCTACAGAGTTAACAGCCGGGCATTGAAAACGTGGAAGGAGTACGTATGAGCAAATCAAGAGGACAATTCTAACTTCCTGAAGGCTTTGGGAACAAAACACTGGAAGGAAGACTTAGCAATTAAATTCCACTCCATTAGAGGGAGAACCATTTCTAAAAGAGAAATAACCATCAAGATGGAAATACAACAGTTGAGCAACAGGTCTGGAAGGGAAAAAAAGATGGGGCTTTCTGCTGAAAGCCTTGCAGCAGCCTTGTCCTACACTTTATTGGCCTCTAGTGGAAAACAGAAGCTACGTCTTGCAACCACAAAACTTTTTATAGAGCACAGACACCGCTCCCCACACAGAGTTTGAATACATACCTGACGAAAGCATGTAAGGCACGCAACTAAAAAGGATGACTATTCTGCATTAGCTACATACAGTCTCAGCATTGCTATCATCCAGGGAAGACGCTGAGTTAAATATTAGGATTTTCCTACATATGTTCCCATTCAGGTGCGCCTCTTAACTGTCTGCCATAAAAGAAATAAAATTTCACCTGCAGAGACACTAAGTCTGTCGATATTTGGGCTAGAAGCTCCCAACCATGGTATGCACTCCACTGAACGTTAACCCTTGTGGTGCTCAGATTGCAGCAGCTGGGCTACAAAGTAGACTCTAAAACAAGGAGCTCAGTTGCTGTCTTCTGTAAACACAGGCTCTCGAAACGAAAACATATGCCTGTGCGGAGCAGGCAGTGATTGTCATAGCAGTTCTGCCTGGGTAGAAATTTAGTGTTTCCAAACCCACGGCTCCAGTTTCCATGGATATAAACAAGACGACAACTCTCCTCAACTAATTAAAAATACACACCATAATCAAAAGAAAGCAGCAAGTAGGATCACAGGAACAAACCTCTGAAAAGCCAAGTCAAGCTGGCCCTGCAGCCAGCTCCAAGGACAGGCCTTCCGCCCTCTGCAGAGGCTCGGCGCTCGGGAGCCTCGGTAAACAGGACAAGGGAAAAGAACAACAGCCACTCGCAAACCTGGGAAAAATCTTATTCAAAACACGGTTTCAGCATATTTTGACCGGTTTTTGTGTCCATTTGTCCCTGCATTCATTTTACCAGCTTCTGTGCTAGCCTAGGGTACAGGGGCATGCCATTAAAAGCACCCTCAGAGGATGAACTGCCAAAGAAAAGAGCAAACTAACAAAAAACCCCATGCCGAAACAACACAGCGTTCATTCATTCAGAGTGAGATGATGTGAGCTACCTAGCAAATCTGAAAAAAACAATTTTTGAAAGTCAAGTGCAGTCTTCTGACTTGTTTGTTCTGGTCAAATTGCTTGCATTCACTGTCTACCTTCAAGGAGAGAAGTGAAGAGACACCAATGGCCAAAAGCCACCACGTCAACACTTTTTGCCAATTTGGCCATGTTCACACCGGGGTGTGTGAGTGCAAGAGAGAAACATAACCAGAAGCAGGGAAGCTCGCGGTTGTAAATACCAGGCCACCTCTTGTTCAAGTTCCCTTGGCTCAGTGCTGGTCCAAGAGCCTTTTTTCTGCAACATTTAGTAAAGCAACCTAAAGCAGTCTGATTTTTATGCCACAAATGTAAAATAATGAAGTGCAAGACTTCAAGCCTATGAATTCTCAGGGCCAGCTGAACTCCCATCCATAGATCCTACAGATTAGTAATATTTTGATTATTTCCTTCATGAGGGAAGAAAAAAAAAAAAGGAAAAATGTTAAATACAATCAGTCTGAGCTGGAAATAGGCTTCTTTCTGCCTCTTGCACAGACTGGGATCTCAGAAAGAGCAGCAGAAAGCAGAGACGATGGCAGTAGGACTGGTGTGTGGCAGAGCTTCACCAGGCTGGGGCAGCACCAGAAGGAAAGCATGGACACTGTGGCACAGGAAAGCTTTCCCCAGCATCAAGAGAGGCAGCCAGGAGAGCTTTCCACATCTCATCCTTTGGCTTTCTTTGCACAACATCACAAACTCCACTTTACAGTCTTAATTCCTTAGGCTGCAAGACATTTGGTGCTGGTTTCATACATATTCTTTCAGTGAAGCATGTGTATGGATAATACCCAGTTCAAAAGAAAAAAAAGGAAAAAAAATATCACTCGATCCTTAACAGCTAAGTTAAACCTGCTTATCTGCAGAGGAATGAAAGTCTTATTTTAGCAATAGCTGAACCACATGAGAAAGCAGTCACAGTTGTGTACCAGCAGACCACACACCAGTGTGATAAAGTTGCTTCCTGCAGGAGAGGAGGATCCTCTTAATTCAAGATACTGAAAATGCACGAGACTCACACAGTAAAACCAACCCTCAGCTGCCAAAGATGCCTAATAAATGTGACTTTTAACAATCTCCTCTACCACCGCTGAACAGCGTGGAGCTTCTGAGGCTGCTCTCAAGTACTGGGTACAAGCACTTGCCCTCACATCCACCGCACCCCAAGGCACAAATGAGCACACATGCCCTGATCCTTCCAGGCTACGGCAGGTAAAAGAAAAAGATGCATTAAGAAACTTCCTGCTTATGGAAATACAGTACGTGACATATGTGGTTATCACTCTGTTTCTGTCCAATGCGTTGATTTGATCCAACAAACAAGGAACTCTGACAGACTGTTCCAGATGGAAGCATCTCCAACACCCCGCAGCGAAGAACAGCAGTAGCGCTTCCCCGCATCAGACTATGAGCAGGAGGGAGCACGACTGCGTCTGGACAGTCAGGATGAGGAACGGGTCCCCAAACCCACGTCCTGCTCGAGGGACCCTGCAAAGCGACCCACGCAGCAGCTGACCGGAACCGAACGGCGCTTGGGTCGCGCCAGTCCTGGGCCCTCAGCGAGAAGGCCCGCGCCGCCCTCCCCTCCCGCTTGCACCCTGGGGCTGTGCGGCACCTACCCGGGCACGCAGAAGAGGCAGCAGACGGCCGAGCGCTAGAGCTGGATTCTCCACGGCTGTCGTTAATGGTAAATACGCACGGGAATTGAGGCAGGGCTCCGAGCAGCACGAGAGCTGCAGGTCCAAAGCCTGCACTTTAGCAAGGCTCTCGCTGGCAAAAACGCTAACAAGTGCTGCTTGGGCAGGGCTGATGCGAATGAATGTTATAAACGGAGCTTATAGAAACTTCCAGGAGCGGAAAAAAACCCTTGTTCCCTTCTCTGCAACGTTTAAATAACTTCATACACTAGCATTCACAGCACAGTACACTTTGTTTAGGAAAAAAAATTTTCCTCACCCTCTCACCTTCAAAAAACATCTTGGTTCCAGAATTGTTTTACTGCTGATACAGACTCTCAAGTTTCAAACACTGGGCAGCTCTACCACACTTGGCCTGTAACAAAAACTGTGAGTTCAGAGGAGGCAAGGATACTTTTAAAAAACCAACCAACCCACTCCCACAGCAGAAAGAAACCCAGCAACAACAACGACCCAACACGATGCTCAGTATACTTGAGTCCAGTTCACATGTTAAATCATTCCTAAGGAGACCTACTTTTACTACCCACAGTAAAGATTTTTGAGAAAATGAGCTCATTGCTGTGGAATTAATAACAGATCTATGCAGACTGACATTCCTAGGAGATAAAGGGAAAAATATTAAAAACTGATGCTTCTGGCAAATGAAAAACTAATGGACCATATTTCCCCAAAGGGATGGGACGTGCTTTCTTTTTATTTCACTCCAATGACTATGCGAGACCTACCACAACAGGTAACCCTCAGGGAGCACCGTCTCCCGCTAAATGGAAACACCATGAAAATTTCACAGTAAATGCAGAGGAGAGTGTAAGTCATCACACGCGAAGTCTGAAACACACTGAATGATCATGACACTGCAGCATAATGTAGCTTCATTTATGATTTACCTGAAAAACAAAACAATTATGCAACATTTTAACCCAGAATTTCTGTATAACCATGGCAAGAACTCCAGGGATTCAAATCGGAAGCAAAGCCACCATCATCTAGGAACACTATTTTTTCAAAGCTCATCTGTTTTGGCATCTGAGATTCAACAAGGCGAAGTGCCAAGTCCTGCACTTTGGTCACAACAACCCCATGCAACGCTGCAGGCTTGGGGAGGAGTGGCAGGAAAGCTGCCCAGCGGAGAAGGACCTTGGGGTGCTGGTCGACAACCAGCTGAACATGAGCCAGTAGTGTGCCCAGGTGGCCAAGCAGGCCAACAGCATCCTGGCTTGTATCAGGAACAGTGTGGTCAGGAGGAGTACGGAGGTGATCGTGCCCCTGGACTTGGCACTGGTGAGGCTGCACCTCGAGTACTGTGTTCAGCTTTGGGCCCCTCAGTACAAGGAGGACAGTGAGGTGCTGGAGCATGTCCAGAGAAGGGCAACGAGGCTGGTGGAGGGTCTAGAGAACAAGTGTTTTGTTTTGGCCTGGATAAATGCCAGGTGCCCACCAAAACCGCTCATCACCAAAATCACTCCCCCTCCTCAGCTGGACAGGGGAGAGGAAATATGAAAGGCTCAAGGTTCGAGACAAGGACAGGGAGAGATCACTTACCAATTACCGTCACAGACAAAACAGCCTGAACTTGGGGAGAAAAGGGAGTTTAATTCATCACCAATCAAATCAGAGTAGGATGGTAAGAAATAAAACCAGATCTTCAAACACCTTCCCTCCACCCCTCCCTTCTTCCCAGGCTCACCTCCACTCCCGTTTCTCTCAGAATCACAGAATCAAAGAATGGTAGGGGTTGGAAGGGACCTCTGTGGGTCATCTAGTCCAACCCTCCTGCCGAAGCAGGGTCACCTACAGCAAGCTGCACAGGACCTTGTCCAGGCGGGTCTTGAATATCTCCA
>Ga0065711_1048587_pt1 | contig 11725 bp, 10 predicted proteins | sample Hoacrofraction12_FD_59098 | JGI IMG/M metagenome (GOLD analysis project Ga0065711, IMG submission 59098) | Hoatzin crop microbial communities from Cojedes, Venezuela - Epithelial fraction 12 v2 (version 2) | ecosystem: Host-associated > Birds > Digestive system > Esophagus > Crop | place... | reverse complement strand
CCCGCCTGGACGCGGTGCTGTGCAGGCTGCTCTGGGTGACCCTGCTTCGGCAGGGGGTTGGACTGGGTGACCCACAGAGGTCCCTGCCAACCCCTAACATTCTGTGCTCTGTAGCCAGCTCTGTTCTCAGACTCACCAGTCATGCCAGTTACATGGTGAGGTGCACATAACGGCAATCTGCAGTGCTGTCCTGTTGTCTATTTTCTCAGCCTTGAGTAGTGGCTTTGGTTGGCAGGGGCTGTGTGGGTTGTATTCATTCTCTTCACAGCTCTGCCTGATAGGAGATGTTTGCATACTATTGGCTATTACGTGCATAGTTTTTGATCTGTCTGGGAAAAGCCTTGTGTGTGAGGTGGCAAAGCTGTTAGAGGTATCAGACTGAAGAGGCAGATGCTGTCAAGGTCCCAAGGTTGGGGGTAGGTGGCATTGGCCAGAACTTGGACAGTGATGAGATTGGAAATAGTCCTAGAGAAAAACAGTATAAAAAAACCTCTGAACATGGCATTCTCAGATTTGGGGGTGGGGAGGAGTGCTGGGGTTTCCCTGGTGGTCCTTTTCCCATTTCCTCTTTTTGTCTTGCCACAGATAACTAAGCTTGTACCCTCATTCTGCCATATGTACTGGGGCTTCATTTTGCTGTTGTATCTGAGCTGCGTCATGGTATAGGGTAGAGAGGAAGAGAACTGCTCCACATGCATGACTGATTTATTTCTTTGGAGTTGGTCCTGTGTATCACAGTGAAGAAACAAACAGGGTCACATTGCTGCCAGCTTAGAAATGAAGCCTATCTGCACAAGCTGTTCTCAGTCTGCCAGCTCACAGGTATTCTTGCTGTGGATTTCTCATGTGCAGCACCATGTTCCTGTGTACTTGTATGGGTGTTTGAGAGATTAGATAGGGCAAGAGGAGCTGGGATCTGCTGGAGAAATGCTTGCACAACCACACATGAAGTCAGATGTACTAGGCTGTTGCTGGAAGGACACTGCAAAGAGAAGTACCACCCAAGCATTAGCTTGCTTAAAACCTAAATAAATATTTTCAGCCATTAAACTTTGTATGTTGGTGCTTCTGATGCTCATACTCACTTGCAGTATTGACCACTTCTTAAAACAGGCAGCTACAGCTGTGTTGAGGGGGATGTGAGATTGTCTTTCAGCTGAAGAAAGTATGAGAATCACAAACCCTTGTTTCCCCCGAAGCAGGGAAGAGAACACAGTTATCTGGATCTAATCAGTAATTGCAAGATTTGTCACCCTAAAGAGAAAGGTATTTATCTGATGATACTGTCAGCATCTTTGAACATTCGGGGCCCAGCATACAGCTGCCTGTGGTGAAGACCTGTGGGCCTGCAGGCAGCAGTCAGCAGATGGTGCTGCAATGCTGCTCTGCCGCACAGTTTAGACCTTGCTCTGCAACAGTTTAGAAAGACCTGGCTCAGAAACCCTGCATTGCTCCTTGGGAATCACTGCCCATTGGTATGTTTCCACACTAGCCTGAACGTGCTTGTATCGTCTTCCTGGAGTTTAACCTGACATGATTTTTGAGGGGGATTCAAAATGTGCAAGCACTGTACTCTGAGAAGTGATTATTGCACAAACAGCTTAGTCCCATGGGTATGAGCTAGCTCCCCATAGTACAAAAAAGTCCTATAATAGTTCTGACACATTGTCATCATCAGACTGTGAAAATGGCCTTCTGAATGGATTTCATCCATGCCTGCCAGAAGCATGGTGGGACCTTACAGGTCCAGTGCTATGTGATATTTTCATTAATGCTATTTGAAACAAGAATAGGCCTGTTAAAGTTGCAGAGCATGGAAGAATTGTGGTGTGTAGTCTAAAGAGGGTGGGAGAGGCCTGACAACACTGAGGGTCACTGCAAGGAGGAAAAGACAAATTTATCCTTTGTTTTCATGCTCGATAAGACATGCTGTTCTGGTCTCAAACTACAGCAAAAAAAAAGGAAGAAAATACTACAGCAGCGAGGAAATGCTAGTGGATCGCCTGGACAGCGAGGCAGTCTGTTCCTGGAGTGACACAGTGAGTGTTGATCTTCTGTATGGAAGTTGATGACTGTCCCCAGCCCTATTTTCTGTGTTTCTCTGAAAAACCACTTGCTCTAACCCCAAGGGGCTCTCCCTGCCCTCATAAAATCCTTACATGGGAAACTGCGTATTCTTGTTCAGCAGGGTGCTCCTAATGTGAGCTGTGGGAGTAAGCAAATGCCATTTAGCCCTTAGAGACAGCATGTCCTCTCCAGGGACCTGTCTTTTAAAGACCAGCCAGTTCATATTCACTTAGCCTGGATCCAGGGTTTACCTGGCCCTGGAGGGTGGGCACCACAGCACATGTGGCTGACCCTCGACTCATCTGCTCTTGACCTTTTCCTCCCTGCACTGCTGCTGTTAAGGAGTCCAGTCGCCAGCAGCATGATGAGTACACATCCGGACTTCGTGGACTGCCGTTGCAGAATTATGCACAAGCAAGCTTCTTTCTCTCCTTTATGAACCGGCTGTCAGCCCTGCATCTCAGCGTGTTGCTGCCTAGCTTCTCTCTAGCCTCCTGCGCTCTGAGCCAGCAAGGTCTATTGTCGTCTCTTGTGCCCCAGATGTTTGTTCTCTGTTGCTGGAAGCAGTTGCCAACTTCTTGTGTCCTTCCCAAAGCATCCTTGGCACTTGCGCTCAAGTTTTAGGAATGGGATGGGGGGGGAGGGGGACCCTTAACTTGCCGTTGTCCCATGTGCTCCCAGCCTGCTGCTCTTGGTGATGAGGAGTATGGTGGGGACACAGTCCTGGAATCTTGGCATGGGGACAGCTATGTGTTGTTATTTCTGGTTCTCTGCACTCTTTGGATTGCTTTCCATCTTCCTGCAAGGCATTTTCAGGGGTAGCAGGGTCAGCTTTTTGGAGGGGCTCTGGGCACACAGGGGAGCCCAGCCCTGGGACTCCATTGAGGCATTTAGACTGGGGTAGAAAAGTAGTTTTCACACCAAAGAGCACTTTGAATCAGGAGCAATACCTCTCCTGGGAGGAGAGGCCTTTGTCATGCTGAATTACACCCATCAGAGTTAGGGCATGGAGTCTGCAGGAAAAAGCCATCTCTTAAAAGGATAGTAAAGGGCTAATGGTTGCCATTACTCCAGGCTAGGTCCTAACAGCAAAGCCGAAATGTGACAGCTTGTTACCTGCCAGGCCATAAATCTCTGTGCTCTCAGCTGAAGGGGACTGATTTTTCCTTCTGTGAATTCCCCAGCGAGAAGTGGAAGAGGCTGCCCAAAGAGGCAGCTTTGTGGCTGGGATGTAAGAGTGGGGGGATGCTGTGTGTGCTGGGGTTCATATGCTGGGGGGGTGTTTGTGAGAGACCTGGAGGGGCCATTAAACAATCCTGCCTACTGTGTGATTCGGTCCTACATCCTGTGGTTGAAAGGAGCAAGGGGAAAGCGATACAAGCCGACCCCAGAAATAGTCTTGTGCCAGTAAATTCGAAAGGGAAATTCCAGAGAAAGAGGAAGTAAATAGAAACAAGCCTGAAAATTTTAAAGAGTGTTATAAAAATCTTTCGACTCAGCGGAAAGGCAGCCCAGGAAGTTCTGAGGGACTGGCAGGAGGTGATCAGAGCCAAGTATGCAGAGGAAACTGAAAAGAGAGGAATAAAAACCCCTGATGATCCCGAAGGAGATTTGATGTTCTTAGGTACCGTGGTGAAGGTGATTCTGTTCCTGGGGATGTGGCAGCAAGGACAGTGGGCTGGGAAGGGTACATACAGGGACCATGAAGAGTAAAAGGTTGCAACCACAAAATTAAATTCACTCCTGGGGAGCAGAAGCAGCAAGTAGTCAGCTTAGGAGATGGGGGTGTCTGCACTGGAGAGACTCTCAGCTCTGCTCCTTCAGGGCAGAGAATGAGGAGCTGATAGAGGTGGGAGTGCCCAGAAAGGATGCTCTGGAGGAAATTTGTAAGAAGTGCTCTTCTTCAGTGGTTCCAGACAGAATAGTTGAGCTGAGCAGGCCAGAGGGGTTTCAGAGTGAAGCAGTTAATCACATACCAAAACCCCACAACCACTGAAACCACCTCCAGTGCTGGAGGGGAACAAGTGAATCTAGCATTCGTCCTGGGAATAAGAGAGCAAGCAGCTGCCTGGGCTGACAATGTTTGTACAGCCTTGTAGAACATCTGATTCCAAAACAATGTTGTGGTTAGTGACAGCTTTTAAAATAGGACTCTAAAATGTGAATAGGCCCTTGTAAAGACAAACCAGTTCAAATTCAGAAGGAAGATCCCACCTCTAATCTGGCCAGCTTCTTGAGCATGCTGGTTGCACAGCAGGACTGACACCCATCTGAGTGGTGGTTGTTTAGCTGCTCTGCTTGGGTCAGAAACCTGCATGAGTAACTTACTACTTTCATGTGGAAATCCAGTTTTGCATCTATTTGTATTCCACGGCCAGTTTCTCCCTGTATGTCCTTCTACCAGCAGTGTCCCCTACACCTCTCTTCCACCCCTGGTGTTGACTCTGATACAGTCACACAGATCAGTCCCTCATTTTCCTAATGCCTCAACCCAAGATCTTTGCATCTGACTCTTCTGTTGTATAACACCGGGGCCTTGTCACAGTCTTGTGATTTGTAGCATGGGTCCTTACCTGCCCCAGACGCAAACAGTGGCTGCTGTTGTCCCTTGTCCCCAACAGCATGATCTTACAGTTTGCACTGCTGAATCAAATCTGTTTGCCAGTCCTCAAGGTCATGATAATCTTTCTGTGTGATATCCTGGTCTCTTCTAGATTGACGATAGCATCTTGATTTGCCTCATCAGCAAATTTCCTTCGCACTCTCCTGCATTTTGTGCCAAGATCATTAATGCAAATGTTACGCAGAATAATTTTTGAGGCAGAAAGTCAAGGAAAGGTACTGGTAAACCCCCTTCAGTCTAACGCATTCCCTTTTATCTGAAGCAATTACCATGCCCCTTTTAGGCAGCTCTTTACCCACTTTACATTTTATATGCCTGTCACATCCCTGGCTTTGCTAATAATTTACTATGTGGCACCATTTCAGATGTCTTACTGAAGCCCAGGCAAGTGAGATCTACTGCATTTCCTTTGTTGCAAATACCTGTGAACTTATAAAAGGAAGCTATTAGGTTGTGTTGATGTGCGTCAGGACCAACACTGTGTGATGCACTGCTAATATGTTGTATCTTGTGCAGTGCCCAAGGATCTGGAGACAGGAGTTCAGTGGGAGGCATATATCTGCAAAATACAAAATTATTTACATTAATCAGGGTTGGAGAAGACTGGGGTTTTACAGAATTAGTTGATGGAGCAGCATGCTAACAGATGACATTCCCTCAGGAGTCATTTGAAACACTAATTTCTGTTGCTAAGGTCAAATGAGCTACAGCTACTTGAGGAAGAAAAAGGCCTGTGGTAATGTTTTTGGGTTTATGGCCAGACTTTAAAGATATTTGGGTCCTGAGTATTTGGCCCATGTGACTGCGAAGTCTCTGTTCCATTCTTCTTCAATGACATTCAGGTCCCCTAAATGCCATTTTCTTTAGAAAATGAGACTTAACATCTTATTTTTTTAGAGTTGAACTTTAGTGCTGCAAGCCCAAGGATTAAGCAGAATATTGGAGTCCGTGAAGGATGGGACAGAAACTAATTCTCCAAATGCTATAATGTTGTTGCAGAAACCAGCAGGATGATCTCTGAATGCCATATTCACCTCTGATCATTTTGACTCAGAGATGGATAGAGCTGACACAGAAGACTTTGAGCCAGGTGATGAAAGCGTTTAGCAACTTGGAAATGAAAGACTGAAGAGAGTGGGGCAAATAGATGAAGGGAGTATAAAAATAAACATTCAATACTGATGATTTACCCTTTCATGCAGAAGAAAAAAGGGACATCCATCTGGTTAAAACCATTTAAAGAGAGAAATTGTGCGCTAGAGAAATATTTTGATACAAGGCATAATTAACATGTGAAACCCTCTGCCAGAAGGTCCCATCAAGGGCAAAAAGTAGAGAGGAAAGACAGAAGCAATTGCTATGAGATAACCCCAGCTATGTAAGTTTCAATATATGATTTTTTTAGTCTGTTTTTGTGGAAATGGGGTTATGTAATCTGCCGTCTGGGTGCAGGAGGTAATGATAGTTGGTGTCTGCAAACTCAAAGCTGAAATCACTTTTTGCAGTCAGACAACTTCTTTTTAAAGTCCCAACAATGTATTCACGTGGGCAGGCGCAGATCCCTGCCGAGGCAGTAGCTGAGAGCCACTGGCTCTTCCAGACTGCACAGAAGAGCTATAGGTCCGTACATCTGGGAGACCAGAGGCTGTGTGCTCTTGCAAAGCTCAAACCAGCCCTGCTGAGAATTAGCCCCAAGATTTTCCTCTGCTTGAGCACAGGGGTGGGGTGCAAGCCAGGAGGCAGAGGAGATGTGCAGCAGGTGGGTTGGGTGTAAGCACTGTGTGAGAGCAGAGGAGGAGGCTGTGGGTGCTGTTTGGGGGAGATAGGGCAGAGCAAAGCTGGGTTCACAGCACGGCAAGAAGGTGCCAGCGGGCTGGCAAGTGAGCTTCTAACCTAGGTGTTTCACTGTGCCTTATGCTTTGAATCCTGCTACGTACAGAGAGATGTATTTGCCTTTAGATAAAGCAGGGTACTTCTTTCTCACGTAAGTGCTTGGTCCACTCACACAGCATTTCTCTTCCCTGATTTTGTTTAAAGAAATGTATGTGCTTGCCTTAAGGAGCAAGGGGTGCTTGAGGCTGAGGACTGGGAGTCAATATGGGGAGAAGGTGAGAGAAGCTGAGGCTGCAGCCATCTCTGGGTGAAATAAATCCCATGGGGTGGTCTCTAAGCTCTCTGACACAGAGCTGAGGGTAACCAGCTCAGAGTGCCCCTGGGGTTTTGTAGAGTTGTGCTGGGTGGCTGGAGGGTCTCAGGGACATGTGCCTGCAGGCTCAAATCACCCCCCTGTGCTTTGCTGTAACACGTGCACACATGTGTGGGCTGCAACCCCTCCGTGGGGAGAGATTACTTTTGCTCTTACCTCTCTTTCCTTTCAGTCTAGTGTAGAAGGCACTCAGGCTGGGGGGAGAAGAGGTCTATCTTTGATCCAGGACCATAGGAAAATCCTTGTCCTGGGTTGTGGGTCCTTTGTACAGTGCATAGCACAGGATCCTATGAGGGGGAAGTGACAGTCGAGAATTTGAATTAAAAATGTATCAGTGGAGACTGGTTCAGGAATTCCACTTTGAATGCTGAATTACTTATGTAAAACAATACATGCAAGGGTCAGTGACAGCTCACTGCAGGGTGAGAATGACAGCTGATCTGTGTTTTCCTTGTAACCTCTAGCCACGGGACCTCTTTGCATAATTTTTATCAATGATGAGTGTCTCTTCCCAGACGGATGTTGCATAATGCCTTGTGGTTTTCCTACATTAGCAGGGGATGGTGGTGTTGGCAGTTTCTTAAATTGCTTTCTGCCTGTCATTTCATTCTGTCTTACGCTGGTGCATGGTGAAGGCAGAAGGGCTACTGTGATCCCTTTAGTGCTGCGAAGCGCAGGGCCCTGTATGTCTGGCAGCCTCTCCTGAAAGAGGTGCAGAGAGCATCCCTCTGCCCTGTCAGGGTCAGAAATACAACCTGCTCCGGCCACGTAGCTGGGATTTGTCCTCAGGCTAAGCTTTCTGCGCAGCTGAGGGGGCTTTCCTAAAGTCGGCTGCAGACTGAGGCAGTTGTGTCTCTGCTTTCCTTAGCAGGCTTGGGGACCAGAAGCGACACTGTGCTCTTCACAATGACTGAGATCATGCCCCGTCTTCCAGTCTAAATGAATCCCGTGACATTGGCTGGCTGCCCTGTCTGGACATGGGACTTCCTGTCTCCTCTTTTCTCACTCTTCTCCTCTCATTTCTTGAAATCAAGGCCCTGAGAGAGTCAAGGTTCTCACCAGCAGCAGTCACCCCAGTACTGAGCAAATCTGGGGGTCTGCACTGACCGCACGCTGTCCCTGCTGTTTCTGGCTGCTCTCTCAGTGCAGCTCTTCATGTATCCCCATGCCTTGACTTGCTTCCCTCTGCCTTGCCAGCGGCCTGCCCTCTGTTCAGTGACTATGGTCCCTCTGCTCTTTTAACTGTGCTCACAGCCCCTGGGGGTAATGTGTTTTTTAGGCTTGAATTCCCTCATTTTCTCAAGGAGATACATGCAAGGCAGTGCCAAAGGCATCTGATAATGCAAGACTAGTGTCATGTTTGCTCATCACTGGCTTTCTGGTACCTCTCCCAATCCATGTGAGTTTGTCCTGTTAATCACCAGTGATTCAGAGACGGCCGCAGCCTGGCTCGGGAGGAAGTTAGCGGAATCTTCAGGGCCTTTTTGTTTAACTACCCCTGCCTTATGGACCTCTTTATTACCTATTCTCTTTTCCCTTTTTTCCCCTCTGTGCATTAATTTTTGATTGTGTTGAGTACTTGACCATAACCTCATTTTGCTTATGCAAAGACAAGCCAAAAACAGGTGGCATCTTTGGCTGCTTGCTCCCCTTCCTAACTAATGGGCTTTTACATTCTTTTGGTTTTCAAATTTGTATTTGTAAAGTTGGTTTGTTTTTTGTATCTCCTGTGGTTCCCTACCTCCCCTGGCTTGAATTTCTCTTGTGTTTCTCTGCTAGATTAGAAAGTCTTCTGCTTACAGAAGTCTTCTATCGCAGGAGAAATAAAACCACAAGTCCTTTTTTCACTCTCCCTTTATATCAGTTCCCTATATTTAATTCCTTAAGCACGCTTGAACACAAACTATCTGCTTTTGCTGAGCTGCAATTTTGTGCAATTCGTTGAAATATCCTGGATTCCAGTTAGAATGGAAAGTATTTCATCAGCATCCAGTAAGAAGTCGCATCCAGCTCTCATCTAAATGGAGAACTGAAAGCTTGGCCAACCGCTTCTGCAGCAAAGAGGAAATATTTTTGCCATTTCCGTCAGAAATAATCTTCGCAATTGTGAGATTTTCTGTGGTTCCTCCCGGATGACAAGCTTTCCTCTGGTTACTCCTAAAGCCATTGCCCACATATCATCATGCTTCCACTTGTCATTGTGATGATCTCAGTTTCCAATATTTGCTGGGTGTGGGATATGCCTTACCACCACCCTGGCACTTCTTGTTTCCTGTTGCTACTCTTACCTATCCCATTCCTTTTCTCTCTGCTTGGACAGGCAAAGGGGCTCCCACCAAGCCGGCGTTGCCCACTGCCGTTGCTCATTGCTGGCTGTGGGCCCTGTGATTCAGTTCTCCTGCCTCACCTGGCCTCAACCCTGGCTTGGAGGCAGCTCTCCCCAGAAGCATCCCACCCTGGGGTTCAGGTAGCTCAGCATCTTGTTCCTACAGTTGAACCAGACAGCAATTGCTGGTGGCCTTCATCGTAACAGCCAGTTGCATACTTATGTCCTCCCTCACACTTCTCCTTGTTAAAATAAGCAGAGCTGGCTCTGGTGAGGACAGGATGGATGCCAGAATGACCCCATTCTGGAGAGCAGAGATCTGAGGCAGATCTTTGTGGGAGGCATGGGAGTTTACAGGCAGAGAGGGTCATAAAATCACAACAGGCTTCTGCCGGCTGACCCTTGAACTTGGGATTCCTCTGTGCACAGAGGATGCTTTGAGGTTGAGAAACCTCTTAGTGACTCTGCCAAGGCCTTAACAGGGTAACTCATGCAGATCCTCGGTTCTCTGAGGAATTGAGCCTTTTCCTTCTGCTTTTGTGTGTCTAGTGACATTTGACAAGCAGGAGCATGTACAGCAGGTGCCACCTCTCCTCCTTCTCAAATGTGCCAGATACAGACCCTGGTCACCATTTAGTACAAAGGATTTATTCAATTGTAGCCCCAGGCACAGAGCGGCTTAAATAGAAATAGCAGAAACATGGGCAGTTGGAGAAGGGAGCTGCAGAGGTCATTTCTGTTCATGCCACTGCCCTGAGGCCAGGTCAGCACTGCCTGGCTCCTCCTGAAGTTCTCCAGCAAAATGATTTACACCCGTTCTCACCTCTGTCCCATTCCAAGAAACAATAACAACCTTTTCTCCTAATCCTAGACCTCCTCTCAAACAGGTGCTAGCTCCGAGGGACGCATCCTTCAGATGGGGACCTGTTGGCAGGGGAAAGTTTTCTGGGCAGAAGGCCATTGCAGCCATCGTGGGGTTTATCCCTGTGCGTGAATGGGCAGCATCGCCCCTGCCGTGCGGTGAAGATGGGAGGACGGGCACAGGCATTACTCAGCATCTCGGTGAGTTGGACTTTTTCCTTGAATCAGGGCGGCAGGAGTTAGTCACGCCCGAGCAAAGGTCAGGAGGCAGGCAGTGGGAGGCCAGGGGTTTGCATGGGAGCTGGGCAGCAAATCTTTTGTGGCACCATGGGGCAGCATCAAGCCAAGGCTGGAAAAAGAGAAAAACAAAAGAGGAAGCAGCAAGTTTAGCAGCTCTTTCTGGGTGTGCATCTGCGGGGGTGTTTGGGAATTACCCTCTGGAATTGCATATGCTGTCCCTTTTCAGTCATGCTATGAGCTTCTTGAGGTTTCTTCTGCAAGGCTGCAATGAGCTGATCTCAGCGGGTCCCAGCAGAATCCTCTCTCTCTCCAGCTCCTATTCTTAAAGCTCTATCTCCTGACACAAGTGTATTTGCTTTCTTGGGGCTTAGCCAGTACAGAGAACTTAAATTGGATGAAATTATTCTGCTTGGGAAGAAGTAGGCAAGTGCTAATTGAAACAACTTGACTGTCAAGAGGCTGCAGACTGCAACCCAAACTGAAAGCCTTAGGAGGTGTAAATCCTCTGTCCACCCTGGGGACAGGGAGGGTGGCAAGCTAGCCTGCAGCCTGAGCCCACTGCTCCAGCCCTGGAGCAGGGCAACAGTGTCCAGTTTACAGGCTGTCCAGTCCTCCATGTGTCTGCAACCTTTCCAGCATGACAATGCTGATGGGGGTCCTTATCGCTCTCTACACCTACCTGAAAGGAGGTTGTAGTGAGGCAGGTGTTGGTCTCTTCTCCCAACTAACTAGTGATGGGATGAGAGGCAGTGGCCTCAAGTTGCGTCAGGGGAGGTTTAGGTTGGATATTAGGAAAAATTTCTTTACTGAAAGAGTGGTCAGGCATTGGAACAGGCTGCCTTGGGAAGTGGTGGAGTCCCCATCCCTGGAGGGATTTAAAAAATGTGTAGATGTGGCACTTCGAGATATGGTTTAGTAGGCACGGTGGTGTTGGGGTGACGGTTGCACTTGATGATCTTAGAAGTCTTTGCCAACCTTAATGGTTCTATGATTCTGTACTGCTTTTGACTTTATTACCAGTAAAAAGGGACAAATGTGAGACCCCAGTAACTTCCAGCTCAGCTCAACCTCATTCCTACATGATCTTTCATTTCCTACATGTCCAACCAAGAATTAGTGCTATCGGTGGAGATGGATGTATGTGCAATGCATCGTGATGGGGCTAACTCTGTATCCCTGCTGTGACCACTGGTGAGAAGTGGTATTTGTGGTAAAACTGGGCAGAAGTTGGGATTCGATTCCTGGCAGAGGTTTTCTGTCAGCGGCTGGGGTGTCCATGCCGTGGCACCTGAGCTGGGCTGGGCTGTCCATCCGCGGAGCAGCTCCGCAGCCTCCCGGCACAGGGATGCTGCTGGGGCTGCTGCAGAGTGAATCCCTGCCTGGAGCTTGCTGGAGCGGTGTC
>Ga0065711_1048594_pt1 | contig 11727 bp, 5 predicted proteins | sample Hoacrofraction12_FD_59098 | JGI IMG/M metagenome (GOLD analysis project Ga0065711, IMG submission 59098) | Hoatzin crop microbial communities from Cojedes, Venezuela - Epithelial fraction 12 v2 (version 2) | ecosystem: Host-associated > Birds > Digestive system > Esophagus > Crop | place... | reverse complement strand
TGAAGAAGCCCTTCTTGTTGTCTTTGACATCCCTTGCCAGCTTCAATTCCAGGTGGGCTTTGGCCTTCCTCGTCGCATCCCTGCACGCTCTGACCACATTCCTGTACTCTTCCCAAGTGGCCTGTCCCTCCTTCCACATTCCATGGACCTTTGTCTTCCACCTGAGCTCCGCTAGAAGCTCCTTGTTCAACCATGCAGGTCTCCTGCCTCCTTTGCTCCATTTCTTTCTCAGGGGGATGCACCGCTCCTGAGCATGGAGGAAGTGATGTTTAAACAGTGACCAGCACTCTTGGACCCCCCTGCCTTTGAGAGCCCTGGCCCATGGGATTCCTCCCGGTAGCTCCTTGAAGAGACCAAACAAACTGCTATCTTTTGAATTTTAAGTAAAATGTTTTTCTATTCTTCTATTGTGTGTTATTCGTAGGTCAACTTATTTCTATTAACCTGATGGAGACAGACTGGAGAAGTACATTATAAACAATAAATAAAAACAATCTGAAAGTTCAAACACACAGAAACAAACAGAAAAACAAATAAAACCTGTGGCCAGCTCCTCAAAGCTGCAGTGGCAGCTTAAAACCCTGAATCTCTGCCAGACTCCAAGATGCGACAGTGATATAGTGCATGATAGCTCTATAGCACCAAACTGAAGTTTGTCTCCATTAGCTCCACTGCTCTTATCAATTCAGTTTCTCCTTGCCTAAAACTTTTCATCTGAGGCTGGTTATATTGTAAATTGAATGCTTTGTAGACAACCCTGATAGGACCGGGGGAATGCTGGGCAGGTCTGGGTACCCTCTTCCAATAGTGTCCTTCCTCTGGCACCATCCCTAACAGGCTCAGCAGGAGAGCCTAACTTGCTTGATCCCTAGTATGGGATAAAATAGAGAAATATGGCCAGTGCCTACCCAGTCCCCGTACCAGCGGCCGAAGCCTAGGAAGACCTGGTCCAGGAGAGATCGTTTCCTTGCAGGATCCCACCCCGCAGCAAAGTGTGCCAGCTTGGCTGCCCACCTTCCCTGGGCAATAGGTTTCATATGAACTGAGAAACACACCGAAGTGAGACTGGGCTGTGGGACAAGTGGCTTGTCATAGTGGAGGGAAGGAGCTGGCCTGAGGCCACGGCTCAGAGAAAAGCCAAACTATTATCTGCGCTTGGCACCCCTGGGACACCTCCAGTAGGCAGAACCAGAGATCTGATGTCAGCTGCAAATGATGTGACTAGTTAGATGACATGACTAGATTGGTGATGTGACCAGGTTGCTAATGATGTGACTAGCTCATACCCACTACTGCTTATTAGTCATACATCATTTTCTTTTTGTTAACTTGATAGAGAAATGTTGGAGATGTTCATTTCAAACAGCAAATGAAAGTAATCCGTCAGTGGGAGTGCGCTGAGCACTGTGGGACCAACTCTTCTGACCTGCAGGAGAGGTGGTAAGGGTCAAGGGCCTTTCCTATGAAAGCATCGACTGGTCCAGTATCTCTAAACGTCTCTAGGAAAACATATAGGTCATAAATTCCCTAGTTTTTTTTCCTTGGTGACGTCCTTTTTGTGTCACCTCTCTCAAAGAACAGTCTGATGTTAGGGAGGATTCATCTAGGACAGATGAATGCAACCTTGGATCTTGATTCAAGATCTGAAGAAATCCTCAGAGTCCTCATAGTCATCCCAAAATAACTACACTCTTTGGATATTTTCTCATGGAAGACATCTCCCATTTTATCTGACATTGTGGTGTTTTCCTCTTAAAGGTTTTTCTCCTAGAGAATGTTTTAAAAGAAAGTAAGGGCACTGATAAAAGTACGCACAAGAGCAAGGACATTCAACATTAGTGACAAATATCCAGGCTGACACTGCATTATTAACATTTGCCTTTTTGTCCCTTGTTTAATGCTGTCAGGAGCAATGAAGGACTGAGGGAGGGATTTTAACCCTGACTGCGTTTGTTTGTGCTTCTGACCTTCAAATGTGTTTTAATTTGGCAGAAAGTACGTATTTTCTAAAGAGTTAATGGGGAAAGCGTTTTAAAATAAAAATGGAAACTGAAATTTTACTTTTAAATGTAATAAAGACACAAGGCATGAATATGAAAGGGTCAATCAAGACTTTTGCTTCTCCTGAATGTAGTGATCTGAAAAAGAAGAGAATAAAGCAGGCTAACTTTCACATTTCTGATAACTGCATTCCAAAATCTGCCAGACTGAAAAAACACAATAGCAGCACTGACTTCCCTACATAGCAATTTGATTAGTCTCTTGAAGTTCTTATTAAAGTCCTAGTGATGGCATGTTGTGACCATTTGTCCACTAAGTAGTTTATATTTTTCAAAGGAAGCTATGCTTAGAGATAAAACAGTTTCTGCTATTAAAATTCATTTGAATTTATTTTTAGAGAAAGAAAGAAAGAAGATGAAAATATGGATTTTTTTCTAAGATTTTCAGCTACATAAATTGATACTTGAGCAGCACAAACTAACTGGCTAGTATCTAGGCTTTTAACACATTGACACATCCAATATTTTCCTCACTCTTTTGTCCTTGCTTTTCCGCTCCACACCTCTGTCCATTTCCCAGTATTTCGGAGGTCCCATTTATTTAAACAAATGAAATGAATGGACCTTGTAGAGTCCTCCAAAAGCTGAGGTTGTAGGCATCACCTCTGAAACCTGACAACTGAACTTCATCATATGTGATATGTTCAGTAATGAAAGATATTTTCCATGTTTTAAACAATAACTGGGATTTAAATGTGTGAAAAATGTAGTATTTGAAATACATAAACTTTTTAAATGAACATACAGATGAGTTCATTGTGATGTGGGAAAAACTATATTTAGAACAAGAGACTTATGGAGAAACATTTGCTGTTTGCTAAATTTGAGAGAGGCAGTGGACAGTCTTCCCTGGATGGTGACTATAATTATAAATATCTGGTTTTATGTGGGTTCAGTAAATGTTCACCTTTGTTCTTCAACACATTTAAATACAAGCCATCAGTAAATAAAAAGGTCATGAGTGTCTTGCAGAGGTTTTCTCCTGCAGTTTGGGAAAAAATCACAGTGCCTGTGCCACAGTTTCTGCTCTTGAGCTCATGGTCCCCTGCCACATAGAGCTGATCTAATTTGCAAGGTCATCTACTGAATGCTGTAGTTTCTACATCTGAAGTGATTAAAATTTCCCTTAATTACTGCATCTGACTACTGCATATCTTTACAGTTTTTGAATTTGGTATGCTTTCACCAGGTTAGGTCAATGTAGGCAAGTCTATAAAGGCATGAAAATGCAATTGCAACACTCTTTCTGCAGAGACACAGAAATAAAATAGAGTTTAAGCCATCACCCAGTTGCAAGAAATAATTTCCCAAGGAAATGCTTTGACTAGAGGGACAAAAGTCTGGCAGATGGTGTGCAGTACACCAGGGTCTGTATGAGCCTCCCCTGGCTAAGAGCCTGACTTGGTGACTTTGGAAAGCCACTGTCCTGTCATCAGAGGTGTGGGAGCACAGTGGGATGGTGCTCTTTGCCCATGGGTGGGAGCAGAAACCACTAACCCTGGCATGGGATGAGCTTGGTTTTAGAGACCTCTGTTCAGCAGCAGATAGGATTTCAAGGTAGAGGGCTGGTGGGTGGAATTTGTCTATGAAAGCACAATTTTTTTTCATTTGCTGGCAAATGTGTAGCTTGGGTGAGAAGTCAACACAAAGAACCATTATAAAGAGCTAATTTTTGTTTCAAAATTTGGAGATATAGTTGGACAGCAGTGTAGCAAACAGTTTGAGATGATAAAGAAATCCAACGAGACATATGGAAGGAAAAATTTATTTGAAGGTAATAGAAAAACTAAATTTGCCTGTTACATTGCCATTAAACTATTGTATTCCCACTGGAGCAAGCAATTCAACCACATAACTCTTGTCTTTTTACAGGCAATTAATAGTCCAGTGAAAATAAGCTGTTCAGGGAAATTTACAGTTACAGCAGAAATTAGTGTAATTCTGACTGCAGCTGAAAGATAACCATCAGCCTGATGGTGCTTTATATACATCTTTCTCTCACAAGAATTTTTGGATATTCTAGATAAAACCATTGCATGAACTAAGAAAGCACAGTGGAACTCAGTGAAATCGCTTATATGCCCACAACTACACACACAAACCCACTACATGCAGGAGATTTTAACCTTTGGATAAATGGATGAACATGTTTAATAATGCATGTAATAAATGATGGTGAAGCTCAGTACAGGCTGAGAAACATTGAAATGTCAGGAAAAGCATTTACTTGCAAGCCTCGTGACTACCTGAGTTGAGTTTTTGACTCCCAAACCATTCCCATCTTGTGTGTATTTAGAACAGACCTGATTCTATTCTCAGAAATCATACATTAAGAACAGGATGCAAGTCAAAAGCACCCAGTTATGATGTATGACACTTTGATCTTCATCCAATATGATTGGAAAGGTTTTTCTTCACTGGCAAATATGCGACGTACTGTCTTGTACAAATTCCCTCCTGATTAGAAAGCAGTGATCTTTGGTTGCTTGCATGTTAAGACCTTTTAACATTAATACTCTTATAAGAAAACAATTCACCTTGCAGATCTGGTTTTGCATTAATTTACTTTCTCACTGCAGGGGAAGGGACATTGCCCATGCTATGGTGTCTCTGCTAAGGTGGACCTTCACTAGAGTACTGCTAAGCCTACCAAGCTCCAGAAAAAGGGTTTCTCAGCACAAAAATCATTAACTCCATTGGCTTTGCTGTACTGGAAAATTGTTAAACACCTATTGCATTTAATAGTGAAATTACTGCATCTGAGTATTCATACTTCAGTCAGAATAAACACTTCCAGTCCTCTTAGATATTTGCATGGCATGTTACAGATACTTGCTTACTAATCACTGTAGCTAAAAGTAACCAACAATTCTTTACCATTGTACAAACCAGAAAATTAACTATAGGCTTCATTTTGCCAATGGATTAATAATTGGAACTTTCTTTATTCTTGTGAAAGCTTCCATGAAAAACCAATGTCACGGCGTGCAGCTGAGCAATTTATACTGCTATGATATATGTGGGTCCTAGATAAAAAATAGGTGAAAAAATAATCCTGAAAAAAATAGTTTTCTCTTTGAAGATGTCTTCATGAATAATAATGGACTCCTAAAGGACAGGATCTGATAATAATAGTGGATTTCAAAAATTTTGACATTAAGAGGGAATCAACACAGTGGATTATAAGCAAACGCAGAGGCCTGAGCAATCTAGAGGGAGCAAAGTTTTTTTCTGAAGATGGGGGCCAATTTAATTTTATTCTGTCTAGGAGATGAATAAAGGTTGATTTGCTTGTCAGAAGACACTTGTGTGAAAGTGCTCATACAACAGAGGAGTTCACCGGACCTACTGAACACATGCTGTAATATAATTACCGATCCTCCTCATTGTACACGCTGTGTAGAGTTGTTGTGCACACGCTGTTCTCTGTCCATGACTGTTTAACAGTACTGGCCCCCAAAATCCTTGATGACCCAGGGAAAGGAATCTTCTGAATCTCAGAAAAACAGAAGACTGAGTGCGTCACCAGATAAAGAACAACTTTTGGAGCTATGGTTATAAAATCCTGGGATGAACTACCTTGTGTTCTTATGGTCTTAAGAGTAACCTTCTGTACCAGGGCAATGGTGCAACATGCTTGCAGTTAAAATTCCTTAACTTTCTTAGAAGTTGAAGTCAGGAGAGAAAGGCATAGAGGGAGAAGGAAGAGAGCAGAAGGTAATAGATGGAATGGCAGAATATGTCAGGAGAGAGAGACAAGCCAGAACAGAAGGATACACACTGAAATCTGGGGTCAGCAGAACATAAGCCTTTCATAAACTCCACAGACACCGTTATAGCTGGAAAAGGTTTATACTGATATAGCCAAGACCAGGCCTTTCCACATTTTTCTTTCAATTCAAACTTTTTAAAAATAGATATTAGTTTCCGAAGCATGAATGATGGCAACATGATTAATTTTGGTTATTTGCCTTATCTAAGTGCTCATTTTTTGCAAAAAAAAAAAAGGGAATGATTGAATGCTCACGGAAAACACCAGCAGAAAAACCCAACTGTTCCTGTGCTCAGTGTAAGTCTTGGAACTAGAGCAGGTTAATCTGTGCGGTATGTGCAGGCCATTTTCCCTTGCCTTGCAGCTTCTGTAGGTGTTGACTTGTATAGAAAGCGTGTCAGCCGCTCCCGTTCTGCTGTAGTACTGCTCTGCACAGGTGAAAGCAGGACTGAAAAGAGAGTCAAAGAAACTGCCTGGCTTTTTCTCTGGGGCAGACTGGCCCTGCCTTGCCATGGAAGCAGGCCGTGAGGGACACCTATGCTCAGAAACCATCAGTTCAAACAACCCAAAGAGAAAAGGGTTGATAGGATGACTGGGTGTGCAGGAAGTCTGCCGTTTGCAAAACATCAGGCTAGCTTAGCAATATAAAGTGAAAAGTCAGTCCTCTAAACACATTCCAAAGCAACAAGCATCATGGAAAGAAAATAATTATTTGAGTTAAAGGACAGTTTTCAGCAGCATTGCATGACTGTATGACAAGCAAGACTGAATTTAAACTGGCATCGGGAGGCTCAAATCATCACAGTAGTGAAGGCTCCGGAGCAGCTTTTTAATTAGCGTAGTGGCAAGAAATCTCTTTTGTTTCAAGATAGAGCTCAGTGAATGTAATAACACCTTCTGAATAGTTGAACTGACTGAATGAAGTCTTTGCTATCAGGTAGTTGTTGCACTGCCAAAACAAATAATTACTATACACAATTAAGTCCATGCTTCAGTGCTCTGCTGCTCATCTCCAAGGCTCAGGAAGACTTTTTTTTCCACCCATAAGGAATAACAAAACTTCTGAGTTTTTTTCACTTGCCCTCCTCTGAAGCCGTGGGGGTAGACCATAGCATATGGGTCAGTCACTGGTACTGGGAAAGCAGGACTTTGGTTCCTGCCCCTTGTTTGTGATTACACCAGTGACCAGACACGAGGAATGGAAAGGGTTTTCCCTCAGGGTTGCCTGAGGGAAATCCCCAGGATTTCACACTACTCTGTAGAACAAATCATATGCTGCTTCCTAGGACCAGCTGAGTATTTTATCTGACAGATTCCTGGGACATCCAGTTGGAACCAATTTCCTCTGTCTTCTGCTGTCCTCCACTGAAGATTTGTTGGTTCTAGTCTTTTACACTAAATATCATAAGATTTTTACAAGCTATGCTGAGGCATTTGGTGTTGTGTCATTTAGAGAACAGACACTGTCCGTACTGTACCACCTGCTGTAGTAACTCATGAGTGGCCTTCACTTGGGATGGTGGAAAGGGGCTCTAGAACCTGGCCCATCACTTTTTCTTAGCATTTTTTTCTCACAGCCCACTTTCTGCGTGGAGAAGAATCTGTGCCTTGTACCACTCCGCCCGCTCCACACACCCTGGCTCTTGCTGCGCTGCCTGGCTTGTCCGCACTTCTCTGCAGCATCTCTATGCTTCAGTTTGGTGCAGGGAATATCCCTGGCATCTTCACCCCAGCTGACTCTCAGGCTGTTTGTTGTGTGGCTGTGGCTGTACTGAACTCAGAGCAAGCTACAAAACCTGCCACAGGATTATGCGGTTAAATGGTTTGCTCTGAGATCTGAGATCTGTTTTACACAGAGAAAAATCACCAAAGGCTGGAGAGGGAGTATTGGTGGGGAATATGCCTAAAAGCTAAGCTTTTTCTGCAGACATCTGCTGCTGTCCTGTGCTGAGGCCAGGACACTGGGCTACTGCTGTGCAGGTTGCAGCCACCGCTAGATCTTCTGAACCATTCAGGGCTTTCCTGGGTCTAGGATCCTAGCGCATCCCTTAGTGATGAGTCTGCTTCTTCAGCAGGAAATAGTGAGTGTAACTCAGGTTTCACCTTGAACAGTCTTTCAGGCCTACCCCTAGCAACTGCACTCTCCCTTCCATGCTCTGACATTTCTCCCTTTCTTTGAAGAAGTAGATTAGCAGCAGCAGAAGTATTGGACCTCCTTTTGGTTTGGTGCACAAAGCTTCTCGTCTACCAAAGCTCCAGTCACCAAAGCCTCCCATGCTATTGCAACTCCACCAATGTTGTCAGGGAAACAGCATATTTTGATTTCAGGTTGTCTTTTGTCTGAAGATGAATCTTAGGGCATTATGAAGCTCTGATCAAGCTTCTGGCCAGAAACCAAATGGGTTGGTTTTCTGCACCTCTGCTGTACTGGAGATGGGTCTGCATTTAAAAGCTGGGGTAGGGACTCCATCCTGCAAAACGGAGAATTCGATCTTCCACTTTCATAAAATTCGAGGGTTCACAATGAATATCCAGTGCAAACCTCGTTCAACCCATGTGAGTGTTTTGTGCCCTTTCTCTTGGCTCCTCTCTCTACCTCCCATGCTTATGAACTCTAGTACCTCTATACTGCTACATGCCTTCCATCTGAGAAAGTCATCATGATGGAGCAGAAATTAAGACAACAGGAAGCAGTGCACTCCCACTTCAACTGGTATTAACTAGTGCAATACTTCATGTTTTATCACAGTGGTATCTGGAAACACCATGCAATAATTAAAGATAACACTGATCGTGGCCTACAGGGCAATATATTAAAAAAACCCAACAGATCTGGAGACTGTAATAGAGAGCAACTCTGCAAGCAGTCTCAGTAACTGTGGCATTATTCAATGCAAATAACAGCAGAATCTGATCCTAAATGAGACTCCAGGAAAGTAACTGCCTGCAGTATAACACATATCACTCAGATCATACTATTATTTCTTTGAAATTTGTCAGAGCTTAATATTCCTGCTTTCCTTGAAACGTAACTCTTCTGACATCATGTTCTGATGACTCATCGTTCAAGCTACTCTAATGATTCATAATAGCCAAGAATTCTCTCAAATTAAGGGTACAAATAAACATGAGTTTGCAGCACAGTTTTCTAACCTTTTCCTAGACAAAGTTTACGCTCTGTGTTAGCACGATCTGTTCTTGAGAAAGTAACAATTTGAGAGTTCATACTGGTAAGAATGACTGAAGCAAACAGTGGGCTGAGAAAAGCATGTGCTTACATGCATAGTGATGGGTCAAACGTTTGGGTGTTTTGTTTTTTTTTTAACAAATCTTTACACTGAGTCATCAGAAAGTGTTGGTCAAGTAAGGATCTTCAGATTTTCTGTGTATAAATATTTTTAAAGTGTCACAGCCATCACAGTGGTAGACCATGTTTTGAATTGATAAGATTGCTGGGTAAAACAGGAATCTGGGTAGAAAGCTGGTTTTAAATGAAGCTTTACGTACTAGCGATCTCTAATTCTGAATCTTGAATTCTGAGAAAGTGATACCACATGGTAAGATACTTCAAGCATTCAAAAGCTTAAGAAATGCCCATTACCAATAGTTCTAGTGATAAATGCATTGTTCTGTGGTCTCTTTGACTCCTGCAGCACATTCTCACAGAAATGAATGCTTTCCTCTTTCTAGGTATGGCAAAAATGTAACTGCTGCAGCTCTCTAAATTTAACTTTTTGGAGATTATAACAATTTTCCTGTTTGGTGAAAAAGGTTGTTTAATCTAACCTTTGGGACACACTGTAATAGCACAAATAAGTCCGAGGGACGAGACCATGGCTTTAGCACAGCTTTTTTTCTCTGATACGGGTATGTTTGTGCCCTTCCTTCTTCTTCCTCCTCCCAAAACATGCCACTTGGGGAAAAAAAGCTGAAATTTCACTAAGGCTACTTCAAGTGGTACTAATAGCATAAAGACATTTATCTGTGTAAAATGAATTTAAACATAATTTTCTTTCAAATGCCCAGAGAGTGGAAAGTGGTGTTCAGAACATCTGAGACTATTTCGCATGTCACATTTAAATTCAGCTTCTTATTCTTTTTACAAGTAGCCAGTGGTAAGAAGAGCTCTGTATAAGCTGATTTTTAACTGTATCTGCTCTTTTTTTGAACATTGGCTGTATTTTCAGCCCTTCATCCTCCACCTGAGTGCAGATAATTCCCTTTAAGCCTTTCCTACAGCATTTACTACCACTGTGGTTCACAAATTCTCCTTTGAAAAGCTGCAAGGAAGTGCTGTGTCATATAATTGTGTAACCCAGGTCTCGAACTAGACAAGTTGTTGTGTTAGCTACCTAGAATTAAAATCCTACTAAGAAACTTTTCCTTGAAAGGACTAGTGAACACATGTGGTCACTTAAAAAGAAAAAGCACTTCTTATCTAAGAGGGCATCATAACATTCTTGCTACTTTCACGGCCAGACAGAGAAACACTGTACAACACGACTTAATCTAAAACTTGAAAGAAGTCTCCTACCCTGAGTGTGTTTTTGTGGGTGTTCAGTCCCTTCAGGTGCAGAGAGAGAATACGGTCTCTGCATTGCTGAAATTCCACTCCAGCGCTGGCCTCCTGGTACTCTGGGGCTCTCCACGGTGAGGTGTTCCACTCTAATGAGATGCAGCGCAGAGCAAAGAGGCGTGAGATTAGCCTGACATCTGTTCACATGTGCTAGACAGAAAAATCAGCAGAACCTTACCATAGCTAGATTTACCTGTCTTATAAAAAGCTTTGTGGCATTCTGGAAGAGTTAAGCTTCTGAGAGAAGTAACACTCGAGATATATTAAAGATTTTTAAGGAGGGTTTTTTCTCCTTTCTAATACTTCTCCCACACGCTGATAAAAGCCTTTCCCTATAGGGCACATTTGTATCTCAGCTCTATGTTTTTCTCTCTAGGGCTTCTTTCCTGTCAATGTAAAATATTGCCAGCATTTCTATCTCACCCTAGTCAAGTTTAGACTGTTTCTAACACTGCCTTCAGGGTTTATAAAAATATACACAGTACTGTTGAGAAAGGTGATGTAGTTATATGGGAGGAAGAGAAATTTGGATGCCGTGATGAGATATGAATATTACAATAGGAGACAGCACTGTGTTGGAAACCAAATAGATAGACAGGCAGTATTTAATAGTACCACAGAAACTTTTTTGAAATCAGAGTTTGCTTCTTCCAGAAGAAAAGTAAAAATATTTTAAAAATCTGAAGTACAGAAACATTCAGTGATAGCCCCTCTCTTGTAGCAGCAATTTGTCCCCCTAAAACTTCATGAAATGTCCCCCTGTTTTCTGGATACCTACTAGTCCCAGCTATGAGAATTCCCAACTCCTGGAGAAATGGCCACTGCACAAGCAAAACCAGCCACAGATGCACAGCAGAGGTTAACACATCTCACATGCACCAACTACTCGTGGAGACCACATGCAGTCTGACTTTGCAAACACACCAGGTCTTACTCTACCGGGTTTGCTGAGGTTGGCAGTTCTAACTCTAACAGAAGCTGGAGCAGACAAGTAATTTTCAGAAAAAAGAAAAATTCATCCTGAATGCAGTAGAAGAGAATGATCAATGAAGTCATGAAGAATTTCCTCCTTGGACTTTCTTACGGAGAGACATTTTAGTACTGAAACTTGCTGATATACGGCTCAAGCTGTGACTGGCTTGTACTTGAACTTTGAGTGAAATTTTTTGAGCATTTGAAGATAAGTAGGAAAGTACAGAAAGACTAGAGTTTTCAGGAGACATCCATTAGTTGGCCAGTTAGTTGTGGATTTGCAGTCCTTCATTAAAGGTCCTATATTGATATTGCACCAGAGAGAACCTTGCAATGCTAAGCTCAGT
>Ga0065711_1012997_pt1 | contig 11727 bp, 11 predicted proteins | sample Hoacrofraction12_FD_59098 | JGI IMG/M metagenome (GOLD analysis project Ga0065711, IMG submission 59098) | Hoatzin crop microbial communities from Cojedes, Venezuela - Epithelial fraction 12 v2 (version 2) | ecosystem: Host-associated > Birds > Digestive system > Esophagus > Crop | place... | reverse complement strand
GGGGGCAGCCACAGCTTCTCTGGGCAACCTGGGCCAGGGCCTCACCACCCTCATGGGGAAGAATTTCTTCCTAATATCTAATCTAAATCTGCCCTCTTTTAGTTTAGAGCCATTCCCCCTTGTCCTATCACGACACACCCTTGTGAAAAGTCCCTCTCCATCCTCCCTGTAGGCCCCTTCAGGTATTGGAAGGCTGCTATAAGGTCACCAATGGATGACCCAAAGCTAAACAAACCCCAAACTTCACTTCGAGTCTGGTATCCGTTCACAAGGATTCATGCTTGCCAATCTCCATTAAAACCAATGACACAAAAATACCTAGGGGAGCATTTCTAAAGTCTCTTCATCATCACAGCATCAAGCATCTCAAGCACCCATCTCCCTGACAGGCCTGGCCCATAGCTGATAACAGACCGGGGTTTGTAACTCAAGTTATCATCACTGCTGTTCCCCACGTACTTAGTTTGACAGAGCCATCCATTCCCAGCAGGATGTTGTCACTCTTGATGTCTCTGTGAATAACTTGGTTTGAATGGAGGAATTCCAGAGCTTGGAGACACTGAAAAAAAAAAATAGAGTAATAGAGATATTCTTACTGTGCATGAAATTATTCACCAGTCCCAGTTAGCAACTAATGGACTCTAACAATGCGCACTTTGAGTAGCAAGGGCTTAGTGTCTTAGTGTCTTTCGTATAGCCAGGGCTACAGAGAGATATCTCACTGGGATCAGCGGGTCCTAGGAGGACAGGTTAGTCCCAAACAGGCATAACCGAGGGGATTCCAACCCCACTTTGTACTCCAGTCCTCCCTCTAGGGTGAAACTTCTTAGGCTTGCATTGGGATTGCGTGCTGCAACCTCCCAGATGAAATCCATCCTCTGAAGGAACGACTGCTGTGTTACAGAAGCTGGAGACAGCTATTCCTACGGAGCCAGTGACAGGTCGCAGGAAGCCTTTGTCCCCTTCCCAATCACAGCTCCCTCCGAGCGCGAGTGTTGCTTTACCTCTCGGCACACAGCTGCGATTTGTCCTTCATCCATGCAGGTCTCTGTCACGACATCTGTCAGGGAGCCTCCTGCCAAGTATTCCATGACCACCCAGAGCTCTTCTCCTACAAGGTAACTGAAGAGCCAAAACCAGATTTAAAATCAGCAAGCACGAGCACGGCACCGTTCACCCAGGCAGAATGCAATGGGGTTTAAAGCTGTCTCAGAAGAGCAGAGAAACCGTGAGGCTTGAGCAGTGTCTTTAGCACCAGGTACCCGTGGTACTTTCTGTACACGGGAGGATCTGATCACAACCTGAATGGGCAGAGGAAGAGTGAGTGCAGAAAGTCGAGGAAAGAGATAACGGAAGAGCAGGCTACGAGTTTCCTGGCCATAAAAGCAAGGCTGAATTTTTCTGCCACGGAAAGGGCCCAGACTAAGATGGAGACCCAACCTTACCATTCGTGCTGCTGCTGGGAGAGAAGAGGAAGAGCTACTAGTCAAGGAAGGCTCCAAGCATGCAACCCAGACATTTGGCACACAGCGTGGCTTTGGGGGGCTCTTGCATCAGAAGGGATGGCTGGGGGCTGCTTTGTCACCGCTGGCACCCTGCTGTCCTAAGCAACTCCCTACTTTGCCTAGGCCCAGGGACGCTGGGTGACACAATGGATGGCTGCCCACGAGCAACAGAGAAAGAACACCTTTTTTTAAGTATCATGCTTTGGGCCCATCTGGAAAAACATCAACACAATCTTCCATGACAGATGCATCAGGATCACACATTCCTGAAGGAAGGAACAGCTTGAAAACTTGAAACCCCACCTTCTCAGCCTATCCTCCCATTTTTAAAGTGAGTGGACAGATGAGTCAAGAGAGAGGGCAGAGAATCTAATTAAAAGCGTCTGCTGGCTCATCAAGCAGACGTTTGCTTCGCTCTAGAACACTGAAGAGCGAGCAGTGAATTCGCTAGGAGCCAAAGGCAAAAAGCAGGACAGGTTCTAGGGAACAATTAGCTAGAAAGCAACCATGAAGGAGAAATAAGTCATTAAGCCCAACTTGGCATGGAAAGTAGACAGAGATGAGTAAGACATCACAGGAGTGGGCAGGAGGTACACTTTGACCTCAGAAGGACACACTGCCAACACCTGAGCTGATGAAAAAACTCCCCCAAAATAAGAACTGTAATCTGAGCTGCGTAACAGAAGCGCTACAGTTCTGGAGAGCTTGTAATACTGGAGACAAAAATGGTATCTTGGTTTGGTGATGCTGAAGACTATGCAGTGAGGCAGAGCCCGGAGTTTCTTTCAGAATACAGAGCTCAAGGGCACAGGGCTATGCTCCCAGAGCAGACAGGTCTCCAACTCCACTGTGGACGAGAAGCCGATGCACTGGCAGTGTTTTCCGCAGCAGAAGCGGTGTCACCTGCACAGCAGCCCCTTGGAGTGACAGAAGAGTCACAGAATTGCTTTCAGAAGCGCTCCTGCCAACTCTGTGGGTCATCTACCTTCTAACGGGCTCTGAAAGTCACTCGGGCTTCCTGGCTTGTATCAGGAATGGTGTGGCCAGGAGGAGTAGAGAGGTGATCATGCCCCTGTGCTCGGCACTGGTGAGGCCGCACCTTGGGTGCCGTGTTCCAGTTTGGGCCCCTCACTACAAGAAGGACTTTGAGGGGCTGGAGCGTGTCCAGAGAAGGGCAACGAGGCTGGTGAGGGGTCTGGAGAACAAGTCTGATGAGGAGCGACTGAGGGAACTGGAGTTGTTTAGTTTGGAGAAGAGGAGGTTGAGGGGGCACCTTATTGCTCTCTACAACTACTCAAAAGGAGGGTGTAGTGAGGCGGGGGTTGGTCTCTTCTCCAAGTAACCAGCAACAGGACGAGACAAAATGGCTTCAAGTTGCATCAGGGGAGGTTTAGATTGAATCTTCGGAAAAATTTCTTCACAGAATGAGTGGTCAGGCATTGGACCAGGCTGCCCAGGGCAGTGGTGGAGTCCCCATCTCTGGAGGGGTTCAAAAATCACGTAGATATGGCACTTCAGGACATCATTTAGCAGGTATGGCAGTGTTGGATTGATGGTTGGACTTGATGATCTAAGAGGTCCTTTCCAAGCTTAATGATTCTACGATTTTACTCACACCCTTCCTTCCTGCCCCTATGCTGTTACTACTTCTTTATCGCTTCTGCCAAACCAGGCTCTCTCTAGATTCTATCAGCATCCTCTCAAAAAATCAGTCACCCTGGACATCATGACGCCTCCCTTCATTGCCATTAGCAGCCTAAACCCACTTGACCGTAAGGATGGGGCCACAATGGACTCCACTGCTCCTGTGTGAGAATCTCAAGTTGCCCATGCTGGGAGCAAGCTGGTATCTCTCTGCAGCCAAAAGCGATGGAGCGAGCCAGGAACCACACTGTGAATCAAAGCTGCACCACGAGCAGCCAAGGCACGTGCCAAGACCCAGGCACCTCAGTAATCGATAGATCTGACATAACACGCAGGAAGGTGGAATTAATGGTGGCTCCCCGCCAGCTGCCGCTGAGCAAATGTCATTTCAGAAGAATGGGTGGTACCGTCTGCCGCAGCAGTGGCCAGTTTTAGTCACGGAGCTGCCTGCTGTAGGCGTGACTCAAAACCACTCTCTCAGCAGTTCTGGAGACGCCACCACCAGAAAGTCCACACACCTACGTGCTGCTCTCCATGTGATGTCAGGCATAGGATAGTGTTGCACCTTGTCACCCACAGTTGCCTTCCAAAACAAGGCTGTAAAAACAAGCTGAGGAAAGTCTCTGAGGAAGAAGGAGGTGGTCTCTACAGCTTTCTCTTCATCCATCTCCAAGTGCAGGTAATGTCTGCTCCTGTAAGGTGTTCCTCGGCTTCCACTTAGATACCTTAGAAAGGTGTTCACCAAGCCCTTCCTATCACACACACCAGGCAGTCAAACTCCTTTTTTATCGACAAACTTTATAAAATTTGCTTTTGCCCAGAAGAGCAAGATCATTCATTACAGATATCTGCAACAGTGACGTGCTTCCAACGTGCAAACATGAAGGTAGGCCAGAACGAATTCAGTGTTTTCTTGTAGCACGAGTGTCATACATCTTCAGCTTTATCCACTGACCTTCCAGCCCTAGGAGAGTTTGGGGCTGGGGTGAGGGTAACAGTGGCTACCAATTAATGTGAGGATCTGTGGCATTTATTAGCTTAAGGAGAGCTCTTCAGAATGAAATAAACCAAAGGGCAGAGAGTCAGCTTTGCCTAACACTGGGCATCTGATGCCTGTGTTTAGATGCCCGAGGTTAGAAGCAGGGCTCTGAGGGCCCCTTTCACGTGGCAGAAAGAACCTCCAGAAGGTAACTCAGCACGAGTGGCTGCTTGTCTGCACAGGAAAACTAGCGTCACTGTCTTCAGAGATGGATGCTTCTAAATTCAGCTCCTAAGTACAGCTGAATTGGGCCATGTCACTACTTAAATGTCACAGCACACCTTCGTGCAACACCGGCCACTTACACCGCAGCAGAAAAGCTGCCTGAAGCATAAATGCACCATCTGCACAGTGATGCTTGGGGGGACAGTAAACCAGCCAGAGCTCTCAACCACGAGCCAGCAGGTCAGGGAGAATAAAGCACAGCAAACCCTTGCATAAGGGGAGGAGCTGAGGCAAAGAGAAGCGAGAGAGCTGGTTTATGCTGACAAATATCTTGCAGCTCCCGTTAGGGACTCAGAAGGGGAGACGCTGTCAAAAACAGAACCGCAGAAAAGAAACCAGGTCCCACAGTGGCAAGCACATCCCTCCTTGCACTTCCTTCTGCGACAGCAGCAGGCAGAAACCAGCAAGCGGTGTTCAAATATCAGCTTCACTCGGTGCTCACGCAGCAAACAGGGACGTTAGGCCAGGCCGGAGGGACGCAGCTCCCCAGCAACAGGATCCTGCAGTTGCAAAGCTGAAGCGGCACGATGGGCACAAGAACCCCCGCGTCCATCCTAGCTATTGCTCTGTCCACCTGCAGCACTCAAACAAAAGCTAATCCCTCTGAAAATGATTAGTGAGAGAAAGTGGAGGACAAAAGCAGCAGCTTTTGTTGCTGGAAGTTTGAAGAAGACAGCGGGACGCGCAGCTACCCTACGGCTGGGATGTACTGGCTGGAGAAGGCAAGTGCATGTACTCAGCGACGCTGTCTCTAATGGGAAGGACAAGTCTCTCCATCAGTTTTCCCGAAAGAAAGCTTCTAATCAGCCAGGAGAAAGAAACAGTTTCAGCCCAGATGCAATTCTTTACTCTTCTTTGCCACTTGCTTCATTTCGCACAGGTCATATCCTTCTGCTCCTTGTAGGAAGAGGGCGTCTGGCCGGCATCGCTTCCCTGCACACAAACCCCTGCCACAAAATTTCCAGAGCAGACCTTCTGTCCCTTCAACAATGTAGATTTTTACAGCGATGGATAAGACACAGCACCTTATAAATTCAGCATCACAGCTGATGCTGCAGCATGCAAGAAGTACTTTTTTTGGGCTAAGACATTAAGAGCCTGTTAAAGAAACTTGTTAACGAAGCAGCTGATAAGATTTTGATATGCATGCCAAGCAAACAAGTTTGCAAATACCCTCTAGGATTCCCAAAAGAGATTCTAGGTCACATCTCTCTGTTGCATCTTCAAAAAAATGAGCTGCCAAGATTAAAGCCTGCAGCCCATCCTACCTAGGCACTCTTTACCCTACAACAAGTCAAACCTGTAAGATCATCAGGACCAGTGGATTCTGACGTGAGCACAGGAGACTGAAAATCCTGCAGCAGCTCGACTGGAACTTTATATATCTTTCTATATCTTTCTATATCTTTAACATACGGTGAATGACATAAAGGCTTGGCACGATGCACCGATGTTACATTGATGATGAATTCAAGCCACCATGCAGTGCTTCTGCCCGTTGGGCTTTCATTACACCCCAGATGTCAATGCTGACAGTTTGCATCCAGGAATTCAAACAGGGGAGATGCGAGAATTTCTTGCACTTTCAAAGGCAGCTCCCTACCCCCACAGAAGCACATTTACCAGTTGCTCTTTCCGAAGCAGCCAACCTCCAAACACCTGGTGATGGCCCTGCTACCATCACCCTTATGCACAGCATTAACATCCTGTGGGGAAGAGCTCCCACAGCCACGTTTTGCTGCATTTTACTGCCTTGAGCTACAGTGACCAGAATTTTCACAGCCACACACGTTTATTTTAAAAACGGTTTACACTCAGCGCAGCAGCCNNTGTGCTGCTTGCTTCTGCTCTGTTATTGTCCCCNTCCAAGGGNCAACAGCTCAAGAACAAGAAGAGCAGGTCTCTACAGAAATAAGCTATTAGGTGCAGCTCTTGCAGTAAGGACAAGTAGGGACTCAAGGAGGACCTGTCCCATATGGACGTAACATATCCAAGGATGAGCAGGAGTGCCACAGCATGTGCATGAGCCCACAAAGCCCAGCCTTGGGAAGCGAATAATCCTGTTCCCTCTGTCTTCCAAAGGGTTCTTACGTCTGTGCCAGGTTTCCTTTTGTCCCTTTTTCACACCCACAGGAAAGCAGCCTTGCTTGGTAATGTGTCGCATGTCATTCACCCTCGTCACTGTTCTGCTACTGTGCAGAAAACCTCAGGGGACAGCCACAGGGACAAGATCACCATCTAACCCCAGAAGGAGTTTGCTCCTCCACAAGCAGAATGTCACCTTTGCTCAGTGGAAGAGAAAAGAAGAGGAAGAGGAAAGCAAATACAAATAACACCGTTGAAGCTATTTCTACTTCTTCTCTAATAGCAGGAAGGAAATGGCTTGTCATGTCAAATTTGGCAAAGGAGAGAGCTGAAAAGCAGAGTCCTAACCACATGCTGCTAACGCTTTTGCTGCCAGCACCTCTAACAGGAGCCTAGATACCCCACTAATACTGACTCAGAGACCTGATTCTCCTGGGATATGGAGAGAGGCCACCAAGCCACCCACACCCCAACCTCGTCACACGCATTAAAGAATGCAAGGTTGTCCTATGCCTGCATGAAACTCAGACAGGATCACTAAAGACAGTGACATGGAAGTGTTTTCCAGAGCCCCTCTGTGGACTCTTCGAATCACGACATACCTGTCCAAGTAGTTGACAATGTTGGGGTTTTTGTTTTCCCTCATCACAAGGATTTCATTAATAATCAGTTCTTTTTTGGGCTGCTGCTGCAAATTCATCTGCTTGATTGCAACCTGCAGTGAGGAAAGACCAAGCAAAGCGTTATTACAGGAGTCCCCTAGAAACCTGCCAGTATCAGCGTCAATTATTTTAGTCCCACGTTCAGGTGAAGCGGGAAAACTCTTTTTCATCACGGGTTGCTCAGCCTTCTAGTAATTCTGCGAGTTCCTGCAGCCAGTCCATTTCCACTTACGCTGGAGGATACTTCAGGCCAAGAAGGACAAGGGGAATTACTCTTTTCATACTGTCACAGTTCTGTCACAGTTGAATAGCCATCTTCATTTACAACTTCTCGGTAACAAGGAGAAGAGAGAGATCATCTTACTTTAGTATGGACTGATATGTCAAAATCTTTTCATTTCTTTAAGGATTCTTCTTCATTTTATTTCGGATTCGATGTCTCTGGAAGTTTTTTGGTGGGTGTTTCTTTTTTTGCTCCTGTGCAAATCTGTGCTTCCAGAAATCTACAGCAGGGCGCCTGTGCACGGAGGAGGTAAATAACGTAGCCTAAGCTTAGTACCTCCAGGTGGTAACTCTATTTCTTTCTGTCACAGCAAGACTCGGGGGAAAGAAGCACCAGTGTTTGGACAAAAAGCTGAAAATAAGTGAACTGGGTTCGGCTTTATCCCCAGTCATAACTGAAGGGCAATAAGGACGGACCTGTCAGTTGTAGCCCTTTGGCTTAGCAGCTTTCTGCCTGCTTCAGGATACCAACTCCTCATGTATACACACAGAAAGCACGAGGGTACATGTTCTTAACTCTTAGGTTCAACCCTCCACGCTACCAGAACTTCATGAGAGCCCCCGGCCCTCAGAAAAGCCTTCAAACCAGTAAGACTACTCAGCATAGCGGGAGGCAGAAACACTTCCACAGATGTTACAACCCAGCTGTATTTGGTACAATATTTAGGCAAAGGGAATGAAATGGAATTACGCCTTTACAAAACCGCTACTTGCAGAGAAAGAGGCCTAGGCGAAGGGAGGGGAGCCAGTAACTCCAGCTCACAAAGCAAGGACTAAGAAGAAACGAGCCACAGAGTACCAATACAGATGGATACAATTAGCATTTTGATAGTATAGCAGGGGAGACTGTACAAAAATCCCAACATATAAAAATCAAGAACAGACAGACACCACACATTTTCCTTATCTAAGACTATCCTATGCGTTAAGATACAAAATAAACAGCTGTAGTTGTACTGAATAGTCATCGTCAGTGAAAATCTTCAATATTTTAATCCTGGGAGCTGCCCAAGGCTCCTGTAGAGCGCAAAATAAAGGAGTTTCCTTCCAGTGCTTCCAAATGTGTTTGGAGGGATTTTGGAATTTTGTTTTGAAGGATTGGTAGCAGCGCGCTTCACAGAAAGGAAGAGCTCAACAGGACGCCAAGGTTACAGCGATCCCAAATGCAAACTAAAAAATCCAAGGCCCAATCCGGACAAGGAGTAATGGTTTTGAACTAGAAGAGGGGAGGTTTAGACTGGAAATAAGGAAGACATTTTTTACAATGAGGGTGATGAAACCCTGGCACAGGTTGCCCAGAGAAGTACCACACTCCAGGTCGGGTTGGATGGGGCTCTGAGCAACCTGATCTGGTTGAAGATGTCCCTGTTCACTGCCGGGGGGGTTGGACTAGATGGCCTTTAAAGGTCCCTTCCAACCCAAAACATTCTATCATTCTATGATCACACTAGTGTAATGGGAATGATCTAGAAGTCTGTTGTAATATAAGCACTTTAATATTCACATGGGAGTCACCAAAGGGGTCCAGAAAGAAAGAGGAAAACCATCAAAGGAGTTCCTCCTCCTACAAAATTTCTCCTTGCTTCAAAATAAATGCAACACCTCAACCTCTCCCTCAGAGGCTGCAGTTAAACTGTCTTCACTCCTCAGGAACTGAAAAAGGAGTTGAAGGAGTTTCCGCAAAAAGCACAGTTATGAAATTCACTGGTGGATAACCCTGACATTGTACGAATGAAAAGTAGACATGCATTGCTGCAGACTTCCATAAATACATTTGGAATAATGCATACACTTTCCTCTTTAAAAATCTGCCATCTAGCAATAACGGTTTCCACAGACGCTGCATATCCATCACCACTAGTTCATTATGCATGCATGCAGCACGCAGGGCACTTTTCAATATTCGGCAGGGGGAAAGAAAAATACAGACAGACAGCCTGACCTCTCCTATGAGGACAGGCTGAGGGAGTTGGGGCTGTTCAGCCTGGAGAAGAGAAGGCTCCAGGGTGACCTTAGAGCAGCTGCCAGTACCTGAAGGGGCCGACAGGAAGGACGGAGAGGGGCTTTTCACAAGGGTGTGTAGTGATAGGATGAGGGAATGGCTGTAAACTAAAAGAGGGCAGATTTAGATTAGATACTGGGAAGAAATTCTTCCCCATGAGGGTGGTGAAACACTGGCACAGGTTGCCCAGAGCAGCTGTGGCTGCCCCCTCCCTGGCAGTGTTCAAGGCCAGGTTGGACGGGCCTTTGAGCAACCTGGTCTGGTGGAAGATGTCCCTGCTGATGGTAGGGGGGTTGGAACCAGATGATCTTTCAGGTCCTTCCAAACCCAAACCATTATATGATTCTATGATTCTATGTTTCTACGATTCTATGATTCCTTGTCTCTCAATTCAAGGGCAGAAAGCAAGTGGGCAAAGGGTGGGAGAGGAACTATTTCTATGTAAGTCAACTAGCATAAGTGTAGGAAGCAAAGGAGCAGAGGGCACATAAAAGAATTTAAATGGGGACAGTCAGGAATCCGAGGGATGGAGAGATAAATTTCTGCTGCGGAACTATCCAGTCCAAACATTTGCTTCTAGCCTTCGTGGTTGACAGAAAGATTCTTGACAAATATGAAATGATCCAGGAACCAAAAGTTCGGAAATAATTTTTTCCAGTTCTCTGCTCAGACCAGTCAACCATGCCTCATTAGCAAGGAAATAAATACCTCATTAAAAATAAGATGTCATGAACCCCTGAAAGACCGTCTTTATTTTGCAGCATCAACTTGAACTTTCAGGACACAATCCAAAATCTACTGCTGTGGCATTCTGGCAGCACTTACCTCCTGTCCTGTAGCTACATCAATTGCTGTGTAAACTGTACCTGAGGCTCTAAACAAAAGAGAGCAAAGAAGAAAAATACTTATTAGTGCCTCATAGCAAGACTGAGAGCTTAACACACGCTCCCTCCCACTTGTCTCTTTGAAGTGCTCTCAGTCCCAATCCTTTTCATGCAATAATCCCAGTGGTAAATATCATCTGAAATATTTCTGAGCCAAGACCGCTGTTGGAGCAGAAGCCAGAGAATTTCTGGGGAACAATGGTCATCCAAACCCTTGCTGCTAAACCAGCAACTTAGCACAGCTTGTAGGACCATGAGTTGATCCGATTTAAACGGGCATGACTGCGCTGCGCTGGCTTGCAAACTGCCCAGCATGGTCACAGAGCAGACAGGATCAGCTCAAGTAAACAAATATGGCTTTTGTAGCGAGGGCAACGGGAGTCTGAGCCTCAGCACATGGAGCTGCCAGCAGATCTCTCAGTGACTTGCACCATAGCCTCTCCTCAACCTCAACCCCTATTTTCCCCTTAACCTGCTCAGAGGGGTACAACACCCGCACTGAGGAGAGGTAATGCAGAAAGAAAATCTGTAACGTGAAGATCGTCTTGCATACTGAAAATAAGCAGTTCCTTCCCTGCTTGTAGTTATATTTAGCAACATAATCATCTTATGACATGTTTTCTTACATTAAAACGCAATCACACAAAAAAAATCATCCCTGTGACTGAAGACTTGATCAAGAAAGAGGGAAGAGCTGGGTGTGTATGTGAGTGTAACCCACCAAAACAACCAAAACCCCCCAAAAATACAAAAGAAAACAAAAAAAGCAACCAACCAAACTCTCCAAAGCACCACCAATAGCTTTTCCAGCCAACTAACATCGCCTGGTTTCAGTGATTCCTTCTTAGCATAAGGAAAGGTATCGGACAGAGAAGGAGCATATACCAACCCTTGTCCAATCTTCTCAAAACATGTGTACTTCTTTTTCGGATCGCCCACACTCACAATACTTCCTACAAAACAAACAAAAAAAAGGATTTTCTAAGTGCTTTTTTGTATAGCTATAGGAACCAAACGGACTTTAAGAGCAGCTCCACTGGCACAGGGGGCTCCGTCGAGCTTCATGAACCACTCGTCAGAAATCCAGAGGCACATGAACACCAAGGAAGTCTTCAGCTACTCACACACGGATGTGGCATTCCCCTCTCACAGGTATTTCCCTTCTGAATGGTGGAACACAGACATTAAGCACATTTAACCCTCGCTAGCAGCTGGTGACTGCACACTGCTAGGCACAGGATGGGGAGGCATGGCCCCCACACACGTAAATAGAGTTATTTGCTGGAAACCTGCAACTTCATGTCACCCCTAGCTTCAACACGCTGGATGAACTAACCAGCTGCATCCTGGGCTGCATCTGCAGCAGCGTGGGCACAGGGCGAGGGAGGGGATTCTGCCC
>Ga0065711_1048593_pt1 | contig 11729 bp, 6 predicted proteins | sample Hoacrofraction12_FD_59098 | JGI IMG/M metagenome (GOLD analysis project Ga0065711, IMG submission 59098) | Hoatzin crop microbial communities from Cojedes, Venezuela - Epithelial fraction 12 v2 (version 2) | ecosystem: Host-associated > Birds > Digestive system > Esophagus > Crop | place... | reverse complement strand
TACAGAATCACAGAATCACAGAATCACAGAATAGTAGGGGTTGGAAGGGACCTCTGTGGGTCATCTAGTCCAACCCCCCCGCCGAAGCAGGGTCACCTACAGCAGGCTGCTACTGTTCCTCCTCTCTCGCTGATTAGGCTTGAAGTCCACTAGTGGAAAATATGTGTGTGTGTTTGTATATATACACACACACTCACATATATATGTATATATATATGAAAATAAATAGTATGGATCATTCTGGTAGTGGGTCACAGATTCCCTGGTCTCCCCAGCTGCTGGCACCCAGACATACTAGGCATGGAGATTCACAATCCTGCTATTGTTCTGGTACACCCACCTCTTATCCTACTTGCCTAAAAGTCCATCTTGAAGCTTACTAGCATTCACACATTCCTACTGAGAACACAAGCTCATTATAAATAGGATTTAACCAGAATATTGATTAGACTGTGGTGATGAAGCACAGCACTCAGTCAGGCAAGCAACCTGTTTACACATAACCAGCTGCTTTTGTCCCCTTTTGCCTCTATTTTCACTTGCTTATTCCTCCCAAATCTACCTTGATGCCACACTTTCCTCACCTTTGTTCCACCTCCTAAATGTCCTGTAAGTCTAGTACATTCCCACAATCTACTTAAAACTTGACATAGCAAATTTCATACAATTCCCGAATATCCTTCCCAGCATCCCGTAGTGAGTCCTGTGCCCCTCCAGACAATAACCCCTGGCAGTCTGCAAAGTGTTCTGGGGAGATGGTTTCATTGGTTAACTCATCTTGGTGGGTTTCCCACCAGAAAAGATAGGTGAATGCTTCTTCTTGTCTTCAGAGCAGAAAATTCAGTGTGCACCATTTTCCTGGTTGTTGGGTTGCTAGGGCTCCTCTGCTCCATTGTTCATCTGCTCCTTGCGAGGCCTTTGCGTTTCTGGTGATTAGCCTTGAATCACCTAACCTAACAACCATCTTCTCTGTAGCTGTCTGTGCCAGAAAAGCCAGGAGCGTCTGATTATGAACTGGATGTGAAGATGATAGCAATCCTGTAGTGCTGCAGGAAGATGTGCTCCAGAACCTGAGAGTGCTGGTCTTCTTTTTAAGTTTATTTTGATATTATGCCCATGGTGCTGTGAAATGTTGTACTTCCGGGGGATTGTTTTCTGGAGCCTGCAATGTGGGGTGAAAATGACTGTGTGCATATAATGTGACAACAATGTCATTGTTCTGCCAGGTCCCAGGACATACCTGGGTTAGAGGAACTGCCCTACCCGAATTCCAAAATGGATTAATATATTATGCCAATGACATACCTTCTATTGTCTCATTGGTAAAAACAATTAGTTCCCATTTTCTAAAAGCTAGCACAGGAATTTATTAAACAACTCTCACATTTTACTGATGGGGGACCCTGGACATGGAGCCAGGGTCTCTGTCACTTTCCTCAGGGGCAGGCCAGGAGTCCAAGCAGGCAGACGAAGCTGAGGGTTCACGGACAGGACTGACAGTGCTCCTCTCAAGAAAAGATGGAACTTGTAAACAAGATGGATTTTCAAAAGATCTTTTGGAAGTCATTTCAAAACTGAGTCCTTTTAGTGAGTCACTAGGAGTCACATTAGTGACATTGAGAAAAATGGTTCCTAAAACACTAAACAACTTGGCTGTCAGAGAGTTTTCTCTTAAGAAGCACTACAGAATTTAATATTTTGAGATTATTTGTTTACCATAGACTTTCTATCTCTATTGGCATTTTTTTATATATGACTGTATGTCTTACAGTATTTATTTTGTCTGGTTTTAACATCATTTTAAACAATGTAGGAGCTACCTCTTTAATACAAATGTGAGCCATTTGAGGTACTTTTTCTTTAAAAACCCACATCTTGACCAGCGCAAGGGACAACATAGAAAGTATGTGGCCTAATTTAGTGTTTGTGGATCTGAGTGTTCTTTGGCTATGGAGGAAATGGCTTTTGACCACAGGCACAGCAGTTTGTGCTAAGGCTGTGCTTGAGCAAGATCCTGCTAATCCTGGGACACCGCAGGTGCATCAGAATCACCATGCTGGACTGCAAGCATGTGCTCTCACACACAGAAGTATGAAATGGCAATTCAGGGCTGTGACTGGAGAGGTAAACTGGGGCCGGATCTCCTTTTCTGTCGGTACTTAGCACAGGACACACTGAGAGGGTTCAGCAGCTTGCACTGAAACACCACGTCTGTGGGTGCCAGTCATTCCTGTTCTCTTGTATGTGCCTTGTCCGGATTGAGGAACACAGTGTCTCAGAGGTTCTTTATTCTGCATTATGCCAAGGTTTTGTGTGCAGTCAGCTCCACTCCACACCACTCATTACTTTTTCCTTTAGAATCACGGACTCACAGAACAGTTTGGGTTGGAAGGGACCTTTAAAGGACATTTAGTCCGACCCCCCTGCAGTGAGCAGGGACATCTTCCACTAGATCAGGCTGCTCAGAGTCCCTTCCAACCTGACCTTGAATGTCCAGGGATGGGGCATCTACCACCTCTCTGGGCAATCTGTTCCAGTGTTTCACCACCCTCATTGTAAAAAATTTCTTCCTTATATCCAGTCTAAATCTACCCTCCCTTAGTTTAAAGCCATTACTGCTTGTTCTATCTCAACAGGCCCGGCTAAAAAGTCTATTCCAACCTTTCTTATAAGCCTCCTTTAAGTACTGAAAGGCTGCAAATGTCACCTTTTTATTTTAGAATGTTACTTTACATTGTGCCAGCTGGTGGTTTAAGTATTTCTCCAGAAACTGGATCAGGAAACCAATGCACCTTGTGATGAATAAATTAAGGCTATGGAGCTGCCACTTTGCCACATGCATTGTCACCTAAGTGAACGATTGTACAGATACACTACCAGAGCTGAGCGGACAGTCAACACATGCCTATAAATAATTACCTGAATCCCAAACCAAGTTCTGAGTTCATGACACTCTCACATTCACATCTAAATGAAGGCAGGATATTAACCTGCACACTCGGTCTAGAAGGATGTTTCAGCTGGCCATACATTTCCAGCAGTATATTTGATGATGGCAGTGAGAGCTTGCCATTTGCCTTCCACTATGTTCTCTGATCCTGAGGCAAACCCAGCAATGCATGAGTTACTCAACCAACAAAGCCCAGATAACCAGCGCTTTGTTACAAAACACTCACACTCTTTGCACTTGGGAAACATTTTGCAAACCAGTTTGAAAATCATTTTGAATAATGAGCATATCTGAGGATGTCGCAATCTGCCTGCACACCTTTCTCAAACAGAGGAAGAAGTGAAGGCAACCATTTACACATGATGGATTAAATAAAGGCAGTGTCAGGATTTAACTTGCTTGGTGATGTAAACCTCGGTCTGTAAACCCTTAGGCAGGTTTCCATGGCTGACTTTGTGCCCTGACAGGCTTGTGATGGTGGATTAAATTTGGGTAGTTTTTCCTGTCTTTAAGGCAGGCATGTGTAAACTGCTTTCTGAATCAGCTCTTGGACTGATAAAGCTTCCAGTACCATGCGTGAGGGCAAACTAAAATGAGAACTTGTTTACCTTCATTGCTGAAAACTGCAACAGATGAGAAGCTCCTTCCTGGGGAGCAACCATGGCCAGGAGAGAGAGGGATAGGTGAGGGCAAAGCACTTTGAGTCAACCCTCCTGCCTCGAGCGCAGCTGGGGCGCTTTGCTTCCTCAGCACTTGCTCCTACTCTTCCATTCACCCACCCATGAGATGTTTTCACTAGGTATCACAAATGTATGTATAACCTTGAGGTCAGTAATTGCTTTTCTTTGGGCTGGTGATTCACAGCTGTGCAGTGATGTTGTCGGCTAAGTCACATAGGTGCTGATAACCCCCTGCCTGCCTTCCCAAAAGTCTTTTTGTAGTCAAAAGGACAGGCAAGTTCATTGCAAAGTGGTATGGAGCAAAACCTCTCTTTATGGCTGGAGAAAGAAGAGCAGACTGGTCCAAGTTCCATCTGAACACGAGGAAGAACTTCTTCAGTCTGAGGGTGATGGAGCACTGGAACAGGCTGCCCAGGTAAGTCGTGGAGTCTCCTTCTCTGGAGATATTCAAGACCCGCCTGGACAAGGTCCTGTGCAGCCCGCTGTAGGTGACCCTCCTTCGACAGTGGGGTTGGACTAGATGACCCACAGAGGTCCCTTCCAACCCCCACCATTCTGTGATTCTGTGTGATTCTGTGAAGTGCTACCAAGAACTGCCTTCTTGGAGAGGGCACAGTGAGTGAGATGTGGAAATGATCCCACTGACACTGGTCTAACCCAGGCACTCAGAACTGGATGACCTCTTTACCCTGATGTGAAGATCCACACAGACACAGGCATTACCTCTTGAAGACCCTGCCTGTCTGTGCAGAAGAGCCTGTCGTAGGTGCCTTTGGTGGTTGCCCTTTGTAAGCACGGGAGCCCACCTGACTCTTCATGCCTAGCCAAGGTGCCTGGGTAATGAGCGTCATCCTCTCCTCTCCTGGTGTCCTTCTGAGGCCAGTGTCTGATGTGTAGAAAACTCTAGGTGGTGACTCAGGTCCTGGGCATATTGAATGGTCCTCTGGTGACATCTTCATCTCCTTGCTGATACAGGGACACTGCAGATGAGCAGGTATCTTAGGTGCCTCTGTTAGGTCCCTAAACATGATGACATTGATCTCCCACTGCTCTGTCCCTTCCAATCCCAGGCTGCCATTTGTCATGTCTTTATATATATAGCAGTCTTCTAACAAAAACAGTGAGATATAATTTCAGAGAAAAAAAAAAAAGCAGGCTGAAAACCTTTTCATAACTAACACTCCCACAGAGAGGTAAGAACAAAAGAAGAAAGGCCGAGACAAAATATCTGCAAGTGGTGCTGGGGAGATGGAGGAGGGAGTCACATGCCTACATTTCCATTGCCAAGCAACCAGGAAAAAACCCATATGATATATCACTTTTATAAGCGATTTTGGCTTTTTGATTGTTTTTGTTTTGCTTTGGATCTAAAGCCTGCAAAGTAGCAATACATTTGCAGGAAACTTGAAAGCTGTGGCATAGACCTACAGAGGGAATAGCTAGTTTAGGAAAATATTTTTTTAAATTCTTGGTGTAAAAAGTTAAGAAAATTATCTGTTGGGCAGAAGAAAATCGATGAATATACAAAGAATGGAAATTGTCCAGGAACAGGCAGACAATCCTTTGCGTTAATCATCTACAAAATCATCTACTGATATAATCCAGATTTCTCACCCATCAAACAATATTGGCAAGTGACATTACACCCTGTACAGTTCAGAAAAACCCCAGATTGCGATCACTGTAAGAGGAAGAGCTGCCTCATACCAAGGTTTTGTTTGACCTCCTCTAGTTCTTTCTCTCTGTTTTTCATGAATAGATAGTGTCTGACAAGAGATCAAATCGTCTGCATATACTCAATAGTAGATGTAGAGGTTTTATTTTCGATGTGTTTTGTCAGTGCGTCATTTGTACAGCATAACATTGCTTTATTTATTACTCCTGAAACCCGAGCCCAGAGTATATATCAATAGGTTTCTTTTGCATATCTATACAACGTAAGAAGTTTAAATATATTTATTTAGGACTTATGTCTTGTCTGAACTATTCTTCAGTCTTTCAAATGACAGACACTCTTCAGACAGTATTTACTGAACAGTGTTTTATAGGCTCCACAGCCCCTCAGATCTCTTTTTTTCTCCAAAGTGCAACTTGAGTTGTCAGTTGCATCTTTGTCATTTCTATGACAGCCACGGGGCAGTTTACATCTCCATCTTTGCAACTGTTATTGTGTACTTCACCAGCTGAACTTAATTTTCCTTCTTTTTCCCTCAAAGGTCAAATTTTCTATCCACCTAATTATTCTCATTGCTTGCCTTGAGTAAGGCCATTTTTTTTGAAGAGTGGGACCTATTGCAAGACACACAGCTGAGGTGCCCAACAAAGGACCTTTCAAAGCGGAGGAGACAGATTACTCCATGCTTTTTGCAGTTTATGTGCCTGTTTCACATTCTCAATATGGTACTTGCCCACTTCTCAACACTGACATTTTTTTCTGATATACATCTGTTGTCCATGACCAACTATTAAATTATATCTTAAAACTCCAGAATATAAAAGAAGGGCTGACTACCATGAAGAGTAACCCTCACAGCTTGCTTGCAGAACTTGGCACAGTGAGCATGAAGACTTGCAGAGTACATTGTAATCCTGAATGTCAGATGTGTGGTGGGAGAGAAAGGCAATCAAACAAACCAATGTTCAGCTTTGTGCTGCCTTGGATTACAGTCCTTTGAGCTACTAAGGCTACTTTTAATGAATATATAGAAATAAGGTCAGGTAGGTTTAAATATTAATCTAGGTTGCTTGTTTCAATGGGTATTTAAAGGGGTATAAAAGCAGATGGAATCAATGGCAATAGAGATGGCTTTTCCAGAACTCTTTGTATATGGATCCAGCAAATGAGTGGCTCTGATATCTGTAAAACCTGACAAGTGCTCGCTATTTCTGTCTCACACTGTCCCTTCTACTTCCATTTCTTTTGCCTATTGCTCTCTTCCAGAGCAGCTCCCCAGTTACTCTTGCCTTCACTGTGCTAACACTCTCTGAACTTGCTGCTGTGAAGATCTCTTTCCAGTAAACGCCTTAGCTGCTTTTGTGCTCTCTCTCTGCCCCTACAGTGCTTCTCCAGTCAATCTTTTTCATCTCCTCCAAGGCACCCATACTACTGACTTTATAGTTGTTCAAGATCTCCCACAACTTGCTCTCACACAGCTGTGAGCCCCTCTACCCAACTTCCACTGCCTTTGAGGCCAAAATACCATCTGCCACACTGCCTGCCAGGCCTGACATCTGGATTTCCTTCCTCTGCTCCTGGGCTGGAAGACAGACTCCAGTGAAATCACTGTGTCCATGCACTTTTCCTTGCCACATATTCATTCGCCTTCAAAGCAACCACACAAGGGTAGCAACAAGCTAAATTCCATGCAAATTTGGTGGCAAGTTCTTTTTCTACAATATAAACAACATTGAGATCTTGGGGTGGAAAATAGGAGAGGGATGCTTACCTCTAGCTGTGGCATCATTCTTTGTAGAAGCCTGAACGCTAGAGTAATGAAACTGGTTCCCCGCTGACACTTTTCTGGCTCAATGTCTCTGTGGAAGTCGTTCCAAACAGAAGTCCTTGCCTACAAGTTATACACCTGCAAGCAGACAAAGTCCTGCTAAGTGTCAGTAACTTCACATGTGAGGACCCAAAACTAAGAACACAACTGGCCAGCACACACTATAAATAATCTCTTTGGAAAATAAGAAAAAGTCTCAAGGACAAACAGCTCAGAAAACTGATTTTTAAGCACTCCTGGAAAGTCCAAAGGTGAAAAAGTAACAAGCTGACAGCTAAGCTAGTAAGAAGGATTCAGTACTCTGGATACATCACAAAAAGAAAAAGAAATAAAGACACATGGGTGCATTTACAGTGCATTCAGTCATTCCCACCTCAGAGGATGTTTGCACATACACATACCCTAAGAGGGTGCAGAGGCAGCTTGCCACAGAGTTAGTTGCCACTCAACAGCTGTGCCTTTCCTGACGTAGATTAAGTGATTTGGAACAGGAGAGAGTCTGATTCACAAAAAGTCTGATTAATTTGAGTTTTATAAAGCAGGGACTGTTAAAAAATTGTTGATGACAAAACATCATTATCAATCTTCATAATGATGATAGTAATAGACTTTAAAAAATGTTTGGCCGTCTGGAAGTTTAACAAGACCCTACTGAAGAATAGAGAAGTGGTGAAAAAGATTTATAAGGGTATGACTACAGGACATACAAGTTATGAAATATGCACCAAAAACTGTGTACTTTCCTCACATAGGTTTCAGCCAGGGCATATTCAGAAAAATGCAATCAACACCTAGACGATAAAATTGAAAACAGATTGTCTTGAGGCCTTTGTCAGACAACAGATTGTGTTCAAACTTATACAGCTTGCATAATGGTTGCTTTGCACATCTGAGGCCCAAAATGGCAAGCAGACAGCATGGTGACTTGGATGAAAGCATGTATAACAAAAGCTCGCAATGTAGCTGCTTTTGCACTAGAAGTCTTAATGAAAATAACTGCCTGATCAACAGCACATAGTACTTCCACTGTATTCCGGTAGTTTATTGGTGCCTATTCTTAAGACCTTCTGAGAAGAGCAGAAAAATTTTTCTTAACCATGTCATGTCTCATTTTCCTGTTCTTGGAAGCAAAGCAAAAACAGTATGCTTAAAATTTAGGAAATGACTAATGGGGTTACTGCAAATATTTGGCATTAGTGATTTTCTTATGATTAATGACTTTACTGTTTCCCCATCTATAGTATCACAAATTAATATCACAAAGAGAAAACTTTTAAAAAAAAAATCTCTGTAGGAGAATTAACAAGTAAAGCAGCATAGTATTAACATCCCCAAACCAGTTTTGCACAGGCCATCTCTGATCTGTCCAGGATTATTAGCTAAAATGCGGCACTACACAAATGTGAAGCTTTTGCAGCCCTCCCCATGCATTCATGTGGCACTTTGAACAAATCAGTTCTTCAATCAGGAGCATAGAGCAGGGATGGCTCATTGGGGCAGCAGCAATCTGTGAACTACCCTACTCAACATTAATGTGGATAGAGGAGAATTTACCTGAGTTTATCTCTGTTATTTTGTTGCCATCAACCAATTATCAGTCCATATTTGAGGCACATACAATAACACTTACTTTTGTTTAGCTCATTTCTTCTGTCTAGTCTGAGCAGTGGCTTGATTCTTTCTTCATGTACACAAAAAGACAGAGTTTTCCTCCATTTCCTGTCTTTTTGAACTGCTGCATTCTGCTGCTGGGAAAAAAAAAATCAACTTTCTGGCTATGCTAGGCCCTGTACTTTCCCTCTTTAATCAGCTTGCTTCTGAAGTTTCATCACTCTTGCCAGTCAGAGTCTAGATGCTTTGAGCAGTATCGTTGGCATGCAGCCATCTTTCAACCACTTCACAAACATTTTCATTCATTTTTTTGTCTTTCCTCTGTTTTCTGCAATGCGTCCTATTCCACAGCTTCATTTTATGACCAAGACTTTGAATAATGAAAAGGCAAACAAGGCATGGTTGTTACAGCAATTAAACACAAAAATGACCAATTTCCTCATTCTCCCTTTGCAAATGCGTTTCAGAGATTGCTTTAATCTCTCCACAGGCAAAGAAGGCACTTGCAGTTCTATGTATTTCTATTTTGACCTGAAGGTGGGTTTTTTTGTTCCAAGGAAGTGTATTTGATATTTTACAACTGTGAAAAATTAATTTCATTCCAATAAAATGACAGTGTCTTTCACCAAATCAGGTAATGTGTTTGATGTGAAAGCTTTAAAGAACTGAAAGCACCTCTAGAGCCACAGGTATAATACAGATGCAAGTGTTTGGAAGTAGAAAGTGTTTCTTGCTGCCTACAGTCAGAGTGCACACATATGAAGAAAATTACTTTATCAGGCACTGTGCAACAGATAGAGATATTAATAAATTGTCTTTCTTCGCAGCCTTATTGGTCTTAATTTTGAATACAATTAGTGTGTTTTTGTCAGAGAGATCCCTTGCTGGCATACATAAGACAGCTAGGATTTGCGTTTCAGTTCACAACTGCCCTGGTTAAAGCAAGGGTGTTTTCATCATTTAGCGTTAGCATATTTGGGATCTCGTCTGTGCTCCATAGGTTAATGGGTATCGTTTCCCAAGACAAAAATTTTTCAGTCAGGAACTTCTTCATCACCCACAGAATGTTTCTCCATTAATGTTTCTTTTTAAAAGTATGAATAACTGCTATAATATTAGCTGTAATCTCACTTTTCTGAGAAGCTGTAATACTGCAGAAAGCATATTAACAACGTGGTTTGGAAATTGAAGTATTTCTTCCAGGCTGCTTAACAAAGCTGCCCAGCTTCAGCTAATGTTAGCCAAAAGGACACCTTTATTTCTGACTGACTTACACAGTCGGACACTCCAACTCTTCATCACCTCTTGAATTCATTTTTTGATGTGTTCTGCTTTTGTTTTTTATCCTCCTTTTGCCTAAATTAAAAGCATCTTCTTTCTTTGCCTGTAGCAGACTGTTTGCTCTGTAGTTTTGGTCTGTTGATATTTTTGTGTAACAGCATATCAGTGCAGAGAAGCAAACCCATGAAAACTGTATATGACCTAGTCAGTGAAAAGAAGTTAGGCCGCCAGGCCTAACTGGAGGTTATGGTCAGGGGAGGAAACCGAGGAAGCACTATACAAGCAGTTGAGAGCCAGCCTTTGAGTAAAGAGGGAGAAGGCAATTTATCACATATACTGGAGGTCCTGCCCAAAGCCAGAGAGCTGATGGGCCTGGGAATGAAAACTTAGAGAATCACTCTACGGTTAATAACCAGTAATAACCCAAAAGAGGGGCTGAGGTTTGCTGGTTTATGGAAAGAAAAACAGAGAGGCTGTGTAAGCGTGCTTTGAGGCCATCCTGACCTACAGTTGAGATAGGAGAGTATATATAGCCTATTCTGAGACCTGTTTTCTCAAGAAATAATACTTGGAGACAGTTGGCTGGTTTTAATTGCTCTTGTAATTACACCTGGAGGGAAAAGAATTGCAGGCACTGAAAATAGCTCAGCCCTGCCAAGGTAATCACTGTTAGTGCTGCTCTGTGGGTTAGTTAATCAGGTGACTCTGCACGGAGGTAGGTGATGGTGAGAGGGCTAAGCTCTGATGAGAGCTGAGCTCAGAGGCTAGTCTAGAATACCTGCAGGGTAGACCGGACCACGGTGCTGTGCTGTGCATCCCTATCATGGCAACACGGGCACTTGCAATTTGATGGCCAGGATACCCAGAGACTACTCCTAAATTGTCTTTACATGCCAGGATGGAGGCATAACAAAAAGTCTGGAGTGCTTCCTGACCTGTCTCAGTACATTAGGAGGACTTTTACGCCTTGGGCACCCTACTCATCCACCACTGCAGTAGGTAACACCAGTATCCATCCAAGTGACAGCATCACAGGGCAGGGTAGGAAATGTTGAGGTTGCTACCAGCCTATCTGGCTCTAGATAGGCACTAGGTGTGCACTGTGACTTGACTATACGATATTTTCCTGAGTTTTCTCTTTCAGGACTGTCATAAGTCACCCTAACCTGTGTCCAGCCACACATGTGCATTACCATGATGTTGCATCAACACAAGACAGTTTCTTCTTGTTACTCAGAATGGAAAGGAGATATCCCCAAAGTGTGCTGAGATGGACAATATAAGACCTTTCTAGGAAAGCCTCTGAGTGACTCCCCTGTACATTATCATGCATGTGAAACTCCAGTGAGGCAGTCCTGGGCATGTGCCACAACCAAGGTCATCTGTGGTATCTCCACACCACAGGAAGCAGTGCGGCTAAATCCGTGCTAACAATTACAGAAACAAATCCCTCCTTCTCCTCCTTCCTTGGTGTCATGGAGCTCATCTTGGAAAGGCTGGTGTCCAGATGGGATAGAGATTTGTTAGAACTGAGGCTAAGTAAGGATTGGCCTGTTTTTGTGTCCTGGGTTTGGCTAGAAGAGGGTTAATTTTCACCGGAATCCAGGAAGGGGCACAGCCGGGGGGTGGGGGCTGACCCCACCTGGCCAAACAGAGCCCGGTATTCCATACCATGTGACGTCACGCGGGGTTCCGGTGGGGGGG
>Ga0065711_1048591_pt1 | contig 11730 bp, 9 predicted proteins | sample Hoacrofraction12_FD_59098 | JGI IMG/M metagenome (GOLD analysis project Ga0065711, IMG submission 59098) | Hoatzin crop microbial communities from Cojedes, Venezuela - Epithelial fraction 12 v2 (version 2) | ecosystem: Host-associated > Birds > Digestive system > Esophagus > Crop | place... | reverse complement strand
CATCCAGCCCATACTTCCTGAGCTTCCCTAGGAGGATATTATGGGAGACTGTGTCAAAAGCCTTGCTGAAGTCTAGGTAGACAACATCCACGGCTCTCCCTTCATCTACCAGGCAGTCATGTCATCATAGAAAGCTATTAGATTGGTCAGGCATGATTTCCCCTTGGAGTATCCCTATCAGAGAACATAAAAGTTGATACACAGGCAGGACTTTGGGGTCAGAGGGGGGGGAATTTTTTTTCTGTTTTTCCACTGTTATTCTTGTACTATAGTAAAGGCCTCCTGTCAAACAGAGCCTGTAAAACCAACAATAATATAAATAATAACTTAGAAACTAAATACCTTATCTGAATTACATTTGCATTTACTATTTAGAAAATCCTGAGTTATGGTAAGCACAGGAGAATGCGAAAACAAAGATGTGGGGTGCAAGAGAACAACAGTACTTCATGTCTTTACTGTAATGCATGTCTGGACAGAAATAGCTGAGATAGAAGAGCTGAGACGTTTTCTGTTCCAAGAAGCTTGTAATCTAAACAGCTGCTGATCTTGAACAAACCTGTTACTTGCATGTTTACAACTCCCATTCAAGCTGTGTTGTTCACTGGTGTTTACCTGATAGGCTGTGCATTGAACTGCTGTATATAATTGTAATTATAAACTTATTACACCTGTACATTAAATATCTTTCGAGGAATGCATATGGTCAGACAGCAGCTTACAGTTTCATAACTGTCCAAGAACTCTTGAGTCTTGTGTAATACAGGACTAAACCCCATTTCACTAAAACTGGCAGTTTTGACCCTTCAGAATTTGAGGGGGTTGAGTCTGAGGCTGCTGTAAATGCAACTATACCAGAGGTGGACAGGCTGTGACTATGGACCACGATGGTTCTCTCTGGAAGGCACATAGGCAATGGAATTATAGTTCTAATGAAACTGTCAATAGTAATCCTGTTACTGGGAGCTTGAAAACCCTATTTAATGAACTAGACAGTAACAAAGAAAATAAAAATACTTTAAAAGCTACAGTATGAGAAAATGATAATTGGTCCGGATTTCATGTCCATGATGAAATGCACAGGGACAGCATTACTGCTGAGCAGTATTATGACCTATCAGGGGACTGCTGTTTTGTCAGACCTCCTGTAATTATCAACTGGAAGTGGGGGCTTGCTTTACTTGCACAAAGTCTTCGTCATGCAGCACATAAAATGGTCAAAAACATAGTCTGCATGGAAAAGTTTGCAAGGTTTTCAATAATTTGATACTGAAAGAAACACATATTGTCAACTGGCAAGAAGGGATGAATGTCACACCTTGCCATGATTTCTAATAACCTTGATTGCTGTTCACAGCAGACCCAAACAAACGGTGTGTAGTAGGTTCATAGCGCCAGAACCTATGTATAGGTACCACATTTTGGGTTTGGGGGACTTTTTTTTAAAGGAAACTATATTTTCTTCAAATTTATGTGACTGAAGTCCTGCTCTATGCTTCACACAGAACATATAAACATACGCGAATTCTAACAGTGCACAAGTTTTTGCAAGTAAGTAATTTTTAGCGGGAAGGGAGGCAATGCAGCAGTACAGAGCTGAAATCTTTACTAGTTGCCTGTATCATGCGGAGAAAAAATAGAGCCGAAGACCAGACACAGCAGAAACAGGAAGACAATTTCCTTAGCCTACTGTTGTGAAATTTAGTAAACGAGGCTTCCCTCCCTCCGAATGAGATAAAAGATTCAATTTGTCCACCCCAGTGGATAAGGGCAAAATTCAAGAGAGATAGTTTCACCTGTAAACCTTTAATACCTTGTTCTGGCAGATCCCAGAACACTTCTGAAGTGCTTTTACAATATGGAGAAAGTGAGCTGAGAAAGGACTTGCCTTTTTCACAGCCTGTCAGCAGGACAGCAGCAGGAGCAGTGCCCTGAACACCAGATAAGTGCTCCATTCAAGATATTACAGTCACTCCTGTTTAGTAACGGTGTCGGGGCCCAGAGCACATCCCCCACTGCCTGACTGGGGCCTGAGCAGGGAGCACCCTGATCTACAGGGCTGTACATCCCTCTGCTGCAGCCCCACAATGACTCCCAGCTAGCCCAAGAGAAAAAACAGAAACCTAATCTAGATAAAAGCAGACTTTGTGGAAAGGTTAGCCTATTGGTTACAGGTCCTTTTAGGCCTTTTGGTAGACACATAAAGTGATCAGCACTCGATATAGGGTCACAGTTGAGCAACAGAGCTGCTGGATGCAAGTTACATCCGAACAGACAACTGGACTATTCAGTCTCCCCAGTAACAACTTCATATATAATTTTTGTTTCAGCCAAACTGCCCAATGGTTATTGTAGGAGGCTAGCTACAGGTTACATGCAGCATTATTAATCAAAATATGCATCTAGGAACAGAGGTTAGCAAATTGGATGCAATTCCCTTTCATTGCACGCAAAGTCAGAATTAGAATATGAAAAATGTCCTAGTTTTTTATAGGTACTTTCTGACTAAATATACAGTTTAAAGACCCAAGATCCATCATTCTTGCAAGGATGCTCATTTGCTAACTCCTGATACAAAAGGGACAGGGATATGATCATCTTTACATTCAGCAGAGGACAATGCTTGTTATACTCCTTCCATGGAGAAGAAAGCAACTACAGCAACACAAGCCTCCTCTATAATAATTTCATCTGACATCACCTTAGGCCTCTTCCCTCAGGCAGTTTGTCCTCATTTTAAACTTTCCTCCAACACAAGCACTGATTTAAAGACAAAATCTGCCCTATGTTCCACAAGGTGCTGACTTCAGATCAAGTGACTTTACTCAGGACTACTCTGCCAAGTGTAAGAGGAGGAACAGGTTGATGCATCAATAACAGCACTAGGTCTAAAAGTCTAAAGCGAGTCATTATAATTTGCAGAGGAAATCCAGTTACACAAAGTTTTTTGAACGTTCGTTATTTAGCACAACATATTAATCAATGTAAATATGATCAGTGCAGTCTGGGAGAGTGCTGGCAGGCAGTTAAAGGTGACATTGAAGCAATGTACTTGCTGGCTGAAGATGTACCAAACCAACCACTAAGAGGTGGCAAGGAAAGTCATCAATGCTAAAAATGTCACAGATTTTTAGGACGTTTCCAAGGGTCAAGACAAAGACTCTGACATTGAAGTATGTGGCTGCTATTACTGGCTTCATCATCACTAAGAATTCAGAGTAAGATATCCTCCTGTCACCAACAACATGGTCCTATTCTTGAAAATGATTCAAAAAACTGATGGGACATTTCGAGCTCCTCTTGAGATGAAAAAATGCAACTAAGAATGTGCCAGTAAAAAAAAATCCTAAAAGAAATAAAAAGACACGTTTATGGGGATTTATCAGGAAACACAATTCTGACATGTCTATTACTTAAGGATAATACCACCTACCCACCCACAAATATAAAAAAATCCATATTTAGTAGCTATATCAGCACTCTAGATTTTATGAAAAAAAGATACAATGTCCTTAGATTTTCCCAGATTTCCTATGACTTCATTTAAAGAAGAGTTGCAAGAATATATTATTTACAGTAATATTATTCAATTTTGTTTCTAGTAAATCTATTATTATAGGGGAAATATTGTGCCTAGAAAAAACATAATGCTATGGTACAACTCAACTGCATCATCACTGTCACGCTGCTGTTGGATCAAACCAAGCTTAGTTACGGGAGAACTCAATCACCTGCACGTGAAGATGAGGACTGTGAAGAAAAAAGATGAAAAAAGTACTTGTCTTTGATGGACAGGAACTCTAGTCACAGAGACTGACTTCTGGGTCCTCAGGAGAAAATGGCTGAAGGTATTGTTAGAGAGTACTTAGGTTAGAGTGAAAGATCTGTTTCTCATATAGCAGGCACTGCAGATTGTGGAAGAAAGCTGCAATAAGACTTCACAAACTGCTCAAAGTCTGGTGATAAAAATTATGGCAGAGGACATGACTGAATAGATGTTCACAGCTTTGTACTCAACCCAGTTGTCTCAGACCTGCCACCAGACGCTCATGGCTAGCATTACTCTCAAGTCAAGGTCATTTATCACTAGCTTTATTAATCTCTAGGATATGGAAAAGAAAATGGGCCCAGCAGCCATTGCAGCAATGGCCAGGTACATTGTCTAGACTACATGTCTCGGTGAAAGCTAACATGTTTGGTCAGGAACAAGTGAGTTTGGAGAAGAACTCCCCACTTTTCATATTCTTATTCACACTATGACGAAATCCATTTGACATACACATGTGTAGTGATGCTTTTAAAAAAATATTAGCTATGTTTTCATAAATTCTCTGTGGGGCAACTCCACTGACCACACACAGCTGCAAGTCCTCTGTTTTGGTACTCTGTCTCGTGTACCCGAGATGCACCACTTTCATTTTTGCTGCCCAGAGTATTTATCTGGCTCTTTAATTGTTGCTCACTTTCTGCTCAACAGATCATTATTCCAAATCCCTATGTTTCTTTTTGTGACAGACAATTTGTACTCAAGCATTCATGTGAAGCTTTGTATTAAGGATATATAGAAACAAAATATAAATGCAGTTTATGATCTTGAGATTAATGAAGATGTTGTTTCAGACATCCACATGGATGTAGTTGAAAATGCAGTCTATAGTTTCAACCAGAACATGACCGTAAATTCAAGTGAAACCATTTTCTGTGTTAAGAAGTTTAAATCCTTCAAAAGTATAACATCAAGAAATACTAAAGACAATAAAACTTGCATTGAGTATCCACTCCAGAAACCTGAAGATTGGCTTGTCTCTGGGTACCAGGTAAAGAACAAATCTCACAAAAGGTTGTTGATATAACATATAACAATTATCATGAAGGAGGTGTTCACATAGAGTTAACAGAGTTGGGAGAGAGATTTACATAGAGAGAAATGACTTTTAATGTACTTACAAAAAATGTTATACATGGACACAAAGAAACTTGTTGAAAGACTGTGGATATCAGTTTAATGTAATACAATTACTTTCTACCCCGTGTGATGTTGTGAGTATTTTAAACAGCTGAGTGTGAATGCAACAGAAGGTCTGATGGTTCAGTTTTGCTTATTTATTTTACTGCAGGAGGAGGAATTACTATTGGTCTAATTAATGAAATTGAAATAGCTACATCACAAAGAAGATGAAAGTTAAAGATCAAATTGTGACTGAACCTTGAAAAGTCACTTGATTTACATGCAAGATCTGAATCAGCCAGATTCAGATAGCCTAGGCTCGCTCTCAGTCTTTATGCTATTTTTCCCTTCTGGTTGGCTTTCTGTCTTGAGAAGATACCTAAACAATAGGAAATTCTATGCACTGGGCCTCAGGAGAAAGATAGCCTCTCCTGGGGCCTGATGAGATTTTCAAATATGTATCTTACTCTGAAATCAACAGTAATTAGGTGCTTATTTATTCTTTAATACCTAACTTGCAATTATCTGCAGTTCCAGATACCAAAATACCTTTAAAACTAAATCTTTGCTCTTGCTCTGAATTTAACCACTTACGTGACACAGAAGTACTTTCAGGGGAAGGAAGCAATAGGAGAACTGTAGACAGGGAAAGCTGGGAGTGTGATGTGGACATAGTAAAAGTTTGTTGTCTAGACTTGGACTAGGTTGTGAGAAATATGCCTGGAAACATTGTCATCTTTGCTCACATCCTTTGTTTCTTGAGAGTCATCATCTGCAATGGAAATCCCTGCAAGCTTTTTCAAACTCCTGGAAAAGAGGAAAAGCAAAATCTAGGCAAAGCCTCATCCTCCCCATGCAGTGATGTTTGGTCAGAGCATTCTTTGAGTGCAGGAGAACCTGTATCACCCATACTCCCTTGGTGTGGAGCTTCTCCGGGACTTGGTGCTGGCCCTTGCTGGCCCCTGCGCAAAACTAATGAGCAAGCACAACTGAGCTATGCTTCTCAGTCATACAATCCAAAATACAACAACCTATGAAAATGCTTGGAAAAGGGAAGGCTAAAGGACACAGAAGTGTAACAACTATGAAAAGACAGAGGTAAGAACTCAGCTGGGGAAAGGATAGTGACTAGACAAAAGAGTGACATGTGAGACAAACAAATGTAAATGCCGTGAGAGAGGAGGACAGGTTACCATTTTAGAAAGGCTGATCTGTCTTTGCTACTTCTTGATTCTCTGGGACCAGGTACACAGAGAAGTGACAGTATTTCCTCCCTGTTTCATTCTGATACTGTCGATGGACTTTCTTTTCTTTTCCTTCTACCACCTCTCCTTCTACACCTATTTCATGACTTCCACCAGCTATAAAAAACAAAAATTCCTTGCAGGCATGACATTAACATGCCCATGAGAAAATATTTGCAAAAGCAGGCATGAGGGTTGCAAGTGCACAAAACAAACCACTCTAATGCAGAAACTCTTGTGGAAACTTCATCTATCCTTTACATGCTCCTTTCAGTCAACACAGAGACTGTACACCAGCTGTGGAAGGGTAAATCGTCCTCATGGTTCAGGCTTAGGTTGCTGTCCAAAGAAAGAAGACAGTCTCATGGCTCTGACAGGGACTGAAGGGTGTCACCATGGGACATCAGCAGATTCAGTTCCCGTGGAGTTCTCCCACCCGAAGCCCTGTAGTAACTAGAGTCCAGGGGTGTGCAAAGCCGGTGCTTGGAAGAACTTTTTCCAAGCTGTGATTGCAAATCCACTGCTGATTCTCTGCCAAGCTGTTAACACTGGCTCAGAATGACTTGCCATAACAGTACTCCAGTCAGGCCATCACTGGTGTGACTCCTGATTCATACATACGTGTAGGAGCAGAATAAGATCTACATGCTGCTTTCCATTACACTCACTCCAATACCAATAGCTATTGGTCACCATTTATTTCATTACTTGATCTAGTACCCTGTACCTTATTCTACTACCTACTTTGCACATTGTGAGACCCCTTAATATCATACTTTGAAATCTGCTGCTATAAAATACTATGTAAATGAAAATTATTACACTAATACTAGCTTTTAAAAGAGTTGTACTCTAAGAGCTCTGGTATTACTGAATCCCAACATTCATTAAAAGCACTTTTACAGAAAACAGATGAAATTGTTCACCAAATATTCTTGTGTCAAAGATCACAGGCTCAAAACCTAAGCAACTGCGATGATAATATATGCTCTTAATCTAGTATGTATTTACAAAATCTATGCAAATCTCTACAAAATCTGAGTTGTTCTTTCCAAAGAAAAAAAGGCTTAGCTCCTTTTTGTCTGTACTTCATATTCAATGCCAATAGGCCAGCATGCATGAGTAACCCTGTAATAATAAACCAGTATACCCACATGAGAGGGGGTGGAAAGGAAAGAAAACACATTTTAGGTTTAAGCTTCTGAGAATTTTTTGTAAGGAAAACTAAGAAAATCACTCCATTGCCTCATGAAGAGATCTACAAAGTTTCTCTTAAGGTTTACAGCCAAGCAGCTACTCTATGACATTTTCCACTGTCCACTTGTATAGTTTCCTAGTGATAAAACCACCCTGTTAAAACTCTTCAGCTCCCCTCCAAACATCAAGCAGAAGGGAAACGCCCACCTGCAAGAACTCCTCTTTCCACAGATGCTCAGCCCCAGCTCATGTAGGGCTGCAAGTCAGAATCAGAAGTAAATCTCAGAGTGCCAGAATGAAAGGCCAAGGAATGTTACCTGTGATTACGAAGGCTTTGCAGCAGTTCCTTGTGAACGTTTTGCAAAATCTGTATGAATCACAAATGCTGGAGTTTCATCCATTCGTTCTCTGCTAGAAACTACCTAGTTTCATGGCAAAACACAGCACAAACAGAATTTCAGTTCCAGGTTTCCTGAAATGGGCTCCCTACTTGCTTGGAGAGTTCATGAACTCCCAGCATTCTGGTTTGGGTCCCCAATGAAAGCAGTCAAGCTTGGCTTGGACTTGCTAATGATTGTGTAGAGCATTGAACTTAATAACAAAAATCAGCAGTGATCAATGAAGTGTAAAAGGAAAAAAGAGAAGGGAAATTGAAAGAGAAAATGTTTGTGTTTCCTAACCATGGCATTTTTAAATGCTATGATAAGGAACTTGATTCATTTCTCAGTCCCTAGTATGGTAAACATCCTTTCTTTTCTGAGTCAGTGCAGTGCCTAAGCTTTCTACCAACATTTTCTGCTCACTTTAAAACTTAATTTCAACAATATAAACATTGGTGCTTATGAGCAAAGTTGAAATGAATAACACAGCTATTTTGTTTAAACAGACCATGCTGAATCTTTAAATCTTTTTAGGTGGCATGACCAGTGGGTTCAGGAATGCAGTCTGTTTGGACAGTGTAAGACCTTTGCTGTTGTTGGGGAAACTCTGGCTTGATGCCTCTATCCATCTAAATAGCTGAAACAAAAGTGCATTGAAATTAGAAACACATGCGGTGTCCAGACTTGTATTTTCACTGTGCAGGATAAATAGGAACTTTTCATCTTTCTCTGAACTATTCAGGCATACAGTGCCATGTATCTCATTAGCCAAGTGACAGGTTCCCCTGAACATTCCATGGAAAGGGAAATAGGGTTCCTGCCTCCAGTAAAAACATCATACTTTCAAATACTAGCCAAGAACACTCATTCTTTACGTACCTACCCTTTCCTAAGTACCACCAGTACAGAAGGATACCCAAATGTGTCATTTTTAGTGGTGTTCCCTGAAGAGGAAGGGCCTATTGATGCATTTTAGCACACAGTTGTTGTGCAGCCAGGCATAGACTTATTGCAAATTGTATTTTATACTTCTTGTTTTATCAAATGAAAATGAAATTGAGAAGGGATATAATCCTGTATGTGAAATAAATTACTGGGATAAAAAAGGAGCCTGATCCACTTTATAAGCTATTATTAACTGGCTTTTGCAAATATCATTAGTAGGTAAACTCCTATTATAATGTTTTTTACAGTCTTATAAATCGCAATGTAAATGTATTAAGATAAACCTTGAATTCCAAGTCTTTCATGTTCCCATTTAAAAACATAAATCTGGGCTGCCCCAAGAGAATGAAAAGTTCAGTATCTCTGTTGCCCTCTAATGCTTTGTTAACATGCTTTTTGCATCATTTGTGGAATCGCAATGAGCATAGTGTTTGAAGCAAAGGCCCACCACGCAAGTCCTTTCATGATGGGTACATCTCTGAACTGAACTATGATTTCTCATCACACAGTGGCAATGCCTTCTTCATGAGACAGGATATATAATCAACACTTCAGCTATGTTGAAGGGGACAAAGAGAGCACATTGGAAGGAAAAGGTTTCTCTTACCCTCTCCACTTAGCCTTCTTTATCTTTATGGAAGTCTTTGCACTACACATGCCTTTAGCAAGTCTACAAACTGTCCTTTGCTTAGCTTTCTGGTGTCAGAATGAAGATTCTTCCCAGATCAGCTGCAGAAGCAATGCTTTAACTCCACCCTTGGATTCAGCAGTTTGTACAGAAAACAAGCAGAGAAAGTATAGAGTTGTTGTAGTGGTCCAATATTACTCTGTTAATGGATATTAACATCTTCCAGTTACACTTCAATGTATTTATTTTCTGCCCATAAGTGTGCATAGAAATATTTAAACTATATGACTGTATCTGATACTTCAAGAAACAGCTAGTCTATTTTGATTACAAACATAAAAAAGCTTGGAGGTGGGTGACAGGATTTCCTTAGGTGACATGATATTCAGAATGCCATATACACAGAAATGTCAAACTCTCCTTTGAAACCTGTGGAATACTCGATGATTTCACATGGAGATCCAGTATAATGAAAGAAAATCAATGCTAATTTATTCTGCTTTTCTTGGTTTTCATTAGATATCTATTCTTCAGGACAACGTTCCTACACGTATTTTAAAAATCTCATGTTCACTACAAAATCCTTGGGAAGATGAGCACAACTACAGTATCACCATGAGAATGACCATGTTGAGAAAATGTTTGTCAATTCCTATGTTCATAAAAGTATTTACAAATTTTGGAATGTCTGAGTGGTTTTATGATCCTACAGCCTTACGGTATTTTTCCCATATTAAGAATCTCAAAAACGTTTTCAATATCTGAAGCATTTTATTTCATGTCAACCAGCAGCTAATCCAGTTTCTTAGTTGAAGCTGGCCTTTATGCCAGATTCTGATTCCTCTTAAATATTCCAGATTCAAGAATACATGCACCAATGACAACTGAAATATACGACATTTTTCAAAACACACGGAAAGGAGAATTAGGTCGACTTTGCTTCTGGCAGCAATCTGGAAATTCTGTAAGAACCAGAGCCCTCCTGAGACCTCACGACACAAGATATGCAAGAACATCCTTTGCTGAAGTATTTCAACAAGTCTACCTACAAACCATCACTTGTCTCTGAGCATGAAATGCAGATACCAAGGAAAACCAAAGTAACAGGGAAAATGTCTGGAGCTCAAAAAAGTTTTAAAGATTCATATTTTGACAATCCCAGTCTGTCTTACAAATCCCAGTCAATTCTGCTGGTCTAGTAATCAGCTCTTAAGTAAAGTCTTCCGGTATCCAAATTCAGATCTGATGTTCACTTTCTCTATGGACTCGGACACAACAAGCAAGGCTAAATTCATGACATAACACATATAACTCTATGGTTCTCACACCACATTAACTGAGTATCAAGGCTTTCTTGTATATTACGTTACATTATATGATATTGTATGACATGCACAGTCATGCACTTTGCTCCCTGAAACAAAAGGGAGCAAAATTATCCCAATATTAATAATAGACAACTGAGGCTACTGAACTGACTAGCATCATTCTGACAGTTACCTTAAGACTAATGAATTAATTAAGAATTAAACAGGTAAACCCACATTTCCTGCATGCAGGTCTCACTTTCAGCAGAGCACCCTTCATCCCTCCCTGACTTTACAAAAGGCCCTGTCTTCCTCCAGAATTCAGGCTCCAATTCTTAATTACATATACATGTAAACTGCAAGTATAAATACTATGTTCAAAAGCACCAAAACAAGGGTGATGAGGGACAAAGAGACATGTTCACTCATTCACTCAAAAACTGTGAGAACAATGCTGAATGTGATTTGTATGGGAAAAATGATACCTCACATCAAATGTTATTTCAAACAAAATGATTGATTCATTTCCAGAGAGAGGCAACAACCTTGTATATTCAAGCACATCACAGAATCACAGAATATTAGGGGTTGGAAGGAACCTCTGTGGGTCATCTAGTCCAACCCCCCTGCTGAAGCAGGGTCACCTACAGCAGGTTCCACAGGACCTTGTCCAGGTGGGTCTTGAATATCTCCAGAGAAGGAGAATCCACCACCTCCCTGGGCAACCTGTTCCAGGGCTCCCCCACCCTCAGAGTGAAGAAGTTCTTCCTCATCTTCAGGTGGAACTTCCTATGCTTCAGTTTGTGCCCGTTAACCCTTGTCCTGTCACTGGGCACCACTGAAAAGAGCTTGGCCCTATCCTCCTGACACCCACCCTTGAGAGATTTATAGGCATTTATAAGGTCCCCTCTCAGCCTTCTCTTCGTCAGGCTAAACAAGTCCAGGTCCCTCAGCCTTTCCTCGTAGGAGAGATGCTCCAGTCCCCTCACCATCCTCGTAGCCCTCCGCTGGACTCTCTCCAGTAGCTCCTCATCTTTCTTGAAGTGGGGAGCCCAGAACTGGACACAGTACTCCAGATGGG
>Ga0065711_1048582_pt1 | contig 11730 bp, 6 predicted proteins | sample Hoacrofraction12_FD_59098 | JGI IMG/M metagenome (GOLD analysis project Ga0065711, IMG submission 59098) | Hoatzin crop microbial communities from Cojedes, Venezuela - Epithelial fraction 12 v2 (version 2) | ecosystem: Host-associated > Birds > Digestive system > Esophagus > Crop | place... | reverse complement strand
AGAAAAGAAGAAAGAGAAGCAAAAACAAGAAAGAGAAGCAAAAACAAGAAAGAAATAAAAGCACAAGAAAGAAAATTGAAAGGAAAAAAAAAAACAAAACAAGAAAGAAACAGGAAAAAAAGCGAAAAAGAGGGCAGGAGAGTGACAAGCTTTACCGTTATTACTCTTTTACGATCCTACTGATTGATCAGCTGCTCTGTATGTCTGTCTGTCTGTCAGTCTCATGGTACGGATTATGATGCCCCTCGGCAGGTTCCTGGCCTGACATACTTCATTCCATATTAGAAACTGTGTCCACTCTTCAGCAATAGGGAGGATTGCTTCCTGTTCCTTCCCCCTCACTACAGAGGAATACTGGTCAGGATATACCTGACTACCAAGCATATGTGATAAAGATATAGGGCAATCCTAAGGCTAACAACAACTGTTGTTTCATTTATTTTCACTGTTACTTATTTTCAGCATAATTTCTGACAGCTAGCATTTCATTCAACCTGATTGCTTAGCAAGGTGTGCAATTTTTAAAAATGGGGGTGATGTTGCCCCTGCTCCAGTCGGTGGGGACGTCCCCAGACCGCAACGACCTCTCAGATATGATGGAGAGTGGCTTGGTAACTTCGTCCGCCAGTTCCCTCAGGACCCACGGGTGCATCTCATCAGGCCCCATGGACTTGTGCTCCTTCAGGCTCCTTAGGCATCCTCGAACCTGGTCGTCTCCTACAGTGAGCGGTTCTTCATTCTCCCAGTCCTCGCCTTTGCCTTTTGCAACTTGGGCAGTATGGCTAGTGCACTTGCTGTTGAAGACTGAGGCAAAAAAGTTGTTCGGCACCTCAGCTTTCTCCACATCCCAGGTAACCAGGTGTCCTGCTTCCTTCCGGAGAGGGCTCACAATTTCCCTAGTCTTCCTTCTATCACTGACATACCTATAGAAGTCTTTCTTGTTCCCTTTGACATCCCTGGCCAGATGTAATTCTGTCAGGGCTTTAGCTTTCCTAACTTGCTCCCTGGCTACTCGGACGATTTCTCTGTATTCCTCCCAAGGTACCTGTCCTTGTTTCCATCCTCTGTAGACCTCCTTCTTCTGATTGAGTTTGGCCAAGAGCTCCTTGTTCATCCATGCAGGCCTCCTGGCATTTCTGCCTGACTTCCTCTTGGTTGGGATGCATTGCTCCTGAGCTTGGAGGAGGTGATGCTTGAAAACTGACCAGCTTTCCTGGGCTCATCTTCCCTCTAGGGCTTTATCCCATGTTCATGGTAGCGAGTTTGCTGAGCACTCTCCTCACTGCCCTAAGGATCTTAAACTCCACCATTTCGTGGTCACTACAGCCAACGCTGCCCTTGAGCTTCACATTCCCCACCAGCCCCTCCTTGTTGGTGAGAACAAGGTCCAGCATTCCACCTCTCCTCGTGGGCTTCTCAATCACTTGGAGGAAGAAGTTGTCCTCAACGCATTCCAGGAACCTTCTGGCTTGCCTGTGCCTTGCTGTGTTGTCCATCCAACAGTTGTCGGGGTGGTTGAAGTCTCCCATGAGGACCAGGGCTTTTGAACTAGAGGCTTGTCCTATCTGCCTGTATGTCCTAAAGTGCCACATCTACATGTTTTTTAAACACCTCCAGGGATGGTGACTCAACCACCTCCCCCGGCAGTCTATTCCAATGTCTGACCACTCTTTCAGTAAAGAAATTTTTATTAATATCTAGTCTACAACTCCCCTGATGCAACTTGAGGCCATTGCCTCTAGTCCTATTGCCAGTTACCTGGGAGAAGAGACTATCCCTTTCAGGTAGTTGTAGAGAGCAGTAAGGTCCCCCCTTGGCCTCCTCTTCTCCAGACTAAACAAGCCCAGTTCCGTCAGCTGCTCCTCATGAGACTTGTTCCCTAGACCCCTCACCAGCCTCATTGCCATAGCCTGAGTGCGCTCCAGCACCTCAATGTCCGTTCTGTAGTGAGGGGCCCAAAACTAAACACAGTGCTCGAAGTGTGGACTCACAAGTGCCAAGTACAGTGACACAATCACCTCCCTATTCCTGCTGGCCACACTATTCCTGATACATGCCAGGAGGTCATGTCCAGCTTTTCGTCCACCAGTACCCCCAAGTCCTTCTCAGCGGGGGTGCTCTCAAGCCCGTTATCTCCCAGCCTGTACTGATAGCAGGGGTTACCCTACCCCAGATGCAGGACCTTGCACTTGGCCTTGTTGAACCTCTTGAGGTTCGCACAGGCCCACTCCTCCAGCTTCTCCAGGTCCCTCTGAATGACATCCCATCCTTCTGGTTTGTCAGCTGCACCACTTAGCTCAGTGTCATCTGCAAACTTGCTGACGGTCCTGTCCTTTGTTGCACAACTTACTCTGATATTTCCTGTCATTTGCTTCCTTTCAAAAACTTAAAGCAGAAAATACTCCACAATACGTAAGATTACCAACTATAATTCTCATGCATTTCCAACTAACTTTTGGTTAAATATTTCCATGTGACCATCTGTTTTCATCATTTTCTGTTTCAAAGTTTGTGAAAGTCTTTGTATTACATAGAAAATCTTGATGTAGCTGTTGTTATTTACAGATATAATGGCACAAAATCACCTAATGATACAAAGATTTTATGTTATGTTTTCTAAAACAAGCATTTTGATGTCAACTTTAGGCTTTATTTCTTCTTCTGGCTTCTTTGGAAAACCAGAGTATATAGATCTAAGAAGTAAAGAAAGAGTGTTTCAGCCGGACAAAATCACAGTCCTAGTATGTTAGTAACTAACTGATGAGTGACTATGAGAGGTACTAGGTATACGAAATGACATTTAAGTAGAGTGCCTCTGCTAATGTCATCCTTAGGACACTGTATGCTTCATTTCTCTCTAAATCCTTTCACTGGCTTGGGCAGACAAGCCTGAGTCTGTACGAGTGGACTGTCAGTGGAAGGAGTCAAACAGTAAGGTTCATTACTCCTGGCACTGAATAAAACTATATTTAATTGAACAGATAAAAATATCTTATAAATAGTTGGGAGTTATAAAAAGCTGCATTATTGAAACAATTGTTTTAACTCAAACACAAAATCAACTAGACACCATACTGATGCACATGACAGTAATGCAGAAACAGATTACCCAAAAAAACTTGGTGCAGTCATAGCAAACCCTCATAAATTATATTCAGGAAATGCATGATACAAATGATTCAAATGAATCACTATCATTTGTTATGTCACACTTCAAAAACACTGTTTTGCCTGAACAAAATCAAATAAATGCTATTTTTATCACTTCTGCTCCAAATTATTTCAAAATAATTGTACAAACTCATAAGGGATTTCAGGGTACACATTACTATAGTGAACGTTGTTTTGTTTTACTCCCAGGATCTTGAAGAATTTTCAGAGATTAAAAAAACCCACCACAGCAGAAGAAAAACAACAGAATCACTCTTCTAATACAATTATTTGCCCGAATATTTTCTGAGGAAAACAAGCTAGACAGCTTGCTTGTAGATAAGTCAAAACAGTTTTTAAACTGTCAGCTCCGTACAGGAGATGGATGTATATAAATTTACTAGAATTTGTCAACTTATTTGACAAAATCCCCACTCTATTCAATGACCAATTACTGCATAAAAATTGCCAGAAAGTGCAACTGTCAATACAGGTTAGTACAGTATTTGGTTGTTTGGGAGAAGGGTTAGAAGAACTAGAGATGTATTAATTGCCAGAATCATTAGAAAACTGTTTGGACTTGATATTACCTTAAATGTCTATAGGATTCTACTGTTTCTTAGTCTTGCTTCACAGATCAGACCTGGCAAATTCAACCTGATCTAATTTCAATGGTTCATATAATAGCATTTATATGGTAAGTCAAGTCAGAGGACAGCAATATAATTTATTGTGGTATAATAAACAGAAATCTCCCAGTCCTTCCATTAATAGTTCTAGTCAGTTGCTAGGAATAGAAACTAATTTTAAGACTTCTCCTAACTCCACTATAGCTAATGTCTTGGATATATCTATTGCTATACAATTCTCTTCCATGCTTTTAATCAAAATATAAAATTCTGCAATGTTTGGTCTCATCTCCATCTTCTACGCTTGATGCATTCTGAGGCACAGGCCAGAATTCCAATCCATACCAGCACGCAAGAGTTCCCTCTCCATTAAATTGTTTCTTAAGGATTCACAGTTTCTGTAGCTACAATTTCAGAACACTGTTCCCCTTAATCAGAACACTATTACCCTTAATTGCGCTCCACCTCAACACACAGCAAATAAAATATATTCATTTCACATGATGTGTCTCACAGCAGATCTTGCTAAAGATCTTTTAAAAAGTAGCGGACACTTTACATGCTTTTATACTGTATACCATATATACATACACCAGAAACTTAGAAATTCATAATATGGCAATATTACAATAAGAATGTTACCATGTACACAAGACGTAGCTCTGCATAGCTCTATGTAATAGTTAAACAAACATTAATTATTTTTGCGCTATTCCATTTTTGCTTTTCCAGTGTTTTATCTAAACACATTAGTGTCATATTTGCTAAAGTACAGAGGCAGAAATATTCAGGTAAACTTCTTCCTTTGAAGCGTTCACGGTTTAGACAGAACCAACCATAGATCTGGATCTTTCCTGGTTGTGTGAAATTAACGAATAGTCCATTTCTCTTGTTTCCAATACTAAGTAAACACAGCCTGATTATTTCACTACATGAGATAGCAAGAGGCAGAGGAGTAGATCACAGATTCATCAAATCACAGAACAGTTTGAGTTGGAACGGCTCTTTAAAGATCATCTAGTCCAATCCCTCTGCCATGGGCAGGGACATCCTTCATTAGATCAGGCTGCTCAAAGTTCTGTCCAACCTGACTTTGAATAATCCAGTGATGGGGCATTCACATCTTTTCTGGGCAACCTGAGGGGTTGTGGATGAAGAGAGAAAAAAAAATTCCTTGAATTACATAAGTTACACATCTTCCTTCAGCAGAGATGACATCCTCTCAGAAAAATGGTGCAAATGGAGATCCTTTAGCAGTTCTTTAAACAAACTTCAGAAGAAGAAAACTGGTTGAAATCCTGTCCAGCAGTGTCTTGAGTTTAGCTGGGATAGGGTTAATTTTCACAGGAAGCTGGCTGGGCTGACCCAAACTAGCCAAACAAATGGGATATTTTATACCATATGACATCATGCTCAGTATTTAAGTGGGGGAGCTACCTAGAGCAGGGGGATGTGCTACTCAGGAGCAAACAGAGCATCGAGCAGTGAGAAAATTGCACACTGTATACTCTTTTCATCTGCATTGCTATTTTTATTTTCTTAGAATCATAGAACCATTAAGTTTGGAAAAGACCTCTAAGATTATCAAGTCCAACCATCAACCCAACACCACTGTGCCTGCTAACCCATGTCCTGAAGTGGCATATCTACAAGTTTTTTAAACACCTCCAGGGATGGTGACTCCGCTACTTCCCTGAGCAGCCTATTCCAATGCCTTACCACTGTTTCAGTAAAAATATTTTTCCTAATCTAATCTAAATCTCCCCTGATGCAACGTGAGGCCATTTCTTTTCGTCCTATCACTAGTTACTTGGGAGAAGAGATCAACACCTGCCTCACTATAACCTCCTTTCAGGTAGTTGTAGAGAGCGGTAAGGTCCCCCCTCAGACTCCGGTTCTCCAGATTAAACAACCCCAGCTTCCTCAGCCATTCCTCATAAGACTTGTTCTCTAGACCCTTCACCAGCCTCATTGCTCTTCTCTGGACACGCTCCAGCACCTCAAAGTCTTTCTTGTCATGGGGGGCCCAAGAGTGAACACAGTTCTTCTCCCTTTGCTATTCTGTTAAACTGTTTTCATCCCAACACACAAGTTTTGCCTTTTCCTTTTGATTCTCCTCCCCATCCCACTGGGGGCCGGGAAGGGGAAGAGAAAGAGCGGCTGCATGGTTCTTTATTGGCAGCTGGGGCTAAACCATGACAAGTAGTAACCATAGGCTAATGCACTGACTTTGTAATCTCAAAGTCAAGCTACATCTCTGGATTTTTCACAAAGACTCTCGTCTCATCATACAAACAGTTTTTGAAGGAGCCAGTTGCCATCTATTTTTCTTCGTTTTTTTTGTCCCCTTTCCCTATTTTCATGATGGTAACTAGGAAAGATTCTGTTAAATGGGTTCGGAAAGATTCCGTTAAATGAGTGCCTACCTACAAAAAGCTGGCTGTTGAGCTGCAAGTGAATATGCCCATCGGGTGGAGCACCGTGAGACTTTTGAGGAAGCTGGTCTACTTGTAAGGATGCTTCTTTGATGTTGCGTTCAGCCTTCACATAATGCCACTGGTTGTCATTTAAGGAAGTGAGTGATTGCACTGTAACTTCGCTAGGTCCATTTCCAACATCAAATGAAAAAACCACTTCAGATGGAGCTAGAAAGAGGACAGTAATAAAGCACATTTAAATTATTTCATAGTTAATTGAGTCACAAAATCATTAACTGGGAGAACAAGTTATTTTAAGGTCTAGTCTATTATTTCATGGGATAAGACTGGTTGTTTTAGGGAAAAAGTTTACTTCAGAAAGCCTATCCCCAAGGCTCATTCTTCACACTCTCTGACAATGAGAACAACGATTTGTCAACAACATGGAAATAAAAATGTTTTTGGCCCCCTGGAGAGCATAGTAGTCAAGAAACAGTGAAATGTGCTAGCTTCATTATTTTTCACTTCAGATAAAGAGCATCTCTTGCTTACATGCTAATTGGTTACCATTGTTAACTATATTTAAATTATCACCACTACAATCCAATCAACATCTTCTACTGTCTACTTGCTTTTGTTATTTATTCACTTAATCTCTACAAGTATCAGAGGGCAAATTTTGATGCAGTTTATAAGATTGTGCATACAGTGAATGAAATTGAGCCATTCCCTAAGCAACTTTCATGTTACATGGTTTTATAGTTTCCTTAGAAAATCATAACTGAATCTTTGCAGGTCAAAATAATAAGATGAGGAACCTGTCAGAAATTGCAGATCTGAAAATTACAAATATTCTCTCTGAAACTGTTTCTTTAACATATTCAAGGACAATTGTGTATGAAAATAAGTAATCCCTAAAAAAGGGGTTACCAGCATTTCGAATTAGTAGGGATTTGATTAAAGGACTTGAGGTCTGAGAAGACTCCATGAATCCAAGAGAAAGGTTCTCATCTATGTCATTGGATTCTGAGAGAAAAGCAAAACAATTAGAAGTAGTCAAAGGAAACAAATCAGCTTTAAACAACATAGTCAAAGATGAATTTACTGAATTTCAAAAAACTGTTTTTATGAAATATTTTTATTTTCTTTTCACTTTTAAAAGATTCATTAAACTTTTTAAAATATTGAGATCCACTTTGGCCAACCTTTAGACTGAATAAAGCCACATGCTTGCAATCCCTTAAGCCCTGAATCTGGTTTTTATAAAGTATTTATCTATAAGAACTGAATCTGAGAGAGAAAAGTAACATGATAAATAAACAAAGCATTTGACTTTCCGAATCAAATAAGGCATAATGTGCAGTTAATTTTTAAACAGAATGAGTTTTTAATGGATTATCTCTTCTGCTTAAAAATCAGCAAGTTTTTATACTATAATTAGAAATAACTGACTTCTAAAAACAGTTCCTCAGTAAAATTAATTTTAGGATAAATTTGTTTCATTTGGAAAAAATTGAGAGCTCAGTCTCTCCTCTCTGAGAGGTAAAAAAAACCCCAAAGAACCACAAAGTCAGAGAACAAAAGCAGCAGAAACTGTGTGATCAGGTTTAGATAATTCCTGCTGAATGTCACCTTCTGCAGAGAGGTCTTTGTAATCCTCTGGATACTGTTGGAGTGAAGCCTGAAAACACAAATTCTGCTTTGAACTCCCTGAATGTGCCTATTAAATAGCATATCAGAAAAATAGATCTGATAAATAATGTTGCTGTTTAGATTTTAAAGGCAAGACAACATGTAATAAAGATTTATAAATAACCATTGAAATAATGAACTATATTAGTACCACTAAAAAAGTAATATAATCTTAAAAAAAGAGAACCAGTCCCAGAAGTTCCAGAGATGAAGGCCCATACAGCAAGGATGACTGCATGGTCATCCGTTGTAGTGTCTGAATACAGACCATTATGTCAGAAAAGGTAAAAACCAGAATCAGTTAACAATTTATAGTATTTTAAATAATTCTGCTAAAATCGTCTACACTGCAAATTTGGAAGAAAATTTATATTTATTAACACAGTGGTCAAACCACCTGTGGAAGGTATGCCACAGAATGTGGAGAGATGTGGACTGAGTTCTAAAATTTGTCCTCTTGTGACAAAGGACCAGGGCAAAGAGCACTTTGGTCATTTCCTGGACATCAGGGGAGGGTACGTCCAGGAGTTCTCTTCTGGTGCAAAAATACTTTCTAGGCCTTACCTAGGTTGGCATTACCCAAAAATTTTCCAAACATTGCAGGGACTCTTGTGGCCCTAATACATTTAAACATAGGCAGAGCAGAGCTATAGATTGGCAAAGTGGAGCAAATTTGCAGTTGATGGCCATCATGGAGAGTGGTCAGTGGCTAGCTGTGGCTAAAATGACTAATAGGAAGCACAGTCATCGAGAACTTTTCAGAGCATCAAGGTTGAGCTTCACATGCAGAAGCAGAAAGTGATTATCAAGCAATATGCTACAGAATACAAAACCCATGCACTTTCCATAAAGGAAACAATTGTATTCCACTCATCCTGGACAGTGAGTACCTAAATTAGGGCAAACGAAGGCCAACAGCAGCTACCCATTGGGCTCTTCCGAACTATTTCCAAGCAAACGCAGAAGACCCTCCAAATTAATACACCATAGTGTTCCCAAACCTACTTTAAATTTTTGCTTTACGCTTTGCTTATAAATAGGAAATAATTCTCCACTGAGCACTTCAATAACATAAAATAGTTACTCAGCCTTTTGGCTAGAACATGTAATCTGCGGTCATAAAAGTATTTAATAGAGTGTACTATTCAGAGTTGAATCAGCTTTGTTGCTTTCTACTACTACTTCTGCAGAAGATTACAAGAATTCAGACAAAAAATTTAAAGATTTGAGATTTTCATAATTCTGTAAAAAAATGAAGGATCAAGTATCTTTTTCTAGATGATCCACTTCCTCTGTTTTTTAAAATACTTTTACGATGATTATGCACATTTTTACAATAGTTTTCTAGAATGTTATACACAGATACACTGCAGTGTTCATAACTTCATAAATAAAAGAATTATATAAAAGCTTGAGAGCAATCAATAAAATGCTAGGAAAAATCATTGTGTTCACAAGTATGGAGTGCCAAATGTTAATGACATAATGAATTTTAAATAATTTCTAACACTTCCTCATCTTAAGCACTGACACTTCATATTTTCATTATTATTATTTATTATTACACAAATCAAAGACATTGATTTCTGTGGAACTATTATAGACTATCAAGTGTAGGTTGGTGATTTATAGTCACATCTGTTATAAAAGAGTATATGATTATGAAATCTAAATGATCCTATACAATACGAAATGTTCAAGGTGAATATATTTTTTTTTTTATTGAGAGAGAAAGGTACTTGTGATGTAAATGTATATTGCTTGTTTTTAACTGATATTAGCCTCAGTGCAAACACACATTTCTGGCTCCACTACAAGCAATCTTATCTATGACATACAAAAAAGAATAGGTCTGTCTAGTCAAAGAATTAGGATGCTTCTGGAAGTGAAGAAAAATCTCTACAAGGTACATAATAATGAGATAAACTTTTTTTTTTTAAATTGTGACAGTACAGACTAATTCAGCTTTTCACTTTCTTTCATGCCTTACTAGTCACAAGTCATGTAAAGACCATAAGTATACAGTAATTTGGATGCCTATGAATGAATGGGACAAGTGACGTGTTTGTCTGCACATTATTCCTCTGAAGAAACAGTCATGGTCTTCTGCCAACTTTCTGAACAAATCTACTTCTCCAAAGCATTCCTTTAACATTTCTATGATTTAACTGTTTATTTTGAAAATGAAAAATCATTTATCCCACAACAATATCATCATTGCTTCAGAGATTACCCACTGAAGTACTCACCCAGAACATTTTCTCTACTACGTGACACTGATGCTATAATGCTACTGTGTTTTCACCCGTTCACAGAACTTTAAGAGAAGGCAGTACATATTCTTGGTAAACATGGTTGAAAATGGTATCTTTCAAATACAACACTACAGTTTGAGACAATGTAAACCAAATTGATTAAGCATTACACAATATTCTATAATTAAACTGCCTACAGAAGAACTCAGTAGCTGTTTTTCTGTTAGTTGTAATAAACAAAGATTTTGGCAAAAAAACAAAGCAAGCAGAATATTTTCCTTTTTAATAAACATGCATTAACATTCCTATAGCAGTATTTTGCACTATAAGATGTATATATTTATATATATATATATGAATTTGTACTCTTCACTGGAAAATACTGGAGTGTGATTGATAACACAATGGATTTGTACAAAACAAGAAAAGTGTGCCTAAGCTAGGAGACTGTGCCACAGAAGGCCTGAGGCATGTGTTGTGACAGAGTGAATCTCCCAGTAACCAGAAGAAATGCCTGGACTTAAAATTATTGGATGGAAAGAATTTGGTGGCAGGGGTGCAGAGAGCAAGGGAAGGAGGAACAATCTAAACAGTCAGGGACTGCTTGCTGTGCTCTGAGATTAAGAACTCCCTATGGCAGAAATTATCTTTGAATGGATATTTGTATAGTTTTGGTACTGGGATTCTGGTGGGGAATGATAAAGCTCCAAGAGCAGTAGTGACAGTGACAAAGCTAGAGAACAGTTTTAAAATATTTTCCCTTTAAGTTAATTCTAATTTAGTCTAACTGAAAGTAGTAGTAGTAGTAATAATAATAATAATAATAAATATTAATAATAAGCATCAGTAATGTTACTTACAGTATAACTCTATTCTTATGAAGTCTTGAATTCCCAGGTTTTCTAAAAACACTCCTGAGGAAGCAGTAGTTTTAAAGAAAAATGAGACATCTGCGCTGAGCTCTCCTTGGAAGGTGGGGAAATGCAGGTAGGATGTCTCTGTGTTGAAGGATGCTGAATTCCAAAATGTTTCTGGTTGTCAAAATGAAAGACTAAGTGATAGACACAGTGTTATCTAATATTGCCAGTATAAGTTTTCTAACCATTTAAACAGAGGAAAGTGCCCAGGTCTAGGAAGGGGTTGCAATGTTCAGAGAGTCTAACTTCCACAGAAGCCTCCTGCTTTGTCTATAAAATGAAAAGTGAGGGTTCTTGGAGACACAGAAAAATGACTCAGCAAGAGTAATTAAGGTGCTCAGTTCAGACAATTAAAAACCAATTAACAGGAAATAAAATGCCATGCATCTCATCTAGACAGTCCAGTTAGGACCTGATGTATCGTTTTATGAATTAAATAAACACAGCAGCTTTGAATGAAGTACTATACCTACATGAGCTAGTATAAAGTATAACTATGACAGTTGTTATCTATATTTCTCCCATAAAAAGGAAAAGAGTCTTCTTAGTTTTTGAAGTCCCATGAAGTTTTACCAGATATCACAAAGAAGTTAGGATACAGCTCCTACTAATTACTGTGGAAGGAATAAAAAAAAAAAAAAAAAGAGAAAATGACAGTATCCTCTTCTTC
>Ga0065711_1011649_pt1 | contig 11730 bp, 16 predicted proteins | sample Hoacrofraction12_FD_59098 | JGI IMG/M metagenome (GOLD analysis project Ga0065711, IMG submission 59098) | Hoatzin crop microbial communities from Cojedes, Venezuela - Epithelial fraction 12 v2 (version 2) | ecosystem: Host-associated > Birds > Digestive system > Esophagus > Crop | place... | reverse complement strand
CACCAGGGGAGGTTTAGATTGGATATTAGGAAAAATTTCTTTACTGAAAGAGTGGTCAGGCATTGGAACAGGCTGCCCAGGGAGGTGGTGGAGTCACCATCCCTGGAGGTGTTTTAAAAGTGTGTAGATGTGGCACTTCGGGACATGGTTTAGTAGGCATGGTGTTGTTGGGTGGATGGTTGGACTTCATGATCTTAGAGGTCTTTTCCAACCTATGATTCTGTGAGTCACTCAGATTGTGAGGTTGGGTCCAGTCCTCTCCAAAACTGTTGCTGTTGAGTGTAACAGCTCTGGATGTTCCAATAGCCAATTGCTTTGCAAATCCTGCTAAATTTTAGACCTCAGCAGCTGTTTATGGCCTGATCCTGATGACCTGGAGTGAAACTGCCACCTTATTTTCCTGTGCATTGTTGCTTGTGGGGAAAACAGAAGTTTTTGACCTGTACATTTACCAGTTCTTATTTTACAGCCTACAGTTACATGCCTTTCATTTCAAGTCTGTGTGTTTCCCAGAGTCCTGCTTTGACGCTCTGGTTATGGCAGATTTTTAAGCAGTATGGTGTACAGCACTGAGGCAGGCCACACCATTTTTTTGATATAAGGGCATCACAATGTTTTCCACTCTTACTGTGCCCCACACTCACACCTCGTTTCCTTTGCACCCGACTTATTTGGTAGAATAAATTATTCTGAATTCCCCATTAACACAGTCATGCTACTAAAAGATTTAAAAGATATAAGCTGCTAAGGATGTTTATTATGTTATTATGTACAGACATTATTTTTTTTCCTTTAAATGGACCGACCCCCTTTCTTTCCTTCCTGCAGCAGTGAATTCCCGAGGTTAATTACATGCTGTGTAACAAAGGCGTTATTTCTTTTTGTGCCTCCGGTTGTGTTCCTTTTCATGGCTGGAGAAATGAGCTGGGAGAATAAAGGCTTTGCGCTGAAGTGCATTAAAGTCAGTGGGCTTTGGCTCATGCCCAGAAAGAAAAGCAGTGCACGGTTTAATTCCAGGGCAGGCTCGAGCGATTGCATTTAAGGTTTTTTTCAGCGATGATGGTGCAGCTTTTAGGTTGGATTCTCAATATTCAGCTATCAGAGGGGAAAAGCAAATTCCCCTGGAACCGGCACAGAGCCGTAACGCGCTGTCTGCCTCTCCCCAGGTGAATGGCAGCGATGGGATGTTCAAATACGAGGAGATCGTCTTGGAAAGGGTAAGTGCCCTTTACTCACCCACTGGCAGCCTTTGCAGCCTCTTCCCACTCGCCCGCCCACCAGCGCAGCCGGCACCCCCGCATCCCCGCACCAGCTGATGGGGAGAGCTCGGTCTCTGCTCCCCGCTCTCTCAGGAGGCTTTTGGGGGTGTCACGCTTGCCTTACGCACATGGCCCTGCAGCATGGGGAGAGGTGGGCTTGCCGCTGCCCCCGCTGCCGCAGACCCCTCCAGAAGGGAGGGAGGAGGGCTTCTCCCTCGCCTCCCTCGCTCACACCCTTGCCCCCACAAACCCGCCAGCACAGAGCCGGGACGGGGGGTGGGCGGGGGGGAGGCTCTTGGTCACCCCCTCTGCCAGAAAATAGAGGTGCCGGGAGCTCTGCACGGACGGGCACACCCCACAACCGGGCATGGTGGGCCGATGCCTCGCCGCCACCAGACTCCCCATCACTCCCGGGTACACGGCCCGGCGATTACAAGCGGCAAGGACAGCTTTCCTAGTAAACCGTTCTGCAGCTGGGAGTTTCTACCCGAGTCTTTTCTTGTCTGTTGGCAACGCAGACCTGACAGTGTGCACCACACCGGCCGTGGCTAAAATTAAGCTCCCCCCATGGATGGGGTTTATCCAGAGGCAAGCTGGCACCGTGCAGGGCAGGGGTGGCTTTCCCCTGGCACCCAGGGAGTGGCAAGGGTGGAGGGATGGAGAAGAAGCAGGAAAAGCTGACCCCATGTTTGCTCGGAGAGGTGTGCACAGCCCTGCCGAGTGAGGATGGCCGGGGTGGGGGGCTGCTCCATGGCACACCTTGCCTCCAGCTGGCTGCCGCGCCGCGTGGCTTGGCCCTGCCACGTGGCCAGCGTCACAGGGGAAGACGCATCGCTCGTTATTCTGTTCCTCTCTGCCTTTAGTCATCTCCCTCCTCCCCTTGGCTCTGCATCACGGAGGTGGGTGGACAGAAGGTTATCTGGGGCTGCCGCCTCACCCACCGCTTCCCCGGCGTGCCTGACGAAACCAGCCCAGGGGATGCTTCCTTTTTGGGCTGAGCGCTTCTCACTCCAGGCCCAATTTAGAGGCAAACCCCTTGTTTTCAGGGATTCTTTAGAGCATCCTCTGTCCTCAGTCCACAGTAGGAGCAGGGGTGAGAGCTGGCAGGGTTGCACAGAGAGGCAGCACTCGTTGCTGCACCCATTTCAAAGCCCCAGGCAGCAATTTCCTCTCCGGCAGCGAAAAACCATGAGGAAATCTCAGTGCTTAGCAGCCAGGGCCAGCATGGACCATACCCCGGTCCTTCCCCTTCCCCTGTCCCCCAGTGGGATCCAACAGCCCTGTCTTACTGCAGAAAAAGCACCTGCAGAGGGATGTGGCTTTGGGTTTATCCACCATTTATGTGTCCGCAGCAGGAGCTGCCCCTGCGTCTGCATCAACCCTGATGCCAGCTACGAAATCCCTTGAACTCCATTTCAATTTTTAACAAAATAAAAATAATCACCTCCTGGATCATTGCAAGGTTTTTTTAGCTAGCGTCAGAGCATACACTTCCATAGAAAGGCACAACGAATGGCTGGAGACCATTTTGCACAGTCTCACCTGCCTTGCTGGGGCCAGGCTGGGTCTCTGGTGACAGTAAGCAGCCTTTCTGATCTGGACACGGAGCAACCAGAATCCAGCTTAGGGGAAGGAGAGCGGCTTCAGACCTTTCACCGTCGAGTGCCTCCTCATCATGTGCCAGCCAAATTCCATCTGGCAGGAGAGCATCCAGGAGTGTTGCGTAGTGAAAGGCATGGGTGGCTCCCAGAGATGCCACGTGCTGTGTCATGAGTGGCATAAAGTCAGAGCCAGGACCTCTGCATTGCCACAAGAGCTGATGCTGAGCCAAAATTGCTGGGGAGCAGCACAAGCCCCAGCTGGCTGCTGGTGCTAGATGATCCTGGGGAGCCTGAGCTCTGGTGTGGCCCTCCTGGCCACAGGTCCCCCAGAAGGGCAGCCCTCCCCATCACCTAGAACTGAGCACTGGGGCCGTGGGCAGGCAGCAGAGTGCTTGGCCCGAGCCCATTTGTGTACGAGAGAGGCGGGCACGATAGGATGTGACTAAGTGTCAGCTCTTCCGCATGAGAAAACAAGGCGAGGAGCCATCTGATTTTCAAGGCAGAGCAAAAAAAGCAGGAATTGTCCGCTTGCATCAGGCACGGAGCTGGAAGCAGCGCCTGTGAGTGTGTCACTAATGGGGATATTGTGAGCAGGAGAGGTGTTGCAGGGCCACGGCCGCTCATCCTGGGATGCTGCCGGGATGGGGCTGGAGAGTTGGCATGGCACCTGTGTTCCCCCCTGGGCAGACTTCAGCAGGACGAAGCTCAAGTGATGCTCCAAACATGTCCAGGAGGAAGAGGAGGCAGAAGTGGAGACCCCAGTCCATCCTGATAGCCCCCTTCACCCAATCCTACAAATTTTGGCGTCAGCACTGCTGGTCACTGGGTTGGCTCCGTGCGGGGGCTGCATCAGGGGGGCAGGGGTGGGATGCTGGTGACTGGCACAAGCCCCGCTGCTCCGTGCGGGCTGCAGCATCGGTGTCTCCTCCTGGGGAGCAGCCAGCAAGGGGAGGTTTTCTCCGCCAAGGACCACCCCCTCTTCCCCCAGCTCACAGACTGCCTCAGAGTCTCTTGGTGGAGACGCGGCAGTGAGGGAGGTCCTCGGCGGCTCCCACTCTCCTGCTCCATCTGTTCGCTGCTCTGTGCTGCTGTACCAAGCCCCTCGGCTGATGAGCACCGGCCTCCCCTCCGGCCGTGCATCCCTCTGCCCCCTGAGCCGGGCACCCTGGGGCGCAACAGATGCTGTAAGGGCTCCCGTACCTTGGGCAGCCACGGCTCAGGGAGAGCTGCTTTGGGAGGGCCAGCAGCAAGCAGTGGCCTGCGGGGAAAAGACGCGGTGTTTGATTTCCCACAGGGTAACTCCGGCCTCGGCTTCAGCATAGCGGGAGGAATCGACAACCCCCACATTCCAGATGATCCAGGTATCTTCATCACCAAAATCATCCCCGGGGGAGCGGCAGCCATGGACGGCCGTCTGGGGTGAGTGTACAGGGCTGGGGGAGCAGCCCCATCACGGTGTCACCTGGCATCTCCCCAGGGACCCTCTAGGCAGCTCCTGCCCCTGTCCCCTGCCAAGGTCCCCAGCCCGCCCCAACCCTTCCCCACAGCCAGGTCCCCTCAGTGCAGGGATGGCCGCAGTGCCTTGCCACCAGCCTCCCATCTGCAGCTACCCCTCCTCCCCTCCCTGCACCAGGCTCCGGCTCCCATTCTTCCTCCTGCAGCCCAGGGTAGGATCCAGCCTTTCCCCTTCATCTCCCATCTCCATCTGGGTCGCACCGTGGGGACCAGACCCGCTGCCTCCCACTTTGGGGGGGACCCCACTCTCACCCTGGCAGGGCAGGATCTGGCCAGCTTGAGCAGCTTTCCTTCACACAAGGGTCTGCACGGCCAGCGGAGTGTGGCAGAGGTGTCCAAGGAGGGTGGCATGGGCTGGTGGTTCCCCAGGGGAGCTCAGGACCACCCTGTGCCCGCAGGGTGAACGACTGTGTGCTGCGGGTGAATGACGTGGACGTCTCCGAGGTGGTGCACAGCAAAGCCGTGGAGGCCCTGAAGGAAGCGGGCCCCGTGGTGCGGCTCGTGGTGCGCCGCCGACAGCCCCCGCCAGAGACCATCATGGAGGTCAACCTGATGAAGGGCCCCAAAGGTGAACCCCTCGCTCTGCTCACAGGACCGGGGTTTCCTGCTGCCCCACGGGACAGTGTGGGGTGACCCCTCGGTGTGGGATGTCACGGGGTGCAAGGCAGCATCATGGGGGATGTGAGGTGCAAGGTGGCACCACCACAGTGCAGGATGCCGCACAGTGCTGTGGGGCACAGGGTGTGGGACAGCCCCACAGCACAGTGGCTGGGCTGTCCCCACACAGCAGCGGGGTGGCCCATTGCCTGCCAGGTTTGGGGCAGGGTGGGAAGCCCAGTGAGGCAGAGGGGCCGTGGTGCCAGCCCGCACCTCCGTCCATCTGTCTGTCCCTCAGCCCTCACCTGCCCTCTCGCTCCCCCTCAGGCCTGGGGTTCAGCATCGCTGGGGGCATCGGGAACCAGCACATCCCCGGGGACAACAGCATCTACATCACCAAGATCATCGAGGGAGGCGCTGCCCAGAAGGACGGGCGTCTGCAGATCGGCGACCGGCTGCTCGCGGTAAGCCCCATGCCCGGCAGCGGCGTCGCAGGGCGAAGCCGGGCAGTCTCTGCCATGCCACGGTGCCAACCCCGAACCCCAGCACCCCTCCCGCCGGCAGCCCCATGCCCCTTCCCTGGGGTCCCCGCTGGGACAGTGCTGTGGGAGGGGCAGGCACAGCACCGGCTGTGGGTGGAAGGACTAAACCCACGGAGATGGGACCCTGTCTCTGGAGCTACTGCGGCACCTACCCTGCGGGAAACTGCTCCACTCCCGCGGGGCTGCATCGGCCCCTGCCCTCCTGCCTGTGGCCGTCACCCAGCCCCTTCCCTCCGGCAGGTGAATAACACGAACCTGCAGGACGTGCGGCACGAGGAGGCAGTGGCTGCCCTGAAGAACACCTCCGACATGGTGTACCTGAAAGTGGCCAAGCCAGGCAACATCCACCTCAACGACATGTACGCGCCCCCCGACTACGCCAGCAGTACGTACGCCGCCGGGCGCTGGCGTGGCAGCCCGAGCACCGCAGGGCTTGTGGGGACGGAGCGTGCTGGGGCGGCGGGCGATGCTGGGCTGGTCTCCACATCTGCTTTGTGGATGGATTTCTGCTCCTGATGCCCTTCTCCTCCCCTGCAGCCTTCTCAGCCTTGGCTGACAACCACATAAGCCATAACTCCAGTCTGGGCTACCTGGGCAGTGTTGAGAACAAGCCTGCCTACTCCGTCCCTCCCCAGGTGACCCCCTCCCGGTACTCGCCCATCCCTCGGCACATGATCGGGGAGGAGGACTTCACCAGGTGAGTGCCGGGCATGAGCATCCCTAATCCCTGCTCCTCCTTCCCTCTCTTTCCCTCCCTGGCTGCTTGACCTCGTCCCTGCTGCTGGTGCAGAGCCTCGGCCGAAAGCCCATTTGTGGCTGCGTGGTGCAAAGCCTGGGGCCTCCGCAGTGAGCTCCGCGCTCACCCTGCTGAGACCAGCCCTGCTGTGTCGCTCCCTCGCTCACTGCATCCCCCCCTTCACTGTTCCCCCTCCTCCTCCTCGAGGCTTACGTGTCTGCATTTCGGCTTCATTCTCTTACTTGGTTTACAATACTGGAAACACGAGGTGTTCCGTGCCATCCGGTGCTGGCAGCGCTGCAGGCTCCCAGGCTACCAGCCGGCTGTCCCTGAGCGGAGCTGTGCTGGCAGTGAGGGGCCGGGGCACAGCTCTGGGTACAAGTAGGGGTCCTCCTCCCACACTCCTCGAGCCCAGCATCCCAAACCACCTGCACCCGGGTGCCGTTTCACCCGCTGCCAGCCCCGGGCTCGACAGCCTCTGGCACAGCTCTGGCACGGCCCCCTTTTCCCCGCTTGCATTATTTACGCTGCACAAGCAGGTTTGTTTCCTGAACCCAGGAAATAAAGAGGAACACAAAGTAGATGTTGCTCTGAGCTTAAACATGGTGTAAAACTTCTCCAAAGCCTCATGCTGAGGATGGGAGAGTGAGACCTGGCTGGTCCTGCTCTGCTTGCCCGGGCTCATAGCTTTCCCTCTGCTTGCAGCAGCCTTGGGGCCAGTGCTGAGCCTGCTCTGGATTTTGGTATCCCCAGGGCTGTAGGGCTGAGGCTGTATTCTCAGGGCTGACACTCGGGTTAGGCTTAGGGCTGGCTCTGCGGTTAGGAGCAAGGTTGCAGGCTGGTTTCGGTGTTGCGTTTGCAGTGGAAGATGCCGTAGCCTCTGCTGGGATTGTCCCATTCTGCAGGGCGCTGGCAGATGCTGGAGCGGGAGACCCTGACTTGCCGTCTGGCATCAGGTCTGCTGTCCTCCTGGAGAGTGGCTGCACTCACCTTTGTCATGGGGATTTCTCACTTCTTGGTGCTCAGCCACAGCCGGGTGCCTCTGCCCCATCTCTCCTGCCTGGTCTTGGCACCAGTGATGCTGTTTCTACAGCCCGTTCCCGGCGCTGCGTCCTCACCAGGTATAGCAACTCCTGTGCTGCTGGGGCACCGGGGAATGGTGCCACACTCAGGAGCAGTGCTTTCTGCCATTGCATTGCACTGCCGAAGCGACTGAGTCCCAGTGCTCGGAAAACGCACCATCTGTCTCTCACCAGGGACCCCGGTCCCACCAGGGTGTCCCTTCCTCCACATGTCCTTATTTGTGGGCCAGAGAGTGGAGAGAGCAGCCCAGCCTGGGCTGGACACAGCCCAGTGGCAACGGCTCGGTGTGGCTCAGCAGTGGCTCAGCGATGGCTCGGCGATGGCTCGGCATGGCTCGGCGATGGCTCGGCATGGCTTGGCAGTGGCTCGGCAGTGGCTCGGCGATGGCTCGGCATGGCTCGGCGATGGCTCGGCATGGCTTGGCAGTGGCTCGGCAGTGGCTCAGCGATGGCTCAGCGATGGCTCGGCGATGGGTCGGTGATGGCTCAGCGATGGCTCGGCATGGCTCGGCGATGGCTCGGCATGGCTTGGCAGTGGCTCGGCAGTGGCTCGGCGATGGCTTGGCAGTGGTCCTGGTGCAGCACGTGCCGGTGGCCACTAGAGGATGGTGCTGCCTTGCAGAGGCCCCGCTTCAGACAGGCTGGCACCGCTCGGCCACTGTCCCCAGCCTCCGCTCCCAGCCAGACTGGCAGCCTTCGTGGGCTCACCAGCTCCCTCATCCACGCCAGGGCAGCGCTGATAACCTCATGTGCATCACTGACCTCCCCCAGGACAGCTTCGTTGCTGCGGGTCTGTCAGCTCATGCGTCACCCAGATTGTGCACTGGGACCAGCAGGGTCCAAATGTGTCTTACTGGTGTGGGGAGAGGCAGCGACTCCCCTGAAAAAGCAGCTGTCTCCCAGGAGGCTCCTGCCAGCCATTCCCCAGGAGAGCAGTCCTGGCCTGGCTCCAGTATCAAGCCTCTTCCCCTCCCGTGGGCACAAGTGCTGCTGCAGGCATGGACGTGGCTCCAGTGACCCTGGAGTCCTGCAGCACCCAGGGCCAGGGACCAGAGCGTTTTCCAGTGAGCTCCACCACTGCAACCCAGACCCAGCACAGCCCCACAGGATCCCCACCGTCGCTCTGTGCCGAGGTCCCAGTGTTGACGCTGCAACGTCCAGCGTGGGATCTGCCTGCAGGATCCATGTCCTGCCTTCTGGGGCGAGGATGGAAGCAGAGAATGCCTGTCGTGACTGAGACCTGAGGCGTACCTGTCTGGGGCTTCGTTTCCTCTCCTTGGTTCCTGTAGTGTCTCTCTGCCTTCCGCCAAACCATCTGGTCCTCATGGGCACTAGGGATGCCTTCCACCGGGCCAAGTTGTGGTGGTGGTTCCTGCAGTCTGCTTGGGCAGCAGCAGAATCCAAGGGGCAGAGCATGTTCATCAGCTGCTTGGAGGCAGGGTTTGTAGACCCAGAAGTCTGACCTACTTCTTCCCCTGGGAGAGCTCTAGCCCCAGGCACAGCTTTGCTGCAGAGGGACTGATGGCTGCAGCCCTCCCTGCCACCTCACAACCACCCTTGAGCCAAGCACTGGTGGCATCCTGAGGACTTGGGGTTGAGCCTCTTTTGACCCCAATGGCATTTCCCTGGTCTTTCCCTGGTCTCCTCCTGGTCCCAGTGCATCCCAGCCCCGCGCTACGGCCCAGCCGAGTCCTGAGCCCCGCTTAGCTTGGAGCTCAAAACACATCCAAAGGCCATAAGGATAAAGCAAGTATTTTCTGGAGATCACAAGGTAGATTCAACCTCTGCCCCATCAGAAATGCATAGCGGGAGTTACGCCTCTGCCACACCTCTGCTTTCGAAGGCGAGGGGCTGCGGCGATGCATGGGGTGTGCGGAGCTGCAGGCGTGGGGAGCCAGGCTGCAAATTTGCACTCGCATGGGTGCTCCCATCAGGGCCGTGCTGTCCGTGCCTACAGGGGCAAGAAGGAGTTAAGTCTGTAGGGTCTAGCAGAGTGAAGGCTTCGTCCTTTCAGCACTTCCATAAAAAACCCTGCCTGTGGATTGGGGAAGCCACCGGCCCCACAGCCAGCAAGAGGCAGACAGGCAGCGTGGGGCGGCCGTGGCGCGGAGCATTCAGAACATTCCTGTCCCTCGTGCCTCTCAGCCGGCGCTGCCAGCAGAGCCTGCCACGCCGCAATGTTCACCGTCAATGTCTCATCGTCCATGTCCTACAGGGGACAGCCATCTCTGTCCTCTCCCAGGCAGCAGGGAGGCCACAGGAGCAATTGTGACCAGAGGTAGGGGACCGGGATGCTGCTGTGCCTGGTGGGAGGCGCGGGGACGGGGAGAGGAGCGGCTGGGAGAGCTGGGAGGGTTGGGCTGTGCTGAGCCTGGGGTCTGGGCAGGGCAGGAGCCCACCAAGACCTTGCAAGGTGTCCTGTGCTTCTGCCTGTCCATCTTCTGCTCCTATTGCTCCTTACAAGGTGGTTGCCTGGAGCTAAGTGACATTCAGCCCATCGGGGCTTCCCCAAGGGGAAGGATGGTGGGAGACTTTTCCTAGGGTGCTGGCACATGTCCCTGGAGGTAAATGCTGCCTCCTGCACCTGTGAAAGCACCAAAACCTTCCCCCATTTGCCCAGGTGACAGCAGTGATGCTCCAGCCTGGTTCAGGGGGCTGAAAAAGATGTTTTCTTACAAGAGTGGCTTGGGATCATGCTGCCAGGATGCAGGGCTTGGTATTGCCTACATAGCCAAACTTTATTCCCCTGGGTCCCCCGCTGCTCATGCTTCCTGAGCCCTGCTCCTTCCCCAGCTGTCGCTCAGCCGGCCCCCCTGGTGTCCCACGGTCCCCTTAGCACAAGTCTGCTGGCATTTTAGGATCCGGTGCCATGCCTGGCGCTCCAGCATCTCTCCTACCACACCCCAGAGATCTCCCTCTGCTGCCTGGCAGGCACGGGGTTGATCAGGGTGCCGAGCTCAGTGGCAGGTCCTCGGTCCCTGCGGGACTCACCGGAGCGCCCAGGATCCAGCTGGTCGCCGCAGCGGATGCGCTGATGGTCTCCAGTGTCCTGTTGGCTGACAGTCACTGCCAGCCTGTGCTAACGGTCTGGCGTCATTTATTCCTTCTTATTTTAATCCAGCCCTTGAGCTGGGAGCTGCCATTGTTCCCAGCAGACTTGGGTTTTTTTCCCAGACAAAAAGTTTGCGATGCCAGGCAGTCTGTTCTGCCTTTGCCTGCCTATTGTTTGAGCTGTGAAAGGATTAAGTCATCATCGAAAAATTTAGGACTTGTGTTGAGCCGCGCAGGGCCTGCGCTGTGGGGGTGTGCAGGGCTGCAGGCACGCTTGCCGTGCTGCACCGGTGCGGAGGGGCTTGATCCCTCTGTCCCGGCACGGCAACGCTGTCCTCGATGCCCAGGCTCGCGGCACCCGGTGTCACCTCGCAGTCCGATGTTTCTGCATGTGATTTCATGGCAGACGCTCTGTGTCCGTCCGTGCTCTGTCTTGTGTCGCTCGTGCAACTGCCCGCACCTCTCCCGGTTTACCAGCCTCCTCCGTGCCGCGGCTGCCATGCCAGGTCACGCTCAGGGGGACTCCAGCCCCGCCAGCGTGCCGGGAAGCCCAGGCACAGCCGACCCTGTCCCCAGCTTCACTGCTCCTCACCCTAATGTCACCCTGTCCCGTGTCTGTCCTTCCAGGGAGCCCCGGAAAATCATCCTGCACAAAGGCTCCACCGGCCTGGGCTTCAACATCGTCGGCGGGGAAGATGGCGAGGGGATCTTTGTGTCCTTCATCCTGGCCGGAGGCCCTGCCGACCTCAGCGGGGAGCTGCGGAGGGGAGACCGCATCCTCTCGGTGAGTGGGCGGGGGCCCGCTGCCCCTCCACGGGCTCCCGCCACCCCGGGTGGGTGCTCGCAGGCCGCCTGTTCCCGGCCACCAGGGAGGCGGTTCGGCAGGGCCCACCCGCACCTAGAACGGGAGCAGCAGCCTGCCCGGGGCCTGTCCTGCGGTGCGGCCGGGAGCGGGTACCGGGGCTGCCGGTACTAGAGGTGCCGGTCCTGGGGGCACAGGGACTCGGTGGCGACGCACTGCGAGCGTGGGCACCACGGGTCCCGGTGCAGCGGCGGCGGTGCCGAGGGCCGGGGCCGGGGCGGACGGGGTCGGTGCGAGTCCCGGTCGGTCCGGCCCAGCGGAGCCGCTCTGTCCCGGCAGGTGAACGGCGTCAACCTCCGCAACGCCACCCACGAGCAGGCGGCGGCGGCGCTGAAGCGGGCGGGCCAGACGGTGACCATCGTCGCGCAGTACCGGCCCGAAGGTACCGGCACCGGGCACCGGGGGCGGGGCGCTGCATGCAGATGAGCGGGCGCGGCGGCGGCTGGCGCGCGGATCGGGAGGCCGGCGCCGATTGGTCGGCGCGG
>Ga0065711_1048590_pt1 | contig 11731 bp, 6 predicted proteins | sample Hoacrofraction12_FD_59098 | JGI IMG/M metagenome (GOLD analysis project Ga0065711, IMG submission 59098) | Hoatzin crop microbial communities from Cojedes, Venezuela - Epithelial fraction 12 v2 (version 2) | ecosystem: Host-associated > Birds > Digestive system > Esophagus > Crop | place... | reverse complement strand
CGCTTGAAGCCGGCGGGCTCGGCAGCCGCCTCCGCGTCCTCCGCCATCTTCCCGGGTCCGTCGCTGAATAGAGTCCTCCGGGAACGCGCGCTGTCGCGGCTGCAGTACCGGGGGTAGGGCGCAGCTGCGGGGGGCCGCGCCGCTGCCTTAGCCGCGGCCCGGCGTAGCGGAAGGGGTGAGACGGGGAGAGAGGCAGCGACAGGGGAGGCGGCGGCCCCTTCTCCCCTCCCGGCGCGAAGCAGCGCCGGTGGCGGGGGAGCCGCTCCTGGTGTCGGACCAGGGCCGACTTCCGGCTGGGCGGCGGGGGCCCTGCGGGTACGGCGGGCCGGGCCGCGGGGCCGGGGAGAGAGGTGGCTGCGCGGCCGGGGCTGGACCCGGGGAGGGAGGCAGGGAGGGAGAGCAGGGAGGGAGAGCAGGCGGCGGGGCCTTGTGGGGGCGGCGGGCGAGCCGAGTGCGGCCCTCGGAGTGTCTCCACGGAAGTCAGGGCGCGCCGGGGGGCCGCTCAGCGAGGTGCCCAGCCGGAGCCGCAGCAGCCCCCGTTACAAACAGAAGCACCGACCGCCTCACCGTGCCTTTCTGTCCGCTTCTCCCCTCAGGAGGTGCAGCAGTGCAGTCTGATGAACGCCGGAGCTGCGCCCCGGTGCCGTCGCGGCAGCTGCCCCGTGAGGCGAGGCGCTGAGCCGGAGCTCTCCTGACCCTCGCCATTGGCTTGGTTCAGAGCGTCACCCCAGCTCTAGCGCCTGTTGTGGCCCAAAGCCTGGCGCTTTCCCCTGCCACCAGACTCCTTTGGGCCACAGTGTTTGGTGGCCGCCTTCTGGGCTCAGAGGACAATACGTGGCCTGTGTAAAAATGCTGCGATATTGGGGCGAGATTCCGGTTTCATCTAACCAGGCCAACCGCAGCTCCTTTGACCTGCTTCAGCGCGAGTTTCGTACCGTGGAAGTCCAAGATCCTCCGCTGCATCAGCCATCCGCCAACAAACCCCGGCCGACCACCATGTTGGACATCCCCTCAGAGCCCTGCAGCCTCACGATTCACACCATTCAGCTCATCCAGCACAACAGGCGGCTGCGCAGCCTGATTGCCATGGCTCAGGCTCAAAACCAGCAGCAGGCAGAAGGCATAAAAACTGAAGACAACGAACCCCTGCCGTCTTGTCCGGCCTCTCCACCTCTCCCTGATGACCTGCTTCCTCTGGATAGCAAAACCCCCAAAATGCCCTTTCAGCTGAGGCATAGTGACCCAGAGAGTGATTTCTACAGGTGTGTTGATATTTCTTTGGGTTAGTTCTTGGCTGAAGGAAAGCTGAGTGTGTTTAAATATATATGTAGTTATGTTGATTCCCTTAGGCTGTAAGGGTCAAACAATTGTATGTAAAGTATAAAAGAGGCTTTGAAAAGGAAGGATTAAGATTTCTCTCGTGTGGATAACATGCACATAGTTTAAAATAAATGTGCTTTGGTTTCCTGTCTATAAAATATAGATGTGTAGTGCTGATTTCTGTCTTGTTAGTGCTACAGTAAATGTTTGTGAATGGTTTTGCTGTCTTCAATGGTATTTTGGCAAGTTCAGTTATAGGATGTGAAGTCTCTTCTACTTAGGTCATTTACAGCTAAATTTGCCTTACTGTAACTGAAAATCCAGAAGACGCATGACTAGGTTTTGGCTGTTTAGTTGTAGGTTCTGAAAAGATGATTGATAACATATTTGTCAGATTTCAGTGGCCAAGGACCTGTGACATAGTAACTACTGCATTTCACCCTGTTTGTTGGTGTTATTCTGGTCAGAGGTGGCGATGAGTATGCGTGAAGGGAATTCTTTTCTCTGATACTGGCTTCACCAGCCAAGGGCCGGAGAAAGTGTAAAGGAAGGCTGCATTGCTTCTACCTCTGCAGTTGATCTTTGATTAAAGTGTTGCTGCCACCTCCCTGTCTACTCCTCAGACAAGCACTAAATTCACAAGGAGGTGTTGCATTTCTAGGAGGATCTCACAATACTTTGTAGGTTATGTGTATTTAAATTCAGGGATTAATTTTCACTACTGTAACTTCCTGTTCTTAGATTAAAGACTGTTCACCAGTGAACATGATGTGGGAGAGGATAATACGTTTTAATTTTTAAAGTGGGGAGAATACGCATCAACAAAATACAATGTATCAGTTGAATGCTACTGAGATCTTTAATGCCCTGAGATTGTATAAAATACATTTTATTGAAAGATGTTGCTTTTCATAACATAGTCTCTTTGAACAGTAGAGTGATTCTTTAGTGCTGTTTGTGGAGGAACACCATCATCGTTTTTGGAAGAAGTAATTAGCCTAGAGGGGTGAAGGGAAATCCATTCCTGTGAGGATCAAGTCTGAGCGGTGTGACTCCTGCTCTTTCTGGCCCTGTGGTTTGTAGAACTGAGCAGTGTTCTGCTCCGTCCTCTCCGGTGGCTTCAGCTTCAAGTTCAGTTTTCTGTGGCTCTGTCCATGTTTTGGGGGCTGCTTTGTCTTTGTTGTCCCTTGCGAGTTTCTGGGGTCTGAGTAAAGAAATGTTATTTAGCAGTTAGCCACATGGGGGAGTTTAAGGACTGGGTTGTGAAAGCTGGGTAGGCAATTTTGAACTGAAATGTTTTGTGGCTGTTGAAGAGTGGATTTATAATGAGCTGCAGTGTAGACTAGAATTTAATTGAGCGCTTGCTAAACCGAGCACATGTATGCTTTTCCAAGAGGAAAGCTTTGAGTTTGTGTTGCATGTTTGTTCTTAACTGTTTAAAGACATTTAGATGAATTAAGAGTAGCAGCTGCTGTTATCGTAGTAAAAATAAAGTTACATGATTTGCTGACGCTTGTTCTTAGTGTGTAAAAACAATTTCAGGAAGACCATTTTTCCTCTTGGTAAAACACGGTAGTGCTTAATTTTATGCTGCCTTCTGAAGTGCCATTGTCAGAGTGTTCAACTAAATCCGTATTTTAATTCCATTTTCTTTGGCAGTAAGCTGGGTCTGAAAAGCAGTATGTAGGTATATTTAGACATAGGAAGAAAGAAGATAAGAGCGGCCAGGCTGAATCAGACTACAGGTTTCTTTGTTATAGTCATGTCCTCTTCTGTTTCCTTGTTTATTCATTTTCATCCTTTGACTCCACATGCTTATTCTTTATTTGGTTATTCCCTGGATTCATTTTGGTTTTCCTCCCCTCTGCCCCGCCCTATAACTGTAACCCCTACCTTGGCATCCCTTTTGAGATAAGGAAGAGGCAGAACCTAATTTACTGTTATTTTTCAGTTGTTCCGGTCTTTTCAACCCCTCAAAATCTGTACCACTAGTAGTTTTAATCATGATGCTATTCCTCTCCTCCTGTAAATATGTTGAAATGAACCTTGGTTCTGGCACAGATCCCTGAGGGAAGACTTGGGCTCCACAGTGGATATGTCTTATGTTCTTGCTTGTTGATGGATTTGGAGGACTCTGGTAGGTTTGTGAAGCAGGTTTTCCATTTAGAAAAGCCGTCTGGGCTCTTTCCGAGTGTATCGTATTTATCCATCTGTCCTCTCATTCTGTTCTTATAATCTCTTTGAATTTCCCTGATGCACCAGAATGTATCAGGCTTCCCAGCCTGCAGTTCTTCACATCTCTTCTGAAGCTACTAGAAGAAAATGTTTTCACATTTTCTGTCTTCTAGTCCTCATGGTCCAAGGTAGTTTAAAGCAAGAGGTGACTCACCAAAGCTATTCAGCTATTTCATCCTTGAATTCCTTAGTATTCCTGGATGAATTACCATCTGGTCCTGGTGATTTGCAGTTGATGATGTTCTTGGAATACACAATAAGGGATTAACTTTTGGTTTTGGTTGGTATAGAAACAGAAGGTAAGCTTAAAGCATAATAGATGAAGAAGGAGTAAGGAACTATAGACTTGAAACTACCGTTTGAACGGGAGGCTCTTACCATAATACAGCTGCTGGCTTTTCCTGCTTCTCTGTTCAGCTTCCTCTGATTAGCATGGATCCGTCTTCAAAGGAAACCTAACCTACTCATTATCTGCCTTTTCAGATGCTTTTTCTTGTGTGTGCATGGTTGGTTTCTTAACAGATTTCTCTGCCGTTCTCTCATTTGAGTTCCTGACCACATCCGATATGTGTTTTGCACTGAAAGATAATCTGTGAACGAAATTGGGAGCTTGCAGTGGGAAGGCAGTTCATGGCAGAAGGGCTTGTAGTTAAGAAATGTCTGTACAGAAATAGAGAAGCACGTGTTGGTGGGATAGCAGGTTTAATGTTGGGAAGGATTTGAAGCAGTGGAAATTAGAGCAGGCATAACGTACTTCCCCTGCTGGACTAAGCACTTCGGCTTAGCCCCTAAAGTATCGGGCCTTCTGGGTTGGGCCGCTGGGACCCGGTTTATTTTCCACACTTTATCTGTTACCTCTAACCATTATCTGTTGAGCAGCTTCTTTTTATGCCTGTGTGGCCTTCTGTAGACGTAGCAGAGATATTTCAAAAGAGACTTACTCAGGATGAGGTGCAGAGAGGCCCTTTTCAAAAAGGAAACAGCTTTCAGGTTTGATTTAGTGTGCTGTCTTCTTTGCACTGACTAGTATCTTGTTTTTCCAACGTTCTCCTTTATTCTGATGTTTTGGGGACAATGACTGTGAAGTGACCTTGTTGCACGTCATTTGGTAGAAATTCAGCTTCACAATGTAATGTTTCATAAAATTGACGTGTTCATAGGAAAAACAATCCCTCCCTCCATCTGCTGCTAGCTTATGCTCAGCTAGGAGGGAGCAGAGCACTTCAATCCATTACTGCAGTTGTGTGAACGTCGGCTGTTGATCCTTGTACAGACATAGCCCAAATACTTTCCCTTGAGTATAGCTGCATGGGAAATGAACCACGAGATCTCCTTCCTTCTGAGGAAAACAGCCTTACAGGAGAGGAGCTTGGGTGAATGGGTTGTGGTGCCTGTGTTGACACAGAAGATGGGCCTTTTGTGAGTTCTGAAACCTTATTAATCCTGAAAATAAGCCTGGTTGGTATAAACAAACACTTTTTTTCTGTTGTGAAGTTCTGCATGTCACAGGTTTGCTGGTGGCAGTGAGAAAAGGCTGAGCTTTGGGTCTGATGAATTCGTGGCTGGCAGGTAGATTTCTGTCTGGAATATCGTCTAGTGTTGGTGACCCATATATAAAAATATAGATCCTATTGGATCATATACAAAATTGATACAAAATTCAACAATCAGTACAAAATTGATTGAGAAGTTTGCCAGTATTTATGATAAATTTCATACTATACATTCTGTAGAGATGATCACATCCAAGTCACAGGCCTAATTGCCAGTCATGTTAATCTCTGGTGACAGAATCTTAGGGATTAAAGGGATCTTGTTTACTTGCAGCTGTATGACCCTGGGAATGTGTTAAATAGGCTTGGCTTTGGGTAGTAGCTGGGTGGGGAGCCTTTCAGGAAAGCAGCAAGTGCTGCAGAGGGTGGCATTCTGCAGAAGGATAGTATCTGGAAGGGGCCTTTTGTAGGTGCTGGGTAGCTAGATGAGATCGAAGACCAAGGCTCTTTACCTGTGGTCATCAGGGAAAAGAAGTTTGCAGCTCCTTTTTTGGAGGGCTTGACATTAGATAGCTGCTTTCAGCTTAAATGTGTCTCGATGGCTGTTATTGTTTATGTGCATTCTTATCAGACAGTACCTGAAGGTTAAAGGAGATGAAGAAAAAACATATTTTCCCATTTGTTGTTTTCCATTAACATCTACAACAATATTTCAATTTTTGCTGTCTAATCAGACTTTTAATCATCTTCCTCTATTGTTTATTGTGGGAAACAGGAAAACAAGAGAAGAAAACGTAAGAAAAACAACATAACTGACTGACCTCACCAAGAACAAGAGGTGGGGATTTGGATTCGAGTACAGTACCTGAAATTTCTTTTCTCTCAGTCTTTGATTGATTAGATTGCAAGTTGATTATATCACTTTCAGCATAGTGACCTAGCTGCATTTTAATGCTGGCAATTAGTTTCTTTCCCTCTAGGAGTTTAAAAGAGATGTAACATTTTCTTCTGCTTTTGAGCAGTGATATGGATTGCTAAATTGTTGTGCTGTACTTTACGAGTGGCTGAGTATCCTGCTTGGGCTTACCAAATTATTTGTCTAGCTGAAGTTTGTCCACAGTGTTTTGATTGAATGGCAGAGTGTCAGTAATGGTTCTTTATTTGTCTCTGTATTAATAGTAGTCTGGTGTTCGGTATTTTTGGTAGCACCGGATGCTCTCAACTGATGGCTGCTGGACAGCTAGGTGTGTCCTTTATACGTGTTAAAAAAGAAGAGATTCTTTTCTATGGGCATAAATTTTGATGATTGTTTTCTGGTTGATTTTGTTTCATGGTTCTTTTTTTCTGTTGTAACCTCCTGGTCCCAGTGTTGTATGAAATGTATGGCTGTTTGTGAACTTCAGAAATCTGTCGCTGGGAGGTGGAGGGGGGAGTGAGGGAGATGTAAAGCTAGTATGGGTGTCACTTGGTTTATAAAGGAACTGATGATCTTTTAATTCATCTTGTCAGGGCGCCTGCTGTCTTCTTTGCAAAGTGATTACATAATTGAGTAGGAATAGGGATGTGAGTCATTTTCAAGCAAGTAATAACTGGGATGAATCCACGACCTGAGATCCACATGCTGTTCTTAATATCCACTTAGAAATATCATGATCTGCAGCTCTTAATGTAGTGTGATCCCCTCCTTTATTTGGATAATCAGAAAGTGCTGAGCTAGTGTTCTTGAAAATGAATGATTTTGGTCCTGATAGCTCTACGTTTAACCTGCCATTTTCACTCCCCTGAAATGTTACCTTTTTTACAGCTGTGTTTTAGTGGTTTGCTATGGGTCAGTCCTGAGGATCAGGCGGAGCTGAGGCTCTGTAACCCAGCGTCTCAGCAAGGCTGAAGGGTACGTAATGCACTCGCCGGAGAAACAAGTGTAGTGAAAATTTTATCAAGGCATCAATGCTGTCTCTGTACTGTTTAATCTGCTCTTTTTACTGGAAAGAGTGTGTGGTGATATGCAAGTAACATAGGGTGAGAGTGAGGTGAATGTCAGGGTGGGCTGCGGAAGACGTTGAGAGAAATTGATCAGAAACAAATGAAGGATGAAATTGTTAGCTTAATTCTGCCATTGGTGGTGAATGAAGTGTAAAACAGTATATAAATACCATACTTAGCAGAAAGGAAGTTTGATTTTTTGCCATTAGTGTTTGAAGACCGTGTTACTGATACAGGCAAATACATCACATGCATTTAATTGTGAGTTGAGAAATCTGGTAGAAATATGTTTAGCTTTCAGAAACCTTGCCTTATCTCATCTTCTCATTTTCCTGTGTGGAATTTCTGTTCGTTAACTCATCTTGATGAAGAATTCAGTTGCCTGACTGTAAACAAATGGTGTCTGAAGTGCTCATGTCAGTTGTTGTCCATCTCTTCCATCATGCATGGACACTCCTTCCTTCTTACCAACAGCAAGCAGAGGTCTCAAACCCAAGGCTGAAACTCTATGGCACAAGCTCTCCAGGCCTGGGGTTCGCTTCTTAGGTTGCATACAGGGATATTTCTTTCAGTATTGTGCTTAGTGACTGCTGGAAATGACAGCAGGGAAATGGTCTTTTTGGCTGCAGTGTACCTTTATAAAATGTATGTGTATCCCATTTCTTGCTTTTTATGTGTCTTTTGCATTGTAAATTCAGATCTTGTCTATCCCAGAAGCCTTTGTGTCTGACTGTTAGGTCTGTGACATCAGAGATAATAAGCAAGAGAAATGTAATTAACTGAGAGGGGAAATGATTTGCATTCGTGTTATTTAAAATGCCTTTTTTTGTTTGTGTCAAGGACCCATTTAATTCACATCTCCAGGAGAAAAGCTCTTGGGTGGGAAGGGAGTTGCTTAAGGGTTCATAAGATTTGCATCCCACATTTATGCATCACCCAAGGACTCTTCTGGCATTGGAAAGGAGAATCAGAATTGGCAGTGCTGATTTGGAGGGAGGGGAAGAAGGGAAAGCAGATAAACTCTTGCTAGGTAGTGTTTGTATGTGATGGAGAAGCTATGGAGTACCCCAAACAATCTTCTCTCCCTTTGTACATCACCTTATTATTGACAGTATCTCTTCAACTGATACATTCCGTCCAGTTTTTGGAGGTGTGCTAATTTTGTCTTTACTGGTTTTAGAGGAAAAGGGGAGCCAGTGACTGAGCTGAGTTGGTCCTCCTGCCGGCAGCTTCTCTACCAGTCAATGGCCACCATCCTGGCTCACACAGGCTTTGAGTGTGCCAATGAGAGTGTCCTGGAGACCCTGACAGACATTGCCCATGAGTACTGCTTGAAGTTCACCAAGCTGCTGCGCTTTGCTGTGGATCGAGAAGCTCGGCTTGGGCACACCCCTTTCCCTGATGTCATGGAGCAGGTTTTCCATGAAGTGGGCATTGGCAGTGTGCTCTCGCTGCAGAAGTTCTGGCAACACCGCATTAAGGATTATCACAGCTACATGCTTCAGGTGAGAAGAGCAGCAGGGGTCTGACAGTGCCAATAAATGTAGCCCCACTACATTTCTTATTCCTATAGCACGTCCCGCATCTTACTGAAGTAAAATCCAATTAGAAAACCTCTTGGGTGTGGAGGGGAGTCATCAGGGAAAAGAGAAACAGTATTCTTTTAACTGGAAGACAGAACCCTTACTGTGTCCCTACTGAGGCCAAGAATGCCCTGCTGATGGTTTGTCTGGGTTTAAGAGGACGCCCCTAGCTCTTGAATGGCCCAGACAAAAATATCAAGTAGAGGTAAAATCAGTACTGGCTGATTAACTGTATTTTCTGATTTAATGGCATATTTGGCTGCTTACCGTTTCAGAAAACAGATAAGCATATGAACAAAAATTACTTGGCTGTACAGTGGCTTGTTTTCACTTAAGCAGGGGGAAACTTGCTTAAGCTTTAAGAGTATAGGGTAGTATTGTACTGATCTGAGTTGTCACACAGGTGCTGCCTTCCACTCTAGAGGGCACTGTGCTTCTGTGGAGAAAGTCGACGAATTGTAAAATTCCTTGGAATAAGAGGTGCCCTGTCAGCGTAGGTTGTAAGAATAAGGGTATAGTTTCTCTTCGTCCAGGTATTCTGTGAAATTAAACATATGCATTTTATTTGAAAGATAGAAGGCTGTCTGCCTGTTGTGGACTTACAGAAATGCAAGGATTTGAAGGGGGAATTTTACTCCTACTCATGAAAAAACAGGACTTGAATTAAGTAGGTAGCCCATGACCAAAGGCAAAATCTGCCGTCCCTTCCTCCTTGTCACATTATCTGAGTGCCAGTTGACTCAACTTGGAGCAGCTGCCTTCTGCTCCTTCTTTTCCCAGGGTTGGCACCGTGTGGCTTACACAGGCAGCGTAAATCAGAGACACCTGTAAGTGCATGTAGTGTGTAAATTGTGATGGACTCTGAGGTTAGTGCATGAAAATAACATCACCAAGGTCTGTTTTAATTAAAAACATTTTTGTTCAAGTGTTTTTGTTCAGATGTCTGTTTTTGGAATGTGAGTTTTCTGCATCATTCTGCGGATACAGTTCGCTGTTGTCCTGCAGCTGGTCATTGTCTTATTTGTTCTGTTCTTCATGCAGGGCTGAGGTCCACAGTAGCCTCTGTATTTGGAGGTATATGTAGAAGGCGGACATAGGATTTGCTATTATTTTTCCTGCCTGCTTCTGATGTTAAAAAGCCTTGGGCTTTTCCTGAGCATAGTTCAGTTCACTGGCTGTTGAGATTCAGTGGTATAAACAAACATTTGTTAGAAGCAGATGAAATCTGAATTTTTTAATTTACTTGCTTACAGTTGTTAAGTTTCTAGAAGTACAGGTTAGTTCTAAATCTCATTCCTGTATTTGCTTCATTTCTTTGGCTGGAAAAAACTTGTGTGTTTTTTGCTGTGAATCTGACAGAAGGTACCCAAGCTTTGCCCAGTGGTGACTGCGGAGCTGATAAATGTCTGAGCTGCTTGGTTTTTTAATGCTGGAGTAAATTTGTTACTGGCGCATGGGGGATAGTCTTAGTGTTACAAGTAAACCCAAAAAGTAATACTGAGACACTGCGTTTGTTTCATGCTCTGTTTAAATTTCTGGGCCTCATCATCACTGTCTGTGAAATAAAGGTGCTCTTATTTATCAAGCAGATGTGTTAATGGATTAAACCTCTTATTGAAGTCCCTTGTTGCAGGACAGAAGGTATTCTTTAAGGGGAAAAAAAGTCTTTCTGTGTAGCTGATAACTTGTTTACTTGTTCATTCAGGTCAAATGTTAATAGTATTCTGGCAACAAAGCACACTGCAATGTAATTACCATCAGAGTCTCTGAAGTCACACTGACCTTTCTGGCCTCTTTTTCACCCTCACTGATCTTTGACAGGTTAGCAAGCAGCTCTCTGAAGAGTATGAGAAGATTGTCAACCCTGAAAAGGCAGCAGAAGACACAAAGCCTGTGAAGATTAAGGAGGAACCTGTTAGCGATATTACTTTCCCCATAAGTGAGGAGCTGGAAGGAGATCTGGCTTCTGGTGACCAGTCTTTGCCCGTTGGAGTCCTTGGAGCTCAAAGCGAGCGCTTCTCTGCTAACTTGGAAGTGGAAGCTTCCCCGCAGACTTCAGGTAGGGGTTTCTTGCTACTGCTGGAAACAGTCTTGTCAGCTGTTCTGTGTGATCTTGTTTCCATTTTTAATAGCAGGTCCCAATGTGAGGAAGGAGAGGGAGAAAAAATTTTTATGTTTTGAAAAAAAGATTTGGATGGGAGAGGAACCCTTGCTTGCTTTCTAAATACAGCACCAAAGAATCAAAGGTATCAATTATGAGGATTTGTTAAATATTTACTCCATTCCTGGACCCTGTAGAACACAAAATGCTGTATATGGTGTTTGTTTTTAGGAGATCGTTAAATTTCTTAGCTTTGTTATTGGTGTGAGGTAGATTGTTTTTCTACAGTGACAGCCCAAAGGCTTTGTTGTTGTTTTGTGAACTAGGATAATTGCTGCAGATGTGTGTACCAGAGGTTTTTTCCCAGTCTGATGTAACAAAGGCAAAAATAACTTTGGTGTTTTTATATATGTATATATTTTAGATTAAAAGACATTGGTGTTTTATCCTTAGTTCTAGTAAGGAGAGTACTTTTTCTTTTTTTTTTTCATTTTTGTTTTTTCTTGGGTAGTTTTGGATTCTTGTCCAGATATTCATGTTATGGGAAAGTTGAAGGGCATGTTCCTTGTGACTGGAGTAAATTCAAGCCTCTATATAGTTTAGTCACTGACTGAGTTATGGAAATATTAATGATACTTGTTGCAGTCCTCTGTATTTGGAAGTCACTCTAGTGATGACAGTCATTATTTTATGAAAGCTTGTCACAGAATCACAGAATGGTAGGGGTTGGAAGGAACCTCTATGGGTCATCTAGTCCAACCGCCCTGCCAAAGCAGGGTCACCTACAACAGGCTGCACAGGACCTTGTCCAGGCGGGTCTTGAATATCTCCAGAGAAGGAGACTCCACAACCTCCCTAGGCAGCCTGTTCCAGTGCTCTGTCACCCTCAGAGGGAAGAAGTTCTTCCTCATGTTCAGACGGAACTTCCTGTGCCTCAGTTTGTGCCCATTGCCCCTTGTCCTGTTGCTGGGCACTACTGAAAAGAGCTTGGCCCCATCCTCCTGACACCCACCCTT
>Ga0065711_1048588_pt1 | contig 11731 bp, 9 predicted proteins | sample Hoacrofraction12_FD_59098 | JGI IMG/M metagenome (GOLD analysis project Ga0065711, IMG submission 59098) | Hoatzin crop microbial communities from Cojedes, Venezuela - Epithelial fraction 12 v2 (version 2) | ecosystem: Host-associated > Birds > Digestive system > Esophagus > Crop | place... | reverse complement strand
CGCCCTCCGCAGCCGCGGTGCCCGCTCCCCGCCCCGCGTCCCCCGCCCCTCGGGGCCGAGCCCCGCTTCCCCGCCGCGCCGCTCCTCCGGCACCTGCCGGGCTCCTTCCCGGGGGGCGTCCGGCCTTCGCGTCGGCCAGAGGGAATCCTCCTAACACCCCCCCCGGCCCCACGGGAGCTCTGACCCCAGTGGGGGCGGCCGCGGGTGGAAGCCCCCGAGGCGAACGAGCGCTTCCCCGGTCTCCCCCGCTTCTTCGCTTCGTGCCCCCGCCGTGGGGGCGGTCGCCGCTCCCTAAGTGGGAAACGGGGACCCCCGGAGTGGGTTGCGCCCAGACGGCTCCAAAAGCGCAGCCCGGCACCCCACCCGCACCCCGTCCCCGGTGCCACCGCGGCTCGGCCAGCCCGGCCGTGCCGGCCCCGGTACCCCGTGGGGAGACGCTGCTTCCCCCTCTCTCCCCTCCCCGCCCCGACGGGTGGGGGAGCGAAGGTCAGCGACGTGCTTCGGGGGGAACGGCCCCCCCCCCCGCAATCGGAACGGACCGCACGCAAAGCCGTGCTGGACCTGGAAAGCTCCAAGCAGCACAAAATCAGTTCGAAAATGACGTTGCGCCGTTTGGACTGTGGTTTTGCTCGCGTTGAAACGGAAGAGAAAGCGCCCGGCGCTGAGCAGAAATTGAGCATAGGTTGTACGAAATGCGATCAGACTGGTACGGGAGGGGAATCGGTAACGCCGCCTTCCTAGGCTTGTGCGTGGAAGTGTCCCACAGGCATCACCGGGGCTTCCAGGACGTCGCCACCGACTGCGACGTGCAGAACGCGTCAAACTACAGAACGACTTCTAGAAAAGAAAATGCTTAAAAAGTGATAAGCACAAAAAACGACTTTCGCCTAAAACATCGTATGAAAGGAGAGAAAAACAATAATTAGATACAGGTAAAATGAAAATAGTGTTTTTAAGGGAACGGATTGGTGTGACGTTTCTTCCGATTACCGCGGTAACTTCAGAGGCACAAACTCGGGTGACTGACAGAAGAGACAGCGGTGAGACGCGGAGTGGATTCTCTGCTAAAAAGCTGCTGACATGTGCAAGCGGGTGTGGATCAATTCAGGGAGAAAGGGCGAGCGCGCGGTCCCTCGACAGGCCACCGGTGTGACCTCAGCGCTCAGCTGGGGGACGCGCCCCTGCTAAAACCACGAGTGAGAAAAGGGATCCTTGGGGCAGTTACAAGAGTTTGCATTTTTCTTGTCCTTTCACAGACAAGAAGGAATGAGGGATGTTTCTTAAAATCAGCTTTTACCTTCATTTTCTGATAAGACTGTGTATTGCATTCTTACGTAGCAGAAACCCTGAGATAAAGCTTCAGTCGCGTGGACATGACAAGCTCGCAGAGCAGCGTCACCCTGGGGAAGAACTACACGTCTGGTAGGATTACACCAGGAGGAATTGCACATCTGGTGGGAGGATGGCTGCCTTCCAACCTCAGCAGTGGGCAGCAGAGTCCAAGGAGTGCTTCCTACAGTGGGCATTGTCATAGAATCATAGAACGGTAGGGGTTGGAAGGGACCTTGAAGATCATCTGGTTCCAACCCCCTGCCATGAGCAGGGACATCTTCCACTAGACCAGGTTGCTCAGAGCTCTATCCAGCCTGGCCTTGAACACTGCCAGGGAGGGGGCATCCACAGCTTCTCTGGGCAACCTGTGCCAGTGTTTCACCGCCCTCATGGTGAAGAATTTCTTCCTAATATCTAATCTAAATCTGCCATCTTTTAGTTTACAGCCATCCCCCCTTGTCCTATCACTACACACCCTTGTGAAAAGTCCCTCTCCATCCTTCCTGTAGGAGCAAGTGTTTGTACAAATAAAGGAAAATATATGCTTTAAAGCACTCTGTGGTGTTTCAGTTTGGTAAGGACGGTACAGAGGACGTTTTAGAAGCCTGTAGGCAACATGGGATGTTGTTATGTTGGGAAGGACGGCGGGATGTCCCGTACGATGTGGTGCGCTGTACGGCACGGTAAGCAGAAGTCGGGCTCCACAGCCGGCCCGGGTGCGGGTGCCGCGAGGGAAGCGGAGCCAGAGGGAGGTGTGCACCGTGGAGACTGTCGTCAGTAAGAGCTGCCCACTTTGTCACACAGAAAACTGGGCTTCCCCCGCCTCCTGCCCCCCAATCCAGCTCCCTGCTCCTCTTCTAGGGAACAGACGCAGACAGAAAAACTGAAAAACAGGCTCCAACTAACTCAAACTTGGGGTCAGCTGAGATCATTCCAGTAATTTCACCCAAAGCCAAGGCAGCAGGACCATCTAGTGACTTGGACAAAGTGCAGTATCTCAGACAAGACATGCCAGAGGTTTGCTGGAGTGGGTCTGGTAAAAGTGGTAACTGTCATGGGAAACAGCCTGGTGCTTCTGGGGAGCTGAAGAGGCCTTGGAAGGGTGGGCAGCCCCTGCACAGCCTGGCGTGCGAGTGTCCTGTGCCAGCAGGGCCTGTGGCCAGGGCGTCCCTATTCCACGGCTCTGGAGCTAACCCCAGACTGCTCCCGGGTTTTTTTTTTCTTTTGTGGAGAAAAATGACATTTTGGAGCCAAGAGCTGGAATGGAAAAAATACTGAAGTTCTTGAAATCTCCCATAGGATTGAATGATCTCTGCACAAAGCTCAAGGGTCCGTCTGCTGCTTCCCAGCAGCTCTGAAGCCTTGATTCCCAAAGCCCTGGCGACCCTTTACCAAAACCTGGGGGTGCTGGTAACCTGTCTTCCAGCAATGGAACCGCACCCTGCGTCCCTGCTCACCCTGTCACGCTGGCTACATTTAAGCTAGTACAAGTGGGGGAACAGCAGCCCTATTTCTTTCAAATCTCCAGGAGATGTTTTTCCATTAAAAAAGCCCATCCAAACGTTTTTGTGGAGCTGCGCACTTAATCTGCAAATACTGTGACAAACCCGACCTTTTTCAGCTTGCTGCTATTTATAGCCATAAGAACAATACCAATGTAATAAAACTTTCCTAGCGGAGTTAGAAAAGGCACTTTGTCTGCAGAGCAGTACAATTCCCAAAACTCACATTAAGAGACTTTGGTGACCACCAGAAATTTTTTGCATCGTTAAGAGACCAAAGTCATATGAAGAAAACGCAGTCTAAATCTGAGCCTTGGCCCAGGAGTAACGCTGCTGGCAGGAGCACAGGGCGACATCAGATTACCGTCTTCTCCTGGCTGAACTCACTCCCACCACTTCTTTTCTCCAGGAAGGCAGTCACCTCACCAAGCACAGAAAGATTCAGCAAATGTTTTTCTTTTTAAAATCTCTTTTACTGAAGACGGGCTTGCCAGTTGCTCCCTCACACTAATACACGGCATGGTTCATATACTAAAATACTGATTAAAAAATGGCACCTTTTTGTTCATATCACAAAAACTTCAGAAAAAAAGCACAAGATCTATAAAGTATTTAAAACAAAAGCACAAGATCTATAAAGTATTTAAAACTTGCTAAAAACCTAGACATCTTTTGATACAAACCAGTGCAATTCACTGTAGGAGACACTCCACCCATCAATTCCCAGAACTATAAGGAAAGGAAGAACGTGACACAGCTGAAACAACAACCTGTGACTATCCAGAAGAAAGCTGGCCCTCAGCTAGTGAGCTAATTAAGCTGTGTAAGAAATAAATCTTAAAAATCACTTGGAGCCAACAGTGACACCGGGCTTCATCCAGATTAGCAACATGACTCTATCCCTCAAACAGAACTCTTTCCTAAAAAACGCTCCTGCACCATATACCCCTCGTCTAATTATATACAAACATTTGAAACTGCCTGTGTAAAGACCTCTGGTCCTGCAAGAAATGTGTGCAAATACGTTACACACAAGCACAGCACCAAGTACCTGTGAGTAATGCTGTGAAGAGTCCAACACAGCAATCACTGCAAAAATATTCTGCTATTAAACCTGTGCAAAAAGCATTTATACCCCGTGTGTGCCCTGTGTGACAGAAAGCTGGACAGACAGAATTATAATTGCATGTGTTTAAACTTAGTAAAGATATATATGAAGTATAAGTAACCATTTTAAAATGGTACTTGCACTTAAAGATACGTATGTGAAAAGGTTTTGCACTGTGAGGAAGATCAGCGCCAGAACAGATATATTCGGCAAAAAGTAAAAAAATTGGGACTGGGTTAAATGCAAGCGAAAGGGAATGAATTCTTCCCCGCACCTGAGGAGATGCGACCGACCGCGTAGAGAAGCCGCTGCTGAGGAATGCCCTTGTGGCACTTGCTCTGAACCGGCTCCCAGCGTGACACTGCACGATCGACTGCAGCTAAGTGCCTGCTTTCACAGAGCTGCTCGTAAAAGAAGGGGAAAGACAACAACCACAACCAAGAGAAATGAGAGACTCTTTGCTGTAAAGCCTGTCGGCTTTTCCAACTGGTCTAATAAAACTCTTGCCCTCCAATTTTCTCTCCCAAGAGAAGTAAGGAGTTTTTATGAACTGGAGTCAAGGTATTTCGAAATTTGGCAGCGTCTGCAGAAACCAGCCTGCCAGTGTGGAAAACAGAGCTAAATCATTCTGCTGGTGCCCCGAGCACAGGATTGGGAAAATAATTTTTTTTTAACATTGATTTTATTTTTCTGTCCTCCGGCAAGGCATTTAAAACATCAACCGACTTGAGTCCAAACTCATCATAAGAATAGCTGAAAGCATGTTAGTCTTTATTTATACTAGTTTGAGATTAACAGAGCATTTAAAACATAGGTTAAAGGCAGCAAACGAGAGCTCCAAAACTACCCTAACTTGACCCAAGGTCAGGCTGCTTCAAGAACAGAAAGGCAGAAATGCTCCACCTCTGTATCCACAGGTGCCACACATTGCTTCCAGCTCCAGCGATTAATGTATATTTTACCTCATAAGAAGAATTTGTATCTCTCCCAACAAAAGAGAAGAAAAATGCAAAACAAGTACATAAAATGCATAGAAAGAGAATTAAAAAGACTTCTAAAAGCCTTCATGCAGTTACTGTTTACAGCAATCAATTAAATTGTAGGCATTTTCCACTTTACAATGTAAAAATAATTTTCAAGCATTTGGGAAAAGGGGTGGAAAACAGACATGGGTAAAAATAAAACTTTAAAGACCAAAAGCTGAAGCAATAAAGCAAATTCCAGAAAATGTACATACTGAAATGCTGGAGAGCTTGTATCCCCACTTTGACTGATACCGCAGTTTCAGAGGGCTTCGATTTTCGGAAGACACAACGGAGCCGTACACTCCCCTTTTCAGAGCTAGTCAGTGCCTTTGATACCTTTTCAGAAAAACACAGCAGTGCATAGGAAGGGTAAATACACAACTTCTGGTGTGTTTACATGGCCATGTTGCTCTTCTCCCAAGAGCAGCTTCAATAAACATCAATAAAATAAGCACAATGCTCTTTTCTCCCACCTTCATCAGGTATGTTAAGATAAAACAGTTGTTCCCGACTTGGAGAATTTTTCCTCTAAGTTAAACACTTTAAACAAATGTTTAAGAGCAGCCAGATCATTGCGTGCCCCTGAGGGAATGCTTGGCACCGGCGGAGGCACAGGTGGAACATTTCCACCTTCCTCTTCTTGAAGCGATCTTGGCTTTGGATCAAGACAGAAGAGTTTTCCAGCTCCTCTTACTTGTGCTGGTAGCAGTGTTCCCTAGAAGCCCATCCTGCTGGCTCAGCATTTCGGGGACAACATCAGGTTCAACCCACAAACCTTCCTGCTCTCGGCCCCTCCATCTACGCTGGATGCAAACAGGACTGTGTGCCCTAGAGCCAGTGATGCTGGCTTTATGCTGCGTGGGTATTCTCCCACTGTAACAAGCTTCCAGCTGGATCTGCAAGCTACTTCTCTGTCCCTCTTGCATCACAATGATATCAAGATCAGAATTTATGTAGGTCATTGTGATGGAGGACAGAAAACATGAAATTAAAAAGGTAAATAAAAGTTGTTTTGTTTCATTTTCACAGGTGAAAACAGATTTCTTGTTGCCCTCTGCCATCAAGATGGTGTTGCTGTTGGCTAGGTAGTTTATAAAACTTTCATCAAAGACCTTGCATTAATGAGTAATATATAATCAATATTCAATATTCATGCATTTCCTGCATGTAAGCTAAATCGCGTAAGAGGACAGCCAGCAGGCAGCTAGTCCGAAGTATGCCACAGAGCACAGGATACCTCAGAAACAGGCTTGACACCAAATGCTTTTATGTCTCTGGCGTGTCCTATTGTCTGTGAACAGGCAGAACAGACAGCTCTGCTGGGCTGCTCTCTAGCTAGAGTGCCTCAAAGCCCCAAGACACCAGCACGGGTAAATTAAGTGTTAGGTCACTACCCATGATCAGGCTAAATCTTCATAATTAATTGGCTCATTAAGGAACAACAGAGAGGCATCACCTCTTTGCCCTTCACTCCCCAGCTCCTACCAACACCTAGAAGCACCCCCAACAGGGTAGCACCAGGAGCCAAAATGTGTCTCTTATTTCCCACAACTCGCTGCTACCTGCTAAACCTGGGCATTCCACACCGCACTAAAAGCTGCCACATTTAGTTTACCTACAGGTGTTATGGTTGTAATGTGTAGGCCTGAATTAACGACAAAATCATTAAACACAGTGAGTATGAAAACAGCATACATTCTGAAGAGAAATCTCTCTAACTTTAAATGCACACAAACCATAGCTGACAAATTAAAAAAAAAAAAAAAAACAACAAAATTTAGAGCTGCATACATTAACTTTTCAAAATAAATGAGGAGTGTGAGGTTTCTGGTTTCGGGTACACCTCTAAATTCGTTTCACATAGTCCCATTAAAAATTCTATCCCAAAGATTTTGGTGATTACACAAAACATCTGGCTGGATTAAACACTATAAAACAATTCCTCTTTGCTAATATTTCTTCACCTAAAAAGTACCTCTTATACTTTTCCTCTCATATGCTTCTCCCTGCTGTGTCTTTGTACTTTCAAACATGAGCAGAGATCTGGAAAACCAAGGTTACTCAACTCATTTTTTTACTGATTATAACAAGACTGTAGAGAGATTATCATAGATTTTATTGGTTAATTAAATATTATCTGTTGCTCTCCACATCACACTAAATTTCTGAGAGACAGAGTATATGCTAATGGGTTAATAATGATTTAATATTAACGTCTCTTTTACTAAAAAAAATAAATAGTGCAGGTTGTCAAATAATTGTCAGTTTGAGAATAGACCTGTTGATTTTTTTTCTTTTCTTTAAGACAGACTGGCTAAAACACAAATGAAAGTCTTAATCAGAGTCATGCACTTCCTGGGTGAGAATTAACTTCCTGATACCACCTAAGCCAAACCTGGACTCTGGGGCAGGTTCACCTTTTACCTGTGTCAGACCCAAGAGCTGTCTGTCCAGCCTCCCTTTACAATGTCCGTGGGTGTCAATTTTTTTCTCTTCTCGTCTGTCCTCCCTCTGGACAGAATCGACTCCAAACCATCACCACTCTTCCCATTAGAAAGCTCTGTTCAGTGACTAATCTTGGAAGCAGCGATTTAAGCCCATAACTGCTGTTCTGCACTGTATGTATTTACCTGACTGTGTGGAAGCCAACACAGGTGCTCTTGGAGGAGAGGAAGGCACGTCCTGGTCCCCACCCCTCGCCGCCTGCTTCTCTGTCTCGGTATAGTTTGGACACCAACTGGTAGATACAGGTTTTCAACTTGTACGACTTTTCCGAGAAGCTGAAGACCATCCCTCCTGCACAGCCTTCACAAAGCTTGATAGGCATCCAGATTCCTAAATTGAAATGAACAATCTGTAGTTTTCCTAACTGGACAAATGGATTCAGAGAGCATAACTTACCTCTGGGTTTAATTTCCCTCTCTTATTTATAATGTCAAAATTAGCAGAAGAAACACAGAACAGAAGGAGAACAGGAGGTGGAACTTGGTGCCTTTGGGGGAATGTGTTGTTGCACAGAAGTGGAGAGCATCCCCATGTCCTACCCTCTGTGCAAACAGTCTGCATAGCCAGTCAAAACTATAAATACACACAAGAAACAAAAATGTAGTGGAAAGAGGGTGCCAAATGTACTGCATCCTTTGGCCAACAACGGTAGCATCTGTCTCCCCAACGAATTATGAAGATTAGCTCACAGTTACTCCATCACATTAAAGTTTCCAGAATATTTCAACACAGCAAACTATTGAACCCAATCCTGTTTCCACTGAAGTTCGTGGTGAATTCCCAATGCAAACAGGAGAAGTAACCTTGCTTTAGAGAAGGAAAACATTCCTTGGTGGAAAAAAAATACCCATCTCTAAAACTTTCAAGCACGCTGTTGAGCTGAGTTTTTTTACTCAGAACTGATGCAATACGTATTACTTCTCTATATATATATATATATAACACACACACCCCCAACACTTAACACACACACACAAGATGGCTTGTGCTTAAGCAAAGAAAAAAGTTTTGTTGAAATGTGGAGTTTATATACATAAAATATATGCATATAAAGTGTACACAGGTTGAGGAATGAGATTCTTGCCTGCTATTTGTAGGTGAGTTTACTATAAGACTTCCAAAATATGATGTTTAATGTGGTCATCATTAAAATGTCTGTATTTTTCTCCTGGATTTGTGAAGTTCCTTATGATGGTCTTAGAGGCTTTTGTCAAGTTTCAAACCTGGAATAACAAGCACTGCTACTATGAAGTTGAAAGGAACACCACAGAAAGCAATGAAATTAAAACCCTTAGCATTAACAAATAACATCGTCTCTTGACAACAGTGATATCAGCAATGGATCAAAAACTTCAGGGGACACAAAGCAGACCTGAAGAAGGAACACAAACATGCAAGAGCATAACAGTGAAGCGTAGGAAAAAAAACAAAGTCACAGATATGTGATTGAAAAAGTACCCTGGAAACAGTGATGCTGAAAGAGACCGAGGCATCATGCTAAATAATCTACTGAGGAGGAACCCCCAGCATGAAATGGTGACAGAGTGGAGAGCTGGCTATGCCTCCAGGGAAGGAGCAAGCATTGCTGTGCTATTCCCCCTATTCCAAGGTCCACACACTGAAAAGAGATTTAAGAAACTGAAAATATACAGAAAATGACTGAAAGACTCACTGACAGCCTCGAAAACCTGCTTCCATTTATTAGCTTTTAGTCAAAGGTAAGAGATGAGTTGATCATGGCCTGTAAACACCAATAGATAAAATTACTGTAAAAAAAAAAATATCTGTAAATAAAGATATTACCCAGCTGCAACACAGCCGTGGGTTAACCCAGCAGCTGGCAACTAAGCACCAGACAGCCGCTCGCTCACCCCTCCCCTTCCGCCCCAGCAGAATGGGGGGAGAAATGGACAAAAGGGGAAATTCATGGGTTGAGATAAAGACTGTTTAATAAGGCAACTAAGGAAATACTACTACTACTACTACTAATCATAATGAGAAGTAATATGCAAAACAAACTATACACAATACAGTTTTCTCACCACCCAATGACCAATTCACAGTCAGTCCCCGAGCAGCCATAGTGCAACCCCAAACCTGCAGATTTTGGACATTTCACAAAACTCCCGAAAAAGACCAAATTCCCAGAAAAGTTTGAACTCTTGAACACGAGAGGATTCAAACTCATGGAAGAAGCGAAGAGCAGATCCCTGCCCCCTGTCCAACCCCCATTTATAAAGTGAGCGTGATGCCTGTGGCATGTAATATTTCCATTGGGCACCTTGAGCTGGCTGCCCGGCTGTGCTCCCTCCCAGCTCCTGCACACCTGCTCAGTAGCTGAACATGGGAGACTGGAAAAAGTCCTTGATTTCCTAGCAACAGCTGAAACCATCAGTGTTATCAACATTCTTCTGGTACCAAATCCAAAACACAGCAACAACTGAGAGGACAATTAACTCTGTCTCAGCCAAAACCAGGACATTATCCATCCCGTATCCTATACCATCTACGTTATGATCACATCCCACACTATCCAATAAATTACCATCACTTTTCCTGTCTTTAGATACATACACAGAGATATCGTTCTCTCAGTCTGTGGGCCATCCCTCTGAAATATCTGTTGAGTTCATTTAGTCCATGACTTTGGGTTCCATCTGTCATAACAGTCTCTCAGGGCAGGAGAGAAGGTGCGAAGTCCACTCAGTCGGCAGAGCAGGACCAGGCCTTGGTGCGGTGCAGCGGGCAGGTGACGCTGGGCGCAGCAGAAGGATGGTGTGTAGTGTTGTATGGTCGCCTGCTGTGCCTGGTGCTCACAGCTGGTGTACCTGGCGCGGCCCATGCCCACAGTCTGCGCGTTGAAGTTGTCAATCTCGAGGAAGTTGGTGGTCACCAGTTGCTGAAGTCAGGTCTGATTCTATCACCGTTGCACTTTGCTCAGTCTCAAATAGTGATTAGTAAGACTCGTTCACTCTTTAACAGCTCCACACGGCCAGTGCAAAAGTCTAATGGAGAGTGGAGGCTGACAGTAGACTGTCGTGGCCTGAATGAAGTCACACTGCCACTGAGCGCTGCCATGCTGGACATGCTAGAACTTCAACATCAGCTGGAGTCAAAGGCAGCCAAGTGGTATGCCACCACTGACATCACTATGGGTTCTCCTCCATCCCTTTGGCAGCAGAGTGCAGGCCACAGTTTGCTTTCACTTGGAGGGACGTCCAGTACACCTGGAATCGACTGCCCCAGGGGTGGAAACACAGTCCCACCATTTGCCATGGGCTGATCCAGACTGCGCTGGAGCAGGGTGAACTCCGGATCACCTGCAATACATTGACAACATCATTGTGTGGGGTGATACAGCAGCAGAAGATTTTGAGAAGGGGGAGAAAATAATCCAAATCCTTCTGAAAGCCGACTGTGCCATAAAACAAATTAAAGTTGAGGGACCTGCAAAGGAGATCCAGTTTTTAGGAATAAAATGGCAAGATGGGTGTCATCAGATCCCAGTGGATGTGATCAATAAAATAGCAGCTACTGGCAGGACAATTAACTTTATCCTAGGTGACAAGGAGTGATTAGAAAGGCTCGCTTACCCTTTAACAGTCCCATATGACAAACACCAAAAGCCGTTCAAATTCAAAACAAGGACAATTGTATGGAAAAGTTAAATGGCAACTATAAATGCCTGACCAGCTTCCCAAAAGGTGTGGTGGGTACTCAGGTCCTGCAGTTTTCAAAGCAGGACACATGGTCTTCTGTCTACCAGGTATGCGCCAGCTCAAGCCAGAGAAGTGAATTGGGTGCAGAAATTTCTGGGCAACACTCCATGGTCATCAGACATCAGCGTCACAGTAGCTGTTCTGACCTTTACTTGAGCAGGGGATAGCAGGACATCAATTTTAAATCAAAAAAAATCTTCATGAGAAAGCTAAATTCCAGTGCTAATGGTAAGTTATTGTTGTAAGAGATTTTAACTGATGTAATACAATCTGAAGCGTGTTCGGGCTGCCGCACATGAGCTGTTCTTAGTGCATCCGAACTGGGTAAAAATATTGCTGTCCCAACCAAGTCCCGGATACTCACCATTGTTTTCCTAGTTTGGAGTTACCACTTTCCTCCCATCTCTCCCTTCCTTCTCTACACTGCTTCTGCTCCTCGGTTTACTGCCCTAACCGCTCCCCAACCCAGCGCTTTCCAGATGAGCAGACCCAAAGTAGCCTAGCTCATTATAGTTTTGACAAGAAATCACTTCCCCCCCC
>Ga0065711_1048567_pt1 | contig 11732 bp, 10 predicted proteins | sample Hoacrofraction12_FD_59098 | JGI IMG/M metagenome (GOLD analysis project Ga0065711, IMG submission 59098) | Hoatzin crop microbial communities from Cojedes, Venezuela - Epithelial fraction 12 v2 (version 2) | ecosystem: Host-associated > Birds > Digestive system > Esophagus > Crop | place... | reverse complement strand
TGCTGAGTTTCTAGGATATCCGCCCATAATAACTTTGCCATCAGTTAAACCCCTAACCATATAGTCATCAATCATCACATTTTTGGTGTGATCGTTTGGAAATAAAAAATAGTCTGTTTGAATAAAATTCCTTTGAATATTACCCAAATTTGGATCCTCTTTTATACTTTTGCCCATAAATTTTAGTGGCGTTCCGTGCCATGTATTTAGATAAATTTGCTCATCTCGCTTTATGAAAAACTGCAAAAATGTCGTGTCATTTATAAGATATTTCGCAGTCGCCAATATACGAGCATATTTGAAGGTTTTATCAATTATAAATTCATATTTTGTTATGCCATTTTTATCCAAAATTCTCTTTATTCTTGGTGCTGCCCATTTTCTAGCGACGATAAAGACTGAGTAGTCCGCATACTGCGGACTTTGAAGCTCTTTTAAGAGATAAAACATATTTCCATTGATTTTAGCGCCATGCTCGCTATCTAGGACGATAAATTTCTCCTCGATTGGGCGATTTCGCATTTTTAGATAGTGTCTAACATAAAATGTGGTAAGATAGTCTTTTATGGGTTTAAGTTTTTTTTTGAGTTGGATTTTTTCTCTAAATTTTTGACTGAAAAGTTTTCTATAAATTTTCGTTAATGTTTTTTTCATTTTTACTCCCTTAATAAGCCGTGAATTTTACCATAAGTAGATTAATGCAAGATTAAATAAAGATGAAAATGTCTATCAAAGTCTAAATTTGAAACTCTTAAGAATAAAAGATGGTGTCCTGCGTTGAAATATCATATAATGAAGTATATAGTCCTAAAAATAGAGATTTTATCATTTAGAATTTCTTTTCTAATCGGCTCATCTAATTTATATCTAATTTCAGATTAAATTTATTTTTATGAGCTTTTTTCTCTGTGGACTTACGAAATTTAGCAAAATTTCTTTGATTTTTTAATAAGGAAAATTTAAATACAATAAGCAGCAATGAAAATATCAATAAAGGGGCGCGATGCTAACGGAGCAAGAGAATAAATGGCAGCAAGATATAACCTCCGCGCTTATCAAAGCATATAGCAATCAGATGCAAGATATAAGGATAAATCGGCTCAAAGTCTTTGAATTTGGCAGCGAAACGATAGATGCGCTAGCTAAAAAGGAGATTATCGTCAATAATGGCGAAATATTTTTATCAAAGCAAGCTATGTCACACATCGCGCGGCTCACGCATGATAGATTATCGCTCGTTGAGTGTCAAAATATCGTTAAATTCATTAAATCATCACGTTTTGTATTTGCCGATAAAAAGGATAATAGCTTAATATTTTTAGATGATAGCATAGAAGCTGGTAAGCTCGTCAAAATCGTCGTTAGAGCGAATTATTATGATAAAAGGTTAAAAGAGCGTGGGAATTTCGTAAAAACGGCGTTTAAGATTAAAAAGCCGTCGATAAAGACGATTTTAGGGCAAAATATTTTGATTTTTGGAAACGTTAGCGAATTTTAAAAGCAAGAGATGGTGGGAGTCGAACCCACAATCTGATATGCTAAAAGCATTCTCGGCTACCGATTGCCATCATCATCCCTCGCTTTTAGTGCCACAATTATACACAAAAAATCTTAAAAATCAAATTATACTTTTGCGCATTATCTCATTTTTGCGGAAATTGGCTATAATTTTTCGTGGATAGGGATTATCTCTATTCTATCCACCTTTCAAAGTTCGCAAAGGGTGAAAATATGGCGCGGAGGCAAAACCTCTGCTATCTTTTAATTTTCAAAATCGCGGTAATTAAAAGAATTATCGCAGTCGCCAAATTGACGAGCGCCGTAAAATCACCCTTTGCTCAAAAGTGTGATTCTCATTTTATCTCTTTATCTATTATGTGCTACAACACTACAACATTTCGCAATTTTTCGGCTTTAAATGCCTATTTTAGCGATATTTTAGCTGTTGTAAAATAACTACAACTTACGCCAGCAATTACAACAAATTTGTTGTAGATGTTGTAATTTATTGTCAAAAATACAACACTACTTAAAGCCGAGATTTTGGGCATTTGCTCGGTTTTGTTGTAGTGTTGTAGTAACTCCTAAATCAAATTTAAAATATGAGATTTTTTCTCATTATATATTGCATCTTTTCCATCTTTTAATAGATACAAAACTTGCGCCGTGGTGACTGGCTTTGTATTTGCTACCAATTTTCGCACAGGATATGGGGCGTCATTAAAATTATGCGATGAAAGCTTTTTTAAAAGCCTATCTTTTATCGCCCTTAAAGTGCTATCGTCTGGGACTTTTTCTATCTCGGCGATTAAATCGCCGTAATCTAAATATTGCCACAAAAAATCGCGCGTAAGAAGCAAAATTTCATCGCTCGCTTTATCGCTAAATTTAGCGTTTTGATAATCGTTTAGATAGTGAAAAACCTTCGCAGCTGCTAAGAATTTCATATTTGCCCGCGCGTATAAATTCTTAAATTTGGGATAAAGTCGCTTTAATTCTTTTGTGTCTGCTAAAAATTGCAAATATATTGGATTTTCATTAATGGGCTTTATTTCGTGCCCGGCGCGCTTTTTTGCCCAATTTACAAATTCCTTGACTTTACGCGTGATATTTTCTGCTTCTTGCTCATTTTCGCTAAAATATGGCTTAACCCAATCAAGCGCCGAATAATAGATAATTGGGCGATTAAATAGACCGCCGTTAATGTGCTTAAAAAGTGTATTTTTGGGAATATATGACAATGTACTATCAAAACTAAAGGTAAAATAGATATTTTTGTAAATTCTCCCTTTTTTAGGCATATCGTCGCCATCTTGCTCTCTTTTGCGCTTTCTTGTCATAAATGTGCTAGGAAGCGTGAAGCTGTTTGAGCCAAATTGGTCGCAAATCGCACCCAAAAATACGTCGCTTTGGTTATTTCCAGCTGAAATTTGCACGCCGAGCTCAGTCCAAGAGCCGTAAATTGCGATATTATCATCGATATTATCCCAGACATACTCTTTGCTAGCGCCGCTAAAATCGTGCAAGATTTGAATTTCACTCTCGTCTTGCACCCAGTGAATTGTGATTTTATCGGTCAGTCTGATGCAATCAGATTTGCCCTTTTCTGTGTCGCACAAATCTAAGCTCGCAATCGGCGTCATTTTAACGCCAGCATAAGCTAGTAAAAAGGCGAAATTTACCACTGCTTTTAATTCCGCTTGGCGGTAATTGCATGCTCTGTGATTAAAAACAAAATCTGTAACTGCGCTAAATAGGTCGTTTTTAAATCCAAGCGGTGTGAAAATATCTATTTTACCGCTATTTTCTCCAGCATAAGCGTTTATTTTAGGCTTATAGCTTAAAACTTTGTCGTTGAAATTTCTAGCCGAATTCGCTATAATTTCGTTGGTTTGTGATGAGGTCATCAAATTGGCCTCAATATTTTTTATTTCCATAATTACTCCTTGTTAAAATTCTATCTCTCAAATCAAATTTGCGCCCAAATTTATCACGCATTAATATATATGAATTTCGTTTTTTATCTGATTTTAGGCGTTTTGCTGCTTTTAAATCGGAATTTTCATCAATCACTGCAGTATCATAATCAATTAAAAAAACAAATTTCTCATTTTCCACATTTTCCATAATTTCGTCAAATCGCGCTTTATTTGCGCTACTGCTGGATTGAAGGACGATGTAATTAAACCCCAAAACGTGCATCAAAAAGGCATCAATCGCGTGGAATGATACGAAAATTGGCGCGCTGGAATTTACACAATTATGCGCGATAAATTTCGTATCATGTGGAATGTTTTTTATTATTTTGCCGTAACCGCGAATAAAGGTACTTACGCACCATTTGTTTTTATTTTCATCGCGGTATTTGAGCAATCTAAGATGGTTGTTTTCATCAATAAATTTCAGATGAATTTTGCAATCAAAAAATGCGAGATATTTTTTCGTCGCCTCTTTGAAATTTGCGCTCAAATTTGCGGCCGCATAATCAATGAAATTCGCGCCCAAATGGGAATTTAAAAAGCTTTTAAACTCATGCAGCATTACGTTAAAAGAAAATATGACCTCATCGCGATTTAGACGCCTGAAGTGGATTTTTTCCATATAATTTCGAATTTTTGGCAATCTGTCACTTTTAAACGGATTAAAATAGCCCTCATCAAGCAAATTTCGCACAAAACCCTCATCAAATTTCACCAATTCATCTGCTGCCGTTAAAGGGTAAAATTCATCTTTTGCGATGATTTGATTTTCCCTTTTTACAGGCAAATTCTCGCCATTTCCTAAATAATTTAAAATATATTTGTAAATTTCTTTATTATCCAACCCTTGTAATCGCAAAAAATCGCCAATATCTCCGCTATTTCGCCCGCTAAAAATCGGCGCACCAAAGTCGGTAATTTGCACTTTTGCGCCATTATAATGCATATATGCGCTCGGTGTCTTCTCGTCACGTAATTTAAAAGCGCTTTTTGGGGTTTTAATTTCAACCCCAAAATTTCGCATAATATTCGCGCAATCATCGAGCGTGACAAGTGCGATTAAATCACGCATTTTTATCATTTTTCACGCCTTTATTTAAAAATTCATCAATTTCGTGAATGTTAAAAAGTGTCGTGCCGCTGCCTATTTTATGGCTCTTTATAAAGCCATTTCTAGCCCACGCCCAAATCGTGCTTTGTGAAACGCCGACATATTCGGCAACTGCTTTAACTCTTAGCCACGGCGATTTATAGCCCTTTTCTACTCGTGCTTGGATTGAATTATCCATTTCTTGCTCCTTTAAAAATAAATTATGACGAAATTGTAGTAAATAACGCGCCGCATTTCAAAAGTGAGTTTCGGAAAAAATTTTCCGAAATAAGTAGAATTTGGGAAAATTTTTTCCGAAATCCACTTACAAAATTGACATTTTGTCTATAAGGTGAAAATCATACCAAAATTAAAGGTGAATTTCTGTATAATTGCGATTGGAATGATACAAAAGTTGGCTATACCGCTTTTTGCGCTATTTTGGCGGTTAGCCACTTTATTCGCTTTTATAAATCCCTTTTTTGGATATTTGCGCTTATTTGATTTTTTAAGGTTAATCTGTTATAATTGCGGTAATTAAGGCGGAGGGTGAGGGCGTCTCAACGCGAAGGCAAGGGCGGCATCTCTTGCTGGGTGACCTCTTAATCCTACGAGCGACCATTGTGGGTAAGCCCTTAGGCAATGCCATGCCACGCCTTATTTTTTATTATTCCGCGTTCCTTTTGATAAGCTTATAAGCAATATTTCGTCATTTTCTGTCACTTTTAAAATTGTTCTATAAAATAAATATCTCTTATTTTCACCACGATAAATGTAAGTTGTTAATTGAAAATGATTTGGCGTTGTTTCTTTGATATTGTGAAATTCTGTTTTTTGAATTATCTTATTTACCGCCATATAAGTTGCCGTTGTTACGTTTTTATGTTTTAATGTGTTATGCGTGGCAACTGTAAATTCACTTAATAAAATGCTTCTATTTTTTAATTTATGCGCCCCTTTTTGATGTTTTGAGGCTATATCATCAAAGACATCATCGCTTAATTCAGCTATTATGACCGCCTTTTTACTGCGAATATTATTATCTTTAAAATATCTGTCAATTTCTTTTTTAGTCGCGATTTTATCTTTAAAAATTGAGTGTGTAATTGTGATTTTACCTTTTGATTTTTCTGTTTTGCTCTTTGAATTTTTCTTAGATTTTACCGAATTTTCACGCCTTAATTTGCCCAAATTTACCGCGTATTCTTTTGGCTTTTTGCGGTTATAAATATCCAAAAAATCGCCGCCCTCTTGAATTTCGGCTTGTCTCTGGGTAGTGCCAAAAATTTGGCGTTTTTTAGTAGCGCCATTTTTAATCATTTCTGCTCCTTTGAATTTGAAAATTAGCAGGATTGTAGTAAATAGCGTGGATTATTTCAAAAGTGAGTTTTGGAAAAAAAATTCCGAAAAAGAGCAAATTTGGGAAAAAATTTTCCCAAATTCACTTACAAAATTGACTTTTTGTCAAAAATGGCGAAATTTAGTCGTTTTGGCTCATTTTTTCGTCGATTATTCTATTTTTCAAATATACTAAAGAATTTGGCTCATCAAACATCGCCCTTATTTTGTCTGTTTGCTTTGCAATATTTTTCATTCCAAAAATTTTTTTTAGCTCGACCTCATCTTTAATATTGATTTCGCCTTGTTTTTGCGCGAAGTATGCATTAGGATAGTTAATAATGTTGAAAGTAGAGCTATCTCTATGATTTTTATCGTTTAGCAACTCTTTTTCTCGCTCTAAAATATAGATAAATTCTCTAATCTCTTTCATTTTCGTAGAGTCCATTTTGCAATAATTTTCTTTTATATAGGCTTCATTTGCTTCATAAAAAGTGATAAATTTATCTATCACAGAAATATCCCTTTTAATCGCCTTTTCTCCGCTAATTCCATCTTTTTCTTTAACAGCTTGTTTTTTGCGCCTGTCGATGCATTTTTCGACATACTTTATATAGCGACCTAAAAATTCCAGCGTTTGATTATCAAAAAGCTCTCTATTTTGTTTTAATTCGTCAAAAAAATCTTTCGTGCAGGATAGGAGAATTTCTAGATTTTCGGCACTTGTTTTAAAAAGATATTTAAAATGGCGAATTCTACTCATGGCTAAGCGGTTCATAATTTCATCTTCGCTATCGTACAAATCGCAAATTCGCTTGCCAGCTATATATGCGTTTTTGTCTATATTTAATTTTTTATAAAGCTCTCTTTGCTCTGTGATGTTGCTACTAAGCATCTGCCTTGAAAGAGCCAATAAATCAAAAAGATACTCATTTAGCTCGCGCATATCTTTGTATTCTTTACTTTTGGTTTTGTCCCAATCAAATTTACTCATATTCACTCCTTATAAATTTCTTAAAATATACTCCGACCACCAATTAAAAAGGTGCTTAAATTCATCAAAAGGCACTAAACCGCTATCATAGGCTTGGTCTTGCTCGCTTTCGATGCGGTGGTCAAGGGCTAAATTTATCATTACGATATTTACGCCGTGCTCTCTGATATGCGATTTTGCGATTGTGCTTAAGCAGCTGCGAAATCCGTGTGTGGTCTGTTTGCCTTTATATCCCATTTTGGCGAGCTCTCTATTTAGCGCATCGTGCGGCAAAAATCCACTTTGCGTGCCTTTTGCGCTTCTTGCTGGAAAGACAAATTCGCTATTTTGGCAAAATTCATCACAATAAGCCTTTTGCGATTTTAGGATTTTGGCTAGTTCATCGCTTAACGGCAGCATAAAATCTGGAAATACACTCTTTTTGTTTTTTAGCATTTGCCTTGGTATGGTGATTTTGTTATTCTCAAATTCCACCCATTCCCAGCGCAAGCCGATTATATTTTGCTCTCTTAAAGGCATATGAAGAGCAAATTTTAGGGCATTTTTCACCGTTGGATTGCAGTTATGAGCATAAATCGCGCGACACAATGCCTTAAATTCAGCGTCTTTTATGACCGCTGGGTGGTGTTTTGTCTCTTTTTGCGGGATTAAGTGCTTATAATTCCACGAAACGATGCTGGCGTTTTGAATATCGTCGATGTAACCCTTTGAATACGCCCAGCTAAAAAGCTTTTTAAGCTCTTGGCCATCTCGTTTAGCTAGTGATGGCGAAGTCCGATAGCGGCGCTCCAAAATATCCGACAGATGCGCGATTGTGACGCGAGATATTGGCTTTTTGCCGATAAAAGGCAAAATATGGCTCGCAAATTCGCGCTGCTTTTGTTTTAGCTTGCTTTCACCCAACGGCTTTTCGCTGTGCAGCCAAATTTTATCGGCGTATTCGGCGAAAATATTTTCAAAGAGCGAATTTGCCTCGTCGATTTGCTTTTGCAAATTTGCGTTGAAATTTTGCTTCGGGTCGATACCTTTTGAACGCTCAATCTCGTAAATAGCGACAATCTCTCTAATCTCTTTTAAAGTATGAGTGCTAAAAGAGCCTATTTTCCACCAAATTTGCTTTTTACTGATTGGGCTTTTGTAGATGTAATAATACGCCAGCTCCCCAAGTGGCGTTATTTTGATGAAAATCGGCAGTCTCGCGTCGCAGCGATAGAGTTTGTTTGGATTTTTGGCATCAAATTTGAGCGCTCTAATTTCTAGCATTTTTTCGTAAATTTTAACTTTATCACCCCTTTTTCTGCCTCTTTTGGTTTTTTCCTCCGTCATGCTCTGCTCCTTGTTGATTTAAGTTTTCAAATTTGACCAAAAAACATCTAATTTAAAAAATTAGATAGAATTGGGAATCCCTAAATTTAGCGACTTTAAGAATTTGCAAAACGGAAATCCATCTAATTTATATCTAATTTTTTTCGCTCATTTTATTGAAAGTATTATAGCATAAGAAAAAAGTAATACGAAGTAAAAAGTTCGATTTTTTCGTGGTTTAGTGAAGGTATCGAAAGCAATTGAAACTCTTAAGAATAAAAGATGGTGTCCTGCGTTGGATTCGAACCAACGGCCCCCTCCTTAAAAGGGAGATGCTCTACCGACTGAGCTAGCAAGACACGCATTTGAAGTGGCGCAGCGGACGGGGCTCGAACCCGCGACCTCCGCCGTGACAGGGCGGCATTCTAACCATCTGAACTACCGCTGCACCGATGGTGGTCGCTATAAGACTCGAACTTATGACATCCACCTTGTAAGGGTGGCGCTCTACCAACTGAGCTAAGCGACCAATTCAAGAAAAGTGATTATATAGATTTATTCATAAAAATTTGCTTAAAATTACTTCCTTTAATCAAAATAGTGATATAATTCCGCGTTATGAGAAAAATTTTGTTGAGTCTTTTTTTTATCGGCACACTTTTTGGATACACGAATCGCGAAATCGCCCAAGCGATCTCAGATGTCGCCACACAAGAAGGAATCGGCGTCAAAGTCCTATATACGATCATCAAAATCGAGAGCAATTTTGAGCCGTTCGCGATTTCGTTTTTAACGAATGAGGAAAACGCCAAATATTTTAAATCTCTAGAGAGCGCGAATGCGAAGGTGACGATTAGCAATTACAGCCTAAACCGCGCAAAATGGGTCGTCGCGATTAAGCCAGCAAACGAGCAGTATGCGCGCGGAATTTTGCGGCTTTTGGTTGAAAATGGCTTTAGCGTCGATGCTGGGCTAGGGCAGATAAATTCCGTAAATTACACGCTCGATGAGATTGATTACATTTTTGAGCCGCATTACAATCTGCGAAAGTCAGCGAAGGTCCTTAGGCGCTGCTTTGACGCGAAATTTAAGGATATGCAAAAGACGATCGAGTGTTACAATTATGGCATGCGAAATCGCAACTCAAATCCCTATTACAAGCGATTTTACGAGCATTATAAGAAAGAATTTGGCTTAAATTAGAGTGTGAAGGCGATTTTCATCGCGTTTTCGACGATTTTTAGGTCAAATTTGCCATCAAAAAACTTATCAAACGCCAAAACGGCTTGATTTAAAAGCATTTCGCTGCCATCTTTTGTGGCGAGCGAAAAGTGCTCAGCAAGCTCTAAAAATGGCGTGTTTCGCCCATAAATCACGTCAAAGGCAAATTTGCTCGCCGAAAAAACCTCGCTCAAAATTTCCTTTGGAAGCGGCAAATTTTCGTCTTTTAGTCCGGCTGAGGTCGAATTTATCACCAAATCGTAGGAATTTGGGCTGAAATTTGACCAGTCAAAAAAGTCGTAACCGATGAAATTTTGGGCTTTTTGCGCGCTTCGATTTACGATTTGCACTTTTATGCCAGATTTTTTTAGCGCGAAAGCTAGGGCCCTTGCAGTCCCGCCAGCGCCGATGATTAGGGCGGAATTTATCTCGCCAAATTTGGCAACCGACCTCATAAATCCCGGCGCGTCGGTGTTAAATCCTAGAAATTTCTCATCGCGCTTCACGATTGTGTTGATTGAGCCGATATTTTGGGCGTAGTCGTCGATTTGGTCGCAAATTTCAAAGGCAACCTCTTTGTGCGGGACGGTGATGTTTGCGCCGCTTAAATTTAGGGCGTTGAAGGTGGATTCTAGCTTTTTGGCGTCCGTTAAATGGACGCGGCCGTAAAATGCGTCCAAATTTAGCGCGGAAATGGCTAGATTGTGCAGTCTTGGCGAGATTGAGTGTGCGATCGGATCGCCAAAGACTGCAAATTTACGCATTACCAAGCACCTGGAAACTCTTTTTTAAGAGCGGCTTTCTCTTCTGCGTTGTTATATTTCATCATTACGCGAGTGCGCGATTCGCCCTTGACTGTGGCATTTTCGAGCTTATATTCGCGGTTTTTGATTTTGCCCCAAATTGGATCGGTTTTGACGTCTGCATCTGCGCCTGGGAGCGAGCGAATTTGCAACCAGCCGCCGCCATTTGTGCTAGCTGGCGCCGTGTTTTGAGCCGGTTTTGCCTCGGCTTGCTTAGTTTCAGTTGGCTTTGCCTGCGGTTTCGGTTCGGCTTTTTTAGGCTCTTGCTTGGCTTTTGCCTCAGCTTTTTTGGCTGCGTCGGATTTTTCAGCCTTTTTTTCTGCCGGTTTTGGCTCTGGCTTTTTAGCTTGCGCATTTTTATCAGCAGTTACCACGACCGAGTTCTTTTCTGGCGCTTTTTGAGTTTGAGCGACCTCTTTTTTAGGCTCTGGTTTTGGCTCAGGTTTTGCTTCAGCTGGCTTTGGCTCCTCTTTTCGCAAAATCACAGTTTCGGTCGCTGGCTCTTTTTTAGGGCTAGCGGCCTCTTTTGGCTCAGGTTTGACTTCAGCTGGTTTTGGCTCAGGTTTTGGCGTCTCGACCGCTTTTGCTTTCTCATCGTCTGTTTCGTTATTTTTAACGACAATTACCGACGGTTTGGCCTCTTGCTCATCTTTGAACTGCTTTAATTCACTTTCGCTAGGCATTACGATCGTCTTTTCGTCGTTGATGTTGCCGCTATTTATCGTTTTCATTATGATTAGAATAATCAGCAGCAGGACAAAAAGAATCGCAATCGCGGTCAAAATTCGCTTGATATTCGCGTTTTTTGCGTTTTTGGCTGCTGTGTTACTAAGCAGCACGTCCCTCATATCGTAATTTTCTTCCATTTTGACCTCCGATTAATACATCGCTCTGTCGTAAATTATAAATTTGTGAGCGAGCTCTTTAATTTCAGCGCGAATTTTCGCATGGAATTCGGCATTTTCGATGTTATCGAGTACGTCTGCGATTTTATTCGCGATAAACTCAAATTCATTCTCTTTCATGCCGCGAGCGGTAAGTGCTGGAGAGCCGATACGAAGGCCGCTGGTGACAAACGGACTGCGCGTCTCGCCTGGGACTGTGTTTTTATTGACAGTGATGCCAGCCGCGCCCAAAGCCGCCTCAGCGTCCTTGCCGCTAAATGGCTTATCAAGCAGGCTCATCAAAATCAAGTGATTGTCAGTGCCGTTGCTAACGAGCTTATAGCCGCGTTTCATGATGACTTCTGCCATTTTAGCGGCATTTGCTTTGACTTGTTTGGCGTAAATTTTCCACTCAGGCGCGAGATTATATTTAAAGCCCACAGCTTTTGCCGCAATGACGTGCTCGAGCGGGCCACCCTGAATTCCAGGGAAAATGGCTGAGTTGATTTTCTTGGCAAATTCTTCATTATTTGTCATGATAATGCCGCCGCGTGGGCCTCGCAAGGTCTTGTGCGTAGTCGAAGTGACCACGTCGCAGTGCGGGAATGGATGTGCGTG
>Ga0065711_1012139_pt1 | contig 11732 bp, 10 predicted proteins | sample Hoacrofraction12_FD_59098 | JGI IMG/M metagenome (GOLD analysis project Ga0065711, IMG submission 59098) | Hoatzin crop microbial communities from Cojedes, Venezuela - Epithelial fraction 12 v2 (version 2) | ecosystem: Host-associated > Birds > Digestive system > Esophagus > Crop | place... | reverse complement strand
CCGCCTGGACAAGGTCCTGTGCAGCCTGCTGTAGGTGACCCTGCTTCAGCGGGGGGGTTGGACTAGATGACCCACAGAGGTCCCTTCCAACCCCTACTATTCTGTGATTCTGTGATTCTGTGATTCTGTGGTCTGTGGTTGCAGCGCCCTTCTTCCCTGTTTTAGAGGAGCCCATAGTAAAGAAGGGTGAGGATGCAGCCCCTAGGCATACTCCATGTTTTGGGATGTATTTTTAGCTTTTCAGTCAGTCTTTTTGCTTTTTTTCCCCATGTGTCTAAAATCTCCTAATTTAGCGATCACAGCTGGTTCCTGGACTGAACACTTTTTTTCCACAAATGTCCTCCTCCTCCAGCACCTTAAGTTAGAGATATTTAGATTCACTTGAGGTTGAAGAGAAAAGAAGCTGCAGCTGAAAATTCAAGTGAGGTTCAGCATTTAGTCAAAAAGTTGTGAATCCATTTGTTCTCAGAGGTTTTTCATTTCCCATCACTGTGTCACGACCACAATGGGATCACTCCGGTGCCTGAGACTGTGTTTCAGTGCCGGTGGTCTGGAAAAGCCCATTTCCTCCAAAGATATCTTTGATTAAGTAAGAAACACCCCGCCATTTCCAAAATCTTCCCTGCAGATGCTCACCCAGCTCCACCTGACTCCTTTGAGCTGTCCCTCCCTAGCGAAGCACTGGTCAGAAACCAGGAGTCCATGTCTGTGGCAAGGAAGATGCCCTGAAGATGCTCATGGGGCTTTCTGGATGTCAGAGAGGCCCATCAGAGTGTCTGATCAAGCTGGACTGTTGGTTCATCCCAGATGAGCTGCAGGTAAACAGAGGTAAAGAGGAGGTGACCAGGTAAAATCATTAATGGGCCACTTCCACAGCACTGAACTTGGTCTATGAAGTCCACCTTGGGAGGAGACGATCCCAGATGCCCACAACAGCTACAGCATGCCCCGAAGTCCTACCAGAAGCAAAACCCCTCGATCAGCATGCCTGCCTAATTAATGGATCTCAGTGGATCACATTTCCTTGCTCCTCATGTCAGAGCCTTGCAGCCAAGATCTGGATACAATGCTCAGCTCGGTGGTGTTGATGTACTAACACACAGCTTCTGCAAGCGTTCTCCCTGGTGTGCATTAAAGCACTGGTGAATGTTGGTAAAACAGATGTTTGGTTTCTGTGGAAAAAAATAAATATCATAAGTGCTTGCCATTATATGGAGTTTTTCATGTTCTTCAGGGCTCGCTTTGTATTGTAGGAATGGGCTCCCCAAGGAAAACTTGAGACCCAGGCTGAGTTGAAGGAGAGAGGCTGTGGTTTTCTCAGGCGGTGTGTCTGCTGCCCATTAAATGACGCAGATGAGCAGTGAGACCCCAGTCTGTTGGCTCTCTATCCATCTGGCAGGCCTTTGGCCTTGCCGTGATGCAAGAGGCGGACAGAGAACAACGGGGTTTTGCTGTTTCATTGTCGCCACCTGAACTGCGTTGCTTTGTTTCGTTTGCGGGGGCAATGGGGTTGTGGGGAAGCCTTGTCTCAAACGTAAGCTTTGACCATGACAGTCCTAGATTTAGACCCCATCCCTTTTGTTAATGAAATGCAAAGCGTGAAGGTGACATAAATAGGAAAATTTCTTGGTATTTCTGTAGCACCTTCTGCCTTGTAGCTTGTTATAATTCGCATGACATTCTGCTTCATGTTGACCTCTGAAGAATATAGAAATCTCTGGTATCAGAGACTCCTTCACCAAACTGAGCAGTTTTCTGATCACAATGAGGGACTATAGGGGCAGGGAGGGAACCAGCTGACCTAGATAAACGGTTCAGATAGGCTGGATGTGGCCCAGAGAGCATCAGTCATCCAGCCAATACAGACATAAGCCTGTAAATCTTGAGTTCATGAGTGCGACCGGCAGCTATGTTCAATGGGAATTCCCCTGCATGTGCAAAGGGCTTCAGCTCATTTCTGGTAAGAACAGGTTTGCTCAGGTTTCGGGACACAGTTTACTAGGCATGGTGGTGTTGGGTTGATGGATGGACTTGATGATCTTCGAGGTCTTTTCCAACCTTTATGATTTTATGATTCAAAATTGGGCCTGGGACCACCCTCGCCTCCTGGGAAAACCCATCCAGGGTGGGATCTGCCAAGGAGGGGCTCGGTAGGGAATATCCTGGGTGGACACTGCTGGGTTGCATTGGAGGTTACTGCCATAGCAATGCATAACATGGACAAGGCCCAAATCTGGCCCATTTCTTAATATGAACATTCCTGGGATGAGCAGAAAATACTTCAAAGAGGTTGCGGCAGGGTGTCAGGAGAGGTGGGGCTTGAAGCATCTTCTTCCAAGGACTTGCTGATTCACTAGTCTCTGCTCCTTGTCTTTCCCCATCTGTAAGGGGATCCAGGTAGACCCAAGTGTGGCTGTGGAGGCCTTGGATCGCTGAGATAAAAGGCAGGATGAAACCCATCATCCCTGTGACATCCCTCTGACCCCCTCAGTGGTGTTTCTGGGATGGAGATCGAGAGCTCCGGCTGAGCCCTCAGGTCATTGCAGGTCACGGGGTCTTGCTTCATTCCTCCTTCATCCTTCCCCTTCCAAGCACACTCGCTTTGCAAAGTCAAAGCACTTACCAGCACTGTACAGCCAGGTCATAGCAGATGCACAGGGGGCAATGCACTGCATGTCTGCTCCTAGGTTAATAGTCATGGCTAATTAGCCAGCCTTTCCACGCAATAGATGAGGACCTGGAGACCCATCACACTCTTTGTCCTCATTTGGCACCCACAACTTCTTCTGCTTCTCTACATATCATTCCACCATGGTCTTCAAAGATGGACCTGCTGTTTTCTTAGGGGACAGGTGGTGCATCAGAAGGGATAATGGTCACAGGTCTCTATTGGTGGCCCCTGCTTTTCTCCTCCTAGCCACAAGCACAGGATCAGTCACCGCTCATCACTGGGCGGTGCCAGCTCTGCCGCCTCCTCCACCCACATCCCCAGGGCTGAGGCTCATCCTGCAGCCTCAGCATCTACGGTGCAGACCTCCACATCTGAGCCTGGCACATACGGGTGGCTGCACCAGTCCTCACCTTTCCTCCAAAGGAAAAGACTGCTTCAGCTTCGGTTTGACTATAAATAACAAAAGACCTGGCCTTGCTTTGGCCTGTCTCAATGGTCCCATGTTAGTCAACAAAGATCAGTCAGTGGAATTGGGAAAATTTAATTTGCTTTAAGGGAAAGCAAATATGGGCTGAACTGCCCCTGCTTGCTCGCAGAAGAAAGGCGATGTGCCACAACTGAACTGCAAGTTGGTGAGATGCTTCAGCAGCAGTTGGGGATAAATGGCTTTTCAAAAGCACTTGTTTTGAAGGGAAGCTGGCAGCAGAAACAGACTCTTTTTGTTGGGAATGGTGGGAGGAAGCTAAAAAATAACAGTGGTGGAAAAGTGCACCAGCTCTTTTCTACGCTTCATCTGCTGCTTTATTAGTATTCCTAAATCTGTTTCGCTAAATATAAACATATCCAAATTTACATAAACTTCATTAAAAGCTTGTGTCTCAACTCTGCTGCTCCTGTAACACACCCAGGAAACGGAGAACATCAAACTCCTCTGCAGGAAAATAAGCAACTGCGAGAGAAACAAAACAACATTTTAAGGGCATTTTTGGTTTTTCCCTGGTTTGTTTCTGCATGTATCTGCCTGTGCCTCCAAGGCTTTTGGGGGATTTTTCTTTCCCTTTGAGGTCCTTTCTGCCCGAACTGGGAGCAATGCTTCCCAGCTCCTGATAGTACATTAAAAAGGAGAAGTGGAAACCTGATAAAATGCCAGATGTGATGGGCATTGCTTTTATAAGTGCTTTTATTTCCTTGCTGTTCCTGCTGCTCATGTCCCCATCGAGGCTGGCCAGAGACACCCAGGGGACACTCCAGCGTTGCTGACACAGGATGTCTTCTCTGAGAGATGCCGTAGGACTCAGGTGTATGTCGGTGAGGAAGAAGAGGACCGTATGTCTGGTTGATTAGCACTTAGCTAAAACCTAAAGGAGGGTGTCTGGCTGGGAGAGCTCGCTGGTTCTTTTGGGGACCTCTTAAGGGCTTGCTGGGATTTGGGGTCATGTCCCTAGTGCACCCAGTGCCTCCATTTCCCCAAGGAGTCTGACTCTTGAGAGATGTCATGTTTGGGGAGTTCTATTGCACTCCTTGTGATGGTATATACACCTGAGTATTTCCTTTCCATATCATTGAATAACCTAATCATGAGGAGTGGAGGGGAGGAGGGGATCCGGAGGTGGGAGCAAGGCATGCACAGCTGCATCAGGACATCACAGACTGACCAAGCAGCCTCTATGCCCTCCTTCGGGTCTGGCCAAGACACGTCACCTCCATTCTTCAACACAGACAGTGCTCTGAAGGGAGGCAACCAGAAGGCTGGGAATTCAGACCAGCCTTTCATTTCTACCCAGTATCCATCTATCAGATAGATCCGGGAGAGCTGCTTTCTCTCTCATTGCCCCTGCATCAGTGCTGGAGCAAAACTAGGGAGGGAACCCAGAGAAATGTTTAGATAGGATCAAGTTCACCATCACAATGTCAAGAAGAGGACCTGGCCATTAAAGCATATCCTCCACTTGCCTCCCTCCCTGCTGCTTTGGGGGTACTGTGGTGGGAAGAAAACTGAATTTTGTGCCAGATCTGCTAAAAACAGGTGGACGAGATGCTTTTTCCTTCAGTAGTGAGGATCAAGGAAAGAGGTTAGGGCAGGGGATTTGGTTATGTGCTATTCTATCCACCTTGCTCTTGTCCTTCCCTTATGTCTCAAACACTGCCGGGAACAAACTGCCACCTCCAAGGTTAGCCCTACAGGTGCTCATCAGCAGTAGCTGTTCCCACCAGACCCTCCCTAGATATTCCAGCTTGTGCCTGCTCTTCTCCCACCTATTTTTAACACTCATGACAGCTTGAAGAAGAGGGTGGGTTGCTGTTGCTGCATCTCCACCGTATGTCCTCCACCACACTTCTTCCCCAGCTGCTTCTCTGGGCACTTGTCCAAGGCAACCTCTTGGTAAGTAAACGCTGAGCCTTGCAAACCTGGACCTCTTGTGCAAACCTTAGACCTGGTTTCTGGCCAGAAATCCCCTCCTGGACAATGGGAGAGAGACTCTCACACATGCAAATGTTCCCAGAATAACTCTGAGTTACTTGGGAAGTGTCCAAGAACTACATCTGCAGCGATCTCCCTTGTCTCTGCCTTCATCCCTTGTACCATCAGGTGTTTTAATGAGATGGATTTATTTAACGGGATGGATTTAGTAGATGGGTTTAATGAGGCAATCCAGTGCCTATGGTGGAGATGATAACTTTTCCTGCAAGGCTGAGGCAGGGACAACGACCTGGATGAAGCTCTGTTGATTGAGAGGGGGTCATACTGCACATGTGTGGCCTTTGGGAAAACAAATTTTCAATTAGGGCATTAGCACTGTGACTAGTCTGCTCCCTGAAGAGCAGAAATGGAAGGAAACATCAACCCAGCAAATGGTGTCCTCTGGGGACCAAGCCAGACTCCACCAGAGGGAAGAGGGGTACCTGGGGAGCTTGATGCTCCCCAAAGAAATCCCAAGCAAGAGACAGGCTGTTATTTACTACGGGTGCAGTTTCTTTCTTTCTTTCCTGAGGGCTGTATTAATGCTCTTTGGAAAAAACTATCTGCAAAACATCCTGGCTGTGATTGCCCATGCACCCGGGGGTAGTCTGGACACGGTCTTCAGTGATTTGTAATCCCACAGTCAGAAAACTCGCTCTAGCATCATGCCCCGTGTGATAACAGGGGAAAACAAAACCCTTCACAGGAACTGGCGTCTGCAGCAAAGAGCCCTCCAGATTCAAAGTATTTCCTTTCACTGGAGTAAATTATGTTTTATGACTATAATTAACTGGGAGCCAGTACACACTGCGCTGGTTTTAAGCTGACTCAATGCTGTCTGCGAAGCACAGTGTGATAAAACAATATTCAAATCAGCTTCTTAACTAAGCCGGCGAGTGACACAATCTGGAGACGGATGCCAAAAGTAAGTGGAGGTTTGCAAAGCCCTGGGTGCAGGGAGGGATTTCAAGCACTGGGTGTATTTTATTTAAATAACTGGTTTCCAATCCACAGTCTGCAGATTGGTCATGGTTTCTGAAACACAGGAGGTGCCCCACAACAAGATCCCAGAGCCTCACTGTTCTGTTATTTTTCTAGAAAAAAAAAAAAGGTACCCAAAAGCATTGGAGAAATCTGAGGCAGGAAGCCACAACTGCTGGGCAGGAGGATTTGATGAAGGCAGCTGAAACGATGAGCAGTTGTGGCTAAAGGGATCAAGTCTTCCTGTCCACCACTTGCTCTAGGTGGACATGTTTTATGTACTGCTAAACACACCAAGTGAGATCCACGTGTGGAAGTTATTTGTGCACCTCTGTTCTGCAGGGTTTTGACACAGCGCAAATCAAACCTCCACCTCGCCATTCTGCAGCAAAGGCATAGGAAGGCTCAAAGGACAGAGAATTTTGGTGGAAAAATACAAGGACTGGTATCCCTGGGTGGAAACCATCTCCTAGTCACTCTTTTAACTGTATTTTACACTGGATAATAGAACAGGAAAGGGGAGAAGGAGCTGCTGCAATATTTGCCGTTTTCAGTGGTATCTTTAGGTATACAGGGGAAAAGAACAGCCAGGGTTAACTCTTGCTTTGGTCTGGTCTTTATTACTGCTGTGCCTCCAAACTAGAGAAAAGCAGTTCTTTCTTTATTCTATTTAGATTACCAAAGAAGTTTGGCAGTTTTTAGGTTGTTAGCTCCACTTCTACATGTTTTGCCCAGTTCCCTAAATAAAAGCATCCGAAAAGTCAAGACTCCAGAAACTCTCCCTCTTCAAAACCAGTGTAGGGGTGAATGCTCACCTCAAAAAGTTTTGCCGGTGGTCTAAGCATGTGAGAAGTCAAGGAGAGATGTGAAACAGTGTAATGTGGCAAATGGTTCATTGCTCTCAAAAAGCTGTTTTCAAAGAAATTAAGGCCTTCTTCTTTAGGTGGCATTTGATAAATGAGCAGTCCCATGAAGCTGACCCAGTCTATCTCTATCTCCATACATTGTTGTTTAACATACAGGGATAGGATTGTTCCCAGAAATGGTGGAGTTGAGCAAGAGGACAGCTGAGTTACCTCAGGCAGCCCTGAGCTAATATCAGGTATGCTGCTTTCCAAGTAAAACAAACTCAGGGCTCTCTGGGTGCAAAATCTCTCCTGCATCCCCAGCGTCTGCAGTCCTTAAGCACAGCCTGGTGAAGCTGGCCTCTGGGTCATTGCTCCGCAGGACTTCAGCCCATTTCTTTCTCAGACTTGCCAAGATCTGCAGGAGTGGGAGATACCTCAAGCTGAAAACCACTCCATTGAAGGGGGACTATATGCTGATGCCCACTTCTGATCTCGCTGCTGAGGTGCCTCTCTGATGGTCACTGGATGTCAGGGCTGTGCCACCAGTGGAGCTGGAGAGCAGGTCAGGCCATCCCACCAGCCTCCTGGTACTCCAGGAGCATGTGGAGAAAGATTTTCACAATGACAAAGTAACTCAACTTCAAGCATTTGCAGCTCCAATGCCTCGAGGTGATCTGCTGAAAGCTTGACCCATTGAGAGACCTTCAAAATGCTGGTGGCTGAGACAAAGAACAAAAGGCTACCCAGAAAGTGCTTGTGACTGCACCAGCCCTGAAACTCACATGCTCTCCCCCTCCTTCTCTACCTGTATGATATGGCCATACTCTCCTTTGGTGCTCATAATAGCTATTAACCACCACTTCTTGGAAAACAAAGTAATTCTGAAAGTGTTTGACCTTTATGGTGTCAACAGAGACGTTATAATGCCTATAACTATGTCCTTCCATTAATAGGCTATTTTCTTGTTGCTGCATATTATTATGTTAAACCCTACAGAACTGCAAATCAGCACTCTTACCATGTATTCCTTCTACATGATAAATAGCAAATTACAAAGAGACTGAAATTGAAATGAAACCTTTCATTTGAGTGGAGTGGAAGAAGTTTTCATTGGTCTGGTGGAAAACTTGCATTTTCATTCATGGGTAAGTTTGGAAAGTTGATCTTGTCTGGAACAAAACTCTGCATTGAAAGCAGAGATTCCTGCACAGCTGAAGGGAATAATCCTCCCCTTAGTTCTTGATGTGGTGATGAGAGTTACCTCCATGCACAGCCAACTTTGTTGACTCCTCATGAGAGGTGGCGTTTGTTTGCTTGCCAGTGCTAGTAAATATTTTAGAACTAGTGAAAATTTCATGTTCTAGATCAATATAAGAGTAAATACAATTTACATCTACAGAAATTGCAATTACATCTGGAGAGTTTCCAGCGCAAGGAAAGGAGATTTCAGTGTTGCACTGAGGCAAGGCAGAGGACATCAGAAGTTCTTGTGGAAACTAATCCGGTGGTGGTCTGCTCTGTGACCAATCCCAGAGTTTTGGAGTTTGGGTCAGCTTTGGGTCTCTGAGCTGAGAGAGAACGTGAGAGGGAGGCTGGCATGCAGGTAAAGGAGGCATTTGCCTCTATGGGTTGGCAGTCCACTCTGTTCCCAAAACCCAGGACGCCAGTATGCCTTTTTGAAGTAAATGCAACGGTATACGACAGTAGCTTGGCACGGACAGATGTGCAGTGCTGGCCTGGCAGGAGACCAGGGACAGAAGATGTGTGTACCCACAGTCACAGGCTGGGCAGCCAGTCCTGGGGCTGTACAAATGTACATGTAGAAGGAGCACTTGAGATGCTCTAGGGTAACTCTCCAGCTTTCCCTTTGCCACCCTCCCAGAGGTGGTGTCACATCTGCAAGCCATTGCAGATGTGGTGGTACCCTACACACCTGTGTGGGCAAACAACAAGCTCTCTTAGGATGTGCTGAATCACTCACTGGATGTCTGCATTTTCATCTGCTAGATGAATCTCACCCCAGCTTTCACTTTTCACCTCAATATCCCAAAGGCTGTAGCACTTACTGCCCAGGAAAACAGTATGTGAGCATTTGCTGCCTCATGAAGGTATCGGTGACCATGAAAAAGCTGTTCCTATTGCTGACTCCGGGCACAAGACAAAGTTTCAACCACCCTCTAGAGTTGGTGCTGTTTGCTTTCCTTGGCTCTCCCTACCCCTGCTTGCTCCTCTAAATTGGTGCCTGCTCCTTTGGTGGAACAGCCAGTACACCGTGGGACCACAGATGGGCACTTAAGAGTCCAAGCTTTGTTCATGAAAGATGAAATCTCTTACCTCTGTGGAACAGGGCTCAGCCTCCAGGTTTCTTTGAACCTTGCCATCTGAGGAGGCTCTCGGGAGGCTCTGGGAACAGATACGGATGCCTTCAGCTCCACTGCTAAGGACCAGGTTGCTGCTGCGCTGTGGTCCCCAGCAATGCCACACTTGTTACTCTTTTTCTTTCCTTTAATGAAACTGGCCAGAAGAGAGCACTGGCTTTACTGTACCTGCCCCTCTGGCTGGGGTAGGACATATTTCCAGGAGAGTACAGGGGACATTAGCCTGTCTCCTGCCCTGTTGAGCCCATCTGGGAGTTGCAAAGAGAGCCTGGGCATAGCAGCTATTGAACCTAATCTCTTTTTCCCTTTCCATGGAGACTCTCAAGTTTCCACTGGCCCATTACTGTCTAGTGAGGATTCCAGTTTCCTGTAGTCCGGATGGGTATTAGCAGTGGCAGAGCCTTCTGATGAAAAGCAAAGAAGAGATATAGCTGGAGGGCAGCTATTACATCCAAAAACATGAAGAATGAAAAAAAAAGGAAAGGAAAAAACCTAATAAAGTGCTAGCAAACTTCCTGGGGGAATGAAAAGAAGGGAAATAGACTTTCAAAGAGCAGATGTGACTCGCAAGGCAAGCACTTGCAAAGATACACTTTCATTTAGCAAGTAGTTGCAGCCATTTGTGATATTCCCATCCTTTGGCTGTTTGTAACCATGCCATGGCCAGACAAGGGGCCAGCAGGATGGAGCACGCTTGAAATGTCTCGTCCTTTTCAGTGTGAAGTCTCACTGCCCTGCTTAAGCCACCTCCTGCAGCAATTCAAACCAACCCCTTGGACTTTGCCCTGAGGCATCTCAAGATGGCCATTTTGTTCCTCTGATGCAGTCCTGGGCACCACATCGTCTCCCAGACAGGCCCAAGTGAAGAGCTGGAGGGAGCTGGTCCTAACTTCTTCCACTGCTTCCCAAGGACACAGAATCACAGAATTACAGAATGTTAGGGGTTGGAAGGGACCTCTGTGGGTCATCTAGTCCAACCCCCCCCCTGCAAAGCAGGGTCATCTAGAGCAGGCTGCACAGGACCGAATCCAGGCGAGTCTGGAATATCTCCAGAGAAGGAGANTCCACAACCTNCCTGGGCAGCCTGGGCCAGGGCTCCGTCACCCTTAGAGTGAAGAAGTTCTTCCTCGTGTTCAGACGGAACTTCCTATGCTTCAATTTGTGCCCGTTGCCCCTTGTCCTGTCGCTGGGCACCACTGAAAAGAGTTTGGCCCCATCCTCCTGACACCCACCCTGCAGATATTTATCAGCATTTCTAAGGTCCCCTCTCAGCCTTCTCTTCTCCAGGGTGAACAAGCCCAGCTCCCTCAGCCTTTCCTCATAGGACAAACACGCATGATGAGTCTGTAGCATCCTGAGCTCTGACCACAGGACCCTCTGTGATGCTACGTTTGCCTGAGCTTTGACATCAGTTGTGATAAACCACATCCTGCCTGGCCTCCAGGATGCCACCAAACACTGGTTTCTTAACTTCAGAGCATGTCCAGATGGTTAGAGGTAATGTACAAGCAATAATGGATTGCTTTGTGTCGCCAGTCAGTATTTATTTCCCTTACTTCTTCCCCAAACTGTGAGTTCTTGAAACTGTTGTCATGACTACTGAAGAGTGAACTTGACTCACTTCAGCAGCCTTTGTTCCCTCCAAGTGAGCTGATCTAAAATTTGTCAAAGCTCTCTTGTCACCGGCTGCAAAAATATTGTATCTATTTCTTGAGAGGAGCTTCTTTTGCAGGTCTCTTTCAGCTGTATAAAAAGAGCACAGCAACAGTCCAAGTCTGCCATAATGCAGTAATTTTAATGCCCCTGGGTGCTCTCAGCAAATAACTCTTAATTGTTCCCTTGTTTCCAGCAATCTTTCTGCCACACATCGAAAGGTCAATCTTCTATGAGGTCTTCTGTAATTTCTCTGCTCAGACATGTTACAATATATTCTGATCAATGGTTAAAATTGGCGTCTTTTTATTTTAATGGAACCTCCACTGGAGAATAAATTCCAGAAGGGTTTTCAGGAGCACTGAAATATATGTCCTGGTTTTGGCTCAAATCATTGCATGACATAATTCCACTAAAATCAATGAAATTGTACTCCAGGATGCTTCTCAACTGCTGATGTTAAAGCTGTATGGCTATAGTTTTTTGCTACTTATTGCTTACCCTTAATCCGTTTTAATATGATCTGAGTCCTAGATCTACCATGAGAAATTTCCAAGGGCTTTGTGGAGGTTTGAGCAACCTTGACATTGAAATCAATGGACAGAAGTGAAGAGAAGAGAGTTACCCCATGCCTGGGTGAGTATTGAAATTCCTGATCTCACTCTGATATTGGTACATGTGGGAAACATCTCTCCTACAAGCAAAGGCTGAGGAAGTTGGGCTTGTTTAGCCTGGAGAAG
>Ga0065711_1010929_pt1 | contig 11732 bp, 12 predicted proteins | sample Hoacrofraction12_FD_59098 | JGI IMG/M metagenome (GOLD analysis project Ga0065711, IMG submission 59098) | Hoatzin crop microbial communities from Cojedes, Venezuela - Epithelial fraction 12 v2 (version 2) | ecosystem: Host-associated > Birds > Digestive system > Esophagus > Crop | place... | reverse complement strand
TCCTTCTCTGGAGATATTCCAGCCCCGCCTGGCCGCGGTGCTGTGCAGCCTGCTCTGGGTGACCCTGCTTCAGCAGGGGGTTGGGCTGGGGGACCCACAGAGGGCCCTGCCAACCTCCACCATTCTGTGATTCTGTGATTTAACGTAAAATATCAAATGACGTGCCTACCAGGTGGAGTCTTTTTGAATCCTGGGTAATGGGCAGGTTCTGCCAGGGTCCTCTCTCAAGCTCCTTTCCTACAGCCCGCTGTAGGAGGGATATTACCAATCTCTGAACGCTTGTAAATGTTTTAAGCTGCCTTTGATGCATCCCTGGAGTGGACGGGCTGCGTACGGATGGCTTTGTCGTAAGCAGTGAAGTGCAGTTACGTCTGCGGTGGGATGTCTGTTAGCCTGGCAGGACCGCGCTGCTACAGCTGCTCAGAGCAGAAAGGGAGGAAAATCATCTTTAATAGAAGTAACCCAGCAGGGCGAGATGAGGCAGTCGGGCAGGAGCTGGAGTATCGCGAGGATGATGTTACTCCCAGTTTCTGCTTATTTAGCAGCCTCTTAATTTTGCATCTCAGGTGGAAGATGAAAATTGCGGCAAAGCCCTGCCTGGCCGAGCTGCTCCGCTCGGAAGCGTTCCTGGCTTGCACGGCTCGGGCGTTGCTTCGCGCTGGGGTGTTGTGTGGGGCTTCGTTCAGTGCGTCGAGGTAACTCCTGGAGGCACCCGCTAGGGCTGGGGCTCTCTGCGAGGGTTCGGCAAGAGCCAGAGGCTTCCCTAGGCAGACAGGCCGGGATTAAATCAGAGCGAAAGCGAGCACGGAGCGTGGATGTGGCTTCCTAGCCCTGTGACTGACCTTGAGCACTGCAGCCTAGGACTGTCCAGTCTGCTCTGGTGTCTGCTGGTCTGCAGGGCTCCTCCAACCCCAGCAGTGACCTAGCATCCTCCCAGCTTAGCTCTTCAATTCAGATGAGATCATGGCAGTGAGTGATGGATGGGTTTTTTCCTTTCTTTTCCCCTTTCTTAATCTCCCCTGGCTGGTGGGTCTGAGACACAGGATTCCTGCCAGAGCAAGGGAAGGGATTTGCTCATCTTCTGTCTTGCAAGCTCAAAACCAAATCCTCTTTATGGAGTTTAACCCCCTGTGTTGACGGGCAGGGCTGGAGTGCCTGGCAAGGGGGTGGTGGAGGGAGAGATACTGGAGGAGAAGGCAGGTTGAACTAGAGAGAGGAAAGGACTGGGAGCGACATCCCCGTGCCCAAGGGGTGCACTCTGCCTTCGCGTTGGTCTTTCTTGCAGCACGCTTGATCCTGGGGTGGAAAAAACACGTCCGGAGAGGCTGGTGGGCTGCGGGAGCCGCATCGCCCGGTGTGCTGGCCGGTGGTGGGTCCCTGTGGCGGGGCGGCCGTCCCTGGCGTGCGGAGGTTGGTGAGCAGAGTGGGTGAGCGTCCTCCCGAGCAGGCTGCCGCAAAACCACGGGAAGACAGCGCTCGCTGCTAACCTGGATTGGCTTTACTTGCTGGTCACTGGTCAGCAAAATGCAAGCCGTGGCGGCGGAGCCGGCTCTGTGGTGTGGACGAAGAAAGATGAACCTCTCGATCCTTCTGACCGCGGCGCAGGATCCCCGTCCGCGCTGCTGGGGGATTTGCTGGTACGGGTGTGCTGTGGGGAGCGCAGAGCAGCCACGCTCACCCTCCCGCTTCCGCTGCTGCTTCTGACCCTTCCCCACTGGAGCACGACCGTACCTTCTTCGTGGGGCGCGAGGAAACAAAACAGACCATCCGCTGCGCTGTTGCCACAATGATTTTCATTTACCATCAAAAAGTAGTTAGGCTCAACTTTGCGTGTTTGCTTCACTACTCCCGTGCCATCTCCCAGCCCGGCTGCAAGAGGTTTGCAGACGAGAGCGGCCGTGTCACGTACAGGCCGTAGAAGGAAATGTATTTCTTTCCTTTTTTTTTTGTTTCCCAAGGCTTTAGGCTTGCCTGTATGTGGGCTTGAGCTGTTCCAGCCCCTGGGGTTTAGTTGTCTCTTCCTGCGTGAGAAAGCAAGGGCAGTGCCTCTGCATCTCTTGGCCATGGGAGACACTAAAAATGATAAGCAGGGGGTTAATTTTTCCTCTGTCTCAGTGTAAATCCAGACCAGCTCCGCGTTAGTCAACAGGAGCCTCTCTGGGTTCAGTGGGGTGTGAGGGAGCAGGGTCCTTGCCTGGGTCTGTAGTGGGAGTTGAAATTCTCCAGGGTGTTGTGTTTGGAGAGAGTTTTGTTGTTTGGTTTTGGCCTGAGGTTGTGCACGTGTGTGATCTGGGGATTTTTTGGGTTATTTCTATCATAGCTCATGGTACTGGGTCTACCTCGGGGAAAAAAGGAGTAATGCAAAATCTGGACGAAGCCTGGGGTGTTGGTGCTCCTGTCTCTGGGGTTCTGCTGGCGGCAGCGGGTGCCTGCGCTGGGTGGTGACCCCCGTGGGAGCACCAGGAGGGTCCCAGAGCCACCCTCCCGTGGGGTCCATCGAGCTGCCCGGGGGCTCGGCGTCGGGTTCGATGGAGCCACAGCGCGGATGGAGATAACGAATGGAGGCAATCGATCAGCAATTGCCTGTAATGAGAAGGTCGTTCTTGCGAGAGGGCTGGTGACATCCTATGCTGGTCCAGCGCCCTGAGCTGGAACTGATAAAGTACCCCCATGTTCCTCATTAACTTTCTTTAATTTTTTATTTCCTTTTGATTTTTCGTCTCTTTTCTGTCGTCTGCTTGGGCTGAACGTTGGTGAAAGATGCTCTGCTTGGACACAAACTCCTCGCCGCAGTAGGTGCGCGGGTTGCAGCCCTCGGCCGCAGTCCTGCCCCGGAGCGGTGGCCCTGTGCAGGGCAGCGACCTTCCACGCTCCTGGCCTGGCTTCTGGGGCTGGGAGCCCACTGGTTAGCCTCGGGCAGGGTTTGCACAAGACTTTTTGATAAAAAATGCCTATTCTGTGAGAAAGCAGCTTGGGTTGGGCAGGTTGGTGTAAGCAGCTGAGCTGCCGTCAGCGAGGAGCAGCGTTGCCAGGCCCAGGAATGGGGTTTGGCCCCGTCCTCGCGCAGGGTTTTTGGGGTGAAGGAGGTGGCTGTCGCTCTCTCCTGCTGCTAACAGCAAAGTGAGTCCCCGTGCAGACCTCGTGGAGGGGGCAAGCGGTTTGGAGGGTGGAGAAGGCTGGAAGAAGCGGCAGCACCCAAGTTGCGATGTGAAGGGAGCAGCAAGCCAAAGCTGGAGGGATTAGTGTGCTCAGAGGGACAGATGCCATCTGGGTAGGATCTTCCCAGTACAGGTCATCTTCATGCCATGCTGCAAGTCAGAAAAGTGCTGTTTGCTCATTGTTCAGTGCTTTTCTCATATGTCCTTAGTTTGACACACACAGAGGTGAGTCCAGAAGTCTTTCCTCCCTGGGAAGGTGGAGCACTGACCTGAACCTGCGTTTGATCTGGAATGCAAAAACACTTTGTCTTGCCTTGGACTCCAGACATGAGAGAAGCTGTTGCAGTGTCCCTGATGGTGGCCTGTTGTTTGGTTGGGCTCTTTGTTGATTTTATTTTTTTTGTTTTCTTTTTTGCCCTGCTTTGTTTGAGTGGTGCTCGATATCTCTGATTTGGAAAAGGTCCGATGGTGATTGTGGCTGCCTTGCCCAGGTCGGAGAAGGGATGGCTGTGATGGGGAGAGGTGTTGGCACTCCTGCCAGTGCAAGAATTTCGGAGCAAGGACTTGTGTGAAGGGACACAGGCCTGCAGGTTGCCAGCGACCAACATGACTGTAGATGATGTCAGGTCCCCTGTGAGGGCTGGTGCGTGGTATGTGTCTGCAGCACTTGCAGCTCGGTGCATTTGCTGACGGTCAGAAGTGGGCATAGATCCCTTTTCTTCAGACTTATTCAGGAATCCCTACTTGCTGATAACATTTCGGGGGGGCGAAATTGGTATTTTTTTAAATCATATATCATCTTAGTGGGCAGCAAGCCTAGTGTCCCAAAGGCCAAAGCGATTTGGTGCTGGGTGTGTGCTTCTTGCTGCCCTGCGCTTCCCCGCCGGCCTTGAGCACAGTGCAGTGACGCGGTGTCACCCATCTGCCCGGCTCCCAGGCTTGGGGTGCGGGCGCTGTGGGGCTGGGACGTCGGTGATTTTCTCTTCAGCGCGGTTTTCTTGCAGAAGATGGTGTGTGTTCCCCTTTGCGGAGGCTGGCTGGTGCTCTGTGCTGGGGATGCTGTGAGATGAGGCTGACGGACGATTATTTACCCAGCGCTGTCGGCGTGCGCGTGGTGAACGCGGAGACGAGATGCAGTCTGTGCCCCAAGGAACTCCCAGTCTGTCAGGCAGCTAAGCTGGGGCTAATGATGAATGACTTCCGAAATAAATAAATAAAGCTCAAAGGCCTGAAAAAAGAAACACAAAGTATTACCCTGAACAACGAGAAAATGTAGTTGTCGACGATCGCTGATGCTGTCAGGCGCTCAACGGAGATCTGCGGTGGGTTGTTGGTAAATGCTGAAGGATGGGGTGTGTTTGTCTGTGGGCAGGGGGAAGGGCTGGGGCAGAGGGGGACGTGGTCCTGGGTCCGGCTTTTCCCTGTCTCGCACCTTTGTGCAGCCCGGAGGAGAGCCCAGCTCCGGCCCGGCGTGCTCGGAGGCAGAGGAGCGGCCGCGTCTCCAGCTCTGCACGGGGCCCGGCAGGATGCTCCCGGGATTTCTGGTCGCTCCAGCGTTGCCTCCCTCTCGCAGGCGATGCCGTGGTGGGCACGGCTGGTTGCTCTGCCTTCACTGCAGCAGGGGTGGTCCTTTGGGGCCCTCCCTGGGCTGCAGCCACAGCACCCAAAGGCATAGGGGGGCTTGGGCTTAACAGGGGTGCAGCCTGGCCAGGGAAGCTGTGCTTCCTCTTCCTCCTCCTCCTCGTCCCCATCGCCTCTGGCTGCGGCGACGTCCCTGCTGCCCTGTCCGTGCTGTGCTGCACCTGCTGAACGCTTCCCGGCCGCCGCAGAGACATCACCGCTTGTCAGAGCTGTCACTGCGGGCAACGGGGCGGGGGGAAATTAATTTCTCCTGACGATTCGAACCCAACTCGGAGCTCTCCTGTCTCATTTCTCCTGCGGTGACCAAGGCTTAACCCTCGCCGTGCCATCATGCCCCCGGGCAGGGAGCAGCATCCCTTGCAACGCCCGTGCTGCTGCACCCCAAACTCCCCCTCTTGCCTCTCACCTGGGGACAGCGCTGGGCGCGCGTGGCAGGGCCAGAAATGCTGCAGGAAGAAAGAAAAAGAGAGTGCGGGGTGTGTGTGTGCAAGCGCAGTGCGAGGCGGTGTGACTTCATGCTCAGAGCGCTGTCTCAGTGCGCATTTTCTTCTGGTTTCCCACATTGTAAAAAGGGATGATGTTGTCGTATTAAAGCACTTGGAGATCTGGGGATGAAAAGCAGCGTAAAGGACTGCGACAGTCCTGATCAAAGCTCTTTTTTTCTCCATCTGTGTGTGTTTCCCCGTGGAAGATAATACTCTGCCTCTTTCTTGTAAATATTTTTTTTAAGATCTAAGTAACTCCCTGATAGATAAACAGTCATGCTTAGCTCGGAAGGATCTCTACTGGCTGCTCTAATTGTGTTTGCCAAGAGCATGGCCTGTGTTTTGAAGTGGGTTTGGGGAGTTGCCTGCAAGCGTAGCGGAGGAACCGCGTCCGGCAGCCTCGGAGAGGAAGGGGCTGACTTGGCAACACTCCGACGCCTCGTTTTTCGAGCAGGGTCGTGGGGCTTTTGAGATCAGTCCTTTCTGCACAGGCCTTGGAGCTGGGCACCGACACCCATCAGCTAGTGTTGAGGTGAGCTTTGCCGGTGGACGGGGGACGTATTTGTTTTATTAAGGTGTATTGAAGCGCTGTGGGGAAGAAAGATGGGTCCCGTGGGAGACGGGAGCGCGGCAGTCCCGCGTGCCCCAGCAGAGACTGGTCCTCTGAGCAGCACAGGCTCCCACAGGTCCGGGGCATCTTTCCCGGGATGAAGTGGCCCAGAAGGCAGTCATTTTCTGGGCTTTGCTGGCCTGGTGAGCATGGTTTGGGAGGAGCGGGAGGTCTGCAGGGCTCAGGAGTCTCCCTGGTGGGAGGGGAAGGACGTGCAGCGTTGTGGCACTGGGTCTCGCTGGGACTTTTGGCATTTTGCTTTTGTGGCTGGCAGGTTGCGTTTGTTTTTCCTCTTCCCTGAGCTAACCTTGCGAGCGGCAGCAGCAAGGATGCTGTTGCGTGCAGATCCAGCTCTCTGGGTGAGCTTCCTCGGGGGCTCTCCTGTCTAACCGAGAGCGGAGGTCGAGTGACTGTGTTTCGAGCAGAGGCAGCGGCAGCAGCATCTCCCTCGCTGCCCCAACACCGGCTTTCCAGAGCCTGATCAGGAGCTACGATGGCTGCGATCTCTCCCCTGTATTAAACAGGGTTTAGCTGGTCAGCGTGTGAGTGGGAGGGGAGGGGGAAATGCGCATCAGAAACGCACACTTTGAAGCTCAAGTCTTCGTGTTCTGTTTCCCCAAGGGAAAAAAAGGGTAACATTTGCCAGCACAGCAACCAGAGCGTGGAGACACGGGCCACATGGGCTGCCAGGGACAGACAGCATTGCACGTTGGCATCTCCTTGCCCCCCAGCACCCACGGGGAAGGTCCCACGGTGGGGTCCTGGGCCAGATCCCAGCAGGCTGCTGTCCACCTCGCACGAGCCACCGGTGCCGGCATCCCCGTCCCAGCCCTGGTGGGGTTGGGTTTGCCGAGGGCAGGGTGTTAGACAGGAGCAAGATAGAAATGGGGGGTGGTGAATTTAAATTTCATCTCTCCCCTCCCCAGGGGAGATGACAAATGAGCTAGTGGTTGTGCTAAAAGCTTTTCTTTCTTTCTTTAAAGAGGTTGCTGGGAGGAAATGAAGCGACCCACTGACCTTTGTTAATACGCAGCACAAACTGAACTGGTGCTGCTGGAAGGAAAAGAGACCTCAGTGCAGCCCTCTGCCTGCAAGGTGTTTGCTTCGATTGATATGTCTAATGGGAGTAATTCTCCTGCAGCAGCTACGGAAAATGAAGATGTTTAATCATCCGCTAGATCTGTGTGGAACTTTTTTGCAGAGAATTTCTTTAAAATCGCCCTTCTCCTTCTCACATGCAGGTGAAACAGAAGAGAAGCCCGAATGCTTCTTTATTAAATTTTTTCAGCTTCTTATAATCTAATGAATCTGAAATGAAGGCATAGTCCCTCCCTCCTGGATTTTTTTAAATACAGAGCACACGTTTTGATCCCTGGCTCGACGGGGGCTAAGAAAAAGTAGCCTATGGCAAAATGCCTGCACAGCTCTGACCCGTCCTGGTGTCTGTCACTGTGCAGACACTTCTTTTCAGCACCATTTCCCACAGGCTCCCTGTTTAAGCAGCGGGGACCAAGCTAGCCAAACTGGTCCGTAGATAAAGCCCTCTCCGCTTACGTCCCCTTGGATGCCCAAAGTAGCTTAAGGGAGTTGGATGTCCAGCAGCCTCTGAAATGGGAGTTGCTGGGAGGAAAATCTTCAAAAGCATCTTAGCGGCTTAGGTTAAGTCCCTTTGACTCTCGATGGAACTTAAGCTCTTAAGAAATGTAGGTGCTGCTGAGCATTGTCTCCTTTGTGCCTAGCACCCCTGGGTCCCTGGAGGTCCCTAGCTCAGTACTGGCTGGAGGAGCCACAGTGGGAAGCTGCTTCTTGCAAACGCTTTGCAGTTGTATTATTTTTAATACTCTGCAAGACCCTGTGCTCAACACTTGCCAGATGCAAACATGTACTCGCTTAGAGCTAGAGATCAGGCAGTGTGCAAGAATGAATGCCTTGCAGGAGCTCTTTTACTGTAAGAATTAATCTTATTCCTGAAATGTGACCGTATCTAGCACAAATCTGACCCCACTGGGGGCCGTGGCTTCACTTAATTGCATTCTTTAGCATGGATTGAGGTCTATTAGGTGGTTTGCTGGTGTTGCAGGAGATCCCGTGCCAGAGAATTTAGTGAGGGTTTGGAGGTCTGTGGAGCGGCGCAGGAAAACGGCCATGATGTTTACTTGCATGGTGCCAGGAGCTTGGCTGGGTGCTCAGCAGGCAGGCGCGAGGAGGGACGCAGACCTGCTTCAGAGCCCACAGACGGGTGCGTGCAGGGGAGGGGAGAGGATGGGTGATGAAACCAGTGTGATTTGAGCGTTCATCAGAGCAAATCCCGCTTGGATTCAGCACCGCTGGGAGGGCAGGAGAGCCTTGTTGCGTGGTGGCTGGGTTTCCAAATGTTGCGTGTTCTGCATTGTAGGCAGGAATCGTGCGGTGGAGAAGAGTCTGTTTCCACTCTCCCCACTGCCAGGGTGCTAACCCAGAAAGCAGAGCAAACTCCTGTCCCTGCCTCTCCTTGATATCTGCAGGGGAGCCAAGTGGGTGCCCGTCTTGCTGTCCTGAAAAGCCCATGTCCGGGGGGAGACAGCCAGTGACGCACCTGCTCTGAAGGATGAGTTGCTGGATTGAAGTTGACGTGTCCTAATATCTCTGCCAGCACTTTCTGTCTCCGTCAAGGGCTCGGGAAGCACATTAGCACCGGAGCGGAAGTGTCACCCTCTGGCATCTCCTTCTCTAATCTTGGAGCTGTTGCTATATCCCCTTTACCAGACCTTCTCTATCGGAGCCCATTATGTGGCATGAAAAGCCACGCTAGTTGTGGGAGAGCGGGGCTGCCAGGCTCCTCTCTTCGTTGGAGGCAGAACATTTCCCCGCCGTGCCTGCGTTCAGCTCCGTCGTCGGGGGGACTCTGGGGCATGCTGCATGGGGCAGCGCAGCCTCTTGGCTGCTCTGAGCCGTGGAAGGTCACTGGGGCCGCGTTTGGAGAGCAGTCAAGGCTCGAGGAGATGTTTGGTGGCATTTACGGGGACTGTGCGGGGCATACAGCTCTGATAAAGAGGTTCTGAAATGCTGGCGGAGCTAGCCCTGGTTTTTTTTTTTAATACAGAGAATTAAAATGGTTGGGAGGATGCGTGCTCTCTCCATCTCCTGCCCTCTCTCCCTCCAGCCTCGCTGGTGGGAACCGGTTGCTGCATGACTGAAGCAGGGAGAAGGGAGAGCCAGCAAACAGCAACTCGGTTCCATTTGTTGTGCTGGCATTGTTACCACATCCCCAGTTTAATTAACAGTTACCATCGAAGCTATTCATAATGTTCCCGGTCTCTGCTCGCCTCTGACGACAACAAAAGAAACCCCAACGCGCTGTGTTTAGTAAGGCCTTTGACACTGTTCCCCACAGCACCCTCCTGGAGAAGCCAGCTGCCCGTGGTCTGGATGGGTGTGCTCTGCGCTGGGTGAAGAACCGGCTGAATGGCCGAGCGCAGGGTGGTGGTGACTGGAGTTCAATCCAGCTGGCGGCCGGTCACGAGTGGTGTCCCCCACGACGCAGTTTTGGGTCCGGTCTTGTTTAACATCTTTATTGATGATCTGGATGAGGGAATTGAGTGCTCCCTCAGTAAGTTTGCAGATGACACCAAGCTGGGCGGGAGTGTCGATCTGCTGGAGGGCAGGAAAGCTCTGCAGAGGGGTCTGGACAGGCTGGAGCGATGGCCTGTGGCCAACGGTATGAGGTTCAACAAGACCAAGTGCTGGGTCCTGCACTTCGGTCACAACAACCCCACGCAATGCTCCCGGCTTGGGGCAGAGAGGCCGGAGAGCTGCCCAACAGAAAAGGCCCTGGGGGTGCTGGTCGAGAGCCGGCTGCCCAGGAGCCAGCAGTGTGCCCAGGTGGCCAAGAAGGCCAGCGGCATCCTGGCTTGGATCGGGAGTGGGGTGGCCAGCAGGAGCAGGGAGGGGATCGAGCCCCTGGACTGGGCACCGGTGAGGCCGCACCTCGAGTGCTGTGCTCAGCTTTGGGCCCCTCCCCACAAGCAGGACATGGAGGGGCTGGAGTGGGTCCAGAGAAGGCAGCAAGGCTGGGGAGGGGGCTGGAGAACAAGTCTGATGATGGGGAGCGGCTGAGGGAGCTGGGGCTGTTGAGTCTGGAGAAGAGGAGGCCGAGGGGGAACCTTCTCGCTCTCTACAACTACCTTACAGGAGGGTGTAGTGAGGGGGGGTTGGTCTCTTCTCCAAACTAACTAGCGACAGGACGAGAGACAATGGCCTGAAGTTGCGTCAGGGGACGTTTAGATTGGATATTGGGAAAAATTTCTTCACTGAAAGAGTGGTCAGGCATTGGGACAGGCTGTGCAGGGCAGTGGGGGAGTCCCCATCCCTGGAGGGGTTCAAAAAATGCGTAGACGTGGCACTTCGGGACACGGTTTAGCACACGTGGGGGTGTTGGGGTGACAACTGGACTTGATGGTCTTGGAGGTCTTTTCCAGCCTATGATTCTGTGATTCTGCGCCCAAGAACCCTGCGCATCCTCCTCTCAGTCTGTGTGTTTCTCTAGGTGCATCTAGAACAAACATCCAAAGAGATTCCCAACAGTATAATCCAGATTTTTTCTCTTTTTTTTGTGAGAGTATCGGTATTTGTGCTCGGTTTTCACAAACCAGTACTGAAGCACAGTGGATCTAGATGAGCGCAAAGCACACAGCAGAGGCTTTGTAATCCTCAAAGTGCAAGTCCAAAGCTTCTCTCTGAAAAGTTGCTCTTAAGGGCCGCGTACATATGGGGACTTCTTGTTTATCCTGGCTTTTCTTTTAATTCTGTGCAGTTCAGCTTTGGAGAGTTAATGGGACAGAAAAAGATGAAAATGCCCCTTCACGCTGCCTGTCCCGATGGTCTCATACCCTGGTGTGTATCAGAAGGCTTAAGCAACCTCACTCTCCCCTTAGTCCTTTTAAAGCCTTTGATCGCCGTACAATGTCTCCTACCTGGCTTTTCTCCAAAAGGTGATAAACCCCGGGTTTGATTTTTAATTGGGGTAACTGATAGCAGGAAAGAATCAGCGCAGATCTGAGAGCATCCTTCACACAGCTCCGGCCCGTGGTGCTGGTGCTCAGCGCCTGTCGGATGGAGGCACCCCTTGGCCGCCAGCCCTACGAGGAGCTTGTGGCTCCGGTTTTCGCTGTCTCTCTCCTCTGTTTTCAGCCCTTCTGGGGCAGGGCTCGCCTCTCTGACTGTGTTGACACACAGGACTGGGGTAGTTGCTAAGAATACAGCTCCCTTAATGCCATTCCAGCTTTGCGAAGGGATCAGGATAAAGCTGTAAGCAGGCAGCTCCGTTGGGAGCCAGGAGTTGTCTCCATGGAAATGTGCCGGCAGGGCGAAGGGAGCAGGCTGGCGCGGAGCTGGCTTTGCCGTGTCGCAGCCGTGCTAATGCGCTGGGGCTGTCCTGCAGCCACGTGCTGCCCTGTCCAGGGCAGAAGCGGTCAGGAGGAAATCTCTCCCGCGTGCTTTGGAGCTTGTGTTTGCTTGCTGTGTCTTTTGGTCCATCAGGATCAACTATGGTACCCTCTGCTCCAGGCTTTTCCTCTGCTAGCCAGCAGGTCAGGGAGGTTCTCCTTCCCCTCTACACTGCCCTAGGGAGGCCCCATCTGCAGTGCTGTGTCCAGTTCTGGGCTCCCCACTTCAAGAAAGATGAGGAGCTACTGGAGAGTGTCCAGCAGAGGGCTGCAAGGATGAGGAGGGGACTGGAACATCTCTCCTGCGAGGAGAGGCTGAGGGAGCTGGGCTTGTTCAGCCTGGAGAAGAGAAGGCTGAGAGGGGACCTTAGAAATGCCTCTAAATATCTGCAGGGTGGGGGTCAGGAGGATGGGG
>Ga0065711_1012803_pt1 | contig 11733 bp, 8 predicted proteins | sample Hoacrofraction12_FD_59098 | JGI IMG/M metagenome (GOLD analysis project Ga0065711, IMG submission 59098) | Hoatzin crop microbial communities from Cojedes, Venezuela - Epithelial fraction 12 v2 (version 2) | ecosystem: Host-associated > Birds > Digestive system > Esophagus > Crop | place... | reverse complement strand
TTGCCCCCCCCCCCCCAGACAGAGCCAGACGGGGTACAGGGGCATTTCCAGCCTGCCACTTCATACACAGCCTCTGGCCCCCACGGCGGTACTAGAAAGTCAGAGGTCTTCTCCAAAAAGCAGGCAGAGCCCCAACAGAGGTGCAAGCCCTGATGATGGCATGGCACTGGGCACCGACCTCCTCTGCAGCTCACCCATCTGAGGAACTCCTTCCACACCAGGTTCTGAAGACCCCCATGGGGTACAGCTCTGGACAGGGCTTAAAAAACAAACCACTGCGTAACCTAGCAGGAAGCTCAGGTCTTGCACAAGAAACCTCAAGCCAAGAAACAAGACAGAGAGGGGAAGTCACCCATGCCAGCTGGGGACGAGGAGGAAGAAAGGCACAACTGCCCCTTCCAGCACCTGCAGCCATAACCCCTGGGAAGGGTCCGGCACTCCCCTGCTTAAAACTCTACCTCTGGCCAGGGCTGCTTTGCGCAGCTGCCAGCTCAGCGAAGGCTCCGGAGCCTGCAAGCGCTCCCTTGGTTGACCAGGACCAAATGAAGCTGGTGCTTAGCAAACATGGGACCCCCTTTGGCTGGAGCTGGGGGACAGAAGAGTGCAGATGCTGGTGCTGAGGAACGACAGGGTGGCTGGCTTGACACTATTATTTATTTCTCTGTCAGAAAGGAGGGAGCCATCTGCTAACACCTCTGCTTGCTGACAGCCTGGGATGCACCCCCGCAGTCAAATGAAACCTCTGAGCCCTGGCACGGCTATTTCTGTCCTGGTTTCACATGGGGAATGCATTTCTAAAGCCTCTCCTCCCTGCCTGGCTGTCAGGCCCCAAGCTGCTGGGATCCAGCAGCGGCTCCTGGGGCTCTTGGGGCTGTGCAGCGGCTTGGAAACGGCGGGAGGGATGGAGGCGATCATGGGGGAGACAGAGACCCGTTCCCTTCTCAAGCAGCCTGCCCGAGCCCCACCACCACCACAGGATCATCCCCATCCCCATCCCTTCCCATGTAGGCTGAGCCCAGCTTCTCCCCAGGTAGCTCCTCTGGTCCCCTCCTACCTTCCAAGCTTGGCAATATTTCACCTCCAGCATCTTTCCCTCTGGCTACCGGCCTGCTGCGGGGGAACATCTGTGGAGGCTTTCAGCATCTCCTTCACGGTGGCTTCCGAGCCCAAGTTAGAGGACCGTTGCATTACAGCTCAGGACATCTTTTCCTCCCCAGCCCAGCAAACATAAAGCTGCTTTCACCACAGCAGAGCACGAGGCTCCCCACATCCAGGGGACCTCAAAAACATGTGGAGGTGTCTGAAGCCCTTGCAGAGATGCTCCTATTACCTGACTGATCACTGTAGGGCTGCAGGTTGCTTGGCAGGCGGCAGGTGAGCCCCCGGGAAAAGCCCGTCCCTCCCACCGGCAACCCACAGGCATGCATTCAGGCTCAGGGAATGTTGGGATGAGGACGGACTCACTGGCCACCCAAAGCAGTTGCCCACTGCCTCGTTTAAGGTGAGAAGCGCATTTCTCATCCCAGCAGCATTAATTCAGAGAGCTGCTCTGTCACAGACCTGCTCCCTGATGCTTCTGGGAGCATCCTTGGGTCCCAAAACCAGGCAGCCTCTGCCTCCCCTGCCTGCTACACGCTTGCCCACCCAGTGTGTTGTGACACCATCCCTTGATCTGCAGGATTTTCCTTCCCAGTGTAGCCATTAGGGATGCAAATGAAGAGGGAGTTAATGAGATTCGGAGGTTTTGACATGCTGAAAGGGAGTGGGGATTTTTCAACACGGCACTGAGTCACTGTACAGCGAGGATTTTGGAGGCAGAGCAGATGGTGGGAGGTGCGGGGAACATCTGCCTGTCTCCCAGCACCTGGGAAGGCTGACCCCAGGATGTCCTGGACATGCTGCCACTGATAACTGTGGAGAAGAGAAGGAACATCCCCCATTCCCTGCCACCCCTCCATCCCCGGGGGCTGCAGATGGAGCAGCAGAAGGAAACTACCCAGCTCCTACTTGAACAGAGCGATCTGTAAGCATGGCACGGACGCACTTACAAAGCACGGCTGGAGCTCCCCAGCAAGGTCTGCGGATGGAGGGCTCACCCCATATCTCACCTGTCCGACAGCTTCACTGTTGTGAAGCCACAAAAGCTTTCAAAGGACTTGTGGGCTTGGGAAACTTGGATGTGAGAGAAGTCACTAGGGCTGGGGGAGAAAAAAAGTCTCATGGCAGGGAAAACAGGTTAAATGAAAAGTGACAGAGCTCAATTTTAGGACATCAGATATTCCCCTGAAAAACATGCAGGTGGTCGTGGCTTTGCTCATGCTGCTTTGGGGAGCAAGCTGCAGGCACTGCAGTCCCCGGGGCAGAGCATCGCTGCGGGCCTCCCCTGGGGCTGCCTCCACCTGCATCTCCCTCCACCTGCATCTCCCTCCACCCACGCTTGCTCACAAACAGCCTCCCCCACCCCTGGGCAAATACCTGCTGGCTAATTCCCTTAAATCCCAGCCAAGCGAAACCGCTGTGCCCCGCACGCACTGTGGCAGGAGGTGCCGCGGAGTAAGCGTCGGCGAGGGTCAGTGTAAAACCTTGCTGGCTTGGGAGACAGCAGATACCTGAATGTGGAACATCTTAGGGACCTGGCCATGTGGAAAGCTGTGGTGGCAGATGCCCTCCAAAGAGGCCAAGGGCTTCCACATCCTCAGGAACGAAGCACAAGGCGTGGTGGCTCTGAAGAGCACACTGCAGTCCTGCCAGGGCCGTCCCACCACTGCTGCCAGAGGAGCGTCCCCAGAGTCCCACTTCTGGGGAGCTGTGGCCCGGGCAAGCGTGGGAACGGAGCCAACACGAGGGCTGCACCTCGCAAAAGCCAGGCTGGAGGCAGCGCGATGATGCTCCAGGAACACTTCTGGGGATAAACATCACCTGGCAGGAAGGCTTATTGACGGTTAAAGGCAGTAACAGGAGAAGGTCAAACGGAAACAAGCAGACCACGAATAAGCACCAGCCCCAGCCCGGCCGCACGCCGGCAGCCGGACGCAGCCATCGGCACAAACGCCAGCCCAGCGTCCGCAGCAGCCCCGTACGGGCACGTGGCGTTTCCTGGTCCCCTCCTCGTACCTGCAATCAGGGCACGCTGTACCCGGTGCCACTGCTGACTACGTCCCTGCCTGTTTTTTCAGCAGCCCAATGTTCGTTCGATAAATGCGCCATCGGTAACTCGCCCTGAAGCAACACCGGGCACCTCATTTTCACCAAAGCACGTTGCACCCGAGCGCTGCCATTGCTTTCCCCCAGCGACAGCAAGCGGAGCAGCTCCGGTCCCCGATCACTGGAGCCAGCACCTGGACCCTGCCGCCCTGTCCCGGCTCTGCGGCCCCCCAGGGAGCGGGGCTGCAGCACGCTCCGCTGCGCCCAGCAATCAGCTCCATAGCTAGGTCCCTAATTAGGGCCGCTTTGTGAGCGGTGCGCTAACGAAGCCGGCCAACACACACGGGTCAGGAGTCCTTTGCCCTCGTCTCTCTTCCCAGCGTGACACCGCCTCGCCACGGCCTGGCTCTCGCTGCTGGCCAAAGGGACCACACAAGGATGGAGGCTGCCCTGCCCGTCCCCCCGGGGACTGGTGCCTGCCCTGCCGGCCGCGGCACCTGCTTTCCCACGGGACAGGGGACCCGGCCTGGAGCGCCTTTCGGAGATGCCTGCGCTTCTCCCAGGGCATCGAGGTGTCCTGCTGCCGGAGACGGGGTCCCTTGCACCCGGGGCAGGAGCTCTGCAGGGGGCAAAACAACGTGGGAGACTGAAATGAAAACCACTCCGGCCTTCAGCCTGCCCAGGCGGGCTTCCACCCGCCCACCTCTGCTGATAACGCCGCACGCCTCCTGCCCGGCTTCGGCATCGGCACAGCTCCTGCCCTGCCGTCCCCCCTGCCCGGGGGTGACCAACCCTGCCCCTGCTCCCCCCAACTCACAGCCCGGCCCGAGCAGGCACCCTGACCACCAGTTAACAGAAATACCACCAAATCCGCTGGCTGAACGCATCCTGCCTCATCAGCTTGATAAAGCACTTGCATAAAAAAAATACCAAAAAAAGAAAAAAGCCCCCAGATAGGCATCGCTCTCAGGCAGCTGGCTCCTACCTCAACTTCAACAAACAATTCACTGGCAGTTATTTTTAGATAGTTTATTTTGTGCCTTCTTGTAATGCTTGGGATAACTATAAAACGACAGCAAAAACTCAAACACCCCCACCCTAACAAAAACCAATCATCAAAGTATCAGCTTGATGGATAAATCACTGCCTCCCCTCGCAGGCACAACAGGATGCCAAAATTAAAACCTCAGATATCCTTTTGGGTTTCATGATTATGTTCAGCTGTACGCAAAACATCTCATCAGTGCTGGCTGGGAAAAAAAGCCATCTATTTATTTAGCTTTGTGTAATAAAATGAAGGGGAATAACCGTTCCAGGAGCAGGGTCCTGCTGGATGAATTCCCCCTTTTCTACACCGAGTTAATAAATCCGATTAAAGGCATTTAGGTTCTGTGTGGAAAGGACAACCCCCCTTCTTCTAAATATGAAAGTGATTAGTTTTCTGAGGATTTGAGGGATTTAAGAAACATGGAAATGCTTTGTGATGGTGTAAGGCTCCCAAAGCACTAAATTACTGCGAGATACAGCGAATTACAAAAGTATCAAGTGATTGCCTCAACGAGCCCTCAGAAAACCATCTCCCCAGCCCCTCCAGCTGGATCCCTGCCATGCTCAGGAGATGCTGGGGTAGCACAGATGCTGCCGCACTCTGTTATTCCTCTTTCAAGTTCAACATTCGATGGAGCACCTCAGACAGCAGCTTTCCCGCACCTACAACCTAACAGCCGAGCCCTCCTCAGACAAAGAACGATTTAACATCGTTCTGCTATAGGTTTCCACATAATGGCTCCTGTAAGATGCAGAATATTTGATTAAAATGAAAATACAAAATAAACACTGGTACTTTGCAACACATTGCCAGTGCAGGACAGTTCTGCTTAGCTAGGTCACAAGGGATTCACTTTTTGCCATACAGTATTGCTGTTAAATAATATTAACTGCTAAATACGCTGAAATAGGCTGTTCAGAGAGCCAGGACCCTGGTCCCATTTCTCTCCTCACCTCAGCTTCCCAGTTGTATCAGCACTGGTTACAGTATGTCCTCGTTACCCAGTAGCTGCTGCCAAGCACATTTCCAGGAACAGGACTTCTCTTACATGTCCCTAGACTTGATTCTGCGTCGGACAGAATGACAAATACTTTTCTTGCCCCCCTCAGTGAGCAAAATAAAATCAAAACCAGCTGAGAAGGCGGGGAAGGAGAAAATGAAGCAAAAGCCAGGCATGCTGAAAATCAACTGCCAGCTGACTGGAAATCAGGAGAGGGAAAAATCTGCCATGAGCAGTTAGTTATAATTATATCCTTAATGAGTAGTGGGGTCTTTTTAAAAATAATTTGCCTTGATTAAATCAATGGAGGAAAGCCACAGGTTTTAGACACACAGCAGAGATTTGGGATGGTACAGCCCGGAGTTCACTGGCTTCACCCGTTCCCAGTTCAAGTCGGGTCTGGCCATTACCACCACCAAACACCCGTTCGCGGACCCAGCTGAGCTGAGCTGGGGTTCCCCATTTAATTCTGCGCATCCATCTTTCGCAAACAGCCCGCGCGGTGGGCAGCAGCTTCCAGGGCTGAAGGGATGGCACGCTCAGGGACCAGCCGCTTCTCTCCTCCTTACCAGGGGAGGACTGTGGTTTCCAGCATTGTCATCCCGGCACCTTGACCCGGCGTTAGACCCACACTTTAGAGTAATTTTTAAAACATCGACAAAGCATGGGATGCCAAATGAGGCCAGATGTTGGTTCGGTCTCAAAGCCGGGCTGGACTTGTGGCAGAAAGCCACAGAGGAACGAGCAGCCACCATGCTCAAGATCTCTAGAACGTGCTAAAGGCAAACACAGTCTTTTCCCCCCGCCCCCAGACCATTTTTTCCTTCAGCTATTTCAGTTGATTGAGGCTATAATAAGAACAGGGAAACGAACACCAAGGTTAAAAGTGCCCAGCGCTGGTTTGGAGACAACACGCTTCGATCCTGTTGGTTCAGGTTTCAATGGTTTGTGTGCGTTAAACGCGGATTATTCTGACACAGGGGACTATGAACCATTGCACTGAACTACCTTTGAAACAAAAAGATTGGCTCCCAGGCAAACGTTACTCACTCAGACTGCCTATAAAGCAGCACATAATAAATAAGTATTAAAATTGATTAGGGAGAAAAACAAAATAAATAGCTGCACTGTCTCGTTGGTGCATTCATCATAGGCTGCAAAGAACAGCAGCTTGACTAAATACTTTCAATATACAGTTTCCAGACTAAGTTCTGTTGCTGAGCCACGTGAGCAGCCCAAGAACAATTTATTTTCCTTTTAAACAGAGGTTTCTCGATGCGGTTTTCCTTCCTTCCAGCTGAATAACGCGCAGAGATGGCACTTCTCTGCAACTCACCCACGCAGCGTGCTGCTGTTTTCCCAACAAACGTCACCTAAGGGACAGGGGGAAGCCCGGACGGATCGCATCCCGTCCTTGGTTGAAACTCAGCGCTGCCGGAGGTTTTCACCCAGGCTGCTGCCCGCTTCCTGGCACAGAGCCCCTCTGGGATGCTTTCCTGAGGTGTGAAACTGGTTTTAAACCCTGAAAAGCTCAAGTTTCACAAGTGCAGAGACAAGGGACTGAAACCATTAAAGCAGGTTCGTTACTGGATTTGCTCATTAAAAGCACCAAGCCTGCAGACAGCAGCACCATGGCAGAGCAAGAGCAGCCCGGGCTCGGGATTCCCCAGCACTCACCTACACGCAGCGGGAATGTGCCCAGCGAACCCTAGCCGTGATTTTCTTTCAAAAGAAAAAAAGGTATTTAGCTATTTGACCAAGTTGGAACACGCTGCATATCCCCTATACATAAGCAGTTTTTAATGCCCCTCTCCCCTGAACCCAGTGCTGCCCCACGGCGTTATCAGCCCTCGCTCGGTGCGGGGTCTGTGCTAGCAAGGGCTGCGACCACAACCATCGCTTTAGGACCAAACCTCCACCAAATGTGCCCGCTAATACCGACGGAGCCAGACTCTGCAGCTGGTCAGGGAGGCAGAAGGAGCCTGCTAGCGCAGAGCAGTAACTCCAGATTTCCACCCACCGGTTTCCAAGACCTCCCTCAACTCTGTAATGACCCGATATTGATTTCCAGCCCTTTGAAAACATGAAGGATGCCAATCCCATTTTTAGCGATTATGAGGTCTCTAATTTCATTCCAGGTCATGGCATTTATATTTTCATTACCCACAACCTCCAGGTCATTACAAATATGAGATTACAGTGTCAGTGCTTAACGGCTGTTTAATTCAACAGCATTTCACAGTTAATAAATGCAATTCAATTTCTCAAAGCCAAGTGGCTTCCTGACCGGATAAGACAGCCTGCATCCAGTCTACCAAACCCATACGCCACCGGTTTCTATAGGAATAGAGCTGGCATGTATGGGAGCAGTATGTGAAATTACATGGTGGAAGTAATTCATTTTTCACTACTTACACGCTTTTAATGTATAGGAAGCTTCGAGAGTCCTCTCCATCTCAGAGATGCTCTGAAAGGGAGGAGGAATGTTTTACTTTATTGTTAGGGATTTATAATATGACATGCTCTAAATATTTAGGAGGATTTTCCCAGAGATGCAGTAGCCTTCAATTAGTCTTTAAAGCAAGAACAAGTGTTCTTCTAAAAGAGGCGCTCAAGCTCAGATAACACGCAGCATTACTGAGTGTGCTTTGGGGTGACCGAAGAGACAAATAATCCTAATGCACTGCAAAATTTTGTGGCAGCGGTGCAGCCACTTGTCTCGCAAAGCTGCACCCGCTAACAGGCAGAGCTTTCCCTTTCTTGTTACTTTTACCATTAATCTTTTCATATTACTATGGAGTCCAGGAAATTTAAGTGATCAGCTGACTACAGCCTGCAAAGTTTGACTGACAGTATCAAGGTATAAGGTGCAATGGTTTAAGGATGGTTACCGGGCAAAGGGAATACACAGGTACCCAGGTAGGTACAGAAAACCCACAGCATCTCCGCTCGCTGCCAGCTCTTTTCCCAGAGGCACCTTGGACCAAAGTCGTGATGTTTACATGTAAAGTTGAGACAATTTAAACCACCGTGAAGAACCCCAGAGGTTTTAAGTTGCTATCTTTTCTCCCAGTTGCAGGGGTCCCAGCAGCTGAATAGAGGACATAAAGGCACTTATGATTTCGCATTTTCCAGGAGAGGCCATAAATAATGCCAATAATTGTCTGGTTTTTAAGAAAGCATCATTTTCTGTAGAATATGCAAACACAATACTGTATAGCATAGACAGAAGATTCAGGGAATCTATATGATATTATTGTTTTACCAGCCTTATTTGCAATTCCGTCTTACCTCTTTCAGCAATACAGCTATCTAAATCTGAAAGAAATCAAAGCAGCACAGCACTGCGTGCCAGCAGAAATGGGCAGGGGATGTGACAGCAAATGCTGGCATGGTGAATGTCAGTCCCCGCGGGACATCCAGCCACCCGCTAGCACGTCTGTGAGAGGCACCGAGCATCACCCGGCCCTCCTCACACCAGCCCGCATCCCTGGGCACGCAAGCGGATGCTGCTGGCACATCCCTGCACCGCGGTCCAGCGAGCAGCGCAGCAGAAGTGCCATCAGTTTGGACCCACCTCTCTGCAAACCTGCATGGGGTTTAGCAGAAAGAACAGGATTTTCCTGTTAACTCTCAGCTGCGCGACCTTGACCTGGCTCCCGAGCCATAATCCTGCTTCATCCACCAGCAGCAGCAGTAACGAGTCTGCTTGTGAAGCCCAGCCCTCAGGTAACCCCCTAAACACCAAAGTAAGGCCACAGAGCAGAGCATGGTGCTAATCATCACCGCTCGCAGTAACGATGAGCGAGGGCATGGCTCATTCCCTCCTCTCTGAGCAGCCTCTGCAGGGAACCACAGCCAAAAACCAGAAAAAGCCAAATTTTACCTCTAATGGAAGCAGTTACCTTGGGATACAGCTGGATCTCAGGCCTGCTGAACGAGACCAGGGTTATTTTTAGGCAGTCAATCCCCTGACCATCGCTGCTTTTTAAGGACTCCACAGCTGGACGTGGAGTTGCTTAAAGCTGGAGCGCTAAGAGAAAGGCTTGAGCTTTAAGAAAAACGCTTCTCTTGCATAGGAGGAAAGCTCAGCTGATCCTGCCAGGACCTGGACCCCAGCTTCGGTACAGCCGTGGGGCAGGCAGAGGGTCTGTGTCATCGTCCTGTGGCCTGGACCTCATGCAAATTCAGGAGTCAACAGTCTTGACCTGACAGGGGCAAGCTCTCCGGTCAGGCAGTACAGCTCTCACAGCCTTCGGCCAGGGGCTCGGTCCCCACCACCACGAAGTCCTGCAGAGGCTCTGGTCACAAGGCAGGGAAGATGCTCCCAGCTGGCAGCAGCAGTTGCTGTGCTCTGACTTGGTGCAGAAATGACCAACTCAACAGAGGCACAACGCAGCAGTATCAGTCTTAGCCTTGCTCCCCCGTTTCATTCTGGATGTCATCTGAGCATCTCAGATGGTTTCTATGTCTCTTGAAGCAGAAAGACAGCCTCCCCAGGCCACTTCTGCATCCTGCTGTTGGCTGCAGTGGCAGACCGCAGCTGAACGCAGCAAGAAAGAGCTGGGGCAGGACCAGGCTTGGCAAAGGCCCCTGAGCTCAGGGTGAGCTGCGCACAGAGGCAGACACGTCTCCAGAAACACAGACCTGGGGAGCAGAGCATCGTAAGCCGCCACCCAACACTCATCGTCCATAAAGCTCTTAACAATTTGCAAGGGAAGGCGCTTTAGTGACAAAGGCAGCTGTCCGAGAGCATGTCCCAAGGCAGCGGCAGGGCTCACGAGCCGGCAGTAAAACCGCCAACACTCAGCCGTAAAACTCGTCCTCCCTACCCACTGCCTCCCCACAGAGGCTCTGCAGCAGTGCATGGCACGATTTACAGGAACGGAGACAATGCTCCCCACGTGAGCATTAAGACCTGGCGTTGAGGAGAGGCACTCCGGGTCCATCTGCTACCTCAGTGCTCATGTTAGCAAGATCCTGGCACACCCACTAGCAGAGCTTTTTCCCCTGCCCCTTTTACCTTTCCTTTTTATTTTAAAACACCTGCTTCCTCAGAAGCATCAGCAACCTCAAAATTCCCAACTCCATTGTGACTTCTGGGCTCTCTCCTTTGTCACCTGCAGTTTCAGTGCAGCCCTGTCTGTGTGCGGGGCTGTACAGCAGAAAAACAGTCAGGGTTTTCTGTTTTTTGAAATTGTGCAGAACATGCTCAAAAAAAAAAATTGCAGAAGGAGGATGCAGTGAAACACAAGTGCATCCACCACTCGACACCACGATCAGCTGCCAGCTGTCCCGGTTAAGTGGCTTGCACAGAGGCAGATGTGCTGCTGCGACCGAGCCTACTGGAGACGGAAAAGAGCAGCCTGGAGCATCACCAACTCCTCTCTCTTCGCTTTCAAAAGTTACCGTGCCCAAATCAAGAGAAGGAAGGGGCAGGAAAAGGGGAAAGGGACTGGGAGAACACAGCGGAGAGAAATCCTAACTAACAGGAATTCGTGCTCACTGGCAGCAGTATCAGGCACAGGTTTCTGCGCAGGACTGCTGCCTCCTCAGCCAGCGACCTGGAGCCTTTCCCGGCAACTGAGCATGGAGAATGCACTTCGTCTAACAGCACGGCCTTCTCCTCCCCGTGAATAACTGCCAGCTAAAGAGCAGTAAATAGTTAATTACCTGGTACAGATAACACTATTACATGCAGCACAGCTCAATGTATTATTCACCAGGGCTCAGAGGAGAAAACCAGCAAGGGAAAAGAAGGGGAAGAAGGAGAAATCTACACTTCCTCAACAAGCACTTTGATTTCATGGAGGATCCATGTTAGGATGAGGGTACATGGTTTCCCTTTTAGCTAACCTTACATAAACACACTTCTGCTGATACAGAGTACCAACATGTGATCCTTCCGAGCCTTCTGCTGCGGGTATTCAGGTTACAAGCACAGCACCGGTCTCTCTCTACCTGTTGCATCTGAAATGCCAGGGACACCAAAGACACCAGGGCACACTGAACCCCCTGAAAATAATCAGGCAATGTAAGAATTTCCAACCTGACTTTAAGCTGATCACCTCCTTAACCCAGAACATCCAACCTCAGCTTAGTACTGCTTGCTTGAGTGAGCGCTTCTGGCTGCATCCTCTCCCTGAGGCTGAGAAACAGGAAAATACAGACTCCTAAAGCAGTCTCTTAGTAATTAATTTCTACTTTTGAAACAAACGGCAGAGGACATCTCCCAGCGTGAGCATGCTTCAGTAAATCTCGCCTACCGAATCAGAAATCCCCCACAAACCAGGCTGCATCTGACCGCATCCCCATCTGACACATTCAGCAGCCAAGTTGGACATTTTATTATTTCCTAGTGCTTCGGAAGGACTTCTCCCTTTAATTTCCACCTGCTTTCTGCGCTGCCAGCCGGAGACTCAGCAGGTTTCGGGGCACCCAACAGCTCAGCGGGCCCCGGCCGAGCCCGGTGCCACCCCCGGCCCCGCGCAGGACTGCCCGCAACCGCCCCGCAGCCGGCGCCGCCGCCGCCGGGCAGTTC
>Ga0065711_1010926_pt1 | contig 11733 bp, 13 predicted proteins | sample Hoacrofraction12_FD_59098 | JGI IMG/M metagenome (GOLD analysis project Ga0065711, IMG submission 59098) | Hoatzin crop microbial communities from Cojedes, Venezuela - Epithelial fraction 12 v2 (version 2) | ecosystem: Host-associated > Birds > Digestive system > Esophagus > Crop | place... | reverse complement strand
CCGCCTGGATGCGGTGCTGTGCAGCCTGCTCTGGGTGACCCTGCTTCGGCAGGGGGTTGGACTGGGTGACCCACAGAGGTCCCTTCCAACCCCACCATTCTGTGATTCTGTGATTCTGTTTCTGCTGGTGGAGGTGGGGAGGAGACCAAGGGGAGCTTGGCTCCCTGTGACCCACAGCTGGAGCTATGGGACCTGCACGGATAGAGACTTCCCAGTGCAATGCAGTCGATCTATACGGCCCAATCCGCAAAACCCAAAGGTGCCGTTGCCCAGGGAATCCACCAGCAGTTATCAATTAAATAAACTCCACGTATTAAGACAACCCATTGCTGCTGCCCTTCCTCGAGCCATGCTGTCCCCAGCATCCTCCTTCTCTGGGGGAAGGTTTGCAAACATCTAAACCTGGTTTCCCCCGTTGCTGAGTCAGCCGTGGCCGGGGACGTGCGAAACAGATGTCTGCAGCCTCTGGTGTCTGCGACTGCCATGTCCTGCCCCTCCACTGTATTTTTTTCTGCCTGAACCAATCCAGTTTCTTCCCAGATCTTTTTTTTCCAAATCTGGGGTTGTTCTTCCTTCTCTCCGCTGCGTTTTTTCCACAAAGTCTGTATTTTATTGAAGGTGTGTTGCCCAAAAGTGGACTCGGGAGCAGAGCAGTGACTTGCTTGCCACAGAGGCAGCGTTCCTGGGGCTGTGTGCCTCATCGTCCTCGAATAACACCCCACCCCGGGCTGCGTATGACCCATTCTATCCCCACAGCTTTCCTGCAAAAAAAAAAAAAAGTACTGCCCGTTCCTTGCCCTCGGTTTGTGCCTTTTCTCGCTCCTACAGAAGCACACAACTTTGTGTGCATTTTTATTGGGTCGCATCTCATTTCGCCAAGAGCAGTTGCTCAGTTTGCCAAGTCCCTTCTCTGAATTGCAGCCACGTCTCCCCGTGCGCCTGCATGCTCCCGTGCCTTGGCGTCACCGCTGCCTCCCGTCAGCTTCTCCTTCTTTAACACCCTCCGGGGCGTCGAACCAGACCCACCACTGACCCCATCCGAGGTGGCTTAGCAGTTCGTCTCCCTGAATCTCACCTAATTCTCTCCTTCCCATCTATCTTCATGATGAAGGAAAGATCCTTTGGCCATTTCCCGACCCTTGGTGTCTCCAGGGAGAGAAGTGGACGCTTTATTCCCTGCGGAGCCCGTCCGTCTGTCCATCCGTCCCTTCCCAGGGCACCGCGAGAAGGGTTTGGGTAGAGCTGGGGGTTTCTGCTGCGAGTGCCTCCATGACTTGGCGTGGCGTGCCGTGAGGGCGCTTCTGAAGATGTCCTCTGCATACATTGGCCTGTATACAGATATGGCAGGGTGAATTGTTTTCCTTCTAAATTTCCTCTAAATTTCCATCCCAGCACCCAGATAGATGTGTGCCGGCCGAACTCCGGCGTTTAACGCGTACGGGGGACCACGTATGTGAGCGGCGCGGCAGTCCTCGCTTCGCCGCCCACGTCAGGCGCAGCGTTGCCGCCGGCCGTGCCGTGAGTTCGCAATTAGCTCCCAGTAATCGGTGACGAAAGAGCAGCTCCGCGGGCGGGCGGCTCGCTGCTCCGCGGGGGTCGTTAGGAAGTTTGACTTTCCAAGGACCGTGAAATCGCCTTAGGTGACCTTGCGCCTCCTGGTTGCCACTTCCCCATGGGATGCCCCACCTCTGTCCCTCTGTGCTGGGGTGGCTTCTTCTCCCCAGCCCACTCCCGGATTGGCATCCCCGCTGGCAAGGGGGGTCCGGGACCATCGTAGCTCCCGAAATTAGGAGGTGGTCCAGGGAGACTGATGCAAAGGGGGAGAAGAGCTGCTCTTGCTCTCCGACCCCCTGCAAAGGTCAGAGATGGGCGTTTGAGGACACTTGATGTCTGTGGGAAGTTACAGCTCTCTTCTGAAAGCATCCCCGTGGGCTTTGCCATCGGCACGGACGCACGCCAAAGGCAGATGTCCCTGGGGGACACGGGATCAGGCAGACTTTTAACGTGTTGTCGCTAAACCGAGGTGGTTTTGTGTTAAAATGACGTTGAGATTCGAGCTTGGCAGTCCCTGCGCTCCCCACCTGCGCTGGGGACAGAGGGCTTGCTGCTAAGAGCTTGCAATGGGCTTTCTGCTAAGAGCTTTTGATTTTTTTAAGCAGATCGATTGACGAGGCCTCTGGTAGCGGGTTGTAGGACTGTTGCATGTTGGGGCTTCGGGAAGACAGCAAAGTTCAGCCCATCTCTGCTTGGTAACTGCTTTGCCCCCGTGCTTGGTGTGGGGTTGATCTCCTTCTGTGCAGCGTTTGAGGAATTTCATTGCAACGTGAATCCTGACCTGTGTCAGAGGATGGAGAGCATGAGCAAAACGCAGTGTTCGGGGGCTGTTTGCATCCTCTGCTTGGACGTGAGTGGGGCTTGGGGTCAACCCAGGCAGCGGGCAGCAGGAGGCATCTGGCAGATGTAAGAAGTGCCGCAGGGGACCAAACCAATGGTCCATCTTGCCCTCTCCCATCCAGCGATGAGCTGTGTGGGTTTGGGAAGAGGTCTGAGATGATCCTTGACTTGCATCTGGCACTCAACAGTGTGGGGCTTTCTGGACAGAGACCACTAACATGGTGGGACGTCCCAGCAGTGGGACTGTCCTCCTGGCTTCGCCTCATCCCTTTCCAAAGCAAAACTGGCCTCACACTTTGCAGTCTGATCAGCCTAGAAACCCTCTGAGGTTGGCTACATTAGTGAAGATTGTTGGACGTGGCCGTGAAGGTCGTCCTCATGCTGGCCTCAGGGATGGTGAGCAGAGCACCAGCACCCACAGCAGCCCCAGCCTGGCAGCAGAAGCTCGTGGTGGGTAGAAATTCCTCCCAAAAACGGTGCAAGCCCATATTCCTCCTTCCCTCTTGGTGAGCTCAATGGGCAGAGGAATCCCACCGGGGCAGCCTCGCCGCCAGCCATCGCTCCTTCACCTCGGGCTCTCCTGTGCCGTCAGCTCCTGCCTGCCGTGGGACGTGGGGTCCCCCACCCACTCGGCATGAACCCCTTACATCCACTCTGGAGCAGTCAAAGAGAGGGGAGATGTTGCTGTTAATTTGTATTTAGCCCCAAAAACGACATTTCCTGAGCCTCGACCTGCTCTCTCCATTCAGGGTGTGGGGTTTGGTGCTGTTTGGGGCTGAAACGCTGTTTTTTTGCTGTTACTGCACCCGGCGTGGTTTGAGATGGGGGTCCCGGGTGCCTCACTGGTGGGGAAGGGGACAAGGACTAATGGACAAGGGTATTCCTGGGAGCGGAGCGTGTGAGCTGGGTAAGCTAAGGCAGAGCTGTTGTTGGGTTGTAGGTGCTAAAGAAAGCAGGTCCCGATTTGGCACAGCATTTGAAGCCTTTGGGACGCAAAGCAGAAGCGTCGTCACGGGCACAGCGGTGTGCTGTGGCAGAGATATCTGCAGGGGCCCCCCCTCCCTTGTGGGGTGTCACCATGGGCCCCCCAAACCTGCAAAACCCTGACTAGGGGCTGAGCAGGCTGGAGCAGGGGAGGCTCGTATCCCACTGTCTTCTCTGTGGAGGACACTCCATCATGGGGTCTGGTGGGGTTTTGCGTGTTGCAGAGGAAGGATCCTGCTCCCAGGTCCTTCCCTGTGAAACCACGTTGATGTCCGGAGGATAAAAGTATTTTTGGTTACCTATCGAGCTGGGCACAGAGGTCCTGCCCTGCAAATGGGGAGTGGGAAGGAAGAAGTCATTTCAGTCGGTGCATTTTGAGGTCTCAAGGCACCCATCTGAAATGGGTTGGGGGACCATCTTCAATGGCACGTCATTATTCCATGATCAAAAAAAAAATCTTTTTATTTCTCTTTAAGTGGCAATTTAAATTTTCAGCACATACTGTCTTCCTTCATGCCAGAAATCAGTGTCTGCCATCTGCAAAACAGCCATTTGCTTGTCCTAAGCTCGACCACAGTGTTAGCTTCAGTGGTTCCCACGTTCCCGAGAAAGGGGCAGCGAGGAGCTTGCGAGTGCAGTGGCACGATGCCGGCTCCCTGTGGGCTAATTCCCAGCGGCTCAGCTGCAGAAACCCAACCATGAGGACGTGTCCTCATCCAGGGGCTGGTTCCTCCTACCATCCATATCCATAGCACGATGTCCTCATCCAGGGGCTGGTTCCTCCTACCATCCGTACCCATAGCATGATGTCCTCATCCAGGGACTGATTCCTCCTACCATCCATATCCATAGCATGATGTCCTCATCCAGGGACTGATTCCTCCTGCCATCCATACCCATAGCATGATGTCCTCATCCAGGGGCTGGTTCCTCCTACCATCCATACCCATACCACTGTGTCCTCCAAAAGGTCTGTGGAGCTCAGTAAGGTATCTGAAGCACCGATGGGGTGGTAGAAGGCACCTAATTGTCTCCTTATGTTGTTGTTGATGCTGTCGCGCGTGGTTAAGCCGTGTCATGAGCTCAACGGGAGCTCTCATCTCCTTACCTTTGTGTTGCAGATGTCCCAGCCTGGCTGAAGAGCCTCCGGCTGCACAAGTACGCCGCCCTCTTCTCGCAGATGACGTACGAGGAGATGATGGCCCTCACCGAATGCCAGCTCGAGGCACAAGTATGTCCCATGTCAGTCGTAAAGGGATCAGACGCAGTCCCGACTCTTGCGCAGTGGGTAGATGAGACGCCTCCAACGCCTCTTTCCATCTTCATCTGGAAGGGGTTTTGGTTGCAAATGGTTGGAAAGCAAGCAGAGAAAGGAAAACCAGGTCTTGGGAAGTGAAAAAACCCACATTGTACCTGAAGAAGGCCTTGTCCCAGATTGCTTACCAGAGTCCCAGCATGAAGGTCCCATCACTGGGAGCTGCGATTGGGGTTTTCTCCAGTTGGGATTAAGTTCAGGAGGACCAGGGGTGCAGTCTGCGGTGCCCAACTCCTTTGAAGCCAGTGGGGCTTTGGTGACCGATTGCCTTGTTAAGCTTTGAAGACGTCCCTGCTTTCGCTTTTACCCCTGCGTTATCCTCGGGACGGAGAGGGCCAGTCAGCACCTTTGCATTCGCTGTGGGAGATGGGCTGGGGAGGGACAGACTAGCTGGAAATCTCTATCTTCAGCAAGTCTCTAAGTGGTTTTCTATGTCCCCTGCTAATCCCTGCACTCAGATATTTGAATAATTTATGGCAGCCCTTTTCGTTTAGGGGAGGAAGGATCTGGGCTGACCCGCCTGTCCCGTGGAAATGTTAACGCCAGGTTTCTGTGCTGTTTTTTACAGAACGTTACCAAAGGCGCAAGACACAAGATAGTCATCAGTATCCAAAAGCTAAAAGAAAGACAAAACCTGCTCAAATCTTTAGAAAGGGTGAGTAATTGCAACCACTTTTCTGTTTCTTCTTTCTCAAGAAGCCAGGAATTAATTCTGGGGCGAAGCACTCTTTGGTTACACGTGTCGCTGGAATCTTTTGCAGAGAAATCTGTTGTTGGCCGCGTCTGAATGGCGTCTCAAACACTTCTGTCCCGCATGCAGGTTTTATTTGGGGCTGTATTTTGCAGAGCGGGTCCTAATCCGTCTCCGGCACTCACACAGCTGGCCTGGACATACCCTGCAGCAGGGGTACGAGCTCCAGGGTGCTCGGAAACACCTGAGCTCTGGGTGATGGAGGGCACCTTCACCGCGACAGTGATGGGAAGGTGGTGGTCCTACTGCTGAACTGTGGTGGAGGACCAGCTGTAGCCGCACCAGCCACCGCGGTCCTCTCTGCTGCTGGAGAACCAGCTGGGCAGAGCCTTTAACCCCTGGGTATCCCTTGGCCACTCGGTCAACTCTCCCGTCTCGATGGCACTGTCCCTCTCAGGAGACCCCTCCAATGCACAGCGGTCAGACCAGGGACCCCCGAGCCCTGCCCCTACCTCTCCGTCCCCAGAAAGAGATGGGATTTCCCAGAGGGTGTCAGGTCAAGGGCCACTGCGCTTTTCTGGAGCATCATATGGGAAGCCTGCTCTGGGTGACGCTGCTTTGGCAGAAGGGTTGGACTAGATGATCCACAGAGGTCCCTTCCAACTCCTAACGTTCTGTGATTCTGTGGGCAAAAACCAGACACCCACTGCTAATCCCTGCACTCACCCACACCCATGCCTGAAAGGAGGTTGTAGTGAGGTGGGGGTTGGTCTCTTCTCCCAGGTAACCAGCGACAGGACGAGAGGCAATGGCCTCAAGTTGCGTCAGGGGAGGTTTAGACTGGATATTAGGAACAATTTCCGTACTGGAAGAGTGGTCAGGCGTTGGACCAGGCTGCCTAAGGAGGTGGTGGAGTCCCCATCCCTGGAGGTGTTCAAAACACGTGTAGATGTGGCACTTCAGGATATGGTTTAGCAGGCATGGGGGTGTTGGGTTGACAGTTGGACTTGATGATCTTAGAGGTCTTTTCCAACCTTAAAGACTCTATGATTCTGTGATCATCGTGAATTTCCAAGCAGGACAAATAGCAACTTTTTTTGTCCCTGCAACAAGGGCTTAAAATCTGCAGAAATGGCTGCTGGAGAAGCACCAGCACCGCAGACTGGCTGGGAGCGGCTCACCCAACCTCTCGCTATTTATTATCGCAATATTATATTGTATTTAATTGCACCATCTTCAAAAAGCAACTTGCAGAGCCTCCCACTAGGGGCTTTTAAATACTTACGTGGCGTGTTGCTATTTATTGGTGTTTTCGTTAGCTCACTGCTTCACTATTTATTTATAATATGGGACTGTACTCGGAGTATGGCAGGAGCTAATAAAACCGTATTTACCTCCTTATATTAATAATAACTATTAAATCCAAGAGACAGCCTGCTGATTGAGCTCGCTTCGGCGATGTGTTTTCCAGGCAGCTGCACAGCCTCTTCCCCCGCTTCCCCGCCTGGGTTTTGAAATACGGTGTTGGCTGCCTGGCGCGGGGCGGGAGGGTGAGCCCGGTTCGGCTGGCACCGCTGGCCACGGGCGCTGTAAAACAGGGGAGATGGGCAGCATGGGCGGCTTTGGAGCCCTCCAGGGGTGGGGTTGGGCTGTGGGGCTGTGACCACGTCCTGCTTTTCCAGGTCTCGGAGCTGCCCGTGAGCTGCTTTACTTGGGAGGAGACGTCTCTGGTGTTCCAGGCTTCCTATCCATTTTTTTTTTTTGCTAAACAAGAACATGTGTGGGACTTGAATTTTTTCTGGGCAGTGTCTCGCTGCTAAAGATTGCTGCTTTCTTGGAAAGAGCTGCTCCACCCCTCTCCGCCGGGTAGCGGAGCAGGATATTTTTCCCCAAAATAATAGCGCCCAGCAGACTGGTGCCAGGTCTTCCAGAGGAGCGGAGCGGAGACGTCCGAGAGCGAGCTGGGGGTGCAGCGGGAATTAGGCTGAACGACCATTTCAGGGCTTCGGCTGGCTCGCGCGCAGCCTGCGTGCCCGCTCCGCGTCTCGTCCCTGGGCGCAGCCAGGACTCACCCCAAAAGCTGCCTCTTGCCAAGCGGCATCCCCTGAGCCAAACCCTGCAGGAGCCTGCTCCGGACTGCATTAAAATCAAAATGGAATTATTTCCCAGCAGTGGGAGAAGGATCTGACCAGAGAAAGGGAGTTTTTGATCAATGCTGTAACTGAGAGCAAGGCTGGGGGTGTACTCAAATCCTCGCCCTCCTGGGTCTCCAGGCTGAAGATTTTTGCTACGGGGATAGAAGTTCACCTGTGGCTTCGTGGTCTCTGCTTCTGTGTCCGACCACAACCTGCCCTGCTCCCCTTGAATCCCTCCCTTTCCCCTCTGCGTCCGCTCCCTCAGCCCGTCCCGGTGTGGAGGGGGACATCCCCGCTTCGCTCCTTCATCCCAGCATGGCCCAGGGCGTAAGGATGCTGTGGCAAGCTCTTCGGGAGAGCCACGCTCGAAGGCAGCGTCGGAAACTGGAGACAAGGCCACGTTAAAAAACATAGTTGAGAGTAAATAGGGCTGAAATGTCACGGCTGTGGGATTGCTGGGGAAGGAGCTGGTCTGGGCGTTGGAATCTCACAGGCTCGGTCACGCTCATGGGGTTTGCATCTTCCTAGTGGAAACTGGGAAACGCTGAAGCTGGATGGGTGCTGGTTTTTGGGTCCCAGTGTTTGATGGGGCACCTTCATCCCTGGGGATTCAGGTCTGGACGCATCCACGGATAATCAGGCACAGTTCCTGGAGCAGGAGCAAGGCCGTTGGCTTCGGTGCGGAATTTCTTGGTGGGGGTAGCAGTAGGGGTCTGGTTCGTAGCTGCTGTCCTGGTGTCCCTGCGGAGACAAACTCTCTTCTCTCCACTTGACTCCCCAGGACATCCTGGAAGGCGGCAACTTGCGTGTCCCGCTGCAGGAACTACACCAAATGATCCTCACCCCCATCAAAGCCTACTCTTCCCAAAACTCCAGCACGGAGGAGCACAGCCGGGACGCGGACTCGCATCACCCCTCCGCCCTGATCGGCTCGGACACCCAAGGCTCCGACTGCAAGGACTCTGCGGCGGGGGGGATGCAGCAGCACCATTTGCCGGGGTGCGAGGGCGAGTCGGGGGGGGCCCCTTTGCCCGAAGGTGACCTGCCCGGACAGTTCACCAGAGTGATGGGGAAAGGTGAGCGGCCGTCGCTTGTCGTTGCCATCCTGGCTTCGGGGCAGGGTGCCCGCGGTGGCCTTTCCCCGCGCCCCTGCGAGCCGCGGTCCGAGGGGTGATGGTTTTTTGAGGTCCCGTCATGGTGTGGTAAGAGGTCAGAGCGTGGGCGGGGAGGCNGGCAGNGATTTAGGGGGTGGGCAGTGATGGGACGGGCCGTGTGCGGACACCATCCTCTCCCTCCCATTCCAAGCCCTGGGAGCATCCCACCATTCCGGAGGTGTTTTCGGCACCATCCCTTGGACTCGCTCAGCTTGCGGGGGGTTGGCACCGGTGCGTGGGCTAAGCTTGAGCTGACCTGAGTGCAAACCAGCTGCTCCAAGCCCCTTTTTAAGCCCCGAATTAGACGCAGGACATCCAAAATACTCAGGTGCTGGTGCCAAACGCATGGATTTGCGTTGGGATGGACACACTGGGAGGTGCACGGGAGCGATGTGAGGTGGGGACCGACCTCCTGTGCCATGTACAGGGCTCTTCCAGCAAATTTGTGCGAGCTTGGATGTGTCCTGACCCGCCTGGGTGGGATGTGAGGTGTCGGTGCTGGCTGCGTGGAGGGGGCTCTCATTTGCAGGCTCGCACAGGAGACCAGGAGCAGAAGGAAGCTCGTTGGGATGCCACGAAGAAACATCAGCCCCGTCCCTGTTTCAGACCTTTTTTTGCAAAAAAATGGCCCCGTTTGAAACCCGCTGATGAGTTCAGCCGGTGACGAACGCCTCCGTCACGCGCGAAGCCGTACGTGTGGCCCGAGCCTTGCCGGGACGAGGTGTCCTCCCGGCCCACCAGGCATCCCTGCGCTGACGAGGGGACAGCCTCATTGCTCTGCGAACTCGTTTGCGCTTGCTTTTACGGCGTTAATTCCAAACGAGGGTAAAATCCGTCGGGATCAGTGGGAACCCATTTGCGGCAGGGGCAAACTGTGGCCGCAGGAGCAGGAGCTCTCCCAGCGCCGGCTCTTGGCTAGGAACGGGGAATAATCCCGTGCCCCTGATTTGCTCAGGTCTGATTTTGGTGACTCCAGCGGTGTTACTCTGGATTTACGCCGTCATAACGGAGAACAAAATCTGGCCCCAAACACAGGGCGGCACAGCGGGAGTTGGGGGAGGCCATTTTTGCGTGCTCATGATGAGACTCACCGGTGAGACAAGGGAAAAGGGGCATCCAGGGCGTTCGTCGAACACCCCTGGACCCCAGCTCAGTGTCCCCATGCCCATTTCTCTTCTCTTCTCTTTTTTTTTTCCAGTATGCACACAACTTTTAGTTTCCCGACCCGACGAAGAGAATATCAGTTCCTATTTACAGCTCATAGACAAATGTCTGATCCACGAGGTGAGTCGTGACAGATCATCTAAAACTGTTGCTCTCATCACTTAGAGACTGTTTCCAAAGTGTCTGTTTGTGTAAACCTTTTGGTTTCCAACACAAATATTTTTGGGGGGTATTAACAATAATTCTGACAGAGCAGGGCTGGAGCGGGCGGTCGCTCCAACGTGGTGCGTGGAAATGTTGCTCCCACCCCACGCTCGCTTAATTGCCAAGACCTGGCGCCGGGGAATTCATCCGGCTCGTGACCGTCCGGTCAGAGGCTGGATGGAAGAAAAAATCCCGGGATGAACGTGCAGGCGGTTTCCATCAGACCCGGCGATCCCGCGGCGNCGNCGCCNCCTCCTCCGCAGCAGCACGTGGCCTCGGGCTTTTTGGGATGAGGGCGTCTGTTTCTGCTCCCGGCAGATCTGCCGTCGCCGGGCGATGGCTGGGGATGGCCGAGGCTGTGCCGCAGGATGCCGGCGAGCTCCTGCCCCGTGGCAGGGAGGGATGGAGCCCCGGCGTCCTGCAGCGTTTCGTACCCCTGGCAGAACGAGCTGCTGCCCGTCGCCTGCCCCTGTGGCAGGGGTCAGGGGGAGACTGCAAACCCCTCGTAGGAGCCGCAGGCTTTAAACCTTTCTCAGTTGTTTGTTTTTAAAAAGCCTCCTGGTACCTGAAGGGGCCTGCAGGGAGGATGGAGAGGGGCTTTTCACAAGGGTGTGTGGTGATAGGACAAGGGGGAACGGCTCTAAACTAAAAGAGGGCAGATCTAGATTAGATATTAGGAAGAAATTCTTCCCCATGAGGGTGGTGAAACCCTGGCCCAGGTTGCCCAGAGGAGCTGTGGCTGCCCCCTCCCTGGCAGTGCTCAAGGCCAGGCTGAATGGAGCTCTGAGCAACCTGGGCTGGTGGAAGATGTCCCTGCTGATGGCAGGGGGGTTGGAACCAGATGATTTTCAAGGTCCCTTCCAACCCAAACCATTCTATGATTCTGTAAAAAAAATAAGCTGTCAAAGCACAGAAGAACCTCCTCTGGAGAGGGCTGGTGGCTGCAAGCCCCAAAATGCGCTGCACATGGAGGAGGAGAGGGACAGCTCACAGCCCTGTGCCTTGCAGCTGGAGCCGGTGCTCGGGCAAGGGTTTGATCCACACATCTCTGCAGGGCCAAGCCCAGGGATCTTGAATTGGGGTGAAACAGTTGGATACAGGGCAAAATGTGAGCACTTCAGCACATTTTTTGAACTGTGCTCCTGGACACCTCTGTCGATCACGGTGGGGGTTTCAGTGCATTTTGCTGGCAGTGCCTGCGGTGTCAGCCACCATTTGGCCCCGTGAAGTGTGGAGTGGTGGCACCCGCTGTTTGGGTTTGCTGCAAGACAGGTTTGGAGCCGTGGGTATGGTCTTCTTGGGTTTTGAGGCCAGTCTTGTTTAACATCTTTATCATCTGGATGAGGGGACTGAGTGCTCTCAGTCAGTTTGCAGATGACACCAAGCTGGGTGGGAGTGTCGATCTGCTCGAGGGTAGGAAGGCTCTGCAGAGGGATCTGGGCAGGCTGGATCGATGGGCTGAGGCCAACTGTGTGAGTTCAACAAGGCCAAGTGCCAGGTCCTGCACTTGGGTCACAACAACCCCAGGCAACGCTGCAGGCTTGGGAAGGAGTGGCTGGAGAGCTGCTCGGCGGAGAAGGACCTGGGGGTGCTGGTCGACAGCCGGCTGAACATGAGCCAGCAGTGTGCCCAGGTGGCCAAGAAGGCCAACGGCATCCTGGCTTGGATCAGGAATGGTGTGGCCAGCAGGAG
>Ga0065711_1048585_pt1 | contig 11734 bp, 7 predicted proteins | sample Hoacrofraction12_FD_59098 | JGI IMG/M metagenome (GOLD analysis project Ga0065711, IMG submission 59098) | Hoatzin crop microbial communities from Cojedes, Venezuela - Epithelial fraction 12 v2 (version 2) | ecosystem: Host-associated > Birds > Digestive system > Esophagus > Crop | place... | reverse complement strand
CAGGGCTATACAGAAGGAATATCAGGTCTGCAGAAAGCAAATGATGAAGAAACTGTCATGCGTGAGGGGCACAAGCTGAAAATATAAGGGAAAAGGGCTGGTTCATAGAGACCACATTATGTGTGTGCCCCATATGTAATCCATTTGGAAAACAAAGTAGGCTAAAGTAAGGCCAAACTGTAGCAGATGTGGAAAGACACAAAAGACTTCTGGTCCAAAGAAAGTTCAGACATAATTCTGGTGCTAGCATTTAGATGAGATGTAATGGTTCCTTCTGAGCCATAAAGCCCTGAAGAGGTTATGTGTGCAAAATAAAATACACCTGCTACATATACAAGCAATTGCTCCACATTTTCCATAGACTTCAGAGATGCATGTGCCTAACTCTACCCCCAAATGTCATTGCTTCCACTGGGGAGGGGCAGCCTCCCTTCTCCTCTCTATTTAGCTGCTTTCCTCATTTCTAACACCATCCTCACATTAATGTCATCTAATTACACTCTGGCCTGTGTTCAAAACAAAAAGCTTGGGTAACCAGTCAAGGTAACAGTTCCTGAGAGTCACCTGAATTCCAGAGTACATATGCATGTATCTTTTTACACTAGGAAACCTGCTAGTGCTTTGCATGTAGGCGCTTGGCAAGTCTCTTTCCAACATTGCTGCACCTGAGAAAGGGGCTTTCATCAGACTGTTACACTACATAAGTGAAAAAAGCTGCCAACAACTTACTCAATTTGCACACCTAACAAAAATATTGCTTAAAATAATTAGTTACAAGGTTATTTCAAAAATTATCACTACAAATCATGCATAGTATCACTGCAGTAGTAAGTATAGTATGCCATTGTCAGGTTTCTAGGTGTTTTAAAATTAGGCCTGCTCTCTACAGGAGAGCTAGCAGAAAATGAGTTAGGACAGTTTATAACACACTATTTCACACCAATCTCAGTATGGCTATTTTCTGTCTCCAAGGCAAGGATCTTTCACACGTGTAGTTTAATGTGTTTGGGAACAGTTCAAGCATTGGAAGTATCTGAATCTACATGAGTAATATGATCTCAGGAGCTGAGTATTCACAATAGCTGATTTTAGGCACATGAAGTCTCTTTCAGGAACCTCTACCCAGACGGACATTACTTTGCAGAGAAGGCATCTGCTGGAGAGCTCAGGGCAGGTCCTTGCTCTCAACCGCCACAAAAGACTCCCTACCTGCTAAAAAAAGTGCCTAGGCAAGCAGGTCCACACCACGAGGCAGTAGCAATTGCTGCTAGCAATCTATAAATTCACATTCCCAACACTACCCTCTCTACATCCTTGAGCACAATAGTCCATCAGAATAAAACAGTGTTTAGACAAACAGAAGTCCCTCACAGGGGAACTATTCGTATAAAGAATTTTCCCAGTGACTGATTTCTTACTTATTTCATGCTGTCTTGTCTGTGCTACATATACTCTAAAGGCATCCATAATGTTTAAGTCTTGCAACAGAAGTTGTGAAACAGGGATTCAAGATGTTGCTATTTCTTAAACCCCGCGTAGCATACTCCCCCAAACCATTTGGACAATTCATTCCCAAGTCATGTATGCACTAAAACAACTTAAGTCTGCTGTCAACAATTACAATACAAAATTACTCTCCAAGAAGCTCTGCACTTTATGATAAATGCTAAAAGGAGATTAAGTATCTGTGCTGCAGCACCATCCTATCTGAAAAATCATGGAGAAAACAATTCATTTATTCTTGGTGTCCTAAGTAATATTTATCCATGGTGTTCAAACAAATTCAATACTCATTTTCAAGGCAAGCAAAGCCCGTGACTTCTAATTATGATATAAGCTACCAATTAAAATATTGGGAATAAACTATTCATAATGATGAGTTTTACTGTAACACTCCAAAAAACACTAATTACTGTTTCCACTGGTCACTTTCAGCAGGAAAGATGCAATAAGTTAGTAAGGGCATCAAGATGATGACAAGAAAACTCTGTGACTTCTGGCTTTAAATAAGATGAATAATGTGAATTAGCAGCAGGATTTAGAACAGTTGCCAACTACAAAATTTAATATCTTTCATTTTAGATGCGTTTATTATAAAACAATTATCTCCTCTGAAAACTCTGCTTGATATGAGTGCCAGTAAACCCTCCACTACACGCTGCTGTGACACAAACAGGAAAGGCTACAGAAGAAAGGTTTCTGACATTAAAATATGACAAGCAAATTTTTCAGCATATTGTTTACAGTAACTCAAAACTGTCATGGACAGTGAAGTCCCAGGAGGAATTAACGAGGTGTCAGTCCTTAGACTGCAAACAGTAAATGTCAGATAGGGATTTCCGGTTTCTTACAAATTTGTTACAGGTAAAGAAGATATCTTATGGACAGGTGACAGAGTTTAAACAACTCCTTTTACTGTGTTGCCACTAGCAACACTATATATCTATATGTTCTTGAATCTTGTCCCATACAAATACAGAAGATTTAGTCAATAACTTTTTACGAATCTGAAAGTGTTATGCTGTATGTGATACAACTAAATCTTACGTTGATCCCTGAACCAGAATATGAGATACTGTAATAACTGTTGGGAATGACAAGCTGATAAAATAACATACTTTTTTGTTGCTAAAATGTCAAAATCCCAAAACAGACAACACTCCCCTCTTTCATTAATCTAATAATTCTGCACGAATTGCACAGAATGAGATTTTAATAATTTTCCCTATTGCTGACCCTTCCCCAACAAAACTACTATATTTACATGCCTGATAAAAATTCATTGTTTGTATCACTTCCAGATGCTTTTCTGGTTATTTTGTGCTTTTCTGTATTCACACATCTTTATTTAAAACATAGTAAAGGCATAATTTCCAGTCACTATACCCTGGAAACCTCAGGGTGGGAAACACTGGTTTGAAGCATTATTTTTGTGATACAAATCATTGCTGCAAACTATTGTCAGTTATTCTCCCTCTCCTCCCTTTTTCAAACTGCAGTTAATCCTCCACACCATTTCCTACACCCATCCATTCCCTCTTCCTGCCCTAAGGACAAATCTCTCAACCTGCTTCTAATCATCCGTCATAAAACTCCTTCGCTTGGCTACTTCATACCAAACTATGCCCTACACAAAATTATTTTATCAAAATTTTCTCTCTTACTCAACACTTAATTGATATCAATCTCTATGTCTTTATCTATATCTTACAGGTCCAAGCAAAGCTATGGACAGACAAAAATTAAATTCTCCTTTGTTGTCTCAATTTACTACCCAAAATGGTAAGCATAACTTTGCGGTAAGCAAACTCAATGGTTTGGGTGTTTTTTTCCTCCATCTCTAAATCTCTGCTGGTGACAGAAATGGTAGCAGACACCCATGTATGGGGAAATCAGGGAAAAAATATAAATAATGCAGTTCCATAGAGAATGGTGAGTGATGGCGAAATGGGATCAGAAGAGCTTTCACTGAGAACCTAAAATTGCACTAAGGTCCCACTGACCTTTTGAGCACTGAAGTTAACAGAGGATTGCTAAGGGTACAGGATGAGCTCTGCACCTATTTCACAAATTCCCTCCTGTCAGCTAAAGGGCAGCAGTGGCAAAGCCGTTTCACTTCTATCTGCCATGTCTATCAACAAGCACTTTAGTAAATTCACATCCAGTTACATTTTTTCTCTCTTTCAGATACTCAAAAATTATGTTTTCCATAAAAACTGTATCCATGACCACTTCATAGAATTAACACAATCCAATGACCAGTCCATGGCCTTGCACAAATTGCAGAAAACAGTAGAAAGACACATGGTCATATCATGCAACTGATTTTTAAAATAAACTCCCGACTGAAGTCAATAATGAAATATGCTTAAAAATCAATGACATGTCTACTGTGTAGTCATTAAATCTGTAAAATGAAGAAAATCCATTAAAACTTTGATACTTAAACACTCCCAAGTCACTAAGAACCCTGTCTCTGAAGTTCATCTTGACTGCATGTCAAGACAATATATTTGACTCAAATGCAGCAGTAGGAATTAATATTGCAACTCTCAAAAAATCCCCAAAAGCAAATTTTTTCAAAAGCTTCAACATAGAAATGCAGTGTATAAGTGGCCTCAAAGTGCCTCAAGGTCACTATTTGTACTTAAAAACAAAACTCTTTTTGCAATGTTAAAATGCAAGGGCAGATGATGTCTGTAGTGATTTCTCAGGATGAAACTGCTGACTGAGTAATATTAGTTGCAGCTCTCTGTCTAGTCATCCATTTTTTATTTCATCATAACAAAAATTTACTGCAATCTTCAGCCCTCCCCCAGGAGGATGTTACAGAGAAATGGCACACAAAAATCTTGTCATTGCTACTGAGATAAAACCAGGTCCTGGCTACACCACCTGCAGAAAAGCAGCACTGACAAACACTGAATATTAGCCCAAACTATGGAGTGATTAGTTTCCATTGACGATTCGATGCTTAAAAAGAGAAACAATCTTTAGTTTCAGGTTCTGCAGCTGTCAGGGATGAAAGCTAAATACCACCACCCAGGTCCCCATCCAGAAATGCGAGAAAAGTTGATAACTTCTCTTGCGCAATCTTTATAGGTAATACTACTTTACTGACTTGTAGGGTTGCTTTACTGAATTGCAGTTTTAAACACATAGAATTCTGCTGGTAGGTGGGAAAGGAAGAAACATCAGGGAAAAAATGGAAAATTACTCAGTAGTAAATCAGTGTAAGTCTTCCAAATGAGATTCCCATCCCCAAGGGCATCTGGCAAATGTCTTAGCTTCAGCTCTCGTCCCACGATTTTGGGTGGTTAATGATGCAAAACTTGTCAGTGTTAGTTGTTTTTCATCATTTTTTTCATGCCCAGGCACATTTACAGTTTGGCAGAAGCCAAGACTGTTGGAGGAGCCCAGAATTTCAGCAGATAACTCTGGTCCTAAGAGATGTCCAGCTTGGGCACCTCCTTTACCACTTCACCTAGAGAAGCAGCTACAGGATTAAGCAGCCCACACCAGAACAGTTCAGATACACATCAATTTGTAGCTCTAGTCCTGCACTTCAGAGAATACTTCAGTATATTACTGTACTTTACCCTAAGCTCAAAGCTACCTAACCACTTTGCCCTCCCTTTCCGGGGCTGAAAACAGAGCAGTTTCTTGAAAAAAATTCAACAGGCAAGAGCACTGAGAGTGGGAGCCTTTGCCACCATGGGAATCATCTCAAAATAAAAAAGTATGTGCGCTTTTTGTCAGTCATTTTCTTGCCATCTTTCTGACTTCCAATGGTTATAGTCACAGACATGCAACAGTGGTTGTCTCTGATCTTCACCTACACATACTACGTACTCTCTAAGGTTTGATACCTCCAGCTGTTCTTATGTCCACTTGATCAAGGACACCAGAAACTGACTCTTCACTTACAAAGCCAACAGACGCATTGGATTCTTTCCAGGTCATATACAATTAAGGATCGACAGAAATTAAGCCCTGGGTTAATTTTCATTCAAACACAGCAAATTTATATATTGCTATAGTCAATATTGCTATAGACAACATATTCTTAACCAACAGACATCAGAGCCCAACCACTGAAAATATTGCCACCATACAGCACAATTTGATTGGTTACAACAGTTTCTGTGCACATTGCTTAAAAAAAAGAGAGCCTTCACTTTACAGAGTATTTCTCTGTCTTCACAGTTATCCGCTGGCTGGTCTTTCTTTCACAGCTTTAAGGTCATAGAGAACAGTTTTTCCACTGGTCTACCACAAAGTAATGTGGCAGGAAATGAAAATTTATGTCTTTAATTGATTTTATTCCAGTGCTTACATGTATGCATCATAACCATCTCAAAGCATGCACATAAACTGCAACAACAATTCAGATGCTGTTTCAAGAAACACTAGAGAACATGCTTAAATTCAGGCCCTGTGACGAATAGTGTGCATAAAGCTAAGCAGCACTGAAGTGTTTGTGAAAGAGCACCATGTACAGGTACAGAGGAAAAACTCACATCCTCCTCTTCCAGTCAGCAGACACATCTACTTATCACTGGTGTCCCTGAAAAGAAATGAGCCTTTGCAATGTGCCCCAAAGGTCAATGTAGCAGATGACAGGTATATTTTAAACAACATGCTTTACAGTGAGCTATTAAAGCACCTGTTCAGCATTCACTTCTCCTAGCTTAGTTTAAATGCTTAGTGAGGCCTCTAATGTTTTAAGTATATATACTTAAAACTCATTTAACATCAAACTTTGGGGATGGTACTGATACTGAACTTTTCACTTTGACCACTCTAAAACTTGGGAGAAATTAATAGTTCAATTATACAGAGTGAAGCTTTGGTACTTAAGGTATTTTACTCCTGATCTTTGTAAAACAGACTTAGTATCAGCTGATTTAGAAAACATCCAGAGTTAGGCAGTTTTGTTGGCATTAACCAAAAGATTGGGTAAACTATGGAACCAATAAAATTGCCAAGATTTGCACTTTTCAAAACTAGTTGCCGCATTCCTGATCTATTAGCTAGAACTTCAAAGGTTTGTCATAAAGATAAATAAAAAAGCATGGATGAGAGCGTAAATACACGCACTTGACAGCTCTAAAACACACTGTTTACAGTGAACCGGGAGAGAGCAGCATTTCAACTCATATTTTATACCTACCAGAGCAAAGCATCAAAACTGGTATAACTGATAACTGCTGTAAAGAGTGCAGAACCATCTTCCCAATGATGGAAAACCTTGAGATATAGCTGACCAGTGTCCAGCTTTAAAAACCAAAACCAGTTGAAGTGTTAGAAATGGACTCAAGTTCACTGCGATCCCAGGACCCTTCTCAGCAAAAACTGATAGCCTGTTGGGAAGGGGAAGAAAGCAAGATATCTCTCTTGTATATGATAAACATAATGTAAACATGCAAAAAATTACACAATTGATTATGAAGATCCATGCATTAGAAAAAAAAAATGCCCCTTGTCCACCACATCATTAAATTCAGGTCAACAAAATTGGTGATACTTTATCCTTCAAAACTCTCTATATTTGATTCATTTGCTGTAATAGTACTTACAGAGCCATGTGAGCAGGTAATAGACATATGAATGAAGAGAAGCAGTTCAATCACTTTTACTCCACATAGAAAAGAATCAAAGCAGACAGTGGCTCACAAATGACACTCTTGTACTGTGGTAAGGTCAGTGCCAATACTGCCATTCATTTTGCTGAGGTCAGGCTTTCACAATGTCCCATCATAATTGTTTCTTGGCCACACATGCCAAATACTTTTTCACTTTGAGGACGAAGCTGCCATTTTTTACTTTGTTACCCTGCCCTTTAACTGTCATGAAAGTGACAGTGATGTATATCCCAGGAAACAGAAGGACAATTTTTAAAATTATTATGTGCCAGGAACTCGTTCCCTTTTAAATATTACAGTTGCTGAGTTGCTATTGCCTTGGACCTTATTAAGGCTACCATTCACAATGTTGGTGTATATAGTTCCCTGGGTCCTCCTTCTTGCCCTTTTTGAAACTTGGAGTGACATTGGCTTTCCTCCAGTCCTCGGGCACCTCTCCTGTCCTCCAGGACCTTTCAAAGATGATGGAGAGTGCCTCAGCAACGACATCTGCCAGCTCCCTCAGCACTCGCGGGTGCATTCCATCGGGGCCCATGGATTTGTGGGCGTCCAGATTGCTGAAGCGATCTCTCACACAATCCTCCTCAACCAAGGGAAGTCATCCTTTCTGCAGCCCTGTGCAGCCTGCTCTAGGTGACCCTGCTTTGGCAGGGGATTTGGACTAGATGATCCATGGAGGTCCCTTCCAACCTCTATGATTCTGTGTTCTCTTCTGCAGCAGTCACACAGCACTTCTGACTTGCTTCTGCAGAAACCAAGACTCTCTCCAACTCTATAAATGATGCCCAGTTAGCCATTCCCTGCCAGGTGTGAGACACTAACAACGAAATAATAATAAGGCAGCAAAGGTCAGTTCCCAGAATTCATGCTCTAGGAGATCCAACGTCCAAACTCTTTAGCATCTCACTAGATGTTTTCTTTGAGAAAGGTGCTCCCCTACCTGCTTTTATGCATCAACAAAGCCTCTGGTACCTTTCACAGAAGGATGAATAGCTGTCACCTTGGTGGTGTTTCAACTTTTTCATTCTCTCAAAAGCCTTTTTGTGCACCTAGTATTCTAATCGGTACTTCTCCTTGTTTCTTAATCTAAGGACATACCCTCAACACTTAATGCTGGAGAATTTTTACACCTGTTATTGTCATACACCAGCAAAAAATGTGGTACAGTGGCTTACACTTACCAGTGTCCACAGAGCTCCTGTGCATGGCATGGACCTCCAGCATCACACAGCACAGCAAAGAGAGGTCCCTGCCACACAGAAAAACATGCTCCCAAGCCCTTGTCCTGGGAGGCCCAGTTATTTTCAGCTCCTCCAGTCAGAGCCATGGGATTAGCAAGCACCCACTGGAATTGGGAACATTCCTGGGGAAATCCAGTTCCTCCCCACACTGCAGGCACCAAGGACTCATGGAACAGTGACACTCCCTCAGGCTCCCTCCTAATTTCCCCCTTACATCAAGCACATTTTGGTCTCTAGAAAGAAAAAACTTCTCAGCTCTGACGTATGTTCTAACAATTCATTTTAACACGAGTTTTGACAATTCACAGAGAGATGTGGAATCTGCTTCGGCACACTTCTTATATTCTCCATATTTTAATGGGGACTTTTTTTTAAAAAAAAAAAAAAGCTTTCATTTGGTCTTTTATTTGAGTAACAATGGAAATGGCATGTTATCATTCTGTCTAGCATTTGGAATGAACAATGGTGCATTTACTTCACCAGAGCCTCACCGTATCTCAGCGATCTGATGTTTTCAAACCTTGGACTCCATAAATATGCATGGATATTCTCAAAGGCTGGTAGCGTAGCCAGGCTGAGCTCACAATGCAAATAAAGTGAGCAAAAAAGCCAACGCTCTAAAAGAAGTTTTATGTAACTGTTCAGAGACTAAAAGCTATATAAACCCCCGCCAAACACCTTTTAGAATAATGCCTCAAATTGAAGTTTAACTGATGACAAATTCAGTGAAAACTAAAACAAACTCTTCTAGCTGTCTTAGCCTTGCTTTTTTCCTCCTTTTCCTAAATAGTTTTAAAACATTACTGCTCAGAAAAGCCAGATTAATGGCCCCAGATCTGGATATCCTCTGGCCAAACTTTCTAACAATGCCACTACATTTCAGAGCAAAGAGATTTATAAATTTTTTTACCCATTTCACCACTGACCTTTGTTAAACCTGAGCAGAAAAAAGTATGTACCCACTCTCCAAGAGACTGTTTACTTCATAAAATTGGCCATTCAATAATATCACAATTTACTCTAATTACCTGTCTCTACTCAAGGTAAAGTGGTCGAGCCTAAAAACTCTAAACTTTTAGTATTTCCCTTGCATGTGTAAGACTAAACACACCACATAAAAGAAAATTTTAGTAACCAAGGCTGAAGTTAATCTTTGTCTGTGATTAATAAAACAAAAAAAATATTTTCTGAATAACCTGTGTTTTGGTTTCGGCTGCCGCCGGCAACAAAAGCGCCACGTGGCCGCCCCTCCCCCTGCCGGCGTGTGGAGGAGAATGGAAAGAAAGAGGCAGAAACTGGTGGGTCGGGATAAGGGCAGTTTAACAGAACAGCAAACAAAAGGGAACAGGAACAATAACGATACAGATAAGGAGAAAACACGACATGAACCGCACGAGCCACAGACCCGCTCTCCCGAACAGGACCGGCGCCGGGCACTCCCAAGCCAGGTGGGTTCCCCCCACCCAGCTCCCCCCCACCAGAGCCCAGCATGATGGCACGTGGTATGGAATACCCTGCTCTGTTTGGCCAGGTGGGGGTTGGGTCAGCCCATCCAGCTGTGCCCCTTCCTGGATTCTGGTGAAAATTAACCCTGTCCTGGCCAAACCCAGGACAACCTGATACAGTAAGTGTAGTAATCCCAACTGAAGTCTTAATTTAAAAATCTGAAACATCTCTTTGTAAGACTTTTTCCACATAACAGTGTAAACTTCAGTGAGCAGTTCTTTGCTACAATAAAATCAATGGTCTCCAGAAACATAATTTTGCTTAACTTCTGATTGCGTTCTCACCAGCCTGAAGTGTTCTGTGAAAAAGCACATTGTTGCCACCTGAATGCTATACTGTGGACCACAGGTATTCTAGAAAAAGCAGAAAAGGAACCAAACTAAACAACAAGACATACTCCAATTTGAAAACCTGTGATTTTGCATTCAATTAAACAAAAGAATAGAAGTAGGTAGTGAGAGGAAACCCAGTGTTGGGAAACCAGAATAAGCAATACCAAATTTGCCGTCACATCTAAACTTCTAATAGACTTCTAATAGTTTATCTCTAGATATATAGTCCTATATTCTGTAACTTATAATTGACACAATTTCATGCAAAAAGTCAGAAACAGAAGAAAGAAATCTGATAATTGCATAGAAGCACGTTACAGTTTTCTCCTGTAGCTTTGCGCTTGGATAATGATGTGGGATGACACCACAATGATTTTCTGCCTGTCAGTATTGCTGAGCAACACATTGTCTTCTAGTTGCTGGTATGCCTGTGTCCTTAAAGAAAGGGAATACACTGACACTCATTGCAGTGCGATTACCCGGGATATGGAGATAGCTGAGGTACTCAATGACTTTTTTGCCACACTGCCCAAGTTGCAGAAGGCAAAGGCAGGGGGGACTGCAACAATTAAGAACTGCTCACTGTAAGAGAAGATCAGGTTCGAGAACGTCTAAGGAATCTGAAGGTGCACAAGTCCATGGGACCTGATGAGATGCATCCGTGAGTCCTGAGGGAACCAGTGGATGAAATTGCTAAGCCACTATTCATCATATTTGAGAAGTCATGGCAGTCTGGCGAAGTTCCCAATGACTGGAAAAGAGGAAACGTAAGCCCCATTTTTAAAATGGAAGACCCAGGGAACTACAGGCCAGTCAGTCTCACCTCTACATCCAGCAAGATCATGGAACAGATCCTCCTGGAAATTATGCTAAGGCACATGGAAAATGCAGTTGATTAGTGACAGTGATTGGTGACAGTCAACATGGCTTCACCAAGGGCAAATCATGCCTGACAAATTTCGTGGGCTTCTACGACAGGGTTACTGCATTGGTGAATAAGGGAAGAGCAACTGATGTCATCTACCTGACCCGGACCTGAGCAAAGCGTTTGACAATGTCCCGCACAACATCCTTGTCTCTAAATTGGAGAGACACGGATTTGATGGATGGACCACTTGGAAGATAAGGAATTGGCTGGATGCTTGCACTCAAAGAGTTGCAGTCAAGAGCTCGATGTCCGAGTGGAGACCAGTGATGAGTGGTGTTCCTCACGGGTTGGTATTGAGACCAACGCTGTTTAACATCTTTATCAGCAACGCGGACAGAGGGATTGAGTGCACCGTTAGCAAGTTTGCCGACGACACTAAGCTGTGTGATGTGGTTGACGTGCTGGAGGGAAGGGATGCCATCCAGAGGGACCTGGACAGGCTTGAGAGGTGGGCCTGTGCGAACCTCATGAAGTTCAACACGGCCAAGTGCAAGGTCCTGCACATGGGACGGGGCAATCCCAAGCACAAATACAGGCTGGGCGGAGAATGGATTGCGAGCAGCCCTGAGGAGAAGGACTTGG
>Ga0065711_1048584_pt1 | contig 11734 bp, 24 predicted proteins | sample Hoacrofraction12_FD_59098 | JGI IMG/M metagenome (GOLD analysis project Ga0065711, IMG submission 59098) | Hoatzin crop microbial communities from Cojedes, Venezuela - Epithelial fraction 12 v2 (version 2) | ecosystem: Host-associated > Birds > Digestive system > Esophagus > Crop | place... | reverse complement strand
GGCCTGGGGGCCCCGGGGGTGCCGAGAACTGGGGCTGGGGGAGGCTGTGTGTGCTGTAGGGGCTGAGGAGTGGGGCTGGGGGGGTGGGATGGCGAAGCTCCGGAGGGGCTGGAGGCCCCAGGGTGCTGGGGAGTGGAGCTGGGGGGAGCTGTGTGCCCTGTGGAGCCTGGGGAGCGGGGCTGTGCGTCATGGGGTTACTGGAAAGAGGGGCTGGGGGCTCCCAAGGGGCTGGAGGATGGAGTGGTGAGGGGCTGTGAGCACTGGGGGGGCCTGGGGAGCGGGGCTGGGAGTTGCCTATGAGTGTGGGGGGCTGTGAGCGCAGAGGGAGGACTGGGAGCTGTGGGGGTCCCACACCTTTCCCTGCCCACCCCAGCCCACCCAAGTCGCCAGCCTGGTGTCGCGTATGAAGCACCTCCAAGGAGCCGATGTCGCCGCCCGGATGGACAGCGAGGAGGGCACAGATGGGCTGCTCGCCGAGCTGTGGGTGAGCCGGGGTGGGGGCTCCACTGCCTGCACCACGGGGGGAGGAGGGGGACCCTCCCTAGAGAGTGCTGGGCTGGGCGCCGGGGGTCTGACACCCTTCCCTCCCCAGGAATGCCTCTCCTGCTGCCGGGGAGATGCCTCGGACGCCAGCCAGGCCTCCCGGCTGCGGAAAAGCCAGGCCTGCGACAGAGTCCTGCGGGTTTGCGTCGAGCGCATGGCCGAGCCCGGGGGCTGCCCGGCACGCGCCACCGGCCTGGTGACCGTGGCCGAGGCGGCGTGCCAGGGCTACCTGACCGCCGTGCCGCAGCCCGCTCCCCTCTACCTGGAGAAGATCCTCTACCACCTGCTGAGGAACGCGGCCGGCCGGGCGAGCGGCGATGCCTGCTGGAGGGTGGCCGACCTCCTCCGTGCCCGGCTGCTGACCTACCGCCCCAGCCAGGCCTCCTCCAAGGACTTCTCAGCCATCGCCTACAGCAGCTTCAGCGTGCTCTGGAGACGGGCAGACGCCCTGGCCCAGCCCGAGCAGCCGCAGGAGGAGGGTAGAGCTGTCCTCTTGGTCCGTCTGCGAGCCCTGCGCTTCCTCCTGCTGCTGGAGGAGGACGGGGCGGCCTTGCCGCCGCTGCAGCCCCCCTTCTTCGCCTCGCAGACGGCGCAGCAGGCAGCTGCCGCTGCTGCCTTGTACGAAGCCCAGCAGGCGCCGTCCTCAGCTTTCCTCGGCCGACAGCTCGGGGACTGCTTGCTCACAGCTCTGCGAAAGGAAGTGACGGAGCCACCCACCCTCCAGCAATCCCTCTGCTTCTTCGAGCTTACCCTAGAGCAGTGCCGGCATCTCTGCAAGAGCAGCCAGTACAGGAAGGCTGAGGAGGCGATGAAGGACGCGAGGGGTTTCCTGGGCGCCACAAAATCTTTCGGTGACCCCCTGTCCCTCCTGGAGGCCGGGATTCACCTGAACCGGGTGCTGACCGAGAGCGCCGGCTCTGCAGGCCCACCATTATCCCAGGCCGCAGCAGCTCTCGGCGCGGCGGCAGAGGCCTCGGAGCGGTTCCTCAGGGTGCTGGCTGAGAGCTGCCAGTTCGTCGTCTACTCCCTCGGCGAGTACGCCAAGAGGAGCAAGCAGCAGCCCTTCAGCCAGGAAGACGTGCTCGGCCTCTGTGCCTTCACCGAGGAGCACTGCCGCGTCCTCCACCGGCTGCTGGAGAGGGTGAGGCTGGGCTGGGAGTGGGGCGACCACGTAGCATGGTTGATCAAAGCCTCTGTGAGCAGCTGGAGGGTTCCTAACCCTGCTCCAGGCTCGAAGCTCTCCGTAATCCATCAGCGGAGCATCCCTCTCCGGCATCCCAGTCCTGAGCAGCAGTGCCCAGTGCTGCCTGGGCCCCACGGAAGCCGCTTTTCTCCTTCTCTCCCCTCCACAGGTTCCTCCCGACGGAGTCAAACAGAAGATCTTGGTGAAGCAGCTGCTCTACCGCAGCCTCCAGCTCTTTGCCAGCGTGGCCTGCGATGCCTTCCAGTGCTCCCAGGTACCGGCGGCGGAGGGTCCAGTCCCTAGCACTGGGGGTGGGTGAGACCCTCGCGGTGCTGGGCAGCTTCTCCCTGCGGAGGTGGCATGTTGGTGGGGATGGAAGGGGCTGCTCAAGCCACGCCGAGGAGTTCTGGGGGGGCTGTGGGTCCCTGGTGGCCTCTTGCCAGCCTCCCTCTCCCCGCAGGCGGCAGGCTGGCCGGGTCTGGAGCAGCTGATGGCGGGCTGCAGGAGGAGCATGGCGTGGATGCTGGAGGCGCTGGACGGGCTCCCTGAGAGCGAGCGAGCCAAGTACCTCGACGTCACCGGTCAGTGCCACGTGGTGGGTGGGACCAATCCTGGTTCCTTGGCCCCAGCTTGGATTGAACATGGGTGCAGAGCTCAGTGTCTGTGTATGTGGGGAGCAACAAGGGGCTCCTCTGCCGTGCAGAGCACGTGGCTGCCGGGGCCAGGGCAGGGGGTGACAGTCCCTGGCTGGACAAGGAGAGGGGGGTCGTTCTCTCGCTGTCATGTCTTTAATACTTGGGTTTCACCTGCGGCAGCATCGTGTGCGTTCAAGCTGGCCTACATCTTCTACAGCCAGAACCTCCACGAGGAGGCCAGCTCCGTCTGCCAGCTCTTCTGCAAGAGGCTGCAGACAGCAGATGCCTACGCGTGTCCAGAGATACCCCCAGAGAGGGTAAGCGCTTGCCTGATGCTTCTGGCGGAAACGGGGCTGAACTGAATGGATCCCGGGGCCGGGAGAGCAAAGGAGAGGACAGGACCAGCTTTTGCTCCTGGAACAGCCCCGGTTCCCTGCTCTGAGGTCTTCCCTTTGCCCAGCCGGGGCAGGGGGCTGTGGCAGGGGACATGGGAGGCAGGGGATTTGCTCCCCCAGGGCGCTGAAGCCGGTTCTCTGTGCTCTCCCTGCAGCTGCACAAATGCTTCAGGCTGCAGGTGGAAAGCTACCGCAAGCTGGGGCAGCCGGAGAGAGCCCTGGCGTGTGTGGTGCAGTGGCTGGCCGTGCTGCGGGGCCGGGTCGGGGAGCTGCTGGCAGAGCCCGTCTCCCTCTGGGTCAGGGTCAAAACGGATGCTGCGAAGCAGGGAGCCGAGGAGTTACGGTTACGGTAAGACCTGGAAGGCTGCCCGGTGCGTGGGGGGTGGATGTCTTGAGAACTGCGGCTCCCAAGCTGGTAAAATGAGGCTGTTTCTCCCTGCGCGATGTGTCTGGCTCCACTGCGCTCTACGCAGAGCCCCCCCTGCAGCTCCCCTTTCCCCCAGGACCCTGAAGGAAGGCTTGGAGGGGCACAGCCTGGACACGGAGACCTTGGTGACCATCCTCTTTGCGGAGTTGAAGGCCTACAAGACGGTCCGAGCTGACACAGGGCAGGAACGCTACAACGTCCTATGTGACCTGCTGGAGATCTGCTCAGAGGAGAGCGGCCGCCTGCACCAGCGAGCTGTCTGCTCGACGGAGCTGGCCCAGGTCTTGTGCTACCACAGCTACGCCCAGCAGACGGACTGGTGAGTGGATGCCAGCGTGCCAGGATCACCTCCCTGTGTCCCTGAAAGTCTCCAAGGAGCATTTGAGGGCCTTTAGGGGGAGTTTTAAGGGTCTGGAGTGTGTTTGCTCTGGCTGCTTGTTCTGTTTGGGTCCTGGGGTGTATTGATTCTTCCCTTTAAAATGCTCCGGGGGCTTCAGGGGCAGAGGGCTGTTTCTAATCCCTCTCTCCAGCAGCTCCTCCCTGGACTCGGTCCGTGAAGCCTTGCGGCTGCTGGAGTTGGTGCCCAGGACGGCCCAGAACCGGGACCAGCTCCTCGATGACCGGGCGCAGGCTCTGCTCTGGCTCTACATCTGCACCCTGGAGTCCAGGCTGGAGAAGGTGGGTGGGGGTGGCGGAGCAGGGCTGTCGGGTGCTGAAACGGATCCAGATCTGAAAACACCACAGGGCTCTGTGCCTGTGTCGGGTGCCCTCCTCAGCCTTGCTGGCAATGCTCAGCTCTGCACCGGGGCCACCAAAAGCCGCCCAGACCTTGGTGGAAACCCTGTGGGGTCTCTTAACATGTGATACTGCTGCCTCCTCCCCCACTGCAGAGCATAGAGAGGGACCAGAGAGCCAAAGCTCAGGGGCTGAAGAACCTGGATGACTTTGAGCCAAACGACCTCAACTACGAAGGCAGGCTGCTGGAGGACAGGTTCCTGTACGACGGTATCTCCTTCAACCTGGCGACAGAAACTGGTGAGGATGCTGGCGGGTTCGGGCCCTTTGTGAAGAGGCTCTCCAGGAGCGCCTGGTTTCAGGTCAGGGTGTCTCAGACCCGTGCTGTGCCCTCAGCTTTGTCCAAAAGCCTGGACGAAGCCTTCGCCTTGTGGAAGCAGCTCCTGGCGTCGCCGGGCGTCCCGGCCGTGCGCAGCCCCGAGCAGACTGTAGCCTCCCTGCACCTCCTGGCAGCTCTCTACAAACTGATGGCCAAGGTAACACTGCCGGGGAGGTGGCTGGCGGGACGGCAGAGTCCCTCTGCGGTGGTCTCTGAGTGTAACCGTGGGGGTCTTCCTGCCCTCAGCCCTTGCAAGCCATGGAGAGCTACCTCCTGGTCAGAGGCCTGTGCAGTGCGCTCGGGGACAGCCTGGGCACGGCCAGTGCCCTGTGCCAGGTCACCAAGCTGCTCTTCCAGCTGGAGTGCCCCAGCTACGCCCAGGCAAGTCTGGCAGGGAGGGAAGGGGCCGTGGGGTGAGCTCAGCCGATCCCCAGGCCGCAGCCCTCATGCTGGCGTGTTGTTTTCCAGCTTTTCCTGCAGGAGATGGAGTCCTGCCTGCAGAAAGCCGACAGCAGCGAGGATTCCTACCTGCTGCTGCAGCAAACCTGCCTCCTGCTCCGCAGCCAGCTGTGCTGCATCAGCCGCCAGGTAGGGCTCCTAAGATCCCATGTCTGCTTCAGAATTGGTGTCAGAGGGCAGGAGGAGACTGCAGCAGCTCGCTCTGCTGTCTCAGTACCTCTTGCTAGGGACCTTGGGCATGGAGACACCCTGGACCACGAATGGTGACTCCTTTTCTCCCTCTGCAGATTGAAGAGGGTCTCACCCTGTTGCTGGAGGTGCTCCAGAACTCGGCTCTGCAAAAAATCACCAAGGTCTGGTACCTGCTGCGAGCCCATGTCCTTCAGCTGGTGGCCATCTACCTGAGCCTGCCCCGTGCCCGCCTCTCGCTGGAGCTCCGGCAGCAGATCTTTGTGCGAGGTGAGTTGCCAGGGGATGTTTGAAACCCTGCCGGCGAGCACCAGGCTGACAGGGGTCATGGACAAAGCTCTGGGCAAACAATCGACCTCTGGGTTTCTCCAAACCAGCCCGTTTGGGGTGAGGAGAGGGGAATTTGGGGGAGCCACTCTGTGCTGGGGCCGGGGGGGGGGGCCTTGGTTGGTACTGATACCCACGACCACCCTTGTGCAGGGTGGAAGACACCCGAGACAGCTCTTGTCGAATCCCAGAAGCTTTTGCGCAGCATCATCCTCCTGCTGATGGGCAGCAGCTTGCTGGGCTGTCAGACAACGGCATCCGACGCCCAGTTTGTGGATTACGGTGAGCTGGCTGCTCGTGTGGACTGAAACCCAGCGGCTCCTCCAGAGAGAACCGAGCCACTTGCCTGCGTCTCTGGGCGGAGCGGCTCCGGTCACCTTCCTGTCCTCCCTCGCAGGGGACAACCTGCTGCTGAAGTGGCAAGTGCTGGCGGACATGCTGGCCTGCTCGGAGCACCTGGTGGCTCTCCTCAGCAGGCTGGAGGTGGTGTGTAAAGCCAAAGCCTTCTGCTTGGAGGCCGTCAAGCTGGCCATGAAACTGCAAGCCACGCGGTGGTGAGTTGACAGTGGAGGCGGGGAAAGGCTGGCCCTGTGCTTGGGGGATGCTTGGTTGGGGACGAGCTGCCCTGCGGCCGGGGGGACGTTGGTGTCTGTGTCCCTTGGTGGGGGACTGGCCCTGATGGGGAGGGTTTGGCACCTTCTCAGCTTGGTCTGGAGCGAGCGGCTGCTCTGGGGTGTGTCAGCCCATGAATTCAGCTTGGCAGGTCGGATGTGAGCTCGTTCCTCACCGCCCGCCTGCCTCCCGCCCGCCCGGCCCTGGGGATGGAGCGACGGCCGTCGTGGGGAGGCTCTGAGGGCTGTTCGTTCCCCCCCCAAGGTGTACGTCCTTCCTGGTGCTGAAGGCCCAGCTGGAGCTGCAGCAGCGTGAGCTGGAGCTGAGCCACTTTGACCTGCAGCAGGCTCTCTTCCTCTTGGAGTCTGACACCGGTGAGTCCGTGCTCTGGGTTTGGAGGGGACTGGGGAGGCTGAGGTGAGCCCCAAACCTGGGCAGTGCCGGAGACGATCCCTTTTGTGCCTGCTTTTGGGCTGGGGTGAAAGATCTGCCTTGTGCAGTGCTGCTGGAGCAGCTGGCCCCTGTCACCAAGGAGGGTGCAGAGGTGGGGGGGTGACTCTGAGCCAGGTTTTGGCTCATCAAGCGACTCCTCCAGCTGATGAGGGTGTCACTGGGGAAAGCAGAGGCGTTGAGCCTGGCTTCCCGCACCCCTCCTTGTGCTGGCTGTGGTCAGTGGTAGCTGGGAGATGACTGTGCAGGAAGGACATTGAAATAACCCTCCCCTCTGCCCGCAGAGTTTAAAGCCAGCAAGAAGCAGAAAGGCCAGACGAAGATCCTGCCCAGGAAGGGCAAACTCGAGGGCAAGAAGCCACAGGACCCCGTCTCTGAGCCCCCCAGGGAAGAGGAGGGTTTCCTGAAGGGCCCTGCGCTGGAGTTTGTGGCCACGGTGAGCGGGCTGGAGAAGACAGATGCTCTCACCGGCTCACCGGTGCTGAAGCCTGAGAGGAGGAAGAGACTGGCCTTCCTCACCCACCTGGCAGCCTGCCCGTGCCACCTCTGCTCCGACCTGGCCCTCTCGGCGCTCTGCCTGCGCTGGCTCCTCTCCAGTGCCCAGGGCGAGCTGGCAGCGGGCAGCACGGCCGAGGGGCTGGCTCTGATCCGTGCCGTGCTGCCGCGCTGTGCTGCCGTGGCCACCCGCTTCGCCACCGTGCTGCGAGACAAGCTGTGGGGCGGCTGCGTCGGCCGGGACCTGCCTGCGCTGGAGCTGCTGGACGATCTGGTGGCCACTGGCTACGCCGTGTTGGCCCTTCAGAGCCTGACCAGCCCCCAGCCAACGGCGAAGCTGCAGGAGGAGCTGGAGAAGGGGCTGACCTTCCTAGCGTCCTGCAGACCCCACGTGCCCAGCCTGGAGGTCTCCAGGACCAGCCTGCTGCTCACTAAAGCCGTGGCTGCCATTTGCCGCCTGGCCTCCAAGCACAGCGACTCTGTGGATGGCGTCTTCGCCGGCGCTTGGACTTTGCAGCTGCCCACGATGACTCCAGCGGAGCCCGAAGTGGCGGCCGTGCCCCAGACCCTAAAGACAGACAAGGCTCAACCCCAAAGGCGAAAAAACAAGGCAGCGTTGGCTCCCACCGTGCCCAAGCCCAGAGTGAAGAAGAACCAGAGAGCGAAGCCTCTGGCTGTGCCGGCCGCTGACGATGTCTTTGCTCTGGGTGACTCGGACAGCGAGGTGCCCCCCATCGTCATCCGGCCGGTGACGGTGCCCTGCACCCCGCACCAGGAAGCCTGTCTCTCCGCCAAGGCACGGGCAGCCCCCGGGCGCAGGACTCCCTTCACCATCTTCAGCGAATCCTCCCCGCCGGCCAGCAAGTCCCAGCTCCTGCGAGCGCCCAAAGTCTTGGGGAAAGTCAAGTCTCGCCTAAAGGTGAGCGGGGCGGGAGGCGAGGGGCAGCCCGGCGCACCCGGCACGAGCCCCGACACCCCCCTGTCCCTCTGCTTCAGGTGACGTTCAGCGATGACAGCGACTTGGAGGATCCCGAAGCACGGCGGACCCCTGCAGCTACCCGCAAGACATCCTGTGCCCGGAAAGCTCTGCCCACCAAATCCGTGGGGTCCCAGGCGAGCTCGGTGGGGTTCGGCAGCCGGAGCAGCAGTGCCCAGCCCCGGAGAGGGCGGCCAGGCACCCGCCGAGCAGGGGCTGCGGAGGAGAAGAGGGAGCGGATGACCCGCAGGGCTCCCAGCAAGAGAGCCGAGGAGGAGCGGGAGCTTCTGAGGGCCGCTGAGGAAGAGGAGAAGGTGGAGGAAGAGCTTGAGGTCAGCATTGAGGTCCTGCGGGTCTCCGAGGAAGAGGAGGGAGCCCCAGGTGAGCTGGGCTACCCCAGAGATAGGGGGGGGTCTTGCCTTTGTGCACCCCTGAGCAGTCGTCTCGGGCTGTCCCCACTGCTGCCACCAGTCCCAGGGACCAAGCGCCTCTGTCCCTCCCCGCAGGCAGGAGACGGCTGCCGCGGCGCGGGCAGGAGGGCGCAGACGGGGAGCACGAGGTCCTGCGGCAAGAGGCCGGCGAGAACCTCCTGGCAGCGCGGTGGCTGAGCAGCAGGGACCCCTTGCACCCAGAGGGGACCCTGTCCTCCGCCCTGCCCACGGCTGGCGGTGAGCACCCAGCATGGTGTGGGTGGGGAGGCTGGGGGGCTGTGGGGGGAGGAAAGCTGAAGCTGAGCCCATCGGTGAAGTTGGTGGCACCTCTGCAAAAAACATTTAAAACGGGTAAAAACTGCTGTATGGGCAGAGGGCAAAGCAGCTGAGGAGGAGGAGGCACTGCTCACCCCGTCTAGGTCGTTGATGAAGATATTAAACAGCACTTGTCCCAGGATGGACCCCTGAGGGACACCACTTGTCCCCAGTCTCCGTCTGGACACTGAGCTGTTGACCCCTACTCTCTGGATGTGCCCATCCCACCAATTCTTCCTCCCCCGAGGGTCCACGCTTCACATCTCTCCAATTTAGAGAGCAGGATGGTGTGGGGGACCATGCGTTGGTCTTGGACTGGAGCTGGTGGCCGTGCTGGGGACACAGCGTCTGTCCCCTCTGCTCCCTGCTCTGCCTCCCCTCGCCGCTGCTCGGAGCGTTGCCCGAGGGCTTGGCAGCTGATCCTGCCCTGGGGTTTTGCTGCTTTGTCCCTTCCAGATGTCTCCTCGCTGGACACGGTCCTCGAGTTCCTGAAAGAAGCTTTCAGCTGCATCAGCCACTGCCCTCCCGGCACACTCTACAGCCAGATCTGCCAGCTCCTGGCTCTGGCCACGGGGAGCCAGGACCCCCTCTCCACCGCCTACCTGCTCTCCGAGTCGGTCTCCATCACCACGCGCCATCAGCTGCTCAGCATCCTCCACAGGAAGCTCCAGTGAGTCCCTCCGTCGCCGCTCCTCTCATCCCCAGAGCATCGCCGAGAAGGGGCTCGTCCAACACCACCAGAGCCCCAGCAAAGGTGATTTTGGGGTGGTTTCTGCCCCCTGACTGCCTCTCCCTCCGCAGCAAAGAGAAGAAGTCAGCGGGGGACGTGGCTGAGCAGCTCCGTGGGCTCTCCTTGCAGGAGGGGAGCACCGCCCAGCGCAGCCAGCACCTCGCCGAGCTCGAGAGACTCTTCATGTTCAGCTCTGCAGGGCTGGGGCCCGAGGTGCGGGATGGCTTCCGGACGCAGCTGCAGCAGATCCCCAGCGGTACGGGCTGATGTGGGCACAGGGACCGGGCAGCTCGGCGCCCGGGAGGGTGCCCTTTGGGGCTGTCCTTAAGGTCTGGGTGTGCCTTGCAGGGGTGACCGTGTGCGTGCTGACCCTCGCCGGCGTCCAGCCTGGCTGCGTCGGGGACACGCTGCTGCTGACGCGGCTGGAGAAGGACACGGCTCCCGTCGCCATCCGCATCCCCACCGCGCTCGCCAAGGTGAGGGGAGGGATGGGAGAGCCCAGCCACGTTCAGGGCTGGCGTCACAGCTCCTTTTCCTCCTCCAGGCCCCGCTGCGCTCCGTGCTGGGTGACTTCGACACCATCCAGAAGGAGCAGAAGGAGGCCAGCAGCTGCACGGACAAGCAGGACTGGTGGCTGCGCCGCTCCGAGCTGGACCGCAGGATGAAGGTGGGGAGCACCACCCCGCGCCCCACTGCGGGGCACATTTCGGAGGGGGTTGGGGGGGATCTGTACCCCCGCCAATGACTCTCTGACCTCTTGCAGAGCCTCATCGAGACCCTGGAGACGCAGGTGCTGGGCTGCTGGAGGGGTGCCCTGATCCCCGCCGGCCCCGAGCCCGGGCTGGCAGAGGAAGCCGCCCGCTTGCACCCCCAGCTCCGCCGCTGCGGCTGGAGGGACTCGGATCCCACCCTGCTCAAGGTGCCCGGGCTGGGGCAGGATTTGGGGGAGCTGAGCCCCCGCTTTGCCGATGCTCACCCCTTCCTCCTCCCCGCAGGTCGTGCTGAACGCCGCTCCCCTCCTCACCCCGCACGACGTGCAAGCCGTGGCCTTCGGCCTCTGCTCGGCGCAGCCCCGCAAGGCTCAGCTGCTGTTGCAGGAGGCGGTGGAGAAGCGGAGAGCCTGCGCCAAGCAGACCGGCGGCTCCCTCGTCCTGGTTCTGGATAAAGTGAGACCTCTGCTCCTGCTTCACCTCCTCCTGGCTCTGCTGCCTTCCTCCTGCTCACGCCTTCCTCCTCCTCTTCCTCCCAGCACCTGCAGAAGCTGCCCTGGGAGAGCATGGCGTGCCTGAAGGCTGTGCCCGTAACCAGGCTCCCTTCCCTGCGCTTCCTGCTCAGCTACTCCCTGGCGCAGAAGGTGAGAGCACTGGGGACCCTGCGTACCCCAGCCCTGGCTTTTGGGGAACCCCCTCACCCCCCCCAAACCTTGCGCTGGGCTGAGACCCACTCGTCCCCCCCTCCTCGGCAGCGGGCAGGGTCTGTGCTGAGCCACGGCGTGAACCCCAGCAGCACCTTCTACGTCCTCAACCCGCACAGCAACCTCCTGGGCACCGAGGAGCGATTTCGGGGCTGGTTCGAGAGGTGAGTGGAGACCTCGAGAGGGCTTGGGGGGGCTGGGCTCTGTGCCCCCCACCGCTTCTTACCAGCTCTCCCGCAGTGAGCCCGGCTGGAGGGGGGTGACAGGAGCCGTCCCGAGCCCCAAGCAGATGCAGGCAGCCCTCCTGGAGCACGACCTCTACATGTGAGCATCACCAGGGCTGCTTGGGGACACCCCGGGGGGGTACGAAGGCAGCTGGGGCTCATCGGGGGGGCTTCTCCCCATAGCTATGTGGGGCACGGAGCGGGTGCCCGCTTCCTGGACGGACAGACCATCTCCCGGCTGGATTGCCGTGCCGTCACCCTGCTCTTTGGCTGCAGCAGCGCCGCGCTCGCCGTCCGGGGCAGCCTGGAGGGCTCCGGCATCATCCTCAAGTACATCATGGCTGGCTGGTGAGCAACGGGGGGCTCTCTGAGGCGGGGGGAGGCTTTGCGTGTATGGAGCTGGGTTTTTTTGGGGTGGGAGCGGATCTAACGCCCTCCTCCCTCCCAGCCCCTTCATCCTGGGGAACCTGTGGGACGTCACGGACCGGGACATCGACCGGTACGCCCAGGCGCTGCTGCAGGGCTGGCTGCGGGGGGGCTCGGGCGCCTCGCTCCTGGCCCACGTCGCCCAGGCGCGCCAAGCCCCCAAGCTCAAGTACCTCATCGGGGCGGCCCCTGTCGTCTATGGGCTGCCTGTCTGCCTGCAGTGAGGCAGGGGGGGTCCCCGTCCCCTCGGGGGGGGTCTCTGGCTGCGGCTGCTTTAGTTTATTTTAATGAAACTGGTTTTATTTGCGTCTTCCGTGACAATAAAGCTACTGGCTTTGGGCCTGTCCCTGTTGTCCCCCCCGTGTCTCTCCTGGACCCCCCCCCGAGCT
>Ga0065711_1048581_pt1 | contig 11734 bp, 6 predicted proteins | sample Hoacrofraction12_FD_59098 | JGI IMG/M metagenome (GOLD analysis project Ga0065711, IMG submission 59098) | Hoatzin crop microbial communities from Cojedes, Venezuela - Epithelial fraction 12 v2 (version 2) | ecosystem: Host-associated > Birds > Digestive system > Esophagus > Crop | place... | reverse complement strand
GCTGTTATTTGTTTGATTTCCATGGCCTGGGTCCAGAAAACTTGACCTACCTTCCACAGAACAGAAGTTTATATTTGGAGTGTTTCCACCTCGAAGTAGTGGATTTGTTTCATTCTTCATCAGATTTTTTTAACATATACAGGTGTAATTCCTATGAAACCTGTTCCAGTGATTAGTGAAAATGCAGTCATCCATATATACCTTTCATAAATTTTTTTTTGGTGGTGGGAAATGCTGAAGTTCTTTCATGCAAGGAAAATTGTGGCATCATACTCATTTGCTTTACTGGTTTAGGGATGCAGAATTTGGAGAAAACCTGTCCCTGATAATGCAGAGTTTGGAAGATTTCCATTTGGGCCATAATGGAATTACTAATGTGGCCCAGCTACAGCACAGCAGGCTAAAAAACTTGAAAATACTGTTCTGAGTAGGCGGTAGTAGCTTTTCTGTACATTCATTCAAGCATTCAACAGTACTTTCCTTACGTCCAGTCTTCACTCTGTGCCTTGAATTTGGGGGGCGGGAAGGGAAGTTTCTCTGGTCTTGACCCCAATAAGAATGATATCTTAGCTTTAATTCTTGCCCTGGATCCAAGATCTTTTGGATATTAACAGTGAATATAATGTATTATATGATCCTTCAGATACATAACAGTGAAATTCTTCCACTCTGTGTCAGAGTGCCTCACTTTTCTTTTACAAGACAAGGGCAGAGCAGGGTAACCAGCATGTGGAAGATACATTTGTCAGCTCATGGCCAGCAGCAAGTTCCACACTGAAGAAATTTCCTTCTTTGTATAAGCAATACCGACAACAATGATTGACCCAGGTCTTGTTCCTCAAGATCCCCAGTTTTTATTTAGGAAGATATTTTGCTTTAAATAGAGATGGCAGAGAAATGAAAGAAATCAAACACACTGTTGTCCAGTGTCACTGAAGTGGTCCAAAACAACATACAAGTAATTCAGAAAGTTCATGAGCTGCTTTTACCTAAGATAATTTTTTGCTGGAAAGGAATCCAAATCCATTGAGGATGATTCCGTGTATTTACTCTTGCTATATCAGGAAACTACATCAACCAAATTGAAGGACTTGAAGGTCTCCAATTTCTGCAGGAGTTGGTAATGGACCATAACCACATTAAAATGATTTCACAAGGTTTCCTTGCTAGTCAGAATGGTCTTTCAACTCTTTATCTAGAGCAAAACCAAATACGAGAACTGAACAGCTTACAACCTTTGGTAAAAGTATGGAAACTCTTTCCGGACTTCAACAGAACTCAAATACAGCATATTTTTGTTCATGTTATAGATTCAGTGGCTAGATGTGCTGGACTGCTTTCAGCCAAAATTCCCATTTTCTTCTATGGATTTGCCCAAGTAAAATTACCAGTATTTCCCCAAAATATATATACCAGTTGCAAGATTCTTGAGAACTCCTGATATATGGTATATTTTTTAACTTTTGGACAGGAATCATCTGAACTAAAAAAAGCTCATGTTATTCCCTGTCTTAAGGTACTCTCAAAACATGGAAATCCAGTCAATATATTCATTTGCATTGTTAAATAAACTAGATGTGTATTTCACTTTAGAAACTGAATATTTACTCTTCATAATCATTAAAACTATTAAGAATGTCTCCATAATCAGGCCATTCCTAAGTATCTGCTATTATTGTTTTAAGGTTGAAAGCTTCACAGTACACATGATGATCACATTGACTCACTGTGCCTATCTCAGTGCCATACTGCGATCAGAAGGCACACATTCTTCAGCATGTCGTTCTCCATAGTGCTGCAAGATAACTTTAAAATGTATGTGTTTGCACAAGTATGTTGCAGTGATGGGCTGTCCTTTCAATGTTCCAAAGCAGGTCAGATCTGTGAAGAAAGGTCAAAGAATGTTAAAGGATTTCTGAAATACTTGATTTCATTTTTAAAATGGCTCAGTAGCAATCTTTTTTGTTGTTTTGCACATCACTCCTTGAAAGAGTCCCAAAGGGAAATTTCAGGTTTCTTTTTTTCCAGGCATGCTTCTGTTTTTCAGTGTAGTATTGTTGGTTTGCCTTTTTTATACCTTGCAACAAACTGTAAACACAGTGAAGAAGACTCTAGCCTTTCTGATTTTGTTCACACATAGCTATGGAACAGCAGGCAGACAAGCTTTCACACAGTAGGAAAGGCTCCCCTGGTAGCCATAAAAGGACAAGTGGAACTCAGTGGGGCCACGCGTTTTAATGAAGTTTGTAGGATCTCAGCTTCATGTATTTAAGTATCATAGCACTGCTGAGCTTTGAAGTAGCATCAAACATGCTAAATGGAAACAAAAATGTACTTTTCATTGTCAGTTTTGAGAAAAAATATGGCTTTCTAGATTTCAGTTGAAAATATAGTTCATACAGCATGTTTTTGTAAATAGACCCTTGAAGATTAGGTGGAAGGCCCAAGATTTAAATGCCCCTTAACTTCTTTTTACCATAAACCTGCAGTGTCTGGTCTAAAGCAACAGCTAGAAACACAGGGAAGAGAGAAGGCAGGGGCATGTCGGAGCAGTAATACAAATGGTGCAGTCATGCACTCTGTTTTCAGAGGTTGACTCAAAAGACTAGTTTTGATCTTATGACATTTTTTAAAACAACTTGCAAACAGTTATACAGATTTGGAAATGAACTAGCTTCTGCCATGGATGATGAAATGGCAGGAGACTGTCAAGCAAACAGAATGTTAGTAAAGGCAAGAAGAGTCATGCTCTTCACAAGCCAGATTCCTCTTGGGAAATTGCCATTCCATGGTTTCCTTCTTTAGAATTGCAAGCCTAGACTGTCTCCCGAAGAAGATCAAGGTGGTAGGCTCAGCTGTCTTCTATACATGTGGCATTAAGTAGTGTATCTCACAGTGTATCAGTCAGCATCAGTTAGTACCCGCCACTATGGTGCACCCTTCAGGTAACTGTCACCAGTTGTTTTCCATAACATTGTATATCCAAAATAGAAAAATATTGCTAGCCTTTTCTTTCTGCAGCACAGCCTGCATCTCCAGACTTGGCCTTCTGTAAGGCCGTTTCCTAGTCACGTCTCTGCAGGGCGCACAGTGCATTCGAATCCTCATACATGCTGAGGGCCAAGAGAAGCTGTTGTAGTCTGGGCTAACTTGATGAGGAAGGGGTAAATTTGCCCACAGCATGCCACTTTGTCAGTACAAATTGTCAGTTATTCATGGGCACTAAAGTTGCAAATGTTGCTCAAAGATATCTGTTTCTAGGAGAGTAGTGTTGGTGTAAGGTTTGGTTCAGACATTTATTGGTGTAGCTAAGATACTATCAAATTGACTTCTTGAACAAGGACCCCATTTCTGGGTTAATTCGTATTTTGCTTGCGCAGGGTTCTCTCAAGAAGCACTGCTGTTCATTGCTTGTGTTTTGACAGCCAGTAAATGCAGAAGAGAGGATGAGAGCTGATTACCAGCCCCTGGAACAAGTAAAGCAAATGTCATTCAAATTCTAAGGACAATATTCATGTCACCTACAATGGGTGCCTAATGTGGTTTTATCATAGCATTAAAATGGATTTTTTCCCCTCTCTGAAGTAATCTCAGGTTTTGAAAAGTCAGGAAAAACAAAAGACATACTGTTTGCTCCTTTTTTCACCACAGAATTTAATCAGGGAACCTGTATCAGGTTCTTTCTGTCATTCTGACAGGAAGATGCCAAATATTTGGGTGTTGTGATACCTTCATTCAGGTGCCTGTGACAGTCAATTGCAACACAAACCAAACATTTAAAAACTATAAAAGACCCATTCCAGTCTCAAGGTCATCTATCTATAGATACAGATAACACCATAGATTTTGATGTTCAGAAATGTGAAATTTACCCCCAGTAATAACTCGTACTTACCCTGAAGCTCCATGCTGCAGCAAATCCACTCATTTTTTCCAGCAGGGTGCACCCTCAGTTCATACTCCTGCACACTTACACAGCTTTTGCATAGTCTAGACTACAGGTACAATGATGCCATGGGGAGAAATTAAATTTGCAGGTGCACTTTTGACGAACCAAATCCTCATAAGCACATGCACTACCAGTGTCACACAAGTATGTCCATGCAGAAGTACCCATATGTTCACAGGGTATCTGTGTCTGATAACTTTTAATAAAAGTTTCTGAGGGACCTAATTCTCTTACCTCCTAATGTTACTATATAAGGCAGTGTCACAGCAATGCTGTGTCAATGGCTTAAACTGTAATTTCAGAGTGCAGTATTCACTGTTATAACTTCTCTGTCCATCTTTTCTCTGTAAATGGAATTCTTGACAATCCTGATTCCAATTAGTCTTCTTGCTGATAGTTACCTTCATAATTATTTTCAACTGTAATTCGACAATGCAATACCACATTGCCTTGTCTTGAAAGATACTATTTTGTCCCATCTATATCTATTGGAAATATTTTAACACAGATAATATTCTTCATTTATTGCTTTGCTTATAAGCCTGTTGCTTTATGTTAGCTCTGACTGTCCCCTCTCATCAAAGTACTTGTCTCCATTACTGTGGTTCAGTCTTGCCTATCCCCATGCTTCTTGTTGAGAGTGAGGTCATGGCCTAATGTCTTGAGATGCAGTTGCATACCATGAGCTGACCACTGTTACTGGTCATCAACACCCCTTTTTCACTGCCGTATTTCTACCTTTGCTACTCCTTCTGTTGAGAAGGGGCTCACTGGACAAGCTGCCTTGTTGTTCTCCTCCAGACCTTGCCCTGAAATTCTCACTGACTGCAAAACCAAAAGCAAGCTTCACAACAGTTGGGCATCTGCTGTGACCATTGTCTGTCACACTGACCAATTTTATTGCTCATTATTTTCTTGTGCTCACCCATCTGTCAGTCTGTCTGCATTCATTGGATGTGCCTCATCTCATTTTACAGTATAAATTCACTGGAACAGAGATTTTTAGTAGGATTCACTGTTAGGTTTCCTAAAGACAAGAATAACAACAACAACAGCAAGGAGTTAGAGAAGAGGCTAGCCCAGCACATGTCTCCTACAAACAGAAGGTTCGTTGTCTCTGTGGTTCTGTTTATCGCTACGATCTTACTCACTGAAAGAGTTTGTTGTCCCACAGCAGACCTGTGTTTTCTGTATCACAGCATGAAACTTCTCCAGATTTGTTTGACGAACAGAATTCTTTTCCAGCTCAAAAGATTGTAGTATGTATTTTAACCATCGGTTTCCCCAGAAGGATCAATAGAGTAATGAGGAGACGTAGAGTCTGTTCCCACTCTGTGTTGTGTAAGCCAGTCCTCTCTTCATGTCGCAGTTGCATGTTCATGGAGCACAGGAACAGTTCTTTTACACATCTGAAACATAAGTACTAAGGATGATGAGAAGCATCAGTACGATCGGTTTTATTCTCCCGTCCTCATCAACCTGTCCAGCTTTTCCTGAAACCTCTTTGCTTTATAGATAAGAAGCACTACCAGTAAACACCTGCACCACAAGGTTATTCTACTCCAATTGCTTCCTTGAATTTTTTACTGCCATGATGCTGTCACCGTGCCCAACTGTGGGAAACCATACAATTTGAGACAGAACAGCACTGTCTCATGACTCTGAAAGATCAGCACAAGATTGGGGTCCGTGAAGTCATTCACCACACCCAACCACATCTAAACTGTTGCTGATTGCAAATACTACTTGATGCAGTGACTCTAACCCCTTTGCTGTTATCTTGTTTCCCACACCTATGGGTTATGTCCTTATTGTATCCTTGTATAAATTTCTTGGCATAAATATGTTATGGTACAAATAAAGCTCTTTAGCAGGATTTTAGCTTCTAGGTACTACCAGAATAAATGCTATTATTTGATACTGATATTAGTGGTATCTTCACTGTTTTGCCAAATCTCAGTCTTCACGTTGATAGTAGGTCACTGCTGAAACCAGATAGGTTAAAATCCATGTATGCCCAGGTTCTGTCTCAGAACTTCATCTGTCAAAAATGTGTTATCACAGATCTCTGTCTGGCTACATTAATATCTCTGCTTCCAGACTCGGAACCTTAGTAAGTTCGTGAAACACATTTTCCTGCCTGAAGCCACAATGCTTGTATACAGAGTTCAAAGCACTTCTGGATTGAGCAATTTCATGTGTAAATGTTTTATTTCAAAACTGACCTGTGCTTTTATTCATTGGACATCACTTAAATAAAAACATGGCAGAATGAGTAAAGCAACAGAAGCATGTTAAGACTATATCTTTAGAGAAATCTCTGTTTTATATTCAGGTTCAGTGAAGATGTTATACCTCATTAGCTGCAACAGAACTGAGCCATTTTCTCATTAGATCATTCAAGTGGAACAACACAAAAGATTTTTCAAGTTTGTCAGTTGCCTGTTAGTTGTGCTTTTCAAAGTGCTTGTTAGAAAGCAAGAATTGAAACCGTATGCTGTTGTTCAAGCTTAAATAGTGCCTTTGATCTTAAGTTTCAAAAGAGATCTTCCCAGTGGAAAGTAGGGTAGCACTTTTTTTAGTGCCGGCTTAGGTAGACACCAGAACATTCTGTACATAATAATATATTCTTTTCTCATGCTGTTGATTAGATCTCTTTTAACATTGTCACTGCTGAATTAGAGATGATTTACAGGAGACAATCAATCACCACTGTCATTGTACTGGACCCAGTTTTAACAAAATTAACCAGTCAGCACAGACTGGCACAGAGCCTTAAATCAGCTGCTACAAGAAGTGGTGGTCACAAAGCGAACTACCATCTTAAAATACTGTAAAGATCCTTCCAAAGCTGAATTTTTACCAGCACCCTGCCAGCCATCCCCTGTAATAGGTTTACATTTGAAAATACATTGTTTTCTATCTTTCCCAGTAAAAACGGCTTCAGTGCACTACAGTAGCTATGTTTTTGAAGTGGTTACAATTTTAAGCATTTGAGTTTCGCAGTTACTGCTGCCTTTTAAGGTACGCAACTTGCATAGCTTCTGTGTTCAACAGCCTATCTAGAAAGTGCCATATTCAAATCTTAAGGTCACAGCAGTAATTTGAAGAACTGATCCTACAGTTCTTTACTCAGAAGCAGATGATCATTGCTGTTTATATTACTGCAAAACCAAAAAGAAATTTCTATCATTAAGACTAAGATATGAAATCTTTGGGTTTTCCCTTTATTAGGAAGGGTTTTCCAGTTGCAAACGCTTCAGAGGACTCTGGATTTCCCACACTGCCAGCAAACTGTACAAGACATAATCCTCTCAGAATAACAAATAGGAATCTGAATGAAAATATTAACCATTTATTTGGCTCTGATTTTATATTTGGTCATGAACTTGAAGAGCGTCTACTGAATAAGTCAGATGAAAGTAAGCATAAACAAACAGGATTACGTATTCCTGAATACTTAACATAGTTATATTCCTTCATCCTACATATTATGTGGCCATATAAAGCATTTTTAATGAGAACATTTTTATCTTTCCTGGCTATCTTGCAAGTCTGTAAGTTTCTCACAACCTTCCCAGAGCTAGGAAATGTGTTTTCTGGGTGAATACATATCTTTGTCAGTTCTTCACCCTAGGAGAGACCTTCAGATTCAATCTAAATCATTGATAGAAGAATTAGCCTTTCAAAAGCTTTGGGTTTGCTTTCTTTATTTTTTTAATTTATTAACCTATTTCAGTCTGTAAATTGAAGTTTTAACTATGCTAGCAACTGAAAGGAAATGATGTAACATTGTTCTGGTGAGGAAAATCAAGAAGAAAAGAAGAATGGATGCAGTACTTGATGGTTGGCACCTGGGGTGAGGCTGTGCTGGGAGACTATCCATGTGCATTTTGTGTTACAGATAAATCTAAGAATCCAGGAATTACAATAACCAATCTTTGAAGCACCCATGCAGAAAGAACTCTTGGGCAAGACAAAGGAGCAGCAACTGATCTTCTAAACCATTTGGTGCATCACAGTGCTACTTCTCGAACCAGCCAACTGCACCAGGGCAACACAGGGCAGGCAAGTGAGGCTCTTACCAGCCCTAAACATTGCTGCTGCTTCTTTCCTTTTTTATTTCACAGCCAAAGCACTTCTCTTCAAACATTACTCTTCTTTCTCTAAATGCTGCCATATTTCCTTTGCCTCAGTTTCCAGATACACCAAAAATGAGTTTAGTCTTCTGATAAAACTTGCAATGCATCTAAGAAAACATCTAGACAACAGTGTAAAATTCTGCAATGAGAGCAATGACTGTACTATAAAATGGAGCCAGCTGTTTAACAGAAATAAACTAGTGTCTCCCAAATCCATTCTTCATCCTGTTCTATCACTAACGCAAGACTTTCTCTTTTGGGGTTTTTTTTTTGGTTTGTTTGTTTTCTGTTGCCTGAAGTCTAGCTTTGTGTAGTAGTTAAAAATAGTAAGTATGGAAGCACATATGCAAGGGTAAAATTGCTACTGTGGTTAAATACATCGAATATGGAAGCAGCCAGTGTGTGATTGAATGTTACACCAACATTTCTCACTGTATCAAATGTTTCTCTGCAACAGGGAAGTGAACAAACAGGTCTGGCACTAGCACTTTTACATTTCCATCTTGATTACTAATATTTACTACCTAAAAAGATTCCCTCAAAATCAGTTGTGACAGTCAGTGAGGTGATTCTTTGTGGAATCAGTATGCATATTGGCTTTTCGTGTAAGATTAGTCCCAAACAAGCATTTTTTTGAGGCGTATTTCATACATTACTATATCTATACACCATGGTATAAGCTATGATTTTGCTTGCTAGAAAAAATGTGTTTAAAAGCTGTAGGCCATATTTGCTAATGAAAAAAAGAGAGCTAATTAAGGGCTTGTTCCCAAAGATGTTTCTCCACAACTATCTTCAATTGGTATTTACATATGCACAGAGGTGATAGGAGTGGTTTCCAAAGGAACATACATTTTTGGTGACTGGTATCACCAAACCTCTAGAGAAGAAACACTTTAAATAAACCTTATTTAAACCAAGTAGAGCCATGCTGACTCAGATGTTGCAGATTAGAAAGCAGCGGTCAGAGGAAGTGACATTACTCAGCATGACTGATTTATACAGAATTAAATTCCCCCCAGCCTTGATCTAAGCTGGCCTCTTCACAGGACTGGATTCTACCTTAACTGTCTGCTGTCCAGGATCCTTTCACAGGTACTTCTTTTACTTAAAAAGTGGGCTTCTCTGGCTTAAAGCAGCATGTATGACTTTTTCCCCATATTGTAGATCGACCCACACACATTAAAAAAACAACACATGGAGACCATGTATTTTTAAATAATGTAGATGAGATGCTGTAGTAAGCATCTTCTATCAGTAGCTATGTTTGCATTTCCTCACGTGCCACGTGTTCTTTGATCTTTTCCCGTTTCTCTCTGCCTGTTGTAATGTTACAAAACTATGTATAGTGTCTGGGTATTTTCACTTTAATCTTACTTCTTATTAAATCCAACATGCTAAAATTAGAAGAACACTGCAAAGGCATCCAGATAGTAAAAAAAAAAAAAAAGTTTGCCTCTGATTAAGCAACACTGGTCACATCATCCCAGATTAGATGAAGAGATGTTTTAAGCCTTTTTCTAACCTTTCCCCTCATGGCATCTCTTCAGGCAGAGCTAAAGCTATTCAGGTGTCTTAACAGCCTAATTCTTACCTTACTGCCGTTAGATTTCTTTGAAGTATTACCTTCCCTAAATGTCTTAACTTAGATGGTATTTACAGCACCTTTTAGTATTTTACAGTTGTTTCTGATATTTACTTATTAATTTCTATTTTAATTGTATTTTATTAATAATGAGACATTCTGCACACAACCCCACAGTAGAAATGAAACAAGAATGCTGCTATGCGATACTTTTCATTATTTCTGTGTACAAGATCTGTCTCTAATCAGTACTTTTTTTTTTTTTTTACTTCAAGGAAGATTCACTGATACATCAAAGAAGGAAGACCACAGTAAACATTTCAGCCCAATTTACAGCTGCATTCCATCACCAGCAAACCTATGAACCCATGCATTTCTTCCTTAATCTTTGGTAGCCAAAGAGTTAGTTTGTATGGTAACATACGTTCAACTTTGACTGCGTATTAAGACAGTTACCCTCCAGAGTTAACTGAATTTTTGTCCTAGGTTTGTGTGTGACCTAATTACTCATAACACTTGTGCGTGATTTTTATTAGTAACTTAAATTCACTGCTAACTAATTTATTCAGGTGCAGTCTATGTATGATATATATAAATTTCCCTTGAAAGTTTAAAGCGCATGTATTTTTCCTTTGTTATGATCAGGAGGAGAAACAACCCACACAGCAAGGCAGAGTTCTTAAAAGACAGAGTTTCACCTCACTTTATTTCAAAAAGTAACAAATGGATTTGCTTGAATTTTCTGACTGTATTAGAGAGCTGGTAATGCGCTGTTTAATGTACAAAGGTAGGAGCTGTTTAATGTACAAAAGGAGGAGTCTGAATCCTTGCTTAATGCGCAAAACAACTTTGCTTTACCACTGGAGTCTCCACTACAGCTCCTTGCTTAAAACAGAACATCACATTTGTTTGCCTTTCTGAATGTGCAGATATTCCAGGCTTATTTTGCTCAGTTTTAAATATTATAGTTATAAATCGTGTTTCACAGAAGGCAAATTCTACCAAAAAGAGATGATTACAAATAGATAATTTGGACTCGAATGGAAACACCAGCGTTTTACGAGCGTTGGCTTTTTTTCCTTTGTTGGCACAAAGCAGTAGGCAGCCACTCCATCTATCAGGTTCTTGTAGATGGGAGTGATATGAAGATAATACATTATCTTACGGGTGCTTTCAGGTCACATTCTGTGACACGTGCTTCCTAGTATTAGGTCAGTTCTGTTGTCATGTTATCACAACTGGAACAGGGTTAAAAGCTTTCTCCTTATACAGAGAACTCAACAAGATAGATTGGAGTTAAAAGATGCAGCAGGATGTTTATGAACCAGTAATGGCATATCACTCTGCCTGTCATTTCTGAATCACCTTTTAGTATGGGCAATATGATAGCTGATTTTCAGTAGGATTAAAACTAGTAAGATATTTAGGCCTTGCAGGGCTAACTGAGCAACACCTAGGTATGTTTATAAACCTGATCCTAAGGGAATTCACTATTTCATCTTCTTTATAAATAATCTCTTCTTCATAAAACAAAAAAAAAGTTATAAAAATGCTTGTAGAGGGATGTACTGAAGTTCATGGTGAAACCTTGGCTTGTCTGTATTAGTGGTAGATCTCCAAGTTCCTTCAGCAAAGTCCTGATTTCATCCATGAAGGGTACGTAATAAAGCTACTACAATGTGAGTGCATGATAGGACTGAATATGATGTTATTAATGTATTAAATCTGTATCATTATGATTATTACTTCTCTAAATCAACTGTATTTTTTAAAATAAAGTCTCTGTGGTTTGACTTGGAATCGTTTCTGGCCTCTCCAAGCTAAATCAATCATAAGAGTCAAAACAACCACAAAAATGAGAGAAATTCTGGGAAATCTGTCTTCCTGAGGATTGCTCCACAGGCTTAAGTGGTGTTACTGAAGGGAGAATTTGGCTATTTGTACTTTCATTTTAACACGGTGATTGTGAATGTACAATGAATATGAAATATCAATTATGTAATGAAATTATTTAGTTCAGTGAAGCAGCCATTTATGCACATGCAGAACATCTGGATC
>Ga0065711_1048580_pt1 | contig 11734 bp, 4 predicted proteins | sample Hoacrofraction12_FD_59098 | JGI IMG/M metagenome (GOLD analysis project Ga0065711, IMG submission 59098) | Hoatzin crop microbial communities from Cojedes, Venezuela - Epithelial fraction 12 v2 (version 2) | ecosystem: Host-associated > Birds > Digestive system > Esophagus > Crop | place... | reverse complement strand
GTAGTTCCCTGGGTCCTCCTTCTTGCCCTTTTTGAAGATTGGAGTGACAATGGCCTTTCTCCAGTCCTCGGGCACCTCTCCTGTCCTCCAGGACCTCTCAAAGATGATGGAGAGTGGCTCAGCAATGACACCTGCCAGCTCCCTCAGCACTCGTAGGCTCCACTTGGTCTTGTTGAACTTCATGCGGTTCACGCAGGCCCACCTCCCGAGTCTGTCAAGGTCCCTCTGAATGGCACCCTTTCCCTCCAGTTGTCAACCACACCACACAGCTTGGTGTCATCGGCAAACTTGCTGAGGGTGCACTCAGTCCCACTATCCATGTCGCTGACAAAGATATTGAACAGCACCGACCCCAGTACCAACCCCTGAGGCACACCACTCGTCACTGGTCGCCACCTGGACATCAAGCCATTGACTGTAACTCTTTGGGTGCGTCCATCGAGCCAGTTCCTTATCCAACGAGTGGTGCATCTGTCAAATCCATGTCCTCCCAATTTAGAGACAAGGGCATCATGCGGGACAGTGTCGAATGCCTTGCACTAATCCAGGTAGACAATGTCAGTTGCCTGTCCTTTGTCCACCGACACTGTAACCCCATCATAGAAGGATACCAAGTTGGTCAGGCACGATTTGCCTTTGGTGAAGCCATGTTGGCTGTCCCCAGTCACCTCCTTGTTATTCATGTGCCTTAGTATGGTTTTGAGGAGGATAGTATGGTTTTGAGGAGGATCTGCTCCATCATCTTGCCAGACACAGAAGTCAGGCTGACTGGCCTGTAGTTCCTCGGGTCTTCCTTTTTTCCCTTTTTAAAAAGGATAGATACACGACAGCTTCTAAAGCCATGGAAATTTTGAGTAAATGTTAAGATAACATGAACCACGTTTAGTGGTTAAAATTTTTCTTACACTGAGAGAACTTCAGACCCTTCATATTATTGTTGTTGTGAGAAAACAGTAGTTATGTCTACAGATAAACACATCTTCTAGTCTGTGCAATTCTTTTTAAAATGATGGTGTCCCTGACCTAGGCTAAGATGTGAATACCATAGAAAGAGTTCACAGTAATTTTTCACATTTTATAGGTCAATCAGGAGTGTACAAACATGTCAATGTATAGTTGATATATAAAATTTCTAGCTTGTCTCCAGTTTTTCCTTTTTTCTGTAAAGCCTAGGAGCCTCATTCTGACTCCTGATCTGGAGCAATGAGAATGTAGGTATTGGCAAAATTCCCAGTAACTGATACTTTGAAGGATTTTTGAGCAGGTGATTAGATAATTTCAGCCACGGTGTTTTAAGGATAAATTACCAGTTTGCATGAGTTTAGGAAAACTCTTGAACATCTGATTCAAGACTACCTTTAAGTTAAAAAAAAAAACAAACAGCTTAGCTACACAAATTACTGTTTTTAAGCGTTGTGCATTGCAGAGAATTCCTGAGCTTGGTTTTGGGACCTGAAGGGTTTGAACAGTACAATGTTTGGTGTTAAGCTAGTACCAGGCACTGGCTACAGCTTGGAGATGGAATGAAAGCAGGCAAGTCTGACACAGAAGCAGACCTTAATGTTGGATGTGCCTTTGGCTACTGTAATACTTACTTGGAAGTGGGTTTCAGCTGTGGATCTGAATTAGATTTTACTGCCCCATTTGGAAACACTTCCATAAAAAATTAAGCAGGAGGCTCCATTGCCCTCTCCTTCCTTCAGGCTGACCTCATCTGGACAGAGCTGTGAAATCAGGGAACAGGCAGGGATTTGTTAACTAGAAACTAGATCTTGAGCACTACCAAGAGAAAGGAAGACACCATTTAGACCGATGATCAGTTCTGTTGTTTACAGACTGTGAATCTTCTGGAAGGGAAAGTTCAGGAGGCAGACTCTGTCTGTTTTCAGTTTTGTTTTAGCTGAATCTGAATAAAAAGTCTCAATGAATAAATATGAGATCTTGGAGAGACAATGTTCTCTGTTGAACATGTAGCTCCTGCTGAGTTTATGTCTAGCTGCGTGGCCCTGACTCAGACAGAAGGACTTTAAGACCTTCCTATCTGCATGAATAAGTCCTGGTACCTGCTAAGGTAAGCAAAGTCAAACATCTACCACTGACAGCTCACCAAGAGCCAGAGGGCTACATCTAATAGCAAAACAGAAAGGATAATTCAGCTCTCCCTTTCCATTCAGAGAGTCTCTGCTCTGAAAAGAGCAGTGCTGTAATGCTGGGAAAAGGATTGTGAGTCACTAACGAGAAATTTGCTGCATTGTATGGCTCCCCAGGATGCTGTTATTTGAAACAGCCTGTATTATAAGGTGGCACAACATTTCAGCTGATGAGATTTGCAATAAAGAACAAAACAGAACACCAGGAGACTTAAGCTGCTATCCTGCTAGCAAATCTAGATCAGAAAAATCACTTGTTTTAGCTTTCATTTGTTAACAAATACTCCTAAATCTTATTAACCAGACCAAACAGATCAATTTGCTGTCCTTAGCTGAGAAATTCTTCCAGGAAAATCACTGCTTTGATTTACCCCCAAAGTTTTCAAAGGTTTCTTGATGTGATAAAGCTATTATCAGAACACTTCTGTTAACTTAATCTAGGACTTAAATCTCACCATTTATCCTTATTTTCCTTATTCTTATGCTTCAACCAAAATTTGGTCAAGAAAACTATATTGTTTAATTCTATGTCTTATCCTGATAGCTCCAGTCTAATACTGGAAACCACCACAGGAAAAAGAAATAAGACACGTAAATACATTGTCTAGAGATGCATTACGATACAACAGAAGGCCCAGATATCTGGAGAGGATACAACATAACTTTTGTCAATTAAAAGATAAAGAAATGTAAATCGTAAAGCAGAAACTTTAAAATGAAGTTTATTTCAAGGACAAGAAATGCCTGAAAACATATAAGAATTTCCAATGCTTCTTCTACTGTTTTCCGCTGAGTACCAATGAAGAATTAAGATGGCTAATGTTCAGGTTATGGCACACACCAGAGGTGCTGCAACACTGGCATTGGGAGAGACGCACAATCAACTACTGCATGGTCACTTTTGTTCAAAACTATTCTGTCTAGAGTGTTTCTATAATGGTCGAGTACAATATATGAAACAGACACATGCAAACATTGGTGGCCTTCGCAACCAAGTCTCAATCTCAGCTCTTCCTCTATGTTCAAATCAGAAGAGTTAAATCACAAAATCTAGATTGCAATTTGATCATTTGTATTTCAGCCTAGAATAATAGATTATTAAGATTACTGAAAAACTTGGAATTCAGAATTTAAGTGCCTAACACTGAGGAAAAACAATGAAACTGAGTGAAAATGTGGAGGCATGCATGTTCCAAAAGGAAATATGAAGATTTTAGAATACAACTTCATTATATAGCTTGACTACAGTCAGCAAAGAAAAAATGCTGGCTATCTCTGGTGAAGCAAATTAGGAAAGTAAAAGCAGATACTAGAGTTTAAAAAAAGCAATGTATTTCCAAAAATTGCAATTCAGGAGGAGTGAAAATGCAGGAGTAATGTCTAGCAGTCAGCTGTACATCCTTGACATGGAGGGATAAATAGTAAGTAAAGTCTTTAGGAACAAATAATTCCAGAAGTGCTCTCAGTACATTGAGCAGGAATTATGTAGAAAAGGCAGAACAGCTCATATTTGTTGAGTATATTTGGTGCGTCTGTGTGTTTAAAAAAACAGCAGGGTACAGGAAAGTAGATAAAGTCCTCTCCAGATGATGGGTTATTAGAGGATGCTGTGTTCAATACAATCTTTGGAGATAAAATTCTTAAAATCAGGAGTACATGCACTCAGGAATCCTAAAAGAGGTAACCAAGAATATCAAACTCATACTAGTTTTAACTGTATCTTACAAAACCAGGGACAGGTTGACGGCTAATGTGCAATTATTCACAACAGCAGGGAAATGACCTAAATGCTTATCAACTGATTAATCCAGGTGAAGTAGGAGATGAGTTAATATCGAATGCAAGAGATAAAAGATGAAAGGCTGGGACTATAATTATTGCTTGGTAACATCGTGCTACAGAAAATAGATCTTGTCAAACGAAACTGCTTTCGCCAATCAGACTGTATGGTTGGTTGGAGTATGACACAGAGGCAACATGTTTGGAGTTACGATAAGCTGTTGGACTTAATACTGCACAACATTCTGCTTAAAAATAACACTATGCAATACCCTGAACTTGCCAAATAAGCAGTTTAAGAAAGCTGACTGATAGATATCAAAGTAGATGTCACTGAGAAATAAACATGGAATGGGGATGTTTTTAGTTGACTACAAGGACTGTGGTTCTCCAATGATAATCAGACTTTTTATTAATAATCTGGATGTAAACACAAGTGTTTCTGCCAATATAAGCACATTCCCATAAAGATGGGTGCACTGGTAATAATGTTGAGCTACAACCCAGCAATGTTTTACTCTGCTCGCCAAAGTGCAAACCACTGTGTCATTCTGAGACCACAGGCATAAGGAGTTTCGGAAATGAGATTAACAGGGTATCAGTCAGAAGGCTTTGTTCTGCTGCTCTGCGAGTTTAGTCTGACATCAAGATGTCACCCTGCCAACTATTCCCACAGCAACTGGGAGTTGTGTCAAGATACATCACTCCATTGCTACCTCTTCCTCTTGACTTCTTGCAACAGGATGAGCTATTGTAAGCAAGGTTGCTTTTCAGACTGCCAGATGTGGAGAAATTACCCAAAGGTCCACTATCCCTTCTCACATCAGTCTAAGGAATTCTGTATAACACTTCCATTAAAATTCCGGACAGTTTTGAAAATCCAGAGGTTCAACACACAGACAAATTATCTCAAAGAGTAACAAGTTACTGCACATTAGCTATCTCTCTTGAGCTACAGTCTGAACTCTATGATTTTCATCTGTGACTATCCTGTCATCAGAACAATCTTAAGGCTTGCAGTTAAGCAGTGTCGGACTTCAAGGACACAGTATTTTTACCCCTAGACAACCCGCATTTTTATAGATGTCCTCCTGAGATCAGGGATTGTACCCTTTATTTCTAGAAGAAAAGGGAATTACAGGAGGCAGAAAACAAGCCACATGTCTTGTTCCTTAGAGGTCAATAAAAGGAAAGGCAAACATTCTTTTCCAGAATTTGCTATAAGGCACCTTTTCTGATTGGCTGCCTCATGTTGACAAGCCAGACTACTTTCTCTCCCACAGGCCATGTCTTCTTACTGCACAGAAGGGGTTTGGCACTTGATTTATGAACACAAGACTTTGGCATGTGTCTTGGCCAACTATTTTCAAAATCAACAGTTCTAACTGCCAATTAGCTGCCAAAAATGCAATGGCTCAAATGAGCTAATGAGAATGACAGCTTTATTTTATCAAGCATATTTTAGAAAAAGCAGTAATCACAAGCTGTGTCCTATAGTTTGTAGATAACAGGCCTGTAGGTGGATTTCTTATTGCTTTGCTAGTTATTCACAAACTGAAATATAATTTCAATAGGTGAAATCTCATATTTATTTATTTCCTCAAGGTTAATCTCCCTGTCTCAGTCTGAATCTAGATTAATTGTATTTTACAATACAAAGTATTTATCCATTTGTTCTACCTTCTGTTCTGCGTCATTCAGACTAATGGGTATTACGGCAGGGCTGGACAGCTGCATCTGAAAAAACTGCCTCAGGAGTCTGCCGGTTTCTTTTAAATGAAATAAAGGCAGCAAAGGATAAAGTTGAAAATGGAGGCAAAGTAAATCACAGCCCTCATAATAGGAAATGCCTGCCAGAACTCTTCTTCATTGGCTAATTCGTTTTCTTTATACACAATGCCCTATAACTCCAGGAATCTTTAAAAACACATTTCTGCTAATCCTCATAGCATTAGATCATAGATCTTTTAAATCTATTTTAAAAAAAGGCCAATATCATAATACATTTCAATCAGCAAGTTTTCTTATCAGTTACAACAAAGAAATTCCAAGTATTACAGATTTTATAACACGTGCTTCCTTTCTTGGAAGAAACTTGGATATAAAAAATGACTTTACTGTCTTTCAACAAGAAGACAGAGAATGAGAGAAAAGAAAGTGAGAGAAAATCCCTTTTTTGTATTCCACCCATCCTGCCTGTCACACTATAGTCTTAAGACTTACTAACTGGAGACATTCACAAATTTGAAAAAAAATCTACCATTCAAGTCATGGAAACAAAGGAGAGAAACAAACTTTGTCTTGCTCCTGATTATGTATGGCCTCTGTCGACTTTTCAAACTTTCCAAGTTCATTTCTGTATAAGGCATTATTTTGTTGGGGGAATATAATTTCTGTGTAAGGCGTTCTTTTGATTGGGGAATACATCTTACCAGCACGCTGCAGAGAAAGTTCTAGTCACCATAGGAAAGAAAACCCCTTGGTAGCCAACTGGTTGCTATCACTTTTCATGGAGGATATTAACACGATCAGTCTCCCTTATTTTGCATTGAAACAGCTACTGTTGATAATGTGACTCATCTATGACACAACTCCTGACATTACATCGTCTTTATGATAATCACACTACCTTATGCTAACATATATGCATATATGTTCACTGAAATAAATAGCAAAGTTTTGATGACAACGGTTTACCTACACAATCAAGTTAACACCTCCTGATTGACAGAATTTTGCACCATGTAAGAGACTTTTCTAACCCTCACAAATAAGATAAGCAGAGATGTTAGAGAAATGTGAGTAATGGGTATTGGAATGTAAGAGTCAAACTACTCATTACAACAGGATCTATGTGGTTTTGTGGTCACTGACTGTGTGTGGGCTAGTTGGCACGGAAAATAGCTTTGAATTCTGGACAAGGTCTTCTAGATACAGCAAGGAGCTTACAGCCAACACAGTCCAGGACAAAATCCATACAGAATGTAAGAGACCATTCTCCCAAAGCTAAAGAACATACTTTTATGACTTGCATGGATTTGGACCATGGAGCACTAAACCACATTCTTACTGGCAAGGAAACACCCTTCAGGCTGAAGAAAGTATTCTCTCCCTTCTACTGTTGTTCTCTTTCCCTTCCTTTCACATTACTTGGTATTCCTAGTGTAACACCAGTGTTCATAACGATGACTAAGTTACAGAACAGAAGGAACAAGGCACTGGTGAAGAGAAAACACATTAGCTCCTTGCATGCGAGATGAAAAACATCAAATGAAGATAAAAAGGACTGATTTTAAATGCTTTAAATAAAATCTGCTATGTGCTATAATTTCAAATTATTACTTATTATTATTAATTATTCAAATTAATACACTATGGAGAAGAAAATAGAATTGGTGCTTGATGTTTAAGATCTTTTTCTGAAAGAAAATACTAGTTAGTAAACACACAGTGTTACAGTTATAATAGACACAATGAAAGATTCGTTAACCTTGTATGAGGTAATTAGACACAGAAAATTGCTAATGAAGACAAAACTCAGAGACTGGAACTGAGGTTAGATAAGTCAGACTTTGAAATGAAATGAAGTCACTAATTGTCAGAGTAATTAAAGATTCTAATAGTTTACCAGGGAGGTTATAGATTCCATTTCATTCGAAGTTTCAAAGGAAAATTAAGTAACATCAGTTTCAGAGTGGTAAGTGATTGTTCATCATTAAATCAAGTGGAAAAAAAAATAAAGCTGCATATCAGTCTCTCAGAATATACACCTACATCCATGGAAAAAAAATATTTAGCAGATTGGCATGGAAAGATCAAGTCAGAAACATTTTGGAGTAATTAAATCTTCCACAAAAACTTTCTCAAAAATCTTTCAAAGATTATATCTTCAGAAAAATAAAAAGGACACTCATGAAAACACCAATCAACAGCTGCAGAAGCTATATTTTTAACACAGCAATATAAAAATAATTCTAATGTGCTTGTTGTAGGGGATTCTCAGTTTACCTGCAAATCATACAAATATCCAGGTGATTCTGTTACTATACAAGAAGTCCACATGTGTCATCTCATATCTATTTGTCATAAGCGGGGTCCCCCTGGGATCAGTAGTGGATACCTCACTGTCCAGCATCTTCATAAATTGTCTAGATGGTGGGATTGAAAGCCCTCTCACCAAGATTTTGGGTAATACCAAACTGGGCGGTGAGGTGGACATATCAGCAGAGGGAGACATCTTATGGAGAGATCCACACTATCTGGAAGGGTGGACTATCAAGAACTCTATGAAGTTTAACAAAGATGAGGGCAAAGTCCTGCACCTGGGATAACATAACCAAAGAGCCCTGTACAGGCTGGGATCTGTGCAGCTGGCAAGCAGCCTTGCTGAAAAGGACCTGGGGCTCCTGGTGGACAAGCTGAGCATGAGTTAGTGTTCTGTTGCATCAGCAAAGGCAAATTGGATCCTGGGCTACATCTGCAGGGATATTATTAGCAGAGCTAGAGATGTGATCATCCCACTCTGCTCAGCGCTTGTTAGATCGCAGCTGGAGTACTTTGCCCAGCTTTGGAACCCATGTTTCAGGAAAGACATAGACAGGTTAGAGAAAGTCCAAAGAAGGGCTACAAAGACGATGAAGGGGCTAGAGAACCAATAACGAAAGACTGAAGGAGTTAGTTCTTTTCTCCCTGGAGAAGAAAAGGCTCAGGTGTGACCTCATCACTTCCAGTACTTACAGGGTGGTTGCAAGGAGGATGGAGGTTCTCCCTTCACAAGCAGCCACATGGGGAAGATGAAGGACAGCACACACAAGTTGCAGCTTGAGAGATTTCATTTCAACACAAGAAAAAGCTTTTTCACATATGATCATTTACCAGAACAACCTCTTCAGGGACATGGTAGAATCCCCATTGCTGGAAGTTTTCAAAATGTGATTGTACAGGATGCTATACTGTCTCATCTAGGCTCTCCTTTCAACAAAGTGTTGGGTCAGATGATCTTTTGAGGTCCCTTTCAACCTGGGCTATTCTATGATTCTATTTGTCAAAAGGTGCTGTACAAGAATAAAGACACAATTTTGTCTCTGTTTCTGCCGTGGGACTAGTGCTGGAGTATGACACTCAGCCTTGTGTCCACATTTCAGAAACTGTGCTGAAGATCTGAAAAACTTGTGGAATAGATCTATAAAAACTATTGGAACTGAAAAAGTTGTCTTATAATCTGTGAAAAAAGTTAGTTAAAAAATCTCTTCCATTTGACAAAAAAAAGATGTTCTAACTACAGCTTCATTAGTACTGGGTTACAGTAGTATCAACCAAACAGAGAAAGGTAGAGAAAAACCAATGTAGCTGTAGCTGGAAGGAAAAAAAAAAAAACAAGAAAAACAAGAAGTAACTTGCAAACAGTTTCTCTACTGCAAGCAGTCACTGGCACAGTTGTTCTACCTTTTTTGCAGAGTCCTAATCAGAACTGAATACAATTCCAGAGGACATGCTTTGGTGAGCATACACTCGAAGCAACACAGTGGATGGGTGGAATATATTGACACCTGCTATATAGAACATACAACCTACTGCTGCCTTCTGTCACAACACTATAACAGGTGTATCACACCTCTTCACACCAGTTCCAGTTCCCAGCATTCCTTGTATTTGATCATACATCTATTAGGTCCACGTAATCTGTCAAAAAGCAATTCCCTTATGTATAACCAGGAACATTTTGTAAAATGTAATCTGCGTGCTTAATCCTTAACCTTTCTGAAAACTTCTAGAGGTCTAGCTAGAAAGACAAATTATTTGAGACTTACAAGATGGTTATTTAGGTTATTGTGCACGGCTTCTGACTGACTTGGTGAACAAAATGACCAGGAGAACTCAATTAACATTTTTTGCCATCTTAAACAAAAACTTTTTAAAGTTTCACTTCAGTTCCCTGCCTTGACAATTACATAGAAGTCTTTTCGTCTGTCCACTTGTAGAAGTTAACTAAAAAATATTCTACCACCCCTGATTTTGTACTGAAGAATTGTATGGATGCATGTGGTAAACTGCAAGCTAAAACATGGTCAAGTCTTTGATTTTATGAACTAGTCATCCTCAGCTATAAAGGAATAACTCACCATTAAGTAACAACAAAATGAAAAGATACAACTTTACCAAGAGTCTTGATGGTTGATGTTGCCTCTTCCCGCTACTTTTGGATTATTTAGTCCTAAATTCACTCACTTTTGAAATCTTCCATCTTTGCAGGTAAAACCCAGCTGATATACAAACGCCTGGAATTCCAAGTTATGGAGAAATAAAATCATTCACTCTCTGACAAATGGGAATCGATATATTTTAGGTCATACTCTTCCAGATGCGATGCTGCTAGGAAGCTATAACCTATCTGCACTGCCTGTTCTTTTGTTACATAAAAATCATAGCAAGCAGGGTGAATTCAGCACAGGGTTAGTACTCCACTTGATTCAGGTGTGGGCCCAGCTGGTCATACTTTGTATATGTTCTTCAAGCAACAGCTATTCCTTTTGACTTAAATTGTTGTGTCAACGGGTGCCTAGTACTCTAGAAACTTCATATTAAAGGGCTGAAGACTGTGTGAAAATATACTGCAACACCCAAACTACTGTACCATTTCCTCTTCTTTTATTGTGGTCTTACATCAATGTTTTCTTTAATAGATTGATTTCTTGAATGAAAGAACTAAAATGTTCCCAAAACATTTCTATTGCTGACTCTTATTAGGCAGAGATTCATTTACTTGTCTCAGTTTATAAACTTTTGCAAAGTTATTCTCCTGCTATTTTATCTGAGAAACTATCAGTGCTGCCACTTCAAAAGGTGCAAGATATTATGCAAAGTAAATCTTATTAATAGGCTTTACCCTCTACAACTTAGGATAGCAATTACGGAAAGTCTTTCCTGCCTACCATACTATCAGCACTCCCGTTTGATAAGGATGTGGTACCTGGTGGTTCACAGCTGTAGAGATGTACCCTTTCAGATAATTAACAAATACCACAGCCAGAAATGTCTGAGTCAAGGTACAAGAATCATTCAAAAGAAACTTACTTGAAATGAAGCACTTCAGAGGTCAGTGAAGCCTTCCCATTTACATGAGATGGCAGATTTCACCTCTGCCACAGAGTTATCTTCTCATTCTGTGCACTTCTCATCAGGATGGCTTGTCTTTTGCTACTCAGACTGCAGTAATAGCATTCTCACAGTCTAGCCTGTATTGAGCTTGAAGATCTTTTTGCCTCATAACTTTAAAAAAGGACTCACTATCTTGAAATATATATTTAGACAGTTGAATTGTCCTGACTTTCTGGAGTAGTCACAGACAGAAACTCACATATTGCTCTGATATTTTACAGAATTTTGCAATGAAAGTGCTTCTCTCTTTCCCTCCAGAAGTGGTTCCATTAGACAAAATACAGAAAAAGTATAAATTCATTTTGAAATATTAAGCACTATCTAAGCACCTGGAATGACAGAAATATACCAAGGCCCCAAAACTCACAAATATAGTTCTTCTTTCTGCTGAGTTTTGGGGTTTTTTTTCGGTTTGGTTTGGAGTTTTTTCAGCAACATAACTCAGTTATATTGATTGTGCCTACAAATTGATCATATGCTGCTACTTACATGTCTGTACAATTTCTCTCACAAAGCCGGTTATCAGGAGTAGTCAGCATGGATTCACCAAAGGGAAATCATGCCTGACCAATCTGATAGCTTTCTACGATGACATGACTGGCTGGGTAGACGAAGGGAGAGCCGTGGATGTTGTCTACCTTGACTTC
>Ga0065711_1048579_pt1 | contig 11734 bp, 8 predicted proteins | sample Hoacrofraction12_FD_59098 | JGI IMG/M metagenome (GOLD analysis project Ga0065711, IMG submission 59098) | Hoatzin crop microbial communities from Cojedes, Venezuela - Epithelial fraction 12 v2 (version 2) | ecosystem: Host-associated > Birds > Digestive system > Esophagus > Crop | place... | reverse complement strand
GGGGAGGTTGTTCGTTGGTGGTGTGGGGTTTTTTTGCCTGTTGTTTTTGGTTCTTTTTTTAAAACAGCTCCCTTACTTATGCTTTCCCTGAAGGAGACTAGTGCAGAAGTGAAAAAAAAAAGCTTTTTAGAACCTTTGCACATTTAAAGATCATTTAACGAAAACACTAAAAATTCCAGAGACGCAGCTGTGAGGCATACGCAGGCCGTGTACAAAAAAACCCCAAAACACCTGAGACAGCATCAGACAAGGTAAAAAGGGGAAAAGTCCCACAGAAAAAATACACAACTGGAAATTTTTATACTTGAGAAAAGACATGATGATGAAGACATAAAGATGGAGAGTCATATGGAATAATTATTCCTTTACTGCTTTGTTCCATGGGGAAGAAAATTTTGGTTTTTAACTGAAGCTTATTTATGCTTCATTTAGGTTGTTGAATTTCGGTTGCTTTTGAGGGACATAGATATGCTTACAAATTTTTAGAGCCTTAATTTTATTAATTCCTCCAACTTAAATAACGGTCCTGTCATTCAAATGCATTTTCATTTATCGTATTTTCATGCTTCATATCCTAACAACACTAGCACCTGCTGCTCAGAGGTCACATAACACTTTCACAAACAATATATCAGCACATAGTTTTCATAATACATGGATTAATCGAGGCACAGAGCCCGTACATTGAAGAGTACAATAGCTAGAACAACCAGGAAACAAGCGTTCTCCTAAATGTGAGACTTGTACTCTTCTAGTCAAAATCTCTTCAGTATTACCACAAAGAAACAGCCCATCTTCTCAGCACGGGTCATCTGGACAAGCTTATGATTTCACTCAGCACAATAGCATCAATGTTAATCAAAAAAATTCAAATCCCTTCAAACTAAATACATTACAAAATCAAGTTAAGGAAGAGAATAGCATTTATGTAGAAACAAACAATTGAACACAATACTTGGCTTTTGTTCCCTTGCTAGATTTATTGAGAAGTTGGAAGCCAAAACCCTTTTCTTTTTTTTTGTTTTTGTTTTAATTTAATGCCAATATCTAGAAAAAACATCTGGTTATTCTACATAATAATATAACTAAAATTGCCAGAGAACAGAACATCTTTCACAGAGAGTACTGAATGTACCTCTCAACTTTCCCAGGTTTTATTTTCAAAATGGTAAGGGCTGCTTGCTGCTTTCTTTAATGGCTTTCTATAGAGAGGCAGTTCTTGTAAAGGATTCACCCTTGGGGCTAAGTCACCTACTCTGACCACATACTCAGTGATATCAAAGACTCAGTTTTGTTTGAGGGATGCAATTACTGTTAATTTGTCTGGGCTATAGAGAATCATTTAAATATCTAGCCTTTGAGAAACACTGAGATCTGAAATGTATTTTTAAGTGCATCTTATTAGTAGCATATTTTAATATAGATGTCACTGCACAAGAATGAACAAAAAAATGGAAAAACCCCACAATTCTTCATCCTGACTTTTCCCATAGGTTACACACATCTTCAGGATTGGTCTGCTTTTTAAATTGCAATTGAAGTCATACGGAACATCATGCAAGATTTTTGTGTGTAACTCAATTTCTACATGATTTCATTACAAATTGTGTCAAATAACTGACAACTTCATCTCAATTAGACTACATGATAAAGCTTAAAATTCCATATGAATTAAAAAATCACGTGTATGACCTTATTTTTCTTCTTGTGGTTATGTGAACATAGATACAGACTGCAGATGATATAACATGGAATTGGCAGCACAATATTCAGAATTAGCATCAAACAAAAAAAAGCAGGAAGAGACCTAGATCACGTATTTATTTTGACCATTTTTTCAAAAACATTCTGGTTCTCACTATTCTAAAAAATTTTTAATCACATTTTGTTATTTTTCTGGTCTCTTTTTTTTCACATATTTAACTCTCCTTCCTCAGGAGAAAAAAAAAAAATAAAACAAAACAGACCATTGGCTTTAAGAATTCTTCTGTAGGTTACTTTGAATGTCTGAGTACAAATAGTTTAATTCACAAGATCCATTCCCCAGCTGGTATGCATCATTATAATACTACTGATTACACTGGAGCTATGCCATTAACATCTAACAAGTCCTTGAACTAGGACAAATCATAATAAGTGAGAAACCTACCAGATTAATAAGCAGAGTACTTCAATCAAATATTTAAGAAAATCTGTACCAATGGTCATGCTTTATTTATTTCCAATTTGGCAAAATGTGGCCTGAGAAAGAAATATCTGGAAGCATGAGATAGAGTAGCAGGGCCAACTTGCATTAACAAGTAAAACCACTATATTTTATAGGAAGTTCTGAAAGATTACAAGGATAGCAAAAACTTTCTGTCCTTGTAAGCTGTTGCTCCAACGTAGCATATACTGAAAACATGCCAATACTCAGATAAAGATGAAACAGCAGCAAGTCAGACAGTTACAAAGTCAAAATAGCAGACAAGAAAATTCAAGTAGCTAAAACTCACAGTTTGGAAGTGAATCCCTGTTTACACTCTGTAATAACTTGGAATCCTTCTGAAGATTAATACTTGTTGACCAAACTCACAAACAAAATAATTCTGATACCCGTTTAGTTTGTGGCTGTGGCAAAGTAGAAGCCCAACTTTCTTGCAATAATCCTGTCCATCTTGCAACACAATGCTACAAGTGTTCAGCTGTAAATACAAAAGCAAGCATTTAAAGAGTTGAGGTCTGTTACCAGTAGGACTTGTAGCTATTTTATAGTAACAGAAGGGATTGAAAATTTGCTGAATATTTTTTTGTGCTAATAGCTTCACATTTTTAAAAATGTCATTCTAAAGTGACAGATTGATAAATCAGATAACTTTAAAATACAATGACAGATAATTTTGAGTGCTGCCTACATAGAAATGCCAGCAAATGAAAGGGAGCAGAAAATCTATTGGCTAGGCAAACATGGTTATGACCCCTGTTGGCTAGAATATTACCTCACCTACAATAGCAATAAGACAAGGGGAAAGACATCACTGTCCTCAGAGCAATCTCTATGGCTTGGCTGCCTTCCTTCAGAGTCAGGGAGAGTATGACAGCAGTCTCTGCAAACACTGACCATCAGAGTGGTTGTTCTACTCAATGGCCAAACTTCTTTCAGCTTTAACTCACCAACTTTTCATCTCTTAGCTTATCCATGTATTTTTCATATGATATATGACACCCACGTGTTATATGACAAATTATAAACTAGTTTACTGTGATTCCACAAAAGCGCTTGAATGAAAAATGTTACATGAAAGGTACTTCCAGCAAATGTTCTCTCCCTTTATTAATTACTGTATATCATCACAAACTTTTTTACTTGACTGAGATTTTTCCCAAGTGTGACAGGAAATTACATTCCCCATACCATGCTATAACTATTTCTGTTTAACAAAATAATTTTAATGGTAGGAAAAAAAAAACCCCCTCTAAAGATACCCTCTGACATCAATATTCCACTTTATTCAGAAATTCTTCTAGAAGTGCCTATACCATATACTTCAACTTCAAATATTATGTCTTCAGAGTTTTTGCTTTTTTAATCATGTGTCTGTACTGCCTCTTCTGACAAATATCAGAAACAAAGTTTAGCTGTACTGATTAAATAGTAAGTGCGTAATCCACTAAATTGTAGCTCTAGAAGGGGATACAATAACATATATCTGTAATTTGCACACTCTTGCTTTATGTGATTATGTTATTAAAGAAATCAAGCAGTCACAAGCCTGGAGTCCTCTTCCATGATCTTTTTCAAAGGCATCAAGTAAAGCATACAGACTAAGGGCCAATTCTTAGGACTGAGAACGGTCGGGAGTCTGCAGAAGTCAGTGGGCAGGAGAAGGCAGTTTTATTCATCTTGATCAATGACCTGGAGAAAGGAGAGAATAATAGATCTCCCAGGCTGTGGATGACATCATGCCCTAGCAAGTAACTCAAGTCACCAAACTCTGCGAGCAGGGCAGAACAACTTCCACGTAGATAAGCGTCAGAGAACGCGCTGCGGGGGGGAGGTGGGGAGAATCTAAACCATGCCAACATGACACTGAAATTGGGACTGGCACTTACAGCTTAAGAAAAGGACATTGGAATCATCACTGGCTGTTCTCTGAAATCAGTGACTCAAACAGGCAGTGGCGGCCAAAAAAGCCAACTGATCACCAGACGTCATTCAGGAAGGATACGAAAAACAAGACAAAGTGTTTCATTTTGTGACTATATAAAATCTTGCTATACCCACATCCTGAGTGCTGAATGCAGGTTTGGTCACCTCAGAAAGGATGGACACCTCTGAAAAAGATGTAATCAACTTAGAAAAGGCCCATGAAGGGCAACTGAAAATATCATATGAATGGCATAGTCTGTCTTTATAAAGACAGACTAAAGAGGCTGGGACTCTTTAGGGGGAAAGGGAAAGGCTGAAAGGGGACAATATAATCAAGGTTCAAAGGAAGCTTCAACAAATTCATGATCTGAAACCCAGAAACAGAGACAGAGCAAAGTCATACCCTCTAAGGTGCCCAAAACAACAGCTCTGGATGCTGAGGAAGAAGGAGGGGCATGGGCAACAAAACAGTTGGGGAATTCCAATCAGTTTCATTGATTGCCAGTTAACAATGGTTCCTTTTCTTTTGCTGCTCCTCAATTCTTACTTCACTGCTATGGTGTGGGTTCCTCCACTGGCCACTGTCCCTTTGGGGGTCGTACCTTCTCCTGTGTTTTCTCTCCAGTCCAGTTCAGTCAGCTCTTCATTCCCGCCCCTGCACAGGCACCCCTCCAGCCCTGGCACCTCTCCTGTTTCTCCTCCTTTCCTTCAGCATCTCTCTCTGTCTCTACTGTTCCTCCTGCCCGGGTGTGCTTCTTGTTTCTCCTTTGTCGCTGCTCAGGTCTCCCTCTTGCCCTGCCATCGTCTCTCGCTTCTCCTGCATTTCTTCTACCTAATAGCTACCGCCCCTTCTTTTTTTTTGCAGAGGCACCACAAACTCCTCTGACTAGTTCAGTTCTGGTGCACAGTGGGTCCACTGCAGAGCCAGGTGCGCCTGGCATCGGACACTCCCTGACCTACACACACAAAGGTCTCCCTGCAGTCCCCCAGCTACCAAACTCCTGCTAGTTGTGCCCAATACACAGGGATAGCAGGAACTGTCCAATTTCACGTTCCTCCTGACCAGCCTCTCCTTTACACTGCTGGAGGCACTGATGGGCTAGACAAGACCACTGGCTTCACACAGTATGGCATTTTTGTTTTGTTTTGACTGCGGTCTCAGCCATGGCACACATCATGGCTCCCTATAATAAAAACCACAACCTGAAGCAAATATGATTTGCATACACATACTTGTTCAGAGCTTTCATGAAATCTTGATGATGAAGTTTCTGCAAAATCTATCTACTGATGTCTTACTTAAATGTGTATGCTGAGCCAAGAAATATATCTAAATGGCTGGGGAAATTATAATTTTAAAATCCAAAAGAAATGATCATCCAGGTGAAAATCTGGAGAAAGAATGGAATAGTAATATTCCTTATTATCAAGTACCAAGTCTTGGACATCTTAATTACTGTATTCCTAAAATGAAATGTCAGTCCCCATCTTTTCAATAAGATTTGAATTTCCACCAGCATGCAACCTCTATTTGTACTCAAATTAAATAAAAATAGATTTTTAAAATAGTTTAGCTAAAATTTTAGTTATTTGTTATACCTAACCAACATATAATTTAACAAGCAATTTTTTCATTCTCTGAATCAAAGCATTTGTGATGGAAGCTCCCCTAGCTACAAATTTCCCTAAGATATTATTTCAATAACTTTCTCATCTAAAAGAAAACTTGCAGCTGTTGTGTTTTGAAAAATTTTGGCAGGGATGTATTTGTATGTTGTGAATGATATCACCATCTTGTGACAAGCTACAGAATGCTTCTGGCTGGGTCAGCTTTTGCCTAGGTCACTGTTATCGACATTTATTTTAAACCCTTGATTAAAATGTATCTTTAAAATGTGCATGCATGCAGACATACATCTATGAAAAGTAATTCCTTTTGTTTCATTTGAGTAGTTAATTCATGATACCAACCAATACCGTATGTTCCTTCTCAACAGAAACATTTAATTAACACCTTGTATCAGACAGATCTACACAGAAGCCAGGTATTCACTTTTACCTCTTGAGAAATATTCTCCCAGCACACATTGTATACCATACAATTATTTTCTAGTAAGAGAATTTTCTTCTAAACAGGGCTGATCCCATACATCAGTTTTAACCGTCAGCAAAGGCTGCAGTTGCCTAAAAGCCTCAAATGGGACAGCAAAAATCACCATAAAAGCCAAGGCTGTGTGAGAAGCTCAGGGGAAAAAGGCCATGCAGCTGTCAGGCATCCCTCCAAAGGGGCTGGGCATAAAGAAGAAGAAATGGAAGCACACAGAAGAGGGAGCTGAAGATTGACCAGGCTGCCACCTCCACAGAATTGAATTTTGCCTTCTCCAGGCCCAAGGACTAAATAAGCTAATTCAATTTGTTTAATGAGCTGGAAAGCTTCTAACAAGTCCTGCTTTTAAATGTCTGGTCAGGAATACAGAAATCTTTCCAAAGCATTAGATCTGCTAGTTGCAGAGAAGAGGAAATGTTCCCTTGGGGTACCAAATAAGGGTGGTGAGGAACAGAAAAGGATACAGCCCTGTCAGGAACCTTAGCAAAGCGAAGTGTTTTTCATTGGAGCATACAGTCTTCCCAGAAATGTTAATTACCTTTCCTGTCTCCAGGACACTCTCTGCCCTATTTGGGAGCAATCCAGGTAGGACGCCGGAAACCAAGTTTCCACTTACAAGGGTGTTCATTAATTTTTTTCACTAAGTTTTGATTTATTTTCTTGGAGAAGTAGATGAGGATTCTGCCTTGAGACTATTTTCTCCCTGAAAGAGGGGGAAAAAAAAAAATCTGTTCTGATGTTATTATTATGTACAAAATATCCCACAGTATTTTTCTCAGGCAAAGTTTGCTTCCTACATTAAAAATTCAAATCTTTTTTACTTAGACATTTATCGTGGCTTTAAAACTCACTGAGGACATTGAGGGTATATGCTAATCAGAGTACTACTAGAAGTCTGGCTTCAACTATATTCCAATTATTCTATGAGCCTTAACAGATATAATTTTTGAAAGCACATAGAATTGCAAGAAAATGTTCTCAAATGCATTTCCCTTTTTTTATTCTGCAGTGAGTGACATTTAGACAGCATGTTTGACTATGAGGAACTTCAGCAAATTACAGTTCCCCAAACAGAATATTAGATTTCTGTCTAACAGATTATGTTCCTCTTCGTGCATTTTCTGTTATCTTCTAAAACGACAAATATTCTTGAAGGACACATTTTAAAATATATCTGACCTTCAAAGTTCCAATTTTATTTGTACTGTGAACTCTTTCAACTTGGCATAATAATAGGGAAAAAGTAGACACCACTATGTCATTCAAAATGAATTATCCACACAAAAGGAAAGCAATAATACAGAACATATTTAATATTCCAGCAAATACTAAACATCTTTGAAACTTTTCTCCAAGCTGGTTAAAGCTATTGGTATGGGTTCTGAGCAATGCAAACCCTAACTAAAATAAAGCTGAGATACCTTTTTTCCTCCACCTCTCCTAAGAAACCACCTCACAAAGGAAGCCCTGTGCTGTAAACCAGGTGGGGAAAAAAAAAATCAAACCCAGGTCAGGTGGTTTTCAAGAAAGAACTCCAAATGCCATGTTTCTAGGATGTTAGGATAACGGAAAAACAAGCTTAACTAAAAGTTTTACAGCCAATTGATAAGACAGAACAGCAGTTCTATACATCAGTTCTTCATACTTGTCAAGTCAGTGGTTTTCTCACTAACCTTAATATCAGAGCTAGCATTTCCCCTTTTGCACATGTACAAACCACATTCAAAGCTGTCTGTTCTTCTTTTTCAATGTTACTGAGCCTCTTCCCCTACGACATTTGAAATGCTATAATGGATAACAGAGTTGCTCTCAAGTCTTGTAAACAGTGTATATGATCTTTTTCATAAAGCAATTTTCACTTCCTTGATATTACTTTCCCGGGTGAGATACTATACCCAGGAACTGGAACACAGCAGGGGTTAAAGCAGGGCACTGCCCAGTATTTGTCAGCTAACAGAAACTGGGACACTCGGTAATAAGCTCTTCTGGTTGCCAATAGCACGAAGTCGGAGAAGAATGACAACAGGGAATTAAGAATACTGCATGGATATACCTTCTATTACATATTAGCTGTAAAGATGAGCAGCTGATCTTCTCTGCTGAAAGGACAAGATGAAAATGCTCTATCTCTTTATTAAATACTTACTGGTATGATGACAGCCCTGATACAACCCACTGCAGTGACAACAGCCCTTTTGAATCTGGATTCTACAGTAAGACATTTTAGCTGTGAAAGCTACTACCATAGAATTTTTGCACAGAGAAATGCATTTCTTTATCAATTAGAGAAACAATTGCAATTGATGTCAGTGCTGTTGACATCATTCCACTCTAACATTTCAGCTATAGTGATCTGATAGAGAAAATAGAAAATACTGCCATACCCAGTAATTTTATTTGCTACATTGTATTTCTTCACTCCACAGTTTCACTCCACTCCCTATCTTCCTGTAACCTACAGACTGAAACCACTCCTCACCCCGGTCATTTCCAACTTTTGTCTCATTAAGCTTTTGTCAATCAGTATAAAAAAAGAAAATGCTACGTTAGCCTATAAGCACTAGTCACTCTTTGAAGAAAATTAAGTTATATTACATGAAGGAAGAAAAGGTTCTTTCTGATATTCTGATACAACAGTTCAGAAACTTTAATATTCTTATCTCTTTCCATACCAGAAACAAGGTCTACAACGAAAGACTAGATTTGGTAATACAGCCTACTAGTACCAAAACAGTGCGTTCGTAGTAAAACACTTGCTTGTAAGACCATCATTATGAATTGCATCATATTTGAAAACAGTGTTGCATTTAAATGACAGGGAAGATCTGCTCTCAGCCACAATAAAAATCATAGAATTTTCATCTGTCTGCTTACCATCACACACTGCTGTGGCTTTCTTTGAAAAGAGAGAATAAAAATTGAAAACAAAAAGGCACGTTATTTTGAGAGAAGATGCTTAAAGATGTTGGCTTTAGGTCCATGAAAGATAAGAGCTGAAATCTTAGTGACCCTATTCCCTGCATCAATGATCATGTTTCCCGAAATTAAAAAAAAAAAAAATTAAAAACGTAAAAATCCCAAACAAAGTAAACAAAGGGACAAAATATCCATCAAAGCATAAACTCTGCTATGTCCCTCTTGCACCAGGCCTGCAAATTCTTCTAGAGTGTGACAGAAGCAAAATACGAATCGGAACTTTAGAACACATCTAAAAGCACAGATCATTGCTCTTTGCAATGAAAGGATGAGCTAGCAAGGCGAGACCTACGCCATCCCCTGTGGACCGGCAAAGAAATAGAAGCTGAGGAGATGACTGTACACAGATATTGTAGTTTCACTGATTTCAGTGGAGCTTTCCTGTGAATGAAGCTAGACAGATCTGTCTGTGGAGTAGCAGTTAAGACTTGGCAGAGACCCAGTCATTCATTTGTACAGGTAAAGCCACTATAAGCTAGAGATTTTGGAGCTGCACCTTCTGATGGCACGTTTACAATGTCTTTCTTTCTATCTATTGACTATATTAGAAGCCTGGACAGATGAGCTGCCTAATTTACATACTTCAACTGTATGCCTATAAGTAAGTGGTGTGAATATCTGCATGTGTGCCTTGTTACTTGTACAAATTAACCTTATTTTCTTCAGAGTGCTTTACAAAATATGTTGACTCTGCTTCAAATCCACTCCACATACACTAACTACTTACTCTGGCAAAATGACAACCTGATTTTCATATCAAAGTTGGCCCAACATACAAAGTTCACCCATGAATCTAACCCAATTTTCTGTCTCTATCTCTTGATGTACAGATATCTGGATACTATTGTTTGCCTGTTTTAACTGAAGACAGAAAGAACTATATGGTGTTTACCACAGAAAGTAATCAGTATTTAACAACTGTGACATTGAGGTCAGTAGCTTCTCTCAGTTAACTATATTGCAACATTAGTTTACCACAAGATTAATTTTGAAGGATTTCAAGCTACTTGACAAAGTTTATTAAAGTTATAATTGCAGTGGCTTTTGTTAATGTCTGCCTAACTTGCTGCGGAAGTGGAAGACATTGTATGTAATAACCTTCAGTATAACTCTAGCACTGCTGATTTAAATTTAAGAGAATAGGCAATAAACCACAGATTTGAATTGCTTTCCTGTCTTTCAAAAACCTAGGTTAACACAGAAAAAGAAACAAATATAAACAGAGAATATTACAATTCTCCACCCACAATGATTCCGTGTCTTTGTTTTGCTGTTAGCATAGCATATGAAAAAAGAGAACACTTTCCAAATTAAATTATTAACTACTGTATGACCTCTTAAAAGTATCATATATTAATAATTTCTCCCAGAAACATGACCTCTGAAGGGTCAAAGCTACTGCAAGTATCATACACAAAAATCTAACTAGCTATTTCATAAATTGCAAATGTCCTGTGTATTTATTTTCTTTGCATTTGTTTCCATCTATTTTCATCTCAGACAGAAGCCTGTTAGCATTTTTATCATACCATAACAACTGTGGCTTACTTGTAGGCACATAATCTTTCCCAGTAGATGCCATAATCTACCTTAAAGAAGAATTTATGAGAATTAAATAGCACAGGAGGAACAGCACAGATTCTAAAGAGAAATACCCTACTTTAGCTACCATCTAACTTGTCCTTAATCAATGGGTCAGTTGCAGGAGAAATTTAGCACCACAATCAGAGCATCTCAGCATGGCTAGATAATTAGAACTCCTGTGGCTACTACAAGAACTGCAAGTAATCAGAGTGCAACTCTGTTCATCACCTCCAATTCTTCCTAAAAAAATCAGATTAAGATGACTCATTTGCTCCAGCAAGGGAGCTAGGAGGTATGGAAATGGTTTAACCTTACTCTTCAGTTAGCGTTATGGCTCATCCATGGATAATACCTACAGCAAGCTACCCTTAAAAATAAAATCTTTTACAGAAAATAGACCCTGAGAAAACTGATATGAAATAAAAAATCTAAATTCGAATGTGAAAATACCTTGAAGAAAAAAGCAGGAAGTATTTAAATTTTTTGCATTGTGCATACCTTTTATTCCTTTGTCTTTTCTCTTCGCTTGATGCTAAGTGCTGCTATAACACTTTACAGCATTCACTATTTTCCACAGAGTTAGCAGCATCATTACCTTTCAATGCATTCCACCTCTTTTCCCTTTTGGGTATACTAATTTGTCAGCTGCTTTAGGAAACCCAGAATAATTGTGTAATACCAGGAGTATATCTTATTCTAATACAGAGCAAACAACGCCTCAAGTATGCAGTTTTCAGACATGATTTTTCACTTCTATTTCTTTACAGCATTGTTTCTGATCCCTTATTACATGTAGTAATTCACCTTCTGGATTAAGCAAATTTCTTTAATTTCCATTCCCTTATGGGACATTTGCCATTGACTTCACAAAAAAAAAAAAAAAAAAAAGAAAGAAAAAATGCTGCCTCTTAATCCTTTTGAAAAACATGATCTTGCAA
>Ga0065711_1048578_pt1 | contig 11735 bp, 6 predicted proteins | sample Hoacrofraction12_FD_59098 | JGI IMG/M metagenome (GOLD analysis project Ga0065711, IMG submission 59098) | Hoatzin crop microbial communities from Cojedes, Venezuela - Epithelial fraction 12 v2 (version 2) | ecosystem: Host-associated > Birds > Digestive system > Esophagus > Crop | place... | reverse complement strand
GGGGGCAGCAGGGCCGATGCCATCGAGCCCCGGTACTACGAGAGCTGGACGCGGGAGACCGAGTCCACCTGGCTGACCAACACCGACTCCGAGAGCCCGCCGCAGGAGGGCGGCAGCGCCGAGGCCGGCGGCCGGGAGCCGGGAGCCCCGCGGGCCGGTGAGTGGGGGCCCGCCGCGGGTGGTGGGCCGGCCGCGGAGGGACGCCACTCTGACACCCACATCTATATAGGTATCTATATGTGCCCACAGACATGTATACGGGTGTGTATGTCTGGCTATCTTTCGCCTTGCCCGCTGTTCGGGGAGCGCCTTTTTCCACCTCCCCGAAGCGACGCAGAGCCCACGCCCGCGCTGGAGAACGCGGTGGGTTCCCCGCGATGCGCTCGGAGCATCGGCCCTTCCCGGCCGGCCCCGCAGCTCCCCGCACGCTGGGCTGTCCCTGCCAGGAGCTGGTTCGGGACCTGGAGACCTTCTCACGGTGGTGCGTGCGCCGGAGAGAGGGCATATAAAGGTCTTCAAATATGTAAGGACGTACGAGAACTTGGTCTTTGAGGCTCTTGTTGTGGAATAGTCCTTTTTAGCGTAGCGAGTCATTTGGGTTTAAAAGAAGGGACAGCCAGCCTTCTTCCCTGACACCTCAGATTAGGATGACACACCAAAAAGAGAAGGGATCAGATGGTGGGCTGCACAGGTGCTGACCTACAAGTTTGAGTTTCCCGGTGCTTGTCAGCATGTACACCTTAGTTGTACACCTGCAGGACAGAGCAGGGACGGTAGGGACAGAGATGGCAAAGGGAATGAGGAGCTCTGATCTGATGTGGGGTTTAAAATGTTTTCAGAATTGCTATGTATTACAGTGGTGTCTAGAAATCTTAGTCCGAGTCCAGAAATCCATCAAGTGAGACGTTGTACAAACACAATGTGAAAACGGTTGCTGCCCCAGATAGATTATAGTTTGCATATAAAGCTGTAAATACATATAGGCAGCTTCAGAGGAAAAGTAGCTTTGCAGACTTTTATAGCGAGCTACAAAGCACCAGGAAGAAATCATGGCAGTGCAGGAGTGAAAATTCACAAAGGTGGTCATCACAGGCTGACTGGAATAGGGAGATGACGACTCTGCGCCAACTGCAATATGAAGGGGAAGAAGAAAAGCCATAAAGGCTTTGCGTGGTACTCCTAAAGGCTAAAGAAAGACTTGTAGTAATCACATGTGAAATTATGAGAATTTGAAGGTGAGTTGGAATATGAAATCCTATATTAAACAAGACTGTACGAGGACTTAAACAGGTTCAAGATCATACTGGCCCATAAGCTTGAATGACAGGTGACAACGGTCTTGTCTCCAGCAATGAAGGCTAAGCACAGTCAGTGTTACCTCTGTACCCATGCTTAGCATTATCTTAGCCATGTTTACTTTAAATTGGTGCCTAAACATCATAAACAGAAGCCAGATAGTCCAAGATTTGATATTGAACAGGAGTTGATAAAGAGGTAGATCAGTAAGCCGTCTTCCGAGAAGCACGTGGTAACTGAATTTGTGTTTACAAACGAGTACCAGAGATAAGGAGAAGAGGACAATACTCAAGTCCAATAGAGACTGATTAGGGTAAGAGAACTCTTTACAAGAAAACCTTGCAGAAGAGATTAGAGAGGAAGGGAACGAGGAGGGGACAGACTAGGAGGAACAAAGGAAGGACTAGCAGGGCTTCAAGAAGGGCGAGATTCACCCTTCAACCCAGCCATGGCGGCAGCAGCTTAAGGAACATGAGGGAATGCACACTGGTCCCAGTTAGTGCCTTGGAAGTCATTAAGTACTTTGCTGGGAGCTGTTGTGGGGTAAGGCTTGAGGTAGGAAAGGAAAAAGGAGAGGTACTCCAGGGAGTAGAAACAGCAGGTTCAGGGAATTTACAGATGAAAGGGAGAGGGAGCAGCCACTGGAGGGGCAAATGAGGTCAAGTATGGGTTTAAGAGATGAAGAGGAAAACATGCCTTTACTGTGAGAACTGTGAACTACCTAAGAGTGAGAGACGAAAGGGAAGAGTAAGGGAGGGGATGAGAGTAGGATGGGGGAGATGAGGAGATGGGAGGTGAGACTGACATAAGTGGAGGCAGGAAACAATCGTAACTGGGACATAGAAAGGGAGGAGGCAGCCGGGGAAGGGGGGACCAGACAAAGGCGGCTGGGGAAAAGAGGATGAAGTTGTTCTTTGTCATTTTTCGCTTGGAATAAATTGGTGAAATTATGTAGAGAGAGAGGGAATTTGAGGCAGAATGAAGGAGAGATTTCAGAGGAACGCCAAAAGCAATAAAAGGTGGCTGTGATTGTTGACATGTTTCAATTAAATGGGAAAAACACCACCAGGCATTGGACATCAAAATGCAGAGAGGGGTAAATCACTCAGGGAGGAAAGAACATACGGTATACAAGATCAGCAAGTGTATCAATGTGGAAAGGGTTAGTAACTAGCGTATATTGATCTTAGTAATCTCATCCCACCCCAAATTTCATTATATCCCTCTCCCTTTGTCAGCCAGCACATTTAGCTTATTGTGTCTGCTCTCATTGGAACTAAATGTATTTGCCTATGCATCTTTACTAAAGCATTTTGAAAGCTAAAATATTATTACATTAAAAAGGAAGTCCTGAGGCTTTTTAATTTTCCTGTCGCTTTTCCTTTCTTCCTATTTCAACTGATCCTGTCTTAGAATACTTGTTAACTTCCTTACTTGATTTTTTGCATCCGTTTTAATAAAGATTGCAATCTCCCTGTTTTTTACAGGAAGACGTATAGGACAATATCGGTTGTTACACTATAGCTAAAATAAGACAGAGGACTTTTCCTAGGTTCACCACAAGTCACTAACAGCCATGAATATAGGTGGTAGTGACTTGTTACAGTGCGCTGCTGAGGCTTTGACAGTGATCAACAAGGTAAGCAGATATGGCTGAAGAGGGGCAGAAAAGTAATAAATAACTTCATGAAGCACCGCAGGTGGTGAAATTGAAAGACTTCTTCCAGAAGATAAGCGTACGTGCTGTTCATAGGGCGAATGGCCTTTAGGAGGGAGGCGAAAAAAAGGACTCACAGGGAGCTCATACAATAGGGCAGTTTCTCTGAAGAACATGCATTGCTATGTCAGCGGAGAACTTTTCACAGGATTCGGCCACTGTGTAGGCTATAGCTGGGGAAAATAATAGACTACATTTCTGCTTAGTAACCATTCCTTGATCCTTGCAACCCTCCGCTGCACAAATTGCCTTCTCTTTTCGAGGGTCTGATTCAGCTAGGTGGAAGTGTTAGCACAAGTAATGACTTTCTGGGGAAGCAAGAATCTGCAGGAGCAGGCAAGTCCCCAGGGCACATGGGTTACAAGTAAACTGCAGGGAAAAGGCTGAATTAATAAAAACTGTCAAGTATTTTGGAACATATTTGCATAGCCTGCTGTGTTACATGGGGAGAACTTGCTGATATATATAATGTGTGTGTGTGTAGGCTAGTAACTTAAAATGCACAATTTCCTACCAGAAAACAAGACTGTAGATCTGCTTTATAAACCCATTCGATATCAACTATAAAAAAAATCAGTATTTTTATAGTTTTAAAGTAGGCTTTAAGTCATCTTATTTTTATTTATTTCCATTCTTCAGTGGCTAAGTTAGCTGCTGTATTCGTTTATTTTTTTCTGTATTATATTTGAAAGTGCCTCAGAGTGGATAAAGCAGCACACTGCCTCGTGGTCAGAGAGACCTTACAATCACGATTTAGCTCATGGGCTGCAAAGTCCTTAGGAGACAATGTGTCCCTACTGTTTTCCAACAGCGACCAGCACAGTAAGACCCCAGTGTGGGCTGGAGATTGTTACTGAAATGCAAATAAAAATAATTAATGATGTAACAACCAAGTAAAAATAATTCTCTTGCATCAGAACTGAAAATCTGCATATTGATTGCCTAAGGACTCATTTCTTCAGTGCCTCAGCTAATAAAACATTTGTTTATTTTTTGTCATTACTTGACGCACAGTATCAGCTAAGGCTTTAAAAACAAAGACAAGTGGTTTTAATTCTTTATACTTTGCATTATTTCTATAGTGAAGTCTTGTCTCCTGAAGTGTATTAAAGAAAAACATTATCCAGTTTTCCCACAGACTCACCTGATGCACTTGGGAGAAAACCTGGCTCATGGCATTAGCAAACGCACCTGCAGTCAGTGGTCTGCCAGGAATGGGATCTGCGGTTTAGGGTTGGTTCATTCCCTAGTGAAGACATTTGCAAAACAGCTATGAAATGGGAGTAGAATCGAGTCCTTTGTAAAATAAATAAATAAAATCAGAGGAATGCAGGAGAAATTTTATCAGTATCTAGCATTCTGGGCGGCTAACAGTTTACCTTACATAGCTGCCTTTAATACAGTTGTACATTTATGAACAATTCTTGTCTTAAATGACCGGCTTATGCTGCTGCTCTGCTATTTTGTGATCACTGACAACTCTGGCTAGTTTTGTAGACCAGGTTCATCTTTGTAATTAGCCTCTGGTCGAGACTTTCAGTATGCAGAATCTGAGGTTTCAGAGGCAACCTTTCAGAGAGAAGTTTTTGAAAATTGCTTTTCCATCCTTCAGAGTAGGAGAGGCTGGAAGCAGCTGCAGCCAAAGAGCAGGGCTGTGCGAACACCAGTTGCCATAACGACAGGGACTGGTGCTGGCTTGGACCACAGCTGCAGTCATCTGCTCCTTCCTTTACCAGGTACACACCAAGTTAAAAGCTTCTCAGAAATGCATAAGCAAGGATCAGGTTGTAAATGAAGAACTTGCTTTGTGCAGCAGATGGTTTCTCATAAATCGGACTGCAGAGAAGTATAGAATACAAAAATCTATTTTAGGTCAAGAGCTAAAGAGGGATCGCTTTTGCTAGTGCGTAATATAGGCATATCAGTACCTCCTTGCTCTTATGCCCATTTACTGCTGTTCTTTTATTAACGGGTTGGTTCAAAATCTGGTATGTTTAAGAAACAATTATAGTAGTGATTCTGACATGATCTTTTCAGGAGCTAACCTTATTACAATTTTACTGTAAAAGTGAATAAATACAGCCTTTTCCTGGACTGTAGACATATTGCAGTAATTCCCTGTTCCGCCTTAGTCCAGGCCTTGGATGTAATGATACGGTATTTGCTAAAGGATCCCATTTTAATATTGTTTCTGGATTTTAATTATATGATCTCTGCCATTTCAGCTGCCACTACCCTCTGTATGGAGGGCAGTACTGAGGAAACCTTTCTGAATTGCACAAAAAGGGGAAGAAAATTTAAAATAGCACGTAGAATGTTTCATACGGAATGAAAGCTTTTGGATCTAATTTTTACAATCTGGCTTTCAGAAAGAAGCCTTCTTATGCGTCTGCCCAACTTTGTACACCAACTTCTTGCATGTTGACATTCAGATGGATGGGTAGCAGACTTCTTACATATGCAAAGTGCCTCAGTAGAGTAGATTTGGGTAGGTGCTTCCATCTGCACAAGAAGAAGAAGATTGAACAAGAAGTTCAAAGCCCTCTGAAAATCACTTTCTTAAAAGCATGGTTTGGCAGGGCTGTTCTTCAGCAGGTTTCTTTCTGAATGGCACCTAGTTTTGTGTCATCCCCCTGCAACACTGGAAGACCACGTAAATAGCAAGCCTTTCTGTCAGTACTGCAAGTACAAACTCAGCCCCAAACGTGGAGGTAAACCAAAGCAATGGAAAAGCCCAGAGACCCTGCAGCTTCCGAAGAGTTAACCATTCCCATGTGCTTTAGGGACTTCTAGTCAAACTTTTCGCAGCACGTCTGCGGGAGAGGGGTGGGAAGCGTTGCAGGACAGAAGGGAAATAACACAGCTGTACCATCCAGTTGTATGCCTCCTTCAGAAATGGAAAAATAACAATTTTTGCCAGTAAATAATGACATTTCTGCATTCAGTCTATGGATTGGGGAACCATAAAGAACAGATAGTAATGGAGGAAAACAATAGAATTAAATGGATAATCTCTGTAATAAATGATGGTTGTCAACCCACTCCACATTGCCATTCTTCATTCAACACATATACTTTGGGTTTGCTTAGCACAGAACCCAGTCAAAGATTCCAATATTGGCCTAAACCAGTATTTACTCCACGACAAGACAGCATTTAAATTATTAGAAAAATTAGAGTCAGCTGATAAATACAGGTTTTAATAATAACCATATTTTTCATCCCAACCATTGCTGTTAATTCTTCCAATCCATATATTTTCATCTTTGCTGTCACTTCATAGTTTAATACTGTCTTAATTTCACATAGGTACAGATGTAATTTAAGAGCAAAAGCTGAAATACAGATTGGAAGCAACAAAATATTTCAACATATTGTCAGAGAACTTTGGCATTTTCATTTTACGGGTCTGATTCATCCCACGCCTCCTCATCCCAGCCGCCAAAACTGAACATCTTCTTATTTTTAATCATGGAAAAAGTCCTGTTGATATTAAGACCACCCGTGCTTAAGCTTTTTGCTAAATTGTGAGAGCAGGATTGTTACGGGCACAAATGTTGCTTGAGATGATGTGTAGGGAATGCAAGTAATTTGGATGGGACTGTTGCTGCTGTTTTGCTCTGTGGCCATTCTGTGTAATTATATGCTTTGTGGTGTTGCATGTGTTTTATTCTGCTGATTCGGTAAAAAAATGTCAGTCATACTTAGTTGGCCCATCAGAACATACTAAGCAACCTCTCTCCACAGCCTCTAGAAGTATTTTTAAATGAATTCTTTATTAATAAATATCAATTGCCTTATGAAGAGCCCAAGCAAGCAAAATTTTATTCAAAATATTAGAGATAATTGATAGATGAGAAAATTTCCTCCATTATAAGCCTTGACCTTGCTATTTTGTAAGATGTATTAGACTCAATTTGTGGAAAAACTTCAATCTTGTTTAATGGTGGGTAGTTAGTGACCTTCAGGTACTGCATGAAGCCTCCTGAATGGTCCTGGTGTCTCAAGTGGGAGCCGGTGCCCCGTGCCCCTGCGGCAGGATGCGAGGGCAGGGGCTGACAGGGGTCTCCAGCTGCCTGCTCCTTCCTCGGCAGCCTCTTCATTGCACATTCTGCCTCTAGGATTCGCTCAAAACACTGCAAAAACTGTAAAAAAACAAAAAACAAAACAAAAAAACCCAAACAATTAAAAAGCATTCTTAAATATACTATGATAACTTTTCCACAAGGTCTCTTAATCTCTGATCAATTCCCATTTAGCTAGTGGACAACATTCTTGCTAAATCCCTCTTGCAGTCTAAAGTGGACCTACTAGGACTGATCAGCCACAGGTTTCCCCAGAATAGTCGTTTATCCACAGATAAAATACATTGACTAAAAATGCAGTGTGCATGAACACTTGAGTTATGTGAAAGGCTTTCCTAACTGTCACAGTACCGGAAAGGAGAAAGGTCGTTGAGCATCAATAGAGGTGTTTTGCAGGAAAGACATTTTGGGACCTTCTCTCTGAATAAATTTTCCAGCTGGAAAAAAAGTCCTCCTTGCAGCATTGAACTCTTTAATGAGAATAATTTTCTTAGTTACTGAGATCCAAAGGGCTGTCATTAGCTACGTGAAGAGCTGTTGCCCTCTGCCTCTGCGGTGGGGAGGAGGGATGGTGAGAGAGCGTTTGAAAGGGTTGGAGCTGGAAACCCGACCGTTGGGCTTTGTCGAGGACAGGCCCTGCCTGCAGGATGCTTGGAAGGAAATTGCTCTGCAAAATTCTTCTTCTGGTGGAAAAAAAAGCACTCCTTTTCTTTTTTTTTCCCTATTTGTATTCTGATTCAGGACATTTAAAATGTCTTTTTTCTTTTCCTCAGGAATGAATTTACACTTTCTCACCAGTTCTAATCCTGTATTTTCTTTTTTAGGAATGTATAGTTCAAAACGAACACTTAAAATGGAATTAGCTTCAAGTGAAGACTCCTGCCAATCTCAAAGTAGAGGTTCAATGTGTTTCATACATGAAACACAGTTCAGAGTGCAGTTTATCTCATTGCCCGTTGATTAGAATTTTCACATTGAGCACGTATTGCAGTAATCCAGCATTTAAGTGACAGAAATCTGTCTTTTCTGTACCTGTAGTCAGGTACAGACATCTATTTCTTAATAGAAACAGGACTGATACTGCTAGTCCCATTTTTTTCTGAGGTATTTCTGCAGTTTAAAAATTAAATGCATTGATTGCAGTTAAAAATATCTGAGATTCAAAGTTGTTTTTTGTCTTAAATACAGTAATAGTTAAACTCAGAAACTGAATTCTTGAAACCATGAGTTTATTGTAAGGCTTTTTATTTGACTCTCATAAAGCAACACTCTCTTCTGGATTATGTGGATAACACGTCAAAAGATTTGTGATTGTGTGCATTTCTAGCAGTGGTCTTGCATGAAAAAAGTAGCTTGGTCCTTTACTGTACACAAATAAATAATATGTTCCCATTCTAATTTTGTTATCTGATGAGTATGTGCATAATTACTTCCCTAGACTGTCATGCTGCCTTTTCTCTGCAGTTCCAGAAAAATACAGGTTAAAAGTAAAGAAAAAGGTAGATGAGGAAGCGATATTTTACCGATTAGCATGGACAGTTGTAGGCTACAAGGCAGGATTTTCTGTTTTAAGGTTTTCCTGAATCCGCCAAGCCCTCCAGATCTTTCTCTGCATTGCTGATTGCTTGACCGAGCCCAAAATTGTAAGCAGTTTATGAAAAAGAAGTAACATTCAGCGTTTCACTCCTCCTGGAAGAACTTGGGTTCAGGCTAGCCTGTTCAGGTGGGTGCTAGCTACTGAACAGCAAAATAATCAGCCAGTCCCTCTACTGATTGACTGAAATATTTTGATTTTTTTTTTTAACCAGTTTCCTAGCAATGCATATGGTTGTGTTTCTGTCTCTGTACTTCTTATCTGGATATTGTCTTCACGTTGTGATTGTCACTCTTGTAAACTGCTAGTATTTCCCAGGTGGGCTATCAGAATTGTTTTAAGCACTTGCAGCGCTACAAAGATGAATTTCTCCCACTTGCAAAAAGCTGGTGCCCAGTTGCTTTCCCAATGTTTAGCACTGACTGGAAAAGATTTCACGGATTTATCCACTAGATTGTTAACAGCAGATGTAATTAGGTTTTAACGCAGCTACTGCCCTGATTTAGGATGAACACTAAATGCGAGTGATAACTTTTTCACATGCCTACAGATTTCTTAAGCCAAAGCATTTTATGATCACAGTCATACAGCAAGCCAATTAAGTTATCGGTACCCTTTCATATATTCATAGACTGTAAGGCTGGAAATGTCACCTGGCCATATAGCCCACCGGTCTTTCCTAAATTAGTTCCCATATGGTGCATACCTTTGGGACATTCAGACTTAATTTACAGCTTTTTGGTGGCTGACATTTTTCCTAAGCCTTTATAAATGAGGCCAATAACTAATCATTCATTGTTAAAATACATGTCTAATGTCTTACCTGGAACCCTTAGCATCAATTTCCAGCTGCTGAATCTTGGTGAGCAAAACTGAAGAATCATTTCAGCTCAAGTTTCATGTACATATAGATGCTTTTCATAAGGATTTCTGTTTAGTCTGCCTAAATATTTTTGCTGCTCCTCGCTGTGATTAATTGAAATGATGCTATCTACTCATCTTAAAATTCCATGCGTGATTAGCTAGGTAATGAGAATGATAATAATACTTTCCATTTCTGTGTTGGAAATTAGTCTAAAACATAGTAAGTGATGTTTCATTTCCACATCCCAAAGGAGAAGAAAAAACCACGTGAAGGAGAAGGAAAGACCATGTGAACGCCTACAAACCTAAAGCCACTGTTCAGAACCTGTCTTCGAACAGGGTGGGTGCAGCTGTGGGAAGGATGCTGGGGAGAGGGACAGCAGTCTGCTGCTTGTTTTCCATCTCACGCAGTGCTTTTCTGCAGTGGGAAAATCTTTCTTTGTATTTTAAGGAAAGGGTCGGACAGGAACTGAGCCAAAAGCAAGCACCTCTGGAGTAGAGACTGACTTGACTTAGTTTGGACACCCATGATGTGAGGTATTGTGTGTGAAGGGTATCATTTTTAAGGTGAATTTTTCACGAGCAGTACTGAAACATAGCCTATATCTTTGTACATGGAGAAGCAGATCCCTGCACTGCCTGTCCTTCTAAAACGCAGTATTATGAAAAGCACTTCAGAGGTTTGCTATTTGTGTGTGCTAGTTTTTCATTTTGGAGGGATGAGTGATCTGTTTCTGGCACATCACGTGGCACTGGTAAGTTGCTTAATCCATTTCATCTCATGATCTTTCCAGGTATCATATGTACTCAACCTCCAATGTCTTTGACTTCTCTGTGTATTTGAAGGCTTTCCAAAATGTCGCCAATTTTATTCCACAATACAGTGAAAATTTGGTTCTTCTTTCCTCTTCCAGTTATTAAGATTTCTATCTTCATCCATCAAACTCTGTTGCCTTTCTGCCATTGTCTTCCCCTAGCACCCTGATTACAGTTCTTTCAAGTTTGTCTTTTCTGTCTTCCCTCAGGGTCAGACCAATTCCCTCTCATTTTGCTCCTGGAGTCTATTTTCCATGTAGTGTCCTTTGTCTCGAGCTTTGACGTGATCGCACGCTGTTGAACAGTGTTGCGGTGTGCTGCTTCTGCTTGGAATAAATGTAAATTTTATATTCACCTTTCATTTCATAGATGTGGTTGCAACATTGACAAGTTTGTTTACAAGATAGTTGTACCACGATTCTCTAACATAATTTGAAATTGAAATATACCAGCATGTAGAGATTTAGCATCTGCCTGTACCTGGGAAATTAGGCCGTGTGAGGAATATCAAGGTTTGCAGCTTTAATACTGCCTTTATTGTATGCTACTTGTCTGCTAGAAACATTGAATACTCTAGCAGAAATCTTTATATTATAGTAATAAATCTGATCAGACTTTCAGAGCTATTTATCATATGCTTATTTATGCATGTGCATGTTAAATTCCAGTTTTAAAATCTTTTCAAAATTCCTTTTATCTAACAAATAGGAGCCTCTTGCCTCATTTTGAAGCTGCCATGGTGAAAGAAGTTTTGTCATACAGAAGTCTATAAGAATCTCATTTGCATTATGCTCAGAAATGAAGTGGCAGGAAATCGGAAAATAAGCAAACGGGACAGCCAGAACTGTCGCACGGTGTGGTGCGTGATCTCCCAGTTTTGCCAGGACTCCAGTGCACATAAAGTAATTTAAAAGCATTAAATATATTAATTGTGAGCCACTTCTTTTCGTACCGAATGAGACAGTTAATACCATACTCTTACAGGAGAACAGAGTTCCATAAGGTTCCCAAACGTGACAAAACCATGGCCAGATCAGGATCTCAGAGTCTGATTTGCTTTCTACTGTTACTTATTATCTGAGCCCCGTTGTCTTGCATAAATACAGAATTTCACCTTATTTATCACCTCGGGGCTGAAAGTGAAGCAGATGCCTGTGAAAAAAGGGCAAGGAGGACCCAGGGAACTACAGGCCGGTCAGCCTCACCTCCATCCCGGGAAAGGTGATGGAGCAGCTTATCCTGGAGGCTATCAACAAGCAAGTGAAGGAAAAGAAGGTTATCAGGAGTAGTCAGCATGGATTCACCAAGGGGAAATCATGCCTGACCAATCTGATAGCTTTCTACGATGGCATGACTGGCTGGG